>Ga0209131_1002102_pt1 | contig 13621 bp, 11 predicted proteins | sample GraSoi_2013_40cm_FD_185826 | JGI IMG/M metagenome (GOLD analysis project Ga0209131, IMG submission 185826) | Grasslands soil microbial communities from the Angelo Coastal Reserve, California, USA - Sample 9_17_2013_40cm (SPAdes) (version 2) | ecosystem: Environmental > Terrestrial > Soil >...
CAGACGGGATGCCAGTCCAACGCGAGGTTCTGCAGGACGACCACGGGGTTTCCCGCGGCGATCTCGGTGAGGAGATCCGAAAGGTTCGGCTTGATCTCGACCGCTACAAAGCCGTTGCGGCGCGCAGCCGCGAGCATCTCGATCTGCAGGCTCCCGTGCCGATCCGGGAGATAGACCTGCGGCCGCAACGCCTCCGGCTCGATCGCCTTGCCTCCGGCTCCCAGCACCATCGCGAGAGCGGCCGGGCCGCATTGATGGTCGTCCTGCGAATAAAACGGAACCGCGCCGATCTCGGCGCGCTGCGGGATTCCGGGGGAATCGCCCCCGACCAGGGCTTGCAGCTGCGGCGTGGCGCAGCCCGCAAGCCCGAGAAGAAAGATGCCCGCCGCCGTTAGGCGGCGGGCGACACACCGGCGCGGTCGAGAGGGGAGGATCACTTGGCCGGCCGGGTGAAGCTGAAAACCTTGGTGAAGCCCAGAATATCCGTTATCAGAAGGGTCAGGAATACGAGAAACCCGATCACCAGCGCGGTCTCGAGCCCGCTCCCTGCTGCGGGAAGCGAATCGAACCGCGCGGCGATCTGTTCGACTTCGTCATCGCTCAAGGCGCCGACGCGGGCTTTCGCGTCGTCGGCACTCACGCCGCGCCGCTCAAGCGCGGCCCGGACGTCGGCCCGGTCAAAAAACGAACCGAGGAGCTCGCGCGAAAGCTGCGCCTGCAGGGTGGCTTCGACCCGGTCCGTTGCAACCAGCTCGGCCTGCGCGGCCGGAATCGGCACACCCAGGGTGCACAGGCTGACGACGAGAACGCGTGCGACGGTCCGGTTGAGGCTTGGCATCTTTTTTTCCTCCTCACTTGAACAAGTAGGGCTTTTCTTATACCCGACTTTTCATGTGCGCACGAGCTTGCCTTCCACTACTCTGACCTTGTCGCCCACGGCGAGGGTGGGCGGGCTCGACATGGAAATGGTGCGAAAGGAGCCGTCGTCCATGCGCACCGTCACGCGATATGCATAGCGCTTTTTCACGTTCTTCTCGATCTCGTTCCCGGCAATTGCGCCTCCGGCCCCGAGGAGCGTCACCGCGGTGCCGCCGCTTCCTTCGATCGCCTGCTCGCCGGATCCAGCGCCCGCGGACCCACCGCCCGCGGCACCTGCACCCGCCGCTTCATCGCGCACCTCGACGGTCCGGATGGATTCGACGGTGCCGCACAAGGCACAGCTGCCTGGCGAGACGGGTTTGCGTCCGGAATCTGCCGGCCGGGTGTCGCCCTGCTTGGGCGAGAAGCCGCTGTGCAACCAGCCCGTGACCGCGCCGACGCCGATCAAGCTCGCAATCAGCACCGAAACCGCCCGTCCTGCGAAGAGAGGATCGATCCGCATCTATCCCGATTGGAGCGTGCCCGTTTCAGCAAAATTGCTTTTCCCGCCGCTAGAATCGCGCCGGAATCGCTGGGCATGAGTGCAATCCCCGTGCCAAGACGAAGCTTTCGAATTAACTCAATGGGTTACTTGAGAATCCGGGACGCCAGAGATACCGGATGCGTCGCTTGTCAACGACGGTTTCCCGCGACCGGCGAAAATCGAGCTGATGGGAAAGGGAATTTGTTGTCGCCTCGCGGCGACAATGCGACGAATTCCGCCCGCGCTTGGCCGGGCCTCAGCCCTTTTCGGGCTTGAACATTTTCGGCTCGAGCTTGTGGCGTTCGAGCAGCTTGTAGAACTCGGTGCGATTGCGTTGCGCGAGCTTCGCCGCCTGGGTCACGCTGCCGCCGGTGATGCGCAGGATGCGAACCAGGTATTCGCGCTCGAAAGCGCTCCGCGCCTCCTCGAGCGAGGCGAGCTGCGCGGGCTCCTCCTTCAGCGCCTGCTGGATGAGCGAGGCCGGGACGACCCCCGAAGCGCAGAGCGCAACCGCCTGTTCGATCACGTTGACGAGCTGTCGCACGTTACCCGGCCAAGGCGCGGCAAGGAGCACTCGAAGCGCCTCCGGAGCCAGTGCCTGGACGTCCTTTCCGTAACGCGCGGCGGTGAGTCCGAGGTAATGCGCCGCCAGAGGGACGATGTCCTCACGCCGCTCGGAGAGGAGCGGGAGAGCGAGCGAGACCACGTTCAGTCGATAGTAGAGATCCTCGCGGAATCGGCCCCCTTTCATCTGGGCGTCGAGGTCGCGGTGCGTGGCGGAGATGATCCGCACGTCGACCGGCGTCCCTTGAGTCGCACCGACCGCACGCACCTCGTGGTCCTGCAGCACGCGCAAGAGCTTGGCCTGCAAGGCAAGAGGCATGTCGCCGATTTCATCCAAAAACAGGGTCCCTCCGTCGGCGGCGGGGATGAGCCCCTTGTGATCGTAGCTCGCACCGGTAAACGACCCTTTGCGATGGCCGAACAATTCCGATTCGAGCAGATTTTCCGGGATGGCTGCGCAATTGACCGCCACGAAAGGTCCCTCCGGGCGGCGGCTTGCGCGGTGTATCGCGCGTGCGAGGAGTTCCTTTCCCGTGCCGCTCGCGCCCTGGATGAACACGCTCGCCTCCGACTGGGCAACCAGGCGCGCCTGATGGAGCACGTTTTCCATTTTCGGGCTCTGCGTCACGAAGTCGCGCCGCCAGTCCTCCTCGTCCCCACCTTGTCCGACGCCGGAGAGCCGCAGCGCCTGTTCCACCTGGTCGAGCAGGTACTTTCCGTCGAACGGCTTGGACTGAAACCCGAAAACCCCGCGGCGCGTGGCGGCGACTGCGTCGGGGATCGTGCCGTGGGCAGTGAGAATGATGACGGGAAGAGTCGGCGCCTGCTTGCGGATTTCATCGAACAAGGTCAAACCGTCCATTCCGCCCATCTTGAGGTCCGTGATGACGAGTTCCGGGCGCGAGGCCGCGAGCACGGCGAGCGCCTTCTCGCCGCTGTCCGCTCCCATGACGCTGTGGCCCGCGGCGGTAAGGCGCAGGGAAATGAGTTTCAGAATATCCGGATCGTCGTCGACGAGAAGTATGGTGCTCATCTTGGCCGCGCTTGCTCGCGTTCTATGATATTGCGCTCGACCGCCTTAAGCGCCTCGAGCTGCTCCTTCAGTTGGGCCGTGCGGCGCTGCTCGCGCAAGCGCTCGCTGATCTGCGCGTGAAGCAGTCCGGCAAACTGCTGCATGGGGCCCGGCGGCGATTCGGAAGCCCCCGCGCCCGCGAGGGATTCAAGCAGGCCCGCGGCCCGGACGTCGTCGTTGAACGCCGTTCCGGGCAACGCAAGCAGCAGCGCGAGCCGGACCCGCACGTAGGCGCCGCGATCCTTGGAAAGCATCTGGGTCGAAGCGTTCAATTCGCGCTGCTGCTCCTCGGCCTGGAGCGCCGCGACTCTCTGGGCGTAAGCGATCAGCTCGATGACCTGGCGCGATTCACGGCTTTCACGAACCGAAGAGGCTCCCGGGAACGGGGCGAGATTGGCGCATCCGGCGAGCGCGACGGTGAAGGAGAGTACTGCCGCGATCCGGATCATAGCTCAGGACTCGGCGTGCCGGCCGCAAGAGTGACGCGGAAGTGAGCGCCGGCCGCGAGGGCCTTCACGACCTCGATTCGCCCGCCGTGAGCGACGACGAATTCCCTCGCGATGGCCAGACCCAGACCGCTCCCCCGCAAGCGACCGCGATGTGCGTCCTCCCCTTGATAGAACCAATCGAAAATCCGGTCGTGATCCTCGGGAGGAATTCCCGGACCCGCGTCTCTCACGTCGAACACCACCTCGTCCCCCTCTCGTCGCAGCGCCAGGGAAATCATACCCTCGTCCGGCGAGTATTTGATGGCATTGGAGACCAGATTCGCCGCGATCGCGCGTAATTTTTCCTCGTCTGCTTGAAGTATGACCGGGTCCAGCCGCAGGTCGGCGCGAATGCCGCGGGCCTGGACCGCGAGGCGGTGATCGTCGAGCACCTGTTCCACGACCCGGTCGAATCGCACCGCCGTCAGCTCCAAGCGCCCCACGCTCTCCTGCGCTCGATGGTAGTTCAAGAGGCCCTCGATCAGCTGCTGCAATTGCACGCTCTTTTGTCGGAGGATTTCGACGATTTCGCGCTGTCCCTGAGAGAGCGGTCCGGCAGTCTCCTCGACCAGCAGCTCGGATCCTTCGCGAAGCGCCGTCAGCGGCGTTTTCAGCTCGTGCGAGACGTGCCCGAGGAACAAGCGCTTTTGTTGTTCGAGCTCGATCAACCGCTGACGCAGCCAATCGAGCCGGCTGCCCAGGTATTTCAGGTCAGCCGGCCCGCCGACCCGGATGTCGCCTTCGAACTCGCCCGCGCCGAGACGCCGGATCGCCTGGTCGAGCTGGCGGATCGGTCTCGCTATGAGGAGGGTGACCCCGACCGCGAGGAGTACGCCGAGCGGTATCGTCGCCGCGAGCTGCAGCCAGAGGATGCGCTGCGCGCGCTCGCCCGTGCGGCGCATGGATTCCACCTCGCGGTCGATCAGGGCGTTGCTCGTGTTGAGCACGTCCCGCGCCAACCCCGACAGCACCAGGTAGCCTTCAACGAGCGCCTTCTTGTCGGCCGCCGTTTTCGGTTTGCTGAGCAACTGTTCGTAGAGCCCCTGCTCCTTGTCGATCGTGCTGTTGAGCTCGTGCAGTTGCGGCTCGTCGAGGGGCTGCAGGGACAGCTCGCTGGTATTCGCCTTGAAGTTCGCCCTCAGCCGAGCGTAGTCGTTGAGGAGCCCCTCGTCGTCGAGGATGAGATACTGGCGCACCACCCGTTCGAGCGCGGTGGTTTGCTCGACCAGGAGCCGGCTGCCGCGAGAGGCCTGCGCCGCCTGAGAAACCGCGGTCTGGCTCTGCCCTGCCAGCTGCTCGACGTACACCGCAGCATTGTAAAAAGCCACCACGAGCGGCGCCGCGACGAGCGCGAAGGCGAGCAATAGCAGGCTCAGAAACGACCGTGGATAGTACCGCTGGGGGAAGTCGAGCCCGATTTTCATGGCCCGCTATAATGCCGGAGTTTTCCGCATCGTGAACTTGCGCTCCCGGCCCGTCGGCCCGAAATGACCGGCATTTCGCGTATCGCCATCATCGCCGCCGTGGCGCGCAACGGCGTCATCGGCCACCGCAACCGGATGCCCTGGCACCTGCCGGACGACTTGAAGCGTTTCAGGCGCCTTACGCTGGGTCAGGCGGTGATCATGGGTCGCCGAACGTTTGAATCGATCGGCAAGCCCCTTGCCGGGCGAAACAACATCGTGGTCACCCGCTCTCCCGATTGGACCCGCCCGGGCTGCCACGCCGTCCATTCACTCGAAGCCGCTCTCGCAGCGGTCCACGAGCGAGAGGACGCGTTCTTCATAGGCGGCGCGGAGATCTACGCGCTCGCTCTTCCGGTCGCCCGCCGCCTCTATATGACCGAAATCGATCGCGACTTCGAGGGCGATGCGTTTTTCCCGGAGTTCGACCGCTCACGATGGCGCGAGGTCTCGCGCGAATCGCGCGTTCTCGACGGCGCAGAGGGCTTCAGCTACCACTTCATCGCGTACGATCAGCGCAAGGCTCGATGAGACGATTGACGCCGCGATCAGGCTTTCACCTTGTCCCCGACGACGACGCAGTTGCGCCCCATCCGCTTGGCTTCATACAGGGCGGCGTCCGCGACCCGCAGCACGTCCTGCCCGCTCTCTCCGTGATCGGGATACATCCCGATGCCCACGGAGATCGTGATGGGTCCGACGCGCCGGCCCTCGTATTCGATCTCCAGCTCCTGCACCCCCCGGCGAAGCCTTTCGGCACGCTCCCAGACCGTGCCCTGCAGGGCCGGGGCCATGACCAAAACAAACTCTTCTCCGCCGTAGCGGGAGAGGATATCCTCGCCCCGGGCAGCGGACAGCATGTAATGGCCGAGTGCACGCAACACCGCATCCCCCGCCGCGTGGCCGAGGGTGTCGTTGAAGCGCTTGAAGTTGTCGATGTCGATCATCATCACGCCAAAGGGCAGATTGCTGCGCCGGGCGCGGCTCTCTTCCCGGCCGAGCGACTCTTCGAGGTAGCGGCGGTTATGGAGGCCCGTCAGCCCGTCATGCACGACCTGCTCCTGCAAGCGGTGGTTTGCCTGCGTCAGTTCCTGTTCCGCCCACAGGCGCTTCTTGATCTCCTGGTCCAGGGCGGCCCTCACCACTTCGAGCTGCGCGTCGCGCTCGGCGATGCCGCCTTCCAGCTGGGCGTTCAACCGTTCCAAATTCGCCGTATGGCGGTGGAACGTCCTCGCAAGCGGGCGCAGCAACGCGTCGATGGATCTTTGCTCGAGATGCGGCTCCCCTGGAGGCGGCTGCGGCGCGCAAAGAGCGGCGTCGACGACCGCGAGCAGCGTATCGGGATCGGCGGGCTTTGCAACGAAAAAAGCGTGAAAGGCGTTCGCCAGGGCGCTGGCTTCGGCTTCGATATAAGCGGCGGCCCGAAACACCACCTGCGGCTGGGGCAGCTTGGGTTCCGAACGCAGATTCAGGACGAACTGACAGGCGTCCATGCCCGCCGTCAGGACGTCGATGAACACCAGGTCGGGTTTTTCGGCACGGACTATCTTCAGCGCTTCCTCGCCATCGCCGGCCTCCAACGAGCGGTGGCCACGGTCCTGGAGCAGGCTCGCCAAGAAGCGGCGATTGACGGGTCTGTCCTCGACGATAAGAATCTTGGACATGGCGTTCCTTGATTCAGGGCCTACCTGCGGGACTGCCCAGACTAGGATGCGACAAACGTATCATGCTCCCGTCATACGCCGGGAACAAGAAATGGGCATGATATGAAAGATGGGCCGGAAGAAGGGGTGGGAATGCCGCTGACTGTCGCCTGCGGGCGACAAGTATGAGCTTGCCCTTACTCCGCTCCGGCGGATGCCGGGGAGGCGAATGCAACCGGTACTACAAATTGGCTCCGGTCACCCGCGCACCATCATTTGGCATTGAACCACTCGAGTGCGGCCGCCTGGTCTCGAAAACTTCGAACGTTGACCCCATGCTGCCGCCCTATCAATTCGATGTACTGATGGGAGATGCCCAGTTCTTCGGAATCGCCAAGCAGGGCGATCTTGTGTGACGGATCCGCGCTGAGTTTCCTGAAGTACGCGAGAAACCCCGACCTCTCGACGGTGAAAACCGGGTTCGAGGAACGAACGGACATGAGCACTCGTGATCGCTTATGTTTCATCGCCGCGCTGGCGACGAGCTGCAGAAACTCTCTCGTTTCCTCCATCGTCTCCCGATTGAACAGTTCGGCCCACAGGTAATCCGGCTCTATAGTAATTTTGTACAACATGTTTACCGGGCGCTGCGCCTCCCTCCAACTCGAGTCCATGGCAAAATCGATCCCCGCGTCCGCAGACTAGTACCAGTACAAGTAGTCGAGCAAGAAAACATTGCTTCGTAACAAGGGAAAATTAAAAATTGTCACGACGGTGAATGGCCTGGACGGATATCGGGTCTCCCCCATCAGGAAAAACCTGACAAACCGTAGCAAGACAGCTGATTCGCGTCGTCCTATCACGACAGAAAGATCACGATTGCCCTATAGCGGGCGGAGATTGGATTCATTATCATGCACGGAGTCTTGCCTGCACGCACGCCATCCCTCCCGGTGCGCATGGAGGTAGGCGACCCCGGCACCCAGCCGGGGTTTTTTTCTTTTCGCGGCACGGACTGCCTTATCACTTACGTTGCCTCCGAGGAAGCGACCGGCTTGTCGGTCAGGCTGCCCAGCTCGGTCTTGAGCACTTGCACTTCCTGCTCGAGCAACGCATACGTCTCTTCCGCTTTTTCGCGGTCGTTTTTCAGGCTCAGCTCTTCCAGTTGTCCCGCCGCTTCCTGCGCTGCGGTAGCGGAAAGGTTGCGGAGCATCCCGCGCAAGGTGTGGATTTCGTAGGCAAAGCGGCTGGCGTTCCCGGTTTTCATCGCTGCGCGCGCGCTCGCCATGAGCGGCCCGCATTCCTGCAAGAACAGTTTCATAATTTCGCCGAGCAACGGCATGTCGCCGTCGACTCGATCGAGCAAGGCCGCCCGATCGAGCACGATCTTCTTGCCTCGCGCCGACCTCGACCGCCCGCAGACAAGGTGCAGCCGCTCGATCGCTTCGAGCAGCATCGCCGGCTGGATCGGCTTGATCAAATAGCCGTCCATGCCCGCCTTCAGGCAGCGTTCGCGATCGCCCGCCATCGCATGCGCAGTCAAAGCGACGATGGGAAGGTATCCACCGGTGATTTTTTCCCGGTTTCGAATTGCCGCGGTGGTTTCAATTCCGTCCATTCTGGGCATCTGCACGTCCATCAGGACAAGATCGAAACGCTTGCGTTCGAGCGTTTTCAGCGCCGTAGCGCCGTTGTCCGCCGCGACGACGGTATAACCCTCTTTCTCAAGCACGTGCTGGGCAAGCCTGCGGTTTACGGGATTGTCCTCGACCAGCAAGATATGCAGCGCCGGCTTGATTCTTTGCGAGCGCCCCGACGCCGGCGCTGCCCGCCGGGTTCCGCTGCGAGACGGGATGCCGGACACGGAGCGGACCGCATCCAGCAGTTCCGACTGCTTGACCGGCTTGGTCAGACAGGACAACACCTCGCTATCGAGACGGTCCCCTTTTTCCTCGCGCCGCTGGGCCGAACCGAGCACGATCACGGACTGGACCCCGAGGCGCGCGCTTTTCCGTATCTGCGCAGCGAGTTCATAGCTATCCACCCCCGGCAGAGTGTCATCGAGAAGCACCAGCCGGAACGGTGCCTTTGCCCGTTTCGCCGGTTCCAGGATTTCCTTCACGGATTCGCAGCTCTCGGCTTCGTGCGTCTCGATGTTCCATCGTCTCAGCGTGTCCACGAGGATGCGGCGGCTGACGGCATGATCCTCCACCACCAGAGCCCGGAGCCCTTTGAAATCGATCGCCCCCTGTTCGCCCTGCGCCACCGGCTGCAGGCCGAAACGCACCGTGAAGTGAAAAATGCTTCCCTTGCCCGGCTCGCTTTCGACCCAGATCCTTCCGTTCATCATATCCACCAGACGCTCCGAGACCGTCAGTCCCAGTCCCGTGCCCCCGTAAATGCGCGTCGTCGAGGTGTCGCCCTGCAGGAACGGCGCGAAGATGGCGGTCTGTTTTTCCTCATCGATTCCGATTCCCGTGTCGCTCACGGTGAAATAACAGTTCACTTCGCCGCCGTCGCTCGATTGGGGTTGAACGCGCATCACCACTTCGCCGCGCTCGGTGAACTTGATTGCATTGCCCACCAGGTTGAGCACGATCTGGCGCAACCTGACCGGGTCGCCGAGCAGCGAATCGGGAGTGTCGGGCCTGATTTCATAGGCGAGCTCCAGGCCCTTCCGGTGGGCCTCGAGTGCCAGAGTTTTCATGGTGTCGCCCACGCTCTCGCGCAGCGAGAACGGAATTGTCTCGACTTCCAGCCGCCCTGCCTCGATCTTCGAGAAATCCAGAATGTCGTTGATGACCGTCAAAAGGGAGCCGCCCGAGGCCTTTACGAGATCAAGGTACTCGCGCTGCTCCGGCGTCAGAGTCGTCTGCAGGGCGAGCTCGGTGCCTCGATCTTCGAGAAATCCAGAATGTCGTTGATGACCGTCAAAAGGGAGCCGCCCGAGGCCTTTACGAGATCAAGGTACTCGCGCTGCTCCGGCGTCAGAGTCGTCTGCAGGGCGAGCTCGGTCATCCCGATGATGGCATTCATCGGGGTCCGGATTTCGTGGCTCATGTTGGCCAGAAACTCCGACTTTGCCAGATTCGCCGTCTCTGCCGCCCGCTTCGCCTTGTGCAGATCCTCTTCGGCCTGCTTGCGCATCTCGATTTCTTTGCGCAGCAGGTCGTTCGCCGCGATCAGACTCGCGGTACGCTCCCGTATTTTGGTCTCCAGGCTCTCGTTGACCTTGGAAAGTTCCCGTTCCGCGATTTTGCGCTGGCTGACCTGTGTCGCGAGCTCCGCGCTCTTGCTGTACAAATCGACAAACACCGCCACCTTCGACTTCAGGATGTCGATGTTCACGGGCTTCAGAATGTAATCCACGGCACCGATTTCATATCCTCTGAAAACCGATTGCGCGTCTTCGAGAGCGGCAGTGAGGAAAATGATGGGGGTGTGACTGGAACGCTTGAGCTTTCGGATCAATGTGGCGGTTTCGAAACCGTCCATTTCGGGCATCCGGATGTCGAGCAGAATGAGCGCGAAGTCGGTTCTGAGAATCTGTCTCAGCGCCTCCTTACCCGACCCGACCGCCAACACGTTCCGGTCAGGCCCGGAAAGCAGCTGCTGCATCGCGACCAGGCTGTGCCGCTCGTCATCGACTACGAGAATGTTAGCTTGCATTGAGCCGGACACTGCGGTCTCCGGTCACTTAGCGAGTCCGACCCGCAAGAGCGACAACAGCTGTTCGATATTGACGGGCTTGGAGATGTAGTCCGAGGCGCCGGCCTCGATGCATTTCTCGCGGTCCCCCTTCATCGCTTTCGCGGTCACCGCGATGATCGGAAGATTCTTGAAGTCTTCCAGCCTGCGAATGATTCTGATCGTGTCGTATCCGTCGAGCTCGGGCATCATGATGTCCATGAGCACCACGTCGATGTCGGGATTGTTCTTCAGCGTCTCGAGCCCGTCTTTGCCGTTCTCCGCGTTAAGCACCGTTATCTCGTGCTGCTCGAGAGCCCCGGTCAAGGCGAATATATTTCTTATGTCGTCGTCGACAATCAGCACTTTTCTGCCGGCCAGATCCGGCGCGGCCGTTTGGATAGCGGCCATCAGTTGGTGGCGCTTGTTGATCGGCAGGTCGTTGACCGTCTGATGCAGGAACAGCGTCGTCTCCTCCAAAACGCCTTCGAGGGTTCGCGCGCTTTTCAGGACCGCGACTTCCGCCAGCTTTCTGAGCTTGTCCCGCTCGCTGCCGCTCAGAGCGTCCGTTTCGTAGATCACGATCGGCAATTCGGACCCTGTTTCGGATTGAACCATCTTTTTGATGAGGTCAATCGCCGTCATATCGCGAAGGGTCGGGCCGAGCACCATGCAATCGAACTCGTTTTTGCTCAGGGCATCGAGGGCCTGCTTGCCGGCGCGCACACCCGTGATCTGCACGTCCTCCCCGCGCAGGGCTTCGGTGATGCTCGTCCGCTCGGCATCGTTTCCGTCGACTACGAGCAGCGTTCTGATCTCGTGTTCGATTATCCTGCGCGTCTTGGCGAGCGCCTCCTGAAGCGTTTCCTTCGCGGCCGGCTTACGCACGACCCCCAAGGCTCCCATGTGCAGGCATTTGTGCATGTGATCGGTCACTGAGATGACGCTGACCGGAATATGCCGCGTTTCCGGATCGTGTTTCAGGAGATCCAGGACCGCCCATCCGTCCATGTCCGGAAGTTTCAAATCCAGCGTGATCGCGCCGGGAGAGAACTCCTTGACCAGAGCGAGCGCCGTGTTGCCGTCCAGGGCGACTACGCCCTTGAACCCGCTTTCGCGGGCGACATCGAGCAAGGTCCCGGCGAACTTCGCGTCGTCTTCGACGATCAGGACGACGCGGTCGCCCGGTTGGATGTTATCGCGGTCGTCGCTCACCTGCGGTTGCGTGCGCACCGTCTGCGCCGCCTTCGGCCCCGGGCTCGCGCCGGAGCGCCTGGCGTAAGCTGGACCGAGCTTGGGCTCCTCCGCGGGTGGTTCCTGGGCGGGTGCTTTCGGTGCTCTCGCCTCCGGCCCCGCCGGCTCGTGCGTGAGCGGCAGGTAAAACGCACTTCGAAAATGACCTTCTTCTTGTTTTCGGGGATTCCGATTCCGGTGTCCGTCACGGCGAACGCAACCACTTTTTCCGCCGCGTCCAGTTGCGGGTGGCCAGCGGTCCAGCCGGATTTGGCGAGGTAAATCCGCAGAGCCACTTTGCCCTTTTCGGTAAACTTGAACGCATTCGAGAGCAGATTCTTCAGGATCTGCTGGAGCCGCTTTTCGTCGGTATGAATCACCGCGGGCAAGCCGGGGGCCCCTTCCACGGTGAACCCCAAGCCCTTGTCCTGGGCGACCTGGCGGAAGGTCCGCTCGACGTAGTCCTTCAACCCGGAGAAGCGTTCGGGCGCAATGTCGAGCGTGACGGTACCCGATTCGATCTTGGCCAGATCGAGAATATCGTTGATCAGGGAAAGGAGATCGGTGCCGGCGGCATAGATGGTCTGCGCGTAATCGATCTGCTTCGGCATGAGATTGTTGCCTGCGTTGTCCGCGAGCAGCTTCGCCAGGATCAGCAGGCTGTTCAACGGAGTGCGCAGCTCGTGCGACATATTCGCCAGAAACTCGGATTTGTAGCGCGAGGAGAGCGCGAGTTGCTCGGCTTTTTCCTCGAGCGCGGCCTTTGCCTGCTCGACTTCCCGGTTCTTGTATTCGACCTGCCTCATTTGCTCCGAAAGAAGCTTGGCCTTCTCCTGGAGTTGCTCGTTGGTGCGCTGCAGCTCCTCTTGCTGATTCTTGAGCAGTCTTTCGGAGTTCTGCAGGTTCTGCGCCTGCTGCTCCAGACGGTCGTTGGTTTCCTTGAGCTCCTCTTGCTGGCTTTGCAGCTCCTTGGTGAGCGATTGCGACTGCTCGAGCAGGGATTCGGTGCGCATGTTTGCCTCGATAGTGTTGAATACGACGCCGATGCTTTCAGTCAGCTGGTCGAGAAACGACAGGTGCGTCTCGCTGAACTTTCTGAGCGAGGCGAGCTCGACGACGGCCTTGACCTCGCCCTCGAACAGCACCGGTAGGATGATGATGTTCAATGGCGTGGCGGAACCGAGAATCGAGCTGACGCGGATGTAGTCGTCGGGGACATCCTCGAGCAGAATGCGCTTCTTCTCGTAAGCGCATTGCCCTACCAGGCCCTCGCCGATGCGCAGCGTTTTCAAAAGGTGTTTGTTCGGCTTGGAAGCGTAGCTCGCGAGCAGGTCGAGATTGGACTCGTCGCCGTGCTTCACCTGCGTGTAGAAGACGCCTTGCTGAGCGTTCACGAGGGGCGTCAGCTCCGACAGCACCAGCTTCGATACCGTCACCAAGTCGGTGTGACCTTGAAGCATGCGCGTGAATTTCGCGAGGTTGGTCTTGAGCCAGTCCTGCTCGTTGTTCTTGAGGGTCGTGGTCTTGAGATTGCGGATCATCTCGTTGATGTTGTCCTTCAGGACCGCCACTTCCCCCATTGCCTCCACCATGATCGATCGCGTGAGATCGCCTTTCGTCACCGCCGTCGCAACCTCCGCGATGGCTCGCACCTGGGTGGTGAGGTTCGCCGCCAACTGATTCACGTTGTCGGTGAGGTCCCGCCATAGTCCGGCGGCGCCCGGCACCCTCGCCTGCCCGCCCAGCTTGCCGTCGGTGCCGACCTCGCGCGCCACGTTGGTCACTTGGTCGGCGAATGTCGCCAGCGTGTCGATCATGCCGTTGATGGTGTCGGCCATCGCCGCGATTTCGCCTTTCGCCTCGAAGACCACCTTTCGTTTCAGATCGCCTTTTGCCACAGCGGTCACCACCTGTGCTATACCGCGCACTTGGTTGGTGAGGCTCGCCGCCATCGAGTTGACGTTGTCGGTGAGGTCCTTCCAGGTCCCGGCCACTCCGGGCACCTGCGCCTGGCCTCCGAGCTTGCCGTCGCTGCCCACCTCGCGCGCCACCCGCGACACCTCCGAGGC
>Ga0209131_1002103_pt1 | contig 13617 bp, 7 predicted proteins | sample GraSoi_2013_40cm_FD_185826 | JGI IMG/M metagenome (GOLD analysis project Ga0209131, IMG submission 185826) | Grasslands soil microbial communities from the Angelo Coastal Reserve, California, USA - Sample 9_17_2013_40cm (SPAdes) (version 2) | ecosystem: Environmental > Terrestrial > Soil >...
GGCGGCGTGGTCGGCGCGGCGAGCGTGGAATGGCTCGAAGCAGGGGTGCTGCAGACGCGGCAGCTCGGCGACTACCGGCTGCAGATCACGGGGATGGGCGAGCGCGCGGAGCTCAAGCTCGCGACCCTGCGCGGAGATTTGCGTCTCACCGGGGGAGGCGAGTGGCGTGCGGCGCAGCCGCGCATCGTGCAGTTGCGCGGCTTGGCGGAAGCCGCGGCCGAGCGCAAGGACCTCGAGCCGCTGCTGCAGGCGATGAAAATCGCAGGACCGGGACCTTCGCGGCCGTTCGTATGGACGGTGCCCATTTAGAAGAGAATGCGGAGGTGGCGGGTTTGACACGCGTCGTCGCGCCTAGATCGTGCCCGGAACGGTGGGGCGAAAGGGATCGCTTCTCGGATTGATCTTGAAATACGAAGCTGCGAGGAAAGACACATGGCGCCGAATCTGCGCCTTTCGGATAAGGATTTCGTCTGGATCCTGGGCAGCCTGTGCCAGATGCACCGGTTGCCGTTTGATCCGGATTTGCTGCTGCAACAATTTCCTCCGCCCTACGATCGCACGGCAGTGTTGAACGCGATCAAGGCGCTCGACCTCAAGGCAGGCGACAGGAAGATCCGCGCAGGAGAGCTGACGGTGCTGCCGTTGCCATGCGTTGCATTCCTGAGGCCGCGCAAAGGCGTAGAGGATCCGGAGCTTCAGACCGGCGCCGCGACCGCGCCAGGACAGACCGAGCGGATACCGGCACCGAAACCTGCTCTGATCGTCAAGGCGAGCGACAAGGGATTCCTCTACTTCGAGAGCGGCAGCAATACCCCGCACCAGCTTTCCCTCGAGAAGTTCGAGTCCGACTTCGAGCCGGAGGTGATGTTGATCGCGAAGGCGGCGGCAGAAGTGGCCGACAAGGATCTGCCGCTCGCGAAACAGGCTTTCGGCTTCAAATGGTTCGTGCCGGAGCTTCTGAAGCACAAGCGCATTTGGCGCGACGTGCTGGTCGCTTCGCTTGCCATCCAGCTCGTTGCGCTCGCAACGCCGCTCTTCACTCAGGTCGTCATAGACAAGGTCGTCGTTCACCAGACGCAAAACACACTCTGGGTAGTGGGTATTGCGCTCATCATGTTCATGCTCTTTTCCGCGGTCATGAGCTGGATGCGCCAGTACCTCGTCCTGCATACCGGCAATCGCGTGGATGCGGTGCTCGGGCAAACCGTGTTCCGGCACTTGTTGCGCCTGCCCATGCCTTACTTCGAGCACCGCCAGACCGGGGTGCTCGTCGCGCGGCTGCACGGCGTCGAGCAAATCCGCGAGTTCGTCGCCGGGGCCGCGGTGACGCTGCTCCTCGACTGCCCCTTTCTTGTGATTTTCCTCGCGGTGATGTTCTGGTACAGCTGGCAGCTGACGCTCATCGTCCTCGCGATCCTGTTCCTGATCGTCGGGATCAGCCTCGGCGTCACGCCCATCTTCCGCGCCAAGTTGAACAAACAGTTCCTCGTCGGCGCGCGCAACACCGCATTCGTCACCGAGTACGTCTCGGGCATGGCGACGGTCAAGTCGCTGCAGATGGAGCCGGTGCTCGAGGGTCGCTATGGCGAGCTGCTCGCGCAATACCTCGCCGCGAGCTTCGAGACCAAGCAGATAGGCAACACCTACAACACGGTGGCCAATGCGCTGGAGCAGGTCATGACGCTCACCATCCTCGTCGTGGGCGCGCTCGTCGTCATCGACAGCGCCTCGAATGCGGCGAGCGGCGCCGCGACCTTCACCATCGGCATGCTGGTCGCCTTCCAGATGTTCGCAAGCCGCGTGAGCCAGCCGATGCTGCGGCTGGTCGGCCTGTGGCAGCAGTTCCAGCAGGCGGACGTCGCCGTCAAGCGCTTGGGCGACATCATGGACATGCCGGCCGAGCCGTATACCCTCGTCCCGCAGCGCGCAGGCTCGGGTCAGGCGGGGCGGATCGAATTCCAGTCGGTATCATTCCGCTATTCGGAGAACCACCCCTGGCTGTACCGCAACCTCAACTTCGCCATCAAGCCCGGGCAGCTCACGGTGCTCGTCGGTCCCTCGGGTTGCGGCAAGAGCACGCTCGCCAAGCTGCTGCTCGGCTTCTACCCGCCAAGCGATGGCCGTATCCTCATCGACGGGCAGGATGCCCGCTACTCGAGCGCGAACGAGCTGCGCGCCAATTTCGGGGTCGTGCCGCAGGAGACGACGCTTTTCTCCGGGTCTGTATACGACAATATCCAGATGGCGAGCCCGCAAGCCGATTTCGCGCAGATCGCGCAAGCCTGCCGCATGGCCGAGATCCACGAGGTCATCGAGCAGCTGCCTCAGGGTTACCAGACGCCGCTCGGTGAGCACGGCGTCGGCCTCTCTGGCGGCCAGCGCCAGAGGATCGCCATTGCGCGCGCGCTCCTGAAACGCCCCAAGGTCCTGATCTTCGACGAGGCGACCAGCAATCTCGACCAGCCGACGGCCGAAGCCTTCGCTCAGACCATCAACCAGTTGAGAGGCAAGGTGACCATGCTCTTCATCGCCCACAACCTGCCGCGGGGGCTGCAGGTGGACGAAGTGATGCAGTTCGGCGCGCCCCCGGCGGCAAAGGGCGGCCAGCAAGGCCCCGCGGACCCGCAGCCGCCCAAGCAGATGACGGTGATCGAGGAAGAAAAGACCAGGTCGTGACGAGGAACGAACTGCAGGGCCTTATATGGCAAATCGAAAATCGTCGGGAAAGCGCGGAACTCTCAAACATAAAGGAAAGGCGATCATGGCGGAAGCAACGAAGAAGGAAACGCAGGACAAGGGCAATGGCGACGCCAAACCGGCAGCGAAACCGGCGGGCGCGGAAAGCAAACAGATGGGCATTCGCCTGGCACCGGTCGAGAACTCCGACCAACCCATCGTCGCCAACTACTGCAGCATCAACGTATCCCCCGGCATGGCGTTCATCGACTTCGGGTTTCTCGAGCCCGCCATGCTCGCCGCGCTGCCGCGCGTCGCGCGCTCGGGCGGCAAGCTTCCTGAGCGGCTGAACGGGAAGCTCGCGGTGCGCGTTGCGCTGGGCTACGACGCGCTCGCCAACCTACATCAGCAGCTGGGGCGGGTGCTGACCGGACTGAGCCAGGCGGCACGCGCGGCCGAAGCCAAGAAGGGCACGTGAAATCTGCATGAGCAGAGCCCGGGAGAAGTCGAGGCTTGCGAGCATCGTTGCCTTCCCGGTGGAAGCGAGCGGAGTCGGGACGATCGACGAATACAAGGCATGGACGCGCAGGAAGATCCGTCCCGTCTTCCCTCACAAGATTCTCATAAGCGGTTACGGTCACTTGCACGCGGGTGGGGTCGCGATCGACTACCTCGTGACGGTCGACTTTCCCCCGGGTTATCTGCAACGGCTGCGCAACCGCGCGGGGGCCATCGATACGCCGATTCTGCGCCGCTGGCTCGCGACGCGGGAGCCGCAACTGTTCGAGCCCGATCGCCCCTGGCCCGATGCCCCGGCGGGGTGGCTCGAGAACTTTCGCGAAAGCGGGCTGAAGAACATCGCCGCCCATGCCGTGACCGACACCGAACGCTGCGTCGGAACCTACCACAGCTTCCACCGTATTCCGGGACGGCTCGGCGCCGCCCATGCGCGAGCGCTCGAGCGGATCGTGCCGGTCATGCACGAGGTGCTGTGCAAGGTGATCGATCTTGCGCGCCTCGACGCCGGGTTCGCCAGGCGCCTCGCGGCCTTGAGCGCGCGAGAGAACGAAATCGTGCATTGGGTGAAGTCAGGCAAGAGCAATACCGAGATCGCGAGGCTCTCCGGGGTGAGCGAGAACACCGTCAAGCACCACCTGACGAGAATTTTCGGAAAGCTCGCGGTGTACACCCGCGTGCAGCTGGTGCAGCGACTCGCCGAGCGCGAGACGAGAATCACGCCCGGCTTCGCCACGAAAATTCTCTAAAAGCGCGGCCGGCATATCGAACGGCAAGAGTGGGTCTATGGCGCTTTAGTGGCATAGACAGGGTCTGAATTGCCGGTAGACTCCTTGCCAGTCCGTAGGGAGCAGATGCCGAGCGATTTCCATCTGCCACAAAAATAACGAAATCCATAGGAGGTCGGGTAAACCCTTAGCGAGTCGCAGGTAAACCCTGAGTGCCGGAAGACTTGCGACCTTCTACACTTTTGACCAAGTGATATTGCCGATTTCGAGCTCGCTGACACGGCGATGTGGGATGAAAGTGAACGAGGCATGGGCACTAAAGTGCCATAGACAGGGTGTGAATTGCCCAGTAGAGTCCTTGCGAGCAGGTGGGAGCGGCCATAGCTTGCCAACTGAACCGGGGGTGCGTGCTCGCAGGCCCGGGTCAGGCGCGCGCGGCGAATACAAAAAGGGGGAGACCCTAATCCTGAGGAAAGAGAAGCCTCTGCTGTTTGCGGTTCTCGCCGCGCTGTCGGCGCTCGCCCATGCTCAATCCGCTCCAGCGCTCGCTCTTCCCTTGGACTGCGAGATCGGCAAGGCATGCATCGTACAGAACTACGTCGATCGCGACCCTGGTCCCGGCGCGCGCGATTACCGTTGCGGCTTCCTCACGTACGACGGCCACAAGGGCACCGACATCCGCGTGATCGACACGCAGGCCTACCGGCGCGGGGTGAGCGTGCTCGCGGCGGCATCCGGGCGCGTGCGCGCGGTGCGCGACGGCGTTCAGGACGCGGGCGTGCGAACGCTCGGCAGAGCCGCGGTCGCGGGCAGGGAGGCGGGCAACTCGGTGGTCGTCGCTCACGGCGGCGGCTGGGAAACGCAGTACGCGCACCTGCGCAAGGGCAGCGTCGCCGTGCGCGCGGGCGAGGCCGTCGAGGCGGGTCAGCGGCTCGGTGCGGTCGGGCTTTCGGGCAACACGGAATTTCCGCATCTTCATTTCGAGGTGCGACATAAGCGCGCCATCGTCGATCCGTTTGCCGGCTCGGACACCGTCGCCGAAGGAGCGCCGGCGAAATGCGAATCCGGCGGGGAGCCCCTTTGGGCGCAGAAAGCCTTCGAGGTGCTCGCCTACGTGCCCACCGGCGTGCTCGACGCGGACATCGCCTGGCGTTGGAGACGGCAACGTCGACCGCGACAGGATGGAGGCTTTCACTTCCACCGCCGCAGCCGCGGTGTTCTGGGCACAGATCTACGGCGCGCAGGCGGGCGACGTCGAGGAGCTACGGCTCATCGCACCCGACGGCAGCGTGGCTGCCTCCCGGCGCGCCCGCGTCGAGCGCAGCCAGGCGCAGCGGCTTTCGTACGTCGGCAAGCGGCGGGGCGAGTCCGCCTGGCAGGCAGGCACCTATCGCGGCGAATACGCGGTGTATCGCGGTCCGCGCGAGGAGAAAATCGTTTCGCTCACGCGCGAGATCACGCTCGGCCCGGACAAGCACGCCGCCGCAGCGCGTCGCGCGGACTGAGAGCCATGCGCATCCTCTTCGTCCACCAGAATTTCCCGGGCCAGTACGCGCACCTTTTGGCGCACTACGCCTCCGACCCGGCGAACGAGATCGTGTTCCTCACGCGGCGCGCGAACGCGCCCTTCGCGGGCATCCGCAAGCTCGTCTACCGCCTGAGCCGCGAGGCGAATCCCGGGACGCATTTCTACGTGCGCTCGATCGAAGGCGCGGTGCTGCACGGGCAGGCGGTGGCGCGGGTCGCGCTGCGCCTGAAGAAGGAAGGCTTCGTCCCCGACGTCATCCTCGGGCACAACGCCTGGGGCGAGACGCTCTACTTGAAGGACGTCTATCCGGATACGCCGCTGCTCGCCTACTTCGAGTACTACTACCGCGCTGCGGGCGGCGACATCGGCTTCGACCCGGAATTTCCGGAGACGCTGGACGTGCGCCTGCGCGTGCGCACGCTGAACGCGGTCAACCTCATGGGGCTGGAGGCCGCCGACCGCGGGCAGACCGCGACCGAATGGCAGCACTCGACCTACCCGGCGCGTTACCGCGACATGATTTCAGTGGCGCACGAAGGCATCGACACCGAGCGCGTCAAGCCGAATCCGGACGCGAAGCTCATCCTGCCCGACGGTCACGAGCTGACTCGTTTGGACGAAGTCGTCACCTACGTCGCGCGCAACCTCGAGCCCTACCGCGGCTTCCACGTCTTCATGCGCGCCCTGCCCGAAATTCTGCGGCGCCGGCCGAAGGCGCACGCTGTCATTATCGGCGGCGACGAAGTGAGCTACGGCCGCAACCCGGGCAACGGCCGAACGTGGCGGCAGGTGATGCTCGCCGAAGTCGGCGCCAAGCTCGAGTTGTCGCGCGTGCACTTCCTCGGGCGCGTACCTTTCGGGACTTTCGTGAATGTCCTGCAAGTATCTTCGGCACATGTGTACTTGACGTATCCGTTTGTGTTGTCCTGGTCGATGCTCGACGCGATGGCGGCGGGGTGCGTCGTGATCGCTTCGTCGACTGCGCCGGTGAAGGAAGTGATTCGAGACGGGGAGAATGGGGTGCTGGTGGATTTCTTCAATACGAAAGCGATTGTCGAGAAAGTCGAATCGGTGCTCGGCGAGCCAAAGCGTTATGAAGCACTGCGCGTTCAAGGCCGAAAAGCCATTGAGGAACGCTTTGACTTGGAGAGGGTTTGTTTGCCGCAGCAGATCAAACTGGTTGAGTCGATGTTGCAGAGTTTGGATAAACGGGTGTCGCGAAAACTCGTTTCATCGAAGCGGAAGGGACGGATCACTGACGAACTCAGACATGGACATCCGGGGCCGTAGGGCGAATTATTTTCGCGCAAGCTCATGCCCATGCTGTGATGTAGCGATCTAAGAGCATGACAAGATGACCTGGGAAAGCTTGAAATTTGAATAACCGCAGAACGGAAATGATCGTGATAAAAAACTCGTCTCTGCCCTTCTATGCCCTTCTTCTTTGTTTTCTTGTATCGACTGCAGCCCATTCGGAAGATTGGCCGTACGTGCGAGTGACCTGCGATCAAAGATCGGGTCGACTAACCATTGAGGAATTGTCGGCTGAAAGTCGGGAGCTAATCCCCAACGAGAAAGGGGTTCACAGTCTAATCGCTTTGACGGATATAAGAACAATGAACGGGCCAACAGGTGTGCAAGATTATCGAGTACGTAAGAGCAACGTTGAATCGACTTGCAATATAGGTACATCACACTATCGGCTCCAGGTGTCCCCTTGGAAATTTAGCGCGAAGATCAACGGGATGTGTGGCGACTATTCCCCTTCAACAGAGCTTACAGTATGGCGCGAGGGGCAAAAACTCCTCGACAAATTAGTTTTTGCAGGTTTTTGCGATCCACCAGATAGTGAGTTTGCTATCGAATCGGTTTCGTTCGATGAGGCTGCGCGTACTGCACGTGTCTCAATACGAGGTCTTAGAGCGACCGTCCAAAAGTCTTTACCATTTTCCGATTTGATAAAGATCGAGAGACGGCGACTGATTCCGTAGTACCACCGCCAAAGAACGAAAGCTTAGGAGACTGATCATGGCACTTAACCAATTTCAAACATTTCATAGCGCATGGTTAAAGGGCAATTACCAACGCGACCGAGATTTCATTTTGAAGGTCGCGGAGAATAATCCTCTGCGGAAATTCGGTGAGGGTACTGGTGGAAACGCTTCTGGCTTACGGCCGTACTACGATGGAAGCATTGCAATCGGGTACGGCTTTGATCTACTAGTAAACTCGATCGACTATGTTAGGTACTTCCTGAGTACCGTAGGTATTGTCCTCACACAGCAGCAAGAAAATCAAATAATAGCTGCGCGTAACAATCCCAGCGCGGCTACGGCCGCTCAACTGGCGGCATTTCTTGACCTTGGAAGCGAGGCGACTGCTGCGCAGTTGTTGAGAAACGTCGTTGAGAGTACTGATCCTACTTTTGCAGGTAAGCAAGTAGAGCTTGACACGTTCTTGACTCAGCAAGGCATTGCGGTTCCGCCCTCTGAGGAGAAAGCGGTCTTGGTTTCAATGTGGTACCAAGCAGCTGGCGGGAATGGAAGAAGCGGTTACTTCAGAAACAAGAACGACACAATAACAAACCTTGTACGTTCTCTACAAAACGGAAATCGCGCGGAGGCATGGTACGAAATTCGATATGGATCGAGTAACAACGGGGGCAATGGAAATGGTGTAGTCGAGCGCCGTTACGCAGAATCGCAGTTCTTTAGCTTATACGATGATGCGAATTCGATCGGGTCTGATGAAGCAAAGCAGGTTTACCGAACGCTTCAATTTCATCGGGCGCACATCGAAGCCTATGACCGACAGTTTGAAAGTTTGATCGGGTCCGCAAATATTGACTACAGTCTCGGCGGCACCTCGAATGAGGTCTTGAGCCTAGTTAACAGTCTACTTCCAGCTCAGGCGGCGCTCTTCACGGATCTACGGACTACGTATTCCAGTCTTTCGACCCTCGATCCCAACAACTACACTTCGACCAATATCTATCTGGATCCCGGTAGAGATTTGAACGAACCTGTTGGAAGTTTTCATGCGGATCACGCATCTATGCTTGACGCGCGGAAATTCGATGCGACGGGCGCAGTAGAACTTGCATTTGGCGATATTCTGATCGGTGAAGCAGGAAACGATATATTAATCGGGGGCAAAGGCGACGACATTCTGATCGGCGGAGACGGCGACGATATTTACCGCTGGAGTACCGGCGACGGCAACGACAAGATCATCGACTCGGACCGCAAAGGCCGCATCATCATCAACAGCCAGGATCGAGGCGATCTATTCGGAGGCGGCTACTTCCTCAAGACCGGCGCCACGACCTGGGAGAGCGCGGACGGGTTTCTCACTCTCACTCACAACTCCCCCTGGATGCTGACTACCGCCGACGGCGGCCAACTGGACCTCGGCGACACGCTCAATTCGGGCGACTTGGGCATCCTTTTGATCGATAGTCTAAGCCCACCGACCGATGCGGTGCGCACCTTCCAGGGCGACAGGCAGAACGCGAGTCCTCTGCAGGACGACGGTTTTGGCAATGCGGTGCGAAGCGGCGTAGTGGAGCCGAATCGCGCCGACTTCTTCAACGGCAGCACCGCCGACGAGGTCGAGCACTTCATCACCGGGGGCGGAGACGACACGGTCTTTGGCGACGGCTCCGGCGGCGCAAGCATGGTGACTGGGGGCGGGCGCGACTGGATAGAGTTGGGCGCGGGCCACGACGTGGGCGAGGGCGGCGGCAACAACGACTGGATCGAAGGGGGCGCCGACGGCGATCTCATCAGCGGGGCGTGGGGTGATGACACGATCTTCGGCGACACGAGCGCCAATGCCGGCGGGAACACGCTTGCGCAGTGGATCCAGGCAGGTGAGACGGCAAACCGGGTCGCCGATCAGGGCGATCTTCTAAGCGGAGATGGGGGCAACGATGTGATCGTGGGCGCGGCGACCGATGACGTGCTCAACGGGGGCACGGGCGCGGACGTCATCGCGGGCGGCGGCGGGGACGATGTGATCTACGGGGACAAGTCCCTCGTCCAGGCCGATCGCGACTGGGCGGTGACCCGCACGGTGGAGGGGACCGTCGACACCGGATTGAATTTCCTGGTCACCGATATCGATTTTTTCGTGTTCGGCGATCTTACCAACGGCTCGGCGGATGCGATCTACGGGGGCGCGGGCGACGACTGGATTTTTGCCGGGCCGGGGGACGATTACGTCGAAGGCGGCTCGGGCGATGACGTCATACTCGGCGAGGCGGGGAGCGACGTGCTGCTCGGGGGCGAGGGGAACGATACGCTGGGCGGTGACGCGGCCGATGTCGAAGCGGCGGGGCTCTCCGGCGACGACTACCTGAACGGGGGCGCGGGCAACGATCTTCTGGAGGGCGGTGCGGGCGACGACGTGCTCATCGGCGGCACCGGGAACGACACGCTCAGGGGCGGCTCAGGGATCAACACTTACGTCTTCAACCGCGGCGACGGGGATGACACGGTCCTCGACGACGATCCCGGGTCGGCGGTGCTGGTGCTCGGACCAGGAGTCAGCCGCAGCGATATCAAGCTCCGCAGGGGCTCGCTGGTGCTCGATCTGGGCGGCGGGGACGCGATCCATCTCGTGGGCTTCGATTCGACCAATCCATTTTCGACTCCGATGCTGGACCACATCGAGTTCGCCGACGGCACAAGGATGACGTATCAGGAGGTCCTGACCCTCGGTTTCGATTTTCCGGGCTCCAGCAACAACGAGTTCATCGAAGGCACCGGGGTGACCGATCGCATCGACGCCGGAGACGGATCCGACCTGATCGAGGCCAAGGACGGGGACGATTCGATCCTGGGCGGCACCGGTGACGATTTCATCGACGCGGGAGCCGGCAACGACGTCATCAACGGCGGGCCGGGACAGGACACCATCAACGCCGGCGACGGCAACGACACGGTCTTTGCGAGCGGCGGCGGCGACAGCATCCAGGGCGGCGCCGGCGACGACACGATCTACGCAACGGACGGCGACCGGGTGATCGACTTTCAGGGCGTGAACCACCTTGATCTGACTGCTTATAGCGCGCTCACCAGCGCCAATCTGGAAGTGACGCGATACACCGGCGAAGACGGACAGCCCTATCTGAATCTGCACGTGCGTGACAACGCCCATCCGGGGCAAACCCCGGCGACGGGGGGCGTGGGCGTTGCGCGCGAGGAATACGGAGCCTTCGCGAGTGTGACCCTGAACAACGGCGCGGGTGGAACGGTAACGCTCACTCAGGAGCAGCTCATCACCCAATATCTCGGCACCGGCCTGATATTCCAGGGCACCGATGGCGCCGACGAGTTGATCGGCACGCAGTACGCCGACACCTTCTTCGGAGGTGCCGGTGACGACACGATCCAAGGCGGTGCCGGGGACGACCGCATCGACGCCGGAGCCGGTGACGACATCCTTGAGGGCGGAGCGGGCAACGACACCTACGTCCTCACGCGCGGAACCGGCAAGGCCAGAGTCTTTGACACGGGTTCGAACACCATCGAGCTTTCGGCCGATATTCCTCTAGAGGATCTCGCGCCGCGTCGCGACGGCGACGATCTGTTTCTGCGTATTCGCGGAGGGCAGACGGGACTGGTTCTCACCGGTTACTACAGCGAACCGCAGTCTTGGCAACTGAAGCTCGCCGGTGGGCAAACCGTCGCGCTCGATCCAGTGGTCAGTCAGCCCGACCCGTTCGCCGGCGATGACGCTCGCCGGGACTGGGCGGAAGCGAAGAGCGCCATTCGCACGGCGTTGGAGCAGGCTTTCGAGCCGAGATTGTTCAACCACGTGCCGTTCCCCGGATACCCTTTCCTCGAGCGAAGCACTCCGCTATCGCTTCCGGGCTACGCGGCGATTTCGACGGAATGGATCGAAGACACGGTCGCCCATCTGGGAAACCTTGGACCGGAAGTCGATTCCTCGGGACAATTCGTGTTTCACCGGTTCGACCCGCCTCAGATCAGCACGACCATCACCCGCCATGGTTTCGTCGACGGGTACGTTTACACTCCAGACGGGTTCATTGCGCCGCTCCCGGACATCCGCCAGTTCGACATTCAGACGGTCACGCAGCAAAGCGATGCTGCCGTCATCAACGGCATCGGCGCGCCGAGCTTCGATGAGGACGTGGTGAGGTATATCCCGACCTTCCAGTCGAGATTCTTCGCCGACACGGTCACGCACTTCTCAAGCGCTACGCTCGAGTTTGCGGTAGAACACACCGACGTAAGCGGCAGCGGGATCGTTCCCGTTTCGTGGGCGGCGAGTCCCCCGGGGGGTACAGGCGTGGCCATTCTGCGCTTTACCGACCACGCCGTCTTCGAAGAGATCACCGGCGGGCCGGGCGACAACTACATCGCCGCCTCGAATTTCTTTAATTTTGGATACCTTTCGCCGGTATTCGAGGCGCGGTATGGCGAGTATGCGGCATTCGTGGACGCTGGAGCCGGTAACGATACGATCGTGGGTGCGATGGTGGGCGAAGGCGGTGACGGCGACGACGTCCTTTCCGCGGTCTATGGGTACGGCGGCGCAGGCAACGATCGAGTCAGCGCCTCCTATGGGTACGGCGGGGCAGGCGATGACGTGCTTTTCGTTGGCGTGTTGGGCGACGGCGGCCCGGGCAACGACGTGGTCCTCGGAGGGCAAACGGTCTCCGGCGGCGCGGGCGACGACCTGCTCGGAGCCGCATTCGACGGGTCGGTCGTTTTTGGGAGCTCGGACACCGGAGAGGACACGGTGCTCTCGGGCGGCGCCGTGGTCTTTGCCGACGGTACGAAGCTCGCGGATGTATCGCTCTCTTGGGCCATCGCCGAGAGTGTACCCGGTCTGGAACGCGTACCCGAGCTCAGCCAGATCGGACGGCATTACGAATTGGTCATCGACCGGCCTACCGGCACGGTGCGTATCGTCGACGGATTCGGCAGCTTGGTGGTCGGCAATGTTCAATTCGCCGACGGCACCTTTACGGGCGAGCAGCTCTCCGCGCTGGCGGGGCCGCGGCCTCCGGTCGTGTTAGTGGGCACCTTGGGAGACGACACTCTCAACGGCTCGCCTTTGGACGAGACCTTCCAAGGCTTGGACGGCAACGATACGATTTTTGGCGCCGAGGGCAACGACACTCTGAACGGCGGCTCGGGTGACGACTTCCTGATCGGCGGCACCGGGGACGACGTGCTGCGCGGCGACTCGGGTAACGACACCTTCGCCGACGGCGACGGCAACAACGTCATGATCGGTGGAACCGGCAGCGACACGTACTTTTTCGATCCGGGTTTCGGCGCAAGCGCGGTCTACGAAGACGGCAACCAGCCGGGGGATGTCGATTCGATCGAATTGGCGTTCCTGCCTTCGGAGGTGTTTTTCATTCACAGCGGCAACGACCTGATTCTGACGACCGGAGACCAAAGCATGCGGGTCGTCGACGCGTATGTCGATTCTCCGCGGATCGAGCGGTATGAATTCACGGACGGAACGGTGTGGGACGAAGCCACCGTCAAATCCGTCGCGGTCACCGGCCTCATCGTCGGGACGTCGGGGGATGATTTTCTGAGCGGCACCGCGCAGGACGAGATGATCCGGGGCCGTGACGGGAACGACGTTCTCGCGGGCGGCGGCGGAAACGATACTCTCGAAGGCGGCAACGGCATGGACCGCTACCTGATCGACCCGCAAGCAGTTGGAGTCGAGTTGATCGGGGATACGGGTGCAATCGATGCGGACGCGTTCCGCGAATGGTATTACAACTCCCTTGGAATCATTGTCGCCGAGAGCCAGCAGTTCGGCGGGGACTATGTCGTCCCGGCGGATACGCCCACCGGAATGGCGCTGCCGAGAGGTGAGGGCGGCCCTCCGATCGGTTCTATCGGATTTGACCCCTTCAGACTGAGTTCCAATTTCGCGGCCGTCTTGTACGCCTCGCTCGATGATTTGCTCTCGTCGCTGAATGCCTACGGAATTCCCTTCAACCCTGACGACGTAATTCAAATCGCGCCCGTGCCCGAGCTTCCCCATATTGCGGGAAATGATTACGCCGCCCTTCAGCCTCTCTACGACGCCGGTATCGTGGACATGGACACGGTGGTATTCGCGGCGGGGATCACGCTCGACAACTTGATCGTCACGCGCAGCGCCGAC
>Ga0209131_1002105_pt1 | contig 13614 bp, 9 predicted proteins | sample GraSoi_2013_40cm_FD_185826 | JGI IMG/M metagenome (GOLD analysis project Ga0209131, IMG submission 185826) | Grasslands soil microbial communities from the Angelo Coastal Reserve, California, USA - Sample 9_17_2013_40cm (SPAdes) (version 2) | ecosystem: Environmental > Terrestrial > Soil >...
GGAGTGCGCGGCTAGAAAGTCATGGTCAACGCGTGGATAATAATAGAAGCCATCCAATTGAGAGGCAGAAGCGATCTGGAGCAGGTTCTTATATCCTATTTCATTTTCCGCAAGCAGCAGCAGATGCGAGGATGTCCTATCCAGTTTGGAGTCACGGTCCTTCATCGTGCGCGCTGCCATATAGGCTTCCAGACCGATGATCGGTTTGACGCCTTCGGCTTTTGCAGCCTTATAAAAATCGATCACCCCAAACATGGTTCCATGGTCCGTGATGGCAACAGCAGGCATGTCCATTTCCTTGACGCGCTTCACCAGCTTCTTGATATTCGAGAAGCCATCGAGCAGGGAATATTCAGTATGGACGTGTAAGTGAGCGAAGGACATGGCTAAACGCGATTATAGCACGCATGTTCAAGGATTTATGATGACGCGATTCTTAAAATTTTCATTCCAACTAAACAGCCAATTTTATGGCTGCGTGGTTCCGTATAAGCGATAAATATTTTTCCCCTTTACTTGTGCTTCAAGATAATAGTTTTTTTCTATGAAGGAAAAAACATCTTCAAGGTTTTTTGGCGGGTAAGGCCTTTGCTCTGCCCGTTTTTGCGGATTGAGCGAGAGTGGCTCGAGACGTCCCATATCCACAACCAATACGGGAGGGGTTGTAGTGATATCCTGCAGGAAATCATTGGCCAGTCTGTCCGAAATGCTCGATTCGACAAACGATGGATAGAAAAGTGATGAATACGGAGCATTGCGATGCGACATAAAATTTTCACCCGGCAATGTCGCCCAGAATAGAACATATTCACCAGGGCGTGTATGGTTCTCCACATATATGGAAATCGGGCTGCGTACTTCCGCAGACGGTCCATTTAATATGCGCTGGACGGCATCTTCATATTGCCATCCAGACCCATTTACAAAGAAGTAAATCCCGGAAGCAATCAATGCAACTACAAAAGGGAGAGTGGAGGGAAATTGAATATCTTTTAGGAGGTTTGATAACTCGCTCTGTAGGACGTGCCAGGCCAACCCACTAAGCAATGCAATGAAAGGAAGCCAATTAATAAAATAATGACCGTAGTTCCTTTTGGCTGGGTCGCTCAAGTAAATAGCCAATGGAGATCCAATTAACAGGATAACAAGTATATAAAAAGTAGGAGATCCGAAAGATTTTCTCAAACGAAATACTAAAAGGACATAGCCAATCAAAGCAACCCAGGCTGAAAAATTCAAATATTGAAAGCCGCCGATTAATGGCAGGGAGGAACTCATTTGGGTTGTGCCGTATGAAAAATTATACAGGATGGACGCCTCCAGCAGATCCGGCAACAGTCCCATTGACCAGAAATATCCTGCAGTAATCAATACTGGGATCAATATCCCAGCGGCTAGCATGGAGGTAGATATGAGCAACGCGCGAAAGTCACGTTGCAACACCCTGATCATGATAAGAACGAAAATAGTAGTGACCTCCACGATCGCATTGTTCGGCCGAAATAAAAAACTAAGTGAAAACATTACCCCAAGCAGAAAGTAATAAAAGCGCTCTTGTGGATTTTCCAGTAGTTTGAGAAATATTATCAGGGAAATAAAATGAAAGACAAGTGGATACTCCTCTGTAAAATTTCCACCTTGAAGCACGTGATTTAGCCCTAGTAGCCAGATCATCATCCCGAAGAGGGCAGGTGCGACTCCCCATAATTTTTTGATCAGTTGATAGGACGCAAGAATCGAACAATAAAGAAACATATACTCAAGGAGCCAAACTCCCCATCGTGACCCTCGACCAATTTTAAGAGCTAGTACATTAATATAGAAAATCGCGGGTGGTTTGCTATCCCAAACGTCCTTATACAGCAGCTTGCCTTGGATGATTTCTTTCGCCGCATAAATATAGCTACCATAATCTCGGGACGGAAGTTCTGTCCCCGGATTTGCCTGCGTCAGGATAGTCAATGCAAAAATTGTAAACGTCAGGGCGAGTATGGCACTCTGCAGATGGTTTCTATCTATAAGATTTGTCGTTTTCATAAATGATCAGAGAGATGACAAGCCAGCGCGATTATAGCACGCATGTTCAAGGATTTATTATGACGCGATTCTTAAAAAATCCATGCTACTACACATGTGGTTTTCATTTGCTTCGTTCCTGTAATGGAACCGTCCGACGCCACTGTTATAATGGCGGGCAGTGTAAAGAAAAATTATTCGTCCGCGAGAACGCATGTCCTCGATTCCCGTTAGCAAAACCAAGATCATCCCTCCGCGCAGGCGCGCGGAATTGCTGACGCGTCGAAGGCTTTTGGACAAACTCTTTGAATCGCTTGATAAACGCCTGACTCTGCTCTCCGCGCCCGCGGGATATGGAAAGACCTCCCTTCTTATTGATCTGATCCACCATAGTGAACTGCCGTCTGCGTGGCTCACGCTCGATGAGCTGGACAAAGATCCTCAAAGGTTTATCACCTATTTCATTTCCTCATTGACCGAGCGCTTTCCGAAATTTGGACGACAATCCATGTCCATCTTGAGCGAGTTGAAATCCTTTGACCAGGATATGGAACAGATGGTTGTTACGCTGGTCAATGAGATGTACGAACATATTACCGAGCATTTCATATTCGTGCTCGACGACTTTCATCTTGTCGAAACAATCCCGGCTGTTCAAAAATTCATCAATCGTTTCATCCAGCTTGTGGATGAGAACTGTCACCTGATCATCTCCTCGCGTATTTTGGCCAGCCTGCCTGACCTGCCCCAGATGGTGGCGCGTGAACAGGTGAATGGATTGAGCTTCTCCGACCTTACTTTTCGCGTCGACGAAATTCAGGCATTGCTCGAGCAAAATAGTAATCGGCGCATTTCAGATGACGAGGCCAAAAAACTGCTGGAGGAGACCGAAGGTTGGATTACCGGTTTGCAATTCTCGGATACAGGCATTTTTGACTCGAATAACCTGCCTGCGAATTTAAGCACCGGAGTTCACCTGTTTGATTATCTCGGACAGCAGGTGCTGGATCGCCAGTCTGCGGCGATGAGAGATTTTCTCCTTCGGACTTCCCTGCTGGAGGAATTTGATGCAAACTTGTGTAAGGCCGTGCTTTCCCAATTCTATGGAGAGTCACAGGATTGGCAGGGTTGGATCCGTTCGATCACACAGAACAACCTGTTTGCCCTGCCTGTCGGCGCCGACGGAAAATCGTTAAGGTATCACCATCTCTTTCGGGATTTTCTGCAGGAACGCTTCAGGCGCGAGTATCCAGAAGAAGTCTTGCCTCTTCTTTCCTGTCTTGGCAGAGCCTATGAAAAATTTGGCGAGTGGGAAAAAGCTCATCATATTTATCAGCTGCTGGGCAATAAAAATGTCCTGGCTGAAATGATCGAGCGAGCCAGCGTGTTCATGATCCAGCGCGCACATCTTACTCTGGAATCCTGGCTTAATGGCCTGCCTCCTTCCATGCTGCAGGCGCGGCCAGGCTTGCTTTCGCTGCGAGGGGCGCTGCTTAATATTAAAGGCGATCCCAATATAGCTCTGGACTTGCTCAATCAAGCCGAACGGTTATTTCGCCAGGGGGAAAATATATCTGGATTAAGCCTCACCCTCGCACGACGAGGAACGGTTTATCGTTTCCTTGGAAATTATTCTGCTTCCATTCATGATGCGGATGAGGTAATTCATCTTGCTGGAGCGGATGACGAACTGCAAATGTTTTTGGCCGAAGCCCTGAGGGTAAAGGGAATAGCTTTGTTTCGTTTGGGGGATGTTCGTCAGGCAGTGAATTATTTTGAAAACTCCCTGGCAATCGATCTCAGAATAAATGACACCTTTCATACTCCCAATCTCTTAATGGAGATAGGAATGGCCAATCATGATTTGGGAAAGTATCAGGAGGCTGAGGCGTCTTATGATGAAGCATTAGCGATCTGGAGGCAGCAAGGTAATCTCTCCTTGCAGGCGCAATTACTTAATAACATGGGGGTTATGTATCATGCTCAGGGCGAATATGAAAAGGCGGCACTGGCATTTGAAGAGGGACTGTTGTGTGCACAACGAAGTACAAATACGCGTACAGAGGCGTTGATCTCGATAAGCCTGGGTGATCTGTATGCTGAAGTTGATGGGTTTGATCTGGCGAAGCAGAATTATGATCATGCAGCTGAAATTATTCAGGCAATGGAAGATCGATTTTTGATGCACGCGCTTACTCTTTCAAGAAGCGGTCTGGCGCTTTTGCAGAAGGACACTGCTCTTTCTCGCCAATTTATTCAAGCTGTCGAAGAGTCCATTAAATCTGTCGACTCGCGTTTTGAAAAAGGACGTTTGAACCTGATCTATGGTCGAATATGCCTGCTTGAAAACGACCTCTCAAATGCAGTGGTCATGCTGACTGAAGCCGAGCGTCTTTTTTCGCAGGACGGACATGAACTGGAGGGATTAATCAGCCGTGTCTGGCTTACTGCAGCTTCTTATAAAAGTGCAGATCAATCGGATGAGCTTGAGCGGATACGTTCACTAATAGACTCTCACGGAAAAACAGCGCATGCTCTGTTGGTGGCCATTTACCAGGCTTATACCTGGCTTGAAGGCCTGCAAAAAGATCCAAATATCGCGCGTGTTATTGGAGATCTGTTCGTTCAGTCCATGCGTTTTGGCAAGAAATTACCGGCTATTCGCCGTCAACTTCGCCGCCAGACGCATGTGATGCAAGTCCCGGCTCCTCATCTGATCATTCAGGCATTTGGACATGCACAGGTGAGTAAAGCAGGCGCTGTGTTGACCCTTTCAGATTGGCAGACTCAATCTGTTCGTGATTTGTTCTTTTATTTTCTGCAATTGGAAAAGCCTTTAACCAAGGAACAAATTGGTGAAGCCATTTGGCCGGACTTATTCGATGCTTCTAAAATGAAATTGCGGTTTAAGAATGACCTCTATCGTCTTCGCCGAGCCGTCCTACAGGATGTGATTCAGTTCGAGGACATATTTTACAGTGTTAACCGAAATCTTGATTATGAATATGATGTCGAAGCGTTTGAGTCTTATGTTTCCAGAGCAGGATCAACTGCCATTCCTCAACAAAAAATCGAGCTTTATCAAAAAGCAGTTGATTTGGTGCACGGGCCATATTTGGATGATATTTATATGGATTGGGTCCTGCCGGAAAGGGAAAGATTGAGCCAGATGTATCTTAATTCACTGGCTACATTGGCAGACTTGTATTTGCGACAGGCACAACTTGAGGAAACATTGGTTGCTTGTCAACGGGCAATTGAGTACGAACCTGTTTTCGAGCCGGCGTATCGAATATCAATGCAGGTCTACCGACGTCTGGGCGATCATGCATCTGTCACGCGGGTGTATCAGTCCTGTCTCGACACATACAGACGGCAGCTGGATATGCCTCCATCGAGAGAAACCGAGGAACTCTATCATCGCTTGATTGCATAGTGTCTTACTTGTTTTATATGAAGCAGAACAGCCCATTTGTGGGCTGTTCTGCTTTAATCTTTTGAAGCCTGTCTTGAAGCCTCAGGAAATGTAATATCTGGGCATCAACTTCAAAAGAAAAGGATTTGTGTCATGAAAAATAAACTTGCCCTTCTTGCTTTATCTGCTCAAAAGATCAATCGTCAGCATGTGCAATTGCTGATCGTTGTTCTCAGTTTGGCCATGCTTGTTTTAGGGGTTGGTGCTCCAACTGACCCGGGTGGTGGTGGCCACTAAATGATCCTGCTGCTTGCTCTTGCAGGCGGGTTGCCGGTGGGAATGGCCTCGTCGCGTTGGCGCGGCCTTCCTTATCAAACCCCTGAGTTACGTTTCGTTTGGCTTGTCTTTCTCGCTTTCCTGCCACAGCTTGTTGTTCTATATTTGCCAAATTTTCGAAGCGGCCCAAACGATTCGCTTTCCGCGGCCTGCCTGATCGTTTCCATGCTCGCCTTCCTCGGTTTTGCATGGCTGAATCGAGTCGTGCCCGGTATGAGCTTCCTATTGCTCGGCCTGATCCTGAACCTCACGGTCATTGCGCTGAATAATGGCTTCATGCCGATTAGTCCGCATACTGCAAGTGAATTGATTTCCAAACAGGCATTGCAGGATTTTCAGGCCGGAGATCGATTCGGCACCAAAGACATTCTGCTACTCTCAGAAAGTACGCGTTTCGAGTGGCTGGCGGATCGTTTCCTGCCCCCGAGTTGGTTCCCATATCGTTTTGCTTTCAGCCTTGGGGATGTTTTTATCGCCCTCGGCGCGTTCGTTATCCTGGCCTGGCCCGGGCTATCCATCAAAAAAGAATAGAGGTGTTTATCATGCTTGCTTCACCAACCTTTCGAACTGCATTTCCAATCCGCATCACCTCGATGCCGCGCTATTCCCCGGAATTGAGCCGCGTATTCGCAGCTGCTGTAGTCAACCAGCAATTCTGTGAGACGTTGCTGCGAAACCCAAATCAAGCCCTGCACGATGGATATTTGGGCGAGGCTTTTTTACTCAGCAAGGAAGAACAGGATCTGATCATCTCGAGCCGTGCTGAGTCGCTTTCCGAACTTGCGAAGAAAGTGAACAGGGCACTGACAAGTCAGAATTAATTTCCCTGAACAGCATCAGGGAATGCGATTTCATTAACAGAGGTCAATCAGAGTGACGCGGGGTCCGGAGGGCGCGATAACAAGGGAGTTATCGTGCCCGCGTCCGATTCTATACTGAATGATGAAATGATCACAGAACTGCCTTTACGAAACTTGCCTGATTCAGACCAGCGGCTGGATGCCATGCTCCATGCCTTTGGTGATTTGTTGTTCATCCTTGACTGTGATGGAACCATCCTGGATTACAAAGCCGGCGACACCGCACAGTTATACGTACCGGCTTCGAGATTCATGCGACAAAAAATGCAGGACGTCCTGCCGGCTGAGGCGGGTAAAAAATTCATGGATGCGCTCGATGTTCTGCGCACAGGCAAAGGGTCCGCGCGGATCGAATACTCCCTTCCCACTACAGCTGGTGAGGGTTGGTACGAGTCTCATCTGATGCTCCTTTCGAATAATCAGGTGATCGCCTTTATACGCGATATCACAAAATACAAGCATTCACAAAGCAAGGTCAACGATCAGCTCGAACAGTTGGCCGCGCTGCGTTCCATCGATCTTGCGATCACCTCGGGGGTAGACCTCAGCCTGACCCTCTCGGTGGTGCTGCAGCATGTTCGGCGGCTGCTGAATATCGATGCCGCCTCTGTGCTTTTACTTAACCCTCACACACAGCATTTGGAATTTTCCGCAGCCGCCGGCTTCAACACTCCGGCTTTGCAGCACACGCGCCTGCATGTGGGCGAAGGTCATGCCGGGCGCGCCGTGCTTGAACAGAAGGTGATCCATATCCCCGATCTGTCTTCACAGAAGGCATCTTTTTTCCAATCCCAGGATATGAGGGATGAGAACTTTGTGGAATATTACGCCATCCCGCTCGTGGCGAAGGCACAGGTGCTCGGCGTGCTGGAGATCTTCCATCGTTCGCCCATTCTGGCCGGTGAGGGCTGGCTGGATTTTGCCAACATCCTTTCAGGTCAGGCCGCGATCGCCATCGATAACGCCATGCTGTTCAAGAACCTGCAGCAGGTCAATACCGAACTTACCATCGCGTACGACCGCACCATTGAAGGCTGGGCGCGTGCGCTTCACCTGCGCGATAACGATACCGCGGCCCATACGCGCCGCGTCACAGATATGACCCTGCGCCTGGCGCGCCAGGTCGGGATCCTCGAAGCGGACCTGCTTCAGATGCGCCGCGGGGCGATCCTGCACGATATCGGCAAGGTCGCGATCCCCGATAGCATCCTGCTCAAGCCCGGCGTATTAGATGAAGACGAGTGGGTATTGATGCGGCAGCACCCTTTGATCGCGGTGGAAATGCTTCAGCCTGTGCCATACCTCACGGGTGCACTTGCCATCCCGCGCTCGCATCATGAAAAATGGGACGGCAGCGGCTACCCCGATGGCCTCGCCAATACCCAGATCCCCATCTCGGCGCGCATCTTCAGCATCGTAGACGTATACGACGCGCTCACCTCAGACCGCCCCTACCGCGCCGCCTGGTTAAAGGAAGAGGCGCTCGATTACATTCGTGAGCAATCCGGCAAGTACTTCGACCCGCACATCCTGCCCGCCTTTTTGGAGATGATAACAAGTCAACGTGAGGTGTGATGTAAGGAGTTGATATGCAAGCTATGTGAGGGCAGTTCTTTGTACGACTGCAGTTGGCGAAATAGAAGTGAAGCAGCGTTTAAAATTGCCCCTTGTAGACGGTTTGCTTGTCTATATATAGATGCAGCCCGAAGGAGGGAAAGTTGAACTCAATCCTCAAGCGGTAAAAGAATTTATTTCTAGATTATTTGAACCCACGCGCGTCTTTATCGCGCGGATGAATGCAGTCATCGTGTGGCTCTTTCCATTTGTATCTCTTCAACCAAAAACTGTCCAACCTATCGAGCATGGCGTCATTATTAGCGCAGCTGGGAGAATCCTTTGGTTTGTGGATAGGGTTGATCTCTGGAATAATCATTGGCTTTCTCGCTGCGTGGTCCGTACGAAAGTTGTGTCGCAAGTTGGTGTCAACGATATAAAAATTATTTCAGAACCAAAGTATTCCCCACTCCCTGGGGGCGAGCGGAAATCCAAAAGAGCGAGCCAACCCTCTCCCGGTGGGCGAGGGAGAACTCAAAGAGTAGTACATCCGTGCGGTTGTGAGTTTCTCGCTCGATCAATACAATCGAGATCAACGTCGAATCTTGATTGTTAAAAGTTGAAGGAGAAACCATGAGAATAAAGAAATCTTTGACGGGGCTGCTGGCATTTGTCATGTTTGCATCGCTTGCCTGCGGCATGACGGATAACCTGATCAACAAGGCCGTGGGCGACAATACCAACATGCAAAGCGTCCCGAGCCTGTGGAGCGATGTGCCTCCGATGGACGGCCTCACGCTTTCAGAATTGGAGGCCATGCCGCCGTTCGTCAAGCTGGCCATGCGCCTCGTGCTCGGCAACCTCGGCCGCCTCAATCCGCCAGGCACGGATCAAAGCACCGGGAAGATCGACTGGATCGTGTTCACGACCGATAAGACCCCGCAGGATGTGGAAGCCTTTTACACGAACGACCTGATGATGGCCAGCGCCTGGGATACAAACCCGACCCCCTGCATAAGCGGCAGCGACCAGGGTGCACCTCAGGTGGGCGCAGTCTGCATCTACCAAAAGATCGTGGAAGGCCAGACCGTGCAGCTCGCCATCATCACCTCAGAGGACGACCAGACGAAAAAGACCAACGTCTTTTACCTGCGGCTTGAATCGGAGGGTACGCCAATTCCTTCAACTACGCCTTGAGTTGGCTTGTAAAATTCAATATGCAATTAATGAACGATCCCAAGGTGATGCTGAACCTCGGGATCGTTTCAAATTGAGATTAACAGATTTGCCGGATTGACACTCCTCGATCATTTATCAGATAATAGTGAGTACAAAGTTGCCTTTTCTTGCACAATCATTATTCTAAGGAGCGGACAATGACTTATAGACCTCAGGACCTGATCAACGACTGGTACGCATCCATTGATATCAAGCAGAAGGCGCACCGAGTCGCCTCACTGAGATTGAACGTGTATCACCATGCGATGGGAATATCTGCAATTCTTTTGGGCCTCACAGCCGCAGCGATCCTTCTCGTGGGTATGGAAAATTCACAACTGCGATTGATCGCCGGGTCTTTAGCTTCCTTTGCCGCTGCTCTCACTGCAATACAGACTTTTTACAGCCATGCAAAACGTTCGGCGTTGCACAGCGCAACTGCATTCCAGCTCGGCCAATTACGGCTCGAAATTGAAGAGCTCGAAAAACTTCCGCCAAAATATTTAAAGGCGCAAACCGAGATCTTCGTGCAGATGGGTCAGCGTCTGGAAACGATCGACCAAACCGCGCCGCCCCTGAAAAAAGAAATCTTCCGGCAGCTGCGTGCACGCCCGGAAGCCCCGGACATTTTATTGAAAGAGTTAAATCAGACATTGCCCGACGATATCGGGCTTTTAAGGGGATAAATTCTTCGATCTCTCTTATATTTCTCCAATCTGCTCATGCTATAATCCCTTTTCTCTGAAAGGGATTACATGCTTAAGAACTTCGTTAAATTATTCAGTGGCGATCCCACTAAAAAAACAGTAGAACAATGGAACGACCTGGTTGAGCAGGTGAACGGGCTGGAGGCGGAATACGAGTCTCTCAGCGATGAGGGCTTGCGCGCCAAGACCGATGAGTTCCGCGATCAGATCAGCAAGGCGCTTGAAGGGGTGGATGACGAAGAAGAGCGCCGCAAATTCGAGCAGGATGAATTAAATGAAATCATGCCTTTCGCATTCGCAGCAGCGCGGGAGGCTTCCAAGCGTACCATCGGGTTGCGTCATTATGACGTGCAGATCATTGGCGGCGCGGTATTACACAGCAGCGAGATCGCTGAAATGCGTACAGGGGAAGGCAAGACGCTCGTCGCTACGATGCCCATTTATTTGAACGCGTTGACCGGGGGCGGCGTGCATCTGGTCACTGTCAACGACTATCTCGCTCGTCGCGATGCACGTTGGATGGCTCCTATTTTTCACGCCCTCGGGTTGAGCGTGGGCGTTTTGCAAATGGCCGCAGCCACCGAGAACGGCCAGAAGGCATTCATTGTCGATTTCGAGCGCGAGTCTCCGCATGAAGACCAGAGACATTTGCGCCTCGTGGAGCGCGTCGAAGCCTATAACGCAGATGTTACCTACGGCACAAATTCCGAATTCGGTTTCGATTATCTGCGCGACAACATGGCCATGCGGCTCGACGCGCGCGTACAGCGCGGCCACTATTATGCGATCGTCGACGAAGTGGATAATGTATTGATCGATGAAGCGCGCACACCGCTGATCATCTCCGGGCCTGCTTCAGGCGACCTCGAATGGTACGGACGCATGGCGCAGGTGGTGAAACAACTCAAGGCCGAAGACTATGAATTGGATGAAAAGAATCGCAACGTCTCTTTAACCGAGATCGGTATCAGCCGCGTGGAAAGCATCCTGGGGATTCAGCTTCTGGACCCGGACCGACCCGAAGATCTCACTCCCGAACAGGCGCGCTTAACCGGCTATCTGGAACAAGCCTTGCGCGCGCAATACCTTTTCCATCGCAATAAGGATTACCTCGTGCAGGGCGGCAAGGTCATCATCGTGGATGAGTTCACTGGGCGTCTGATGCCCGGCCGCCGCTGGAGCGATGGGCTGCATCAGGCTGTTGAAGCGAAAGAGGGTGTGAAGGTCGAGCCTGAGTCTGTTACGTACGCGACGATCACCCTACAAAATTATTTCCGCATGTATCAAAAGCTTGCAGGCATGACCGGTACCGCGCTGACCGAGGCGGAAGAGTTCAATAAGATCTACAAGCTTGAGGTCGCGGCGATCTCGCCGAACCTCGAATATCAGGCCCTTGGCAAGGATGCAGCGCTCACTGAGATCAAGACCAAAGACGAAGATGGATACCTCTACTCGTATTTCGCCCGCATGGGTGAAACCGATCCGCTCTTTTATCGCCGCAAGGATTATCCGGATGTCATCTTCCGTAGTACTGAAGCAAAACTACGTTCCATCGTGACGGAGATCATCCGTAATCATGCATTGGGACGCCCGATGCTGGTGGGAACCACTTCGGTGGATTCATCTGACCGACTCTCGACGCGACTGAGAACCGAGCCTGTCCGCCGCTTAATGCAGTTGACCCTCGTGCGTGATGCATATCTACGTGCTAATAATCTGGAAGAAGACGGACGCCTCATCTCAGAACTGGTACCGTTCAATGAGCCGATAGAAAATATCACCCCCGACGCGTTGCGCAAGTTTATCGCGCCGCATGGGATGAGTAACATCAACCCCGAAGATGCCAATAATATAAAGACCCTGCTCGAACTGTTGCATTTACCTGAACACGCGGCCGAACGATTCAAGTCGATCATGCAGGGCGGCGTGCCTCATCAGGTATTGAATGCGCGCAAGCACACCGAGGAATCGCAGATCATTGCGGGCGCAGGCGCGTTCGGTGCAGTGACCATCGCCACGAACATGGCTGGTCGCGGTGTGGATATTAAACTTGGCGGCGAGATCGCCGAGGAAGTCATTTCTTCTGTGAATCGTGTATTGGGCCGGGCTGGCTACAAAGACCCCTTCGATATGACATTGGAAGAACGACGCCAGGCGCTCTTGAAAGTCGACCCATCTCAATATGGAATTTACGATGCGGAAGTAAAACTCTTCCTGAACTATTTTGAAGACATGGCACGCGTAAAGGAATTGGGAGGCCTGCATGTGATCGGCTCGGAGCGTCATGAAGCGCGCCGCATCGATAACCAGTTGCGCGGCCGCGCGGCCCGCCAGGGAGATCCTGGCTCTTCGCGCTTTTATCTTTCCTTGCAAGACGACTTGATGCGCTTGTTTGGCGGGGAACAGGTCAGTGGGTTGATGGAGCGCCTCAAGGTGGACGACTCGCTTCCATTAGAAGTGCGTCTGGTCAGCAATATCATTGAAGGTTCGCAAACTCGAGTGGAAGGTGCGAACTTTGACGTCCGCAAGCATCTGCTGGAATATGATGATGTTTTGAATATGCAGCGCTCGCAGATCTATAGTCAACGGGACCGCATTTTCGTAAAAGAAGACCTGAGCGAAGACGTGGCAGACATGCTTGATGCCGAAGTGACCAAGCGCGTCGAACTAGGGCTGGCAGACGAAGAAGGCCCATGGAAATTAATCGCCTGGCTGGATCAGGTCCAGCCCCCCTTCGAATCGCAGGATGGTTTATTCCCGTCTTTTGGATTCAAACTTCTGCTTAATGAAATCAAAAGCGATGATGTGCGCACTTCGATATTGGATTTGATCTCCAAAACAATCGAGGCCGAAGAGGCTCATCACCTGCATGCGATCGAGTCGCTGATCAACAAAACCGAAGAAACACTGGAAGCACAGATTGCCGAACGCGAAGATTCGATTGATGCGTATTTCGAGGGCGTGCACGACATGGAAGAGACGCCGCGTCCACAAAAGATTTTGGAAGAGATCAATGCACTGGTTCACCTGCCTTTGCGGTTCAATAATGAGATACAACGCGCATTGGCCGATGACCCCGAAAGTGCAAAGGAAGATATCCAGGATCTGATCTCGAGTCAAATCACCGTGGTCAGCGCGACGCGCGTCATCGGCGCGATCCAGAATCGCGTGGGCGAACAGGTGCAGTGGCCGAGTCCTCTGCCAGCGGATTGGGATGAGCTTTCCGATGTTTTGTTGAATACCACACGGGATGCCCTCGCAAAGAAACGCGAGCGACTCAATGCACAGATTGCGCGCGATCTTGATGTGCTATTACAACGAGAGAATCCAAACAATGATGCGGGTAAACTTCGTTTGTTGCTGACGCTCTCGCAGGGAACGCGTACCGCCTTCGAGCAGAAGACTCATAAGCAGGTGAAGCAACTCTATTCCCGCTTTGCATATGCCTTCCATGCAGCACAATTGCTTGACGGAGAATCCCAGGATGTAGCTGAAGAGGTGATGGATC
>Ga0209131_1002106_pt1 | contig 13613 bp, 10 predicted proteins | sample GraSoi_2013_40cm_FD_185826 | JGI IMG/M metagenome (GOLD analysis project Ga0209131, IMG submission 185826) | Grasslands soil microbial communities from the Angelo Coastal Reserve, California, USA - Sample 9_17_2013_40cm (SPAdes) (version 2) | ecosystem: Environmental > Terrestrial > Soil >...
TTGTCCGCGCCGAAAACGTTGCCGAGAAACCGGACGCAATCTCCCAGACCTGCGGTTTGCGAAGCGGTCATCAACGCGCGTTGATCCTGGCCTTCCCCGGCTATGCAAAGCCGGAACTCGCGTCCGGCGCGCTTCAATTCGGCCATGGCCTCGATGACCTCGAATAGTCCCTTGGCACGCACCAATCTGCCGACATAGACCAGCTTCAACGGCCTGTCTGTGTTGTATGCGCGCGCCTGGTCGGCCAGACCCGACGGATCGATGGCATTTGGCACCAGATGAACTCTGATGCGTGCGTCAAATGCCCGATAGGCCGCCAGTTCCGCGCTGGACAGCACCGTTACTCTGTCGCTCGACACGAGGAAATTCCGCAGAATCCAGGTCAAGAGCGCATTGTCTCGAAAGAATTCCTGCGGCATTGCCCCGCCATGAATCTGGTTCACCACACGCCGACCCAGCAGTCTCGCGACGATCGAATAGACTAGATCCCGCCAATAGGACTTCGCATCGAGCGATGCATTGAGATGGACGATCTCGGCCCCGGTACGCAACAGCAGAAGCGCAAAATGGCAGGGACTGAAAGAAAATCGCATGAGCTTCTGCAGCGCCGTCTCCCGGCGCCCCTCGCTGCCAACCTGAAAATGCAGCAGTTCGTAGTCCCGGGAGAGGTCCGAGGCGAACAGCATTCGCACATGGGTCGACACGCCGCTCACCGCATCGAGAGATGGGCCGAGCACGACGATCTTGTGCTTCTTGCCGGGAGCTCGCGCATGTGGAGGTGCCAAGGCGTATTCCGTGCTCATGCGGGAATCGCCACTTTGTGAAAAGAGCGCGCGAAGTCCGACCTGACCCTGTCGACGGCGCCTTCCGTTCCGTCATCGTCGACGAACAGCCGATGCCAGATTTCCAGGGCGAGCATCAACCAGATTCCCTGCTCGCGGTCGACGCGGCCTTCCAGATGATCCGTCACGATACGGCGCACGACGTCTGCATTGTAGTAACCGCGCCCCAGGCAGCGATCGGAAAGCAGCACATCCTCGATGAGCACGCGCCAGGGCCCCATGAACCAACGGGACAGTGGAACGGTAAATCCCACCTTGCGGCGGTAGATGATTTCTTCCGGAAGATAGCGTTCGGCGAGCCGCTTGAGAACGATCTTCGAGCGCAGCCCGCTCACCTTCAGGTGTTGCGGCAGGCACGCAGCGAACTCGACAACCTTGTGGTCGAGGAAAGGCACGCGGGCCTCGATGCCGGCCCCCATGCTCATCCGGTCGCTCTTGACCAGGATGTCGTCCACCAGTCGGGTATGAACGTCGCAGTAAAGGAAACGATCGAGAGCGCTGCTACTGTCGCAGGAATCGACGATGGATCGGAACGCCTGAACCAATCCGCCGTCGCCGATTTCGTTTCGCATCGCGTCGGAAAGGATGCGGGGCTGGAGTTCCGTATCGAACCCCCCGTACCACGACGCGAAGCGGCTCGGCAGATCCGCGATTCCGAGAATCTCCGCCATGCTTCTCAGGCGCCGGCCTTCGAATGGCATGCCGCTTGCCGCGCCGCGCAGGAGAACACTGCGGATGCCCGAAGGCAACCAGTCCAGTGCCGCAGAAAACTGATCGAACATGTATTTTGAATAGCCGCCGAATTGCTCGTCCGCGCCCTCTCCGCACAGCATCACGCTGACGTGTTTCTTGGCCTCGCGGCACATGAAGTAGGTAGGAATTGCCGGGGGCTCGCCCATCGGCTCGTCGTAGATCCAGGCAAGCAACGGCAGTTCTTCGGCGAAATCCTTGAAACCCACGGTAATCTCGTGGTGCTCGGTGTTGTAGCGATCCGCGACCTTGCGCGCGTAGCCGAGCTCGCTGAACTCGGGGATATCGAACCCGACGGAAAAGGACTTCACCGGTGCCGCATCGCCTCTTTCCCGTCGCAGCGATTCCATCAAGGCCACTACGATACTGCTGTCGACTCCTCCGGAGAGCTGCACACCCAGCGGCACGTCCGACATCAGTTGCATGTCCACCGTCCGTTTCAGCAATGCATCCAGTTGCTCGACCGCTTCGTCCATGCCGAACGGCTCCGCCTTGAAACTGACATCCCAGTAGCGCTGCGCTGCCGGCCGCGGTCCGTCACGCACGCCGAACTCGATGAAACAGCCCTCCGGCAAACGCGATATGCCCTCGAACATCGTGTCGGGGCGGGACACATAACGGGTCACCAGCACCTGGGCGACACCGGCGCGGTTGACCTTGCGACTGCGCAGCGCGGGATGACGCAACAGGGATTTCATCTCGCTGGCGAACAAAAGCGAGTTGCCGTCGCTCCACCAGTACAGTGGCTTGACCCCCATCGGGTCGCGCACCAGCGACAGGCTGCGCCTGACGGCATCGTAAATGCCAAAGGCAAAGATTCCTTGCAGGCGCACTGCCAGCCCGCGAAGGCCCCACTGCTCGTAGCCATGGAGCAGCACCTCGGTATCGCTGCGCGACTTGAAGAGATGGCCGCATGCCTCGAGTTCGGTACGCAGCGCGAGATGGTTGTAGATCTCTCCATTGAAGACGACCCACAGCGTGCCGTCCTCGTTGCACATCGGCTGATCACCGGTGTGCAGGTCGATGATGGCGAGGCGCCGATGTCCGAGCCAGCACAGGTCGTCGGCGCTGCGCCACTGGCCTTCCCCGTCCGGTCCGCGCCGGCGGATTGCCGCCAGCATGTCCCGAGCCACGTCGGCAGAAATCGGCGGAGCGCTTTGCGGACGCAATCTCAAATAACCAGCGATCCCGCACATGGCGCTATTGCGTCTGCATCGCGGCGCAGCAGGCGCCGGGACCAGGCCTTGGAATCAACCGCGCTACACATTGCATACCACCCCCTTGAATTTTCCATTCCGCGTTCGCGGGATCGCATCCACCAGCCGGATTTCCAGATGCGTCGAATCGCCCAGGCGTTCGCGGGCGTTGCCATGCAGCCTGGCGCGCGTGCGATCACTGAATCCCGCAGCGGGTACGACAAGGATGGTTACGGCATCGAGGCGGTCCTGACGGATTTGCGCCTCGAGTATGCCTTCGACATCCTTGAAAATATGGTCGAGACGGCCGATCGAACGGCCGTCGGCGAGCTTGACTGCGTCGTCAGCGCGCCCGATGACTTGCTCGATCAGCGGGAATGACCGTCCGCAGGCGCAACGCTGCGTAGCGGGTGCAGGGCGCACCAGGTCGCCGCACCGATACCGGATCAACGGCATCGACAGATTATTGAATCCGGTGCCAACCAACTCGTAAAGTCCGTCACCGGCCGGCAGCATCTCCACAAATGAATAGTCCGTCAGGAGGTGGTGGCGGCCCTGTTCGCAGGTGCCGATTGCGGCTACGCGTTCGAACTGACCGTACCAGTCGAATACCTTGCAGCCGAAGGCACTTTCGATCTCGCGGCGCCGCTCATCGGGCAGAGTTTCGGACGAAGTGACGATACCGCGCAAGGATCTTCCCCGGTAACGAACGCCGGTGCTGTGCATCCATCCCGCGAGAAATCCGATGGAAGACGGATAGGCCTGGATCACCACAGGATCGAAATCTGCGAGCGCTTCGACGTAATCCGCCGCCGCCGATTCGGACAGATGATAGGAAGAGAGCATCAGCATCTTCTCGGCCCGGTTCAGGCGCCACAACGGTCGTTTGAGCTGGGTGGCGGGAACGATCATGTCACCGCGCATCCAGGCCCGCCGGTCGCCCCGGCGCAAGCCCGCCCAACTGAGCTGCCGCCGGATAAAGGCGTTCTCCCGATTGATGGCGTGCAGGTCTTGATACAGGCTCAGGGGCGTTCCCGTGGTACCACTGGTGCTCCCGGAGAACAGCGTTCCCTGTTTTCTCTCCGAGATGAATGCTTTTCCGCCATCGCGCACATCAGCCTTGGTTATCGGCGGCAGTGTCGCCATGATTTCCGGAAATTCGCGTTCTTTTAATTCCGGGACCGCCGACCGATATCTTTCCCGATAGTAAGGAACATCCCGTACCGACCGTTCCAGGATCATTTGCAACTTTCCGGACTGGAAATCGCGTAGCTGCTGTTCTGACCACCATTGGCTTTCATCTACCTGAGCGGCCATGGCCTCATAAGTGCGCCCTTCCCGCATCAGGTTGCGCAGCGAAGTCTTCGCCGAGATAAACGACTCCTGCACCCAGATCGGACTGTGGCGATATGCGAAAGAGCTGAACATTCGAGCGGCTCTATTGCTGACCGGCCGGAGCGGAAGTCAGAAGAATCGATGCCGGATGTGCACCCTTCATGTCCCTGCTCTTGACATCCGTGCCAAAGATTCCGGCCCGCGCGCCGGCTCCGGCCCCAAACGACGTCCGGACCAGGTTGGAGACCGCACCGATGCGACATTCCGCCCGGGGCCGGATAGCGCAGGACGAAGTGCACTCGCCGGCAACGGATTGACGTAACCGGCTGCTCGTGTCACGGGCGCACATCGAAAGCATCGATCACGGTGTAGGCGCCGTTGCCCGTATTGACGATTTTCAGCGTGTGCAACATGGGAACCAGGTTGTCTACCCTGTAAATAGTGGTCTGGTAGGCCTCGGTCCCTTGCGGCAGAGGGGCGGTGCCGGGCGCCAGATATGTATCGACCGATTTCACCGGGACACCATCCAGAAAGATGTCGGCGGTGCCGGTGCTGAGCTTGCGGCAACCGATCCAGCTGACCGATGTACCGGTGAATGTGAAGGTAACGGACGCGCCCGGCGTGGCGGATTCGGATATGCTTCCTTCGCTCCAGGTTCTGTTGAGGTTCTTGAACATCCAGTTGCCGGGACTGTAGACGACGGCAGGATCTTCTTCCTGATAGCGTCTTCCCGGCGTCCTCACGTCGAATGCGTCCACGACGACCTTGGCACCCGTCGAAGCAATGTAATGGGTGCCCAACGCCGTGATCGTGAGCGTATGGCCTACGTCGGCCAATCCCGTTGCCGTGAACACGGTGGCCTGGACCTTGTCCGCCGGGGAATACAAATCGACCATGACGGCAGCACCGTTATCCACCTGGACATTGGCCTGACCGGCGTCGCGGCCGCGATAGCCGACCCAACTGACTGCCGTTCCCCTGAAAGTCAACGTGACTTTTGCACCATTGGTTTCGGAGACCCGCGCGCCCCCCACCGGCGGATCCGGAACGGTGGCGAGGCCGCCGCCGCTCCATCCAAAACGGTCATCCGCCTGGGCCCACACACCAGTGAACGCCACGTCCGGATCCGTCTCCTGCAAGTGCGAGACCACGGGAGCCGGCACGACGAATGCATCCACCACGACGGCGCTTCCGTTCGACTGATCGTTCTTGGTGCCCGTCGGTTCGATCGTCAGCGTATGGCTGCCGGGAGCCAGGCCATACACCGAATAGACCGGGTTGTTGGTTTCGTTGTTGTGCGCAAACAGGTCCACCAGGACGCCTGTGGGATCATCGTCGACCTTGACGCGGGCGATTCCACTGATGTTGCTGCGCTGCCCGATCCACGTGACCGAGGTCCCGGTGAAGGTGTACGTCGCTTTCGCCGGAGGCACGGAGGCTTGCACGGCAGTTCCCGCACTCCATCCGTACCAATCGGGGGTGGCCTGCGTCCAACCTGCACTCAAGGTCACGGCAGCATCTGTTTCCTCGACGCGCCCAGGCGCCGGGGGGGGCGGCGGCGGCGCGGCATTCGAAACGATAACGGTGACCGACGGCGACGTGATCAGGTTGCCCGCGGCACCGCGCGCGATGGCAGTCAGTGTATGCGTGCCGTCGCTGACGGCAGTGCTATTCCATGAGGTCGAATAGGGCGCGTCGGTATCTTCCGCGCCAGCGTTCGCAGCGTCCACCTGGAACTGGACGCCCGCGACTCCGCCACTGATCGTGGCGTCCGCCGTTACAGTGACGCTGCCGGAAATGAGGGCCCCGGAGGCAGGAGAGGTGATGCTGACCGTGTCGCCGGGCGGGGTGCCGCCGCCTGCCGGCGGGGGCACGGTGTCACTTCCGCCGCCTCCTCCGCAGGAAACCAGCGCGCCCGCCACCAGCAAGGCTGCAATGCGTTTCATCGCACGGCCCGCGGCTGCAGTTGCGCGAAATCCGGGGGCGCCAATCCGACTGGGGCCGGCGTAAGAAACAGACAAAGCCGCGCGAGCGGATTCAACGATCTTCCACATGGTTTGACCCTTTCAGCGGCGTCACGGCATCCAATGCGATCGCGACTGCCAAGACGACGTCCGTGCCGAGATACAAAGTTGTCCCTTGCGTTTATCCGTGGGTACAGTTTCGGTTGTCAGGATGTCGTCCTTGAGGGAGAACCATGGTCCGGATGGACGTGCGCACCTGCAGATTCGCGCAGAATCGCGGGGCGCAGGGCACCCCGGGGCCGGTTATTCCGTTGTCGGGCATGACCCGTGCTGTCGACGATTGCGGTCCGGCGGGAAATCAAGGCTTCTCCCGGCGGAGCCGCGGCAACATCGCCTTCAACGAAACACAACCGCCGCCGCTTCGGGGCGAACCCCGCAAAGATCCACCAGCAGTTGTTCATAGCGATCCACCATCTTCGTTTCCGAGAACATCTCTTCCACTCGCGCGCGCGCCCGGCTGCCCATGCGTTTACGCTGCGCCGGGTTTGCCAGCCGCGCGAGGCGGTCGACCAGCGCCCTGGTATTGCCGACCGGGAACAGAAAGCCGTTCTCGCCCGGCCAGATCATCTCCGCCGCGCCGCCGACATCGGAATGCACGAACGGCTTGCCCATGGCCATCGCCTCGATGGCCGCCAGGGAAAACGCCTCGGTATGGCTGCACAACACCATGGCATCGCAGATGCCGATGTAGGGACGGACGTCCTGCTGAAACCCCGTGATCACGACGTGGTGCGCGACCTTGAGTTCGCGGGCGCGGGATTCGACGACTTCGCGCAGTTCCCCGTCGCCAATCATCAGAACGCGCGCCGGGATGCCCATGGCCCGCAGCAGGGCCACCGCGTCGACCAACTGCACATGGTTCTTTTCCGGGCGCAGCCGCGCCGATATGCCCACAACGTAGTCCGCTTCGGAGAAGCCGAGCGTGCCGCGCAACCGCGCGCGTTCCGCGGGAGTCGAACGGTCGAAGAATGCCTTGGTGTCCACACCGTTATGGATCATCGCGTTTCGGCGCGAGAACACGCCGCGTCGAAGCCAGCGGCGCTTCTGTTTTTCGCAGACGAAAACCGAACAATCGGCAGTCCAGAAGAACAGGCGATAGAGGAGCATCTGCAGATGCTCCTTTATTCCGAGCAGCAGGGTCGAGTGATACGTGACGACCAGCGGCACCCGCAGACCGCAAAGGCGCAGCGCGAACCAGGAATACATCAGCGCATAGGCGTTGGCGGCCACGATCACGGAAGGACGGATGCGGAAGATGTGCGCCGCGAAATCTGCCACGGCGCGCCGGTCCAGGTAGCGGGTTGCAGCGAGACAATGCACCGTTCCCGCTGCATTCAAGCGGACGCTGTCGATCAGATTTGGCGTCTCATCCTTGACGTGGACGATGTGGCATTCGTGGCCGCGCTCCACCAGACCATTCGCGACCGTTATCGCATGCCGTTCGGCACCGGCGGGATACAACGAACCCGTGACAAAAATCGCGCGCAGCATGACATTGTTCAAGAAGCGTGGACGATGGGCATTGCAGTTGGCGTTCTTTTGGCGCGTTGGCTACACATCGTGGCGGCGCCAGACGCGGACCGCCGGCCAGTTTCAGAAAGCGTTGAACACCGTACCGACGATATGAGCGCCCATATCACCCAGTTCGCGGATCACGGTCTTGGTATCCGCGAGGCGGGTGCCGTCCTTGCGGGCCACTACCAATGCGTAGGCCCGCGCCGGCGCCGTGTCGAGGAGGATGACGTCGAACTCGCTGCGAAGCTCGTGCAGCAGCACGCCGAGTCCCAGGCCCGCGAGCAGTTCCTGCGGGTTGGGCGGCCTCGCACCGGCAGGCAACAGCGAAAGTGCCCCGAATTCCGGAACCGGTGAGACGGCGGCGCGGCCCGCGCGTCCGGAGAGAACCGCGGAAAGGCCGATCCGGTCGGACACGTTGAATATCAGATGCTGGCGCGGTCTGCGCAGATCGGCGTCGATCAGAAGCGTGCGTTCGCCGAGTTGCGAAAAGGAGACGGCCAGATTGGCGGCAATATAACTGCGCCCTTCTCCGGAACCCGGACTGACGATTGCCAGCACCCGGTGTTTGACCCCAGCCCTGGACCAGCGAATCATCAACTGGGTCCGCAGCCCGCGCAACTCTTCGGCGCGGGGGTTGAACGGGTCGTGCGCGATGACGAGTTCATCGCTGATGCTGTCGTTGCCGGGCAGGAGGTGGGGAAGATCATATTGCTTTGCGATCGCGCGATGCAGGTCATCGATATTGATCAGCCTCAGGCGAAGCGCCGCGTCGCCGAACCTCAATCCCTCCATGTGCTGCAATTCCATCACCCGATCGATGTCTCCGGCGTTCAGCCTTCCTTCCTCCGCGAGGATGCTTCCAATCCTGCGGTCGCCTCGCCCGACAACGCGGCTCGTACCTTCGATCGGCAGAACGTTTTCCTGGGCATTCATCATTTTTTTCCTCAGCCGGGATTCGGTAAAGCAGGTCGCTTGTTGCCGGACCAGCCGAGCAGACGCTGCCCGACGGGCTGGCGCTCGTTGAGCACCGCGAGCAGTGGCACGTCGAGCTCCAGGTCGTTGCGCGAACGCACCCGGCGGTCGACCAGTTCCAGCAGCATCACCATCACGATTCCGAGGATCGTTCCGACGACTATCGAGAGGGCAATATTGAGCTTGATCTTCGGGCTCGAGTGTTTGCGCGGCACGACTGCCGGATTCAGCACCATGACGTTGGTCTGGTTGGCGCGGCTGTCGACCTGGCTGACGACGGAGCGCTGCATCGCGGTGTCGTAGGCCCGCTCAGCGGACTCCACATTGCGCCTGAGCACGGTAAGCTCGTTGCGGTTTTCCTTGAGCCCGAGGACCCGTTCACGCTGCGCGTCCATCGCTCTGCGCGATTCCATCTCGCGCTGGCGGCTCTGGCGCGCGGAGGTCTGGATTCCCGCCACGACCTTGTTCATTTCGGAATCGAGTTTCTCCTTCAGGCTGCGGTTTTCCGCGACCTGACGCTGATACTGCGGATAGTTGACCCCGTAATTGGCGCTCAGCTCCTGCAGTTTTGCTTCCCCGTGCAGCAGATCCTCCTTGAGCTTCTGGATGAACGGATTGTCGCGAATTTCCGTCATCCGGTCCGGCGACTCGCCTCTTGTGGCAAGAGTGCGGGTCTGTTCTTCCCGGGATTTCCATTCAAACGACTGTTCCTGCGCCTTGCCGAGTTGCTCCGACAAGGCGGTCAGGCGGGTGCTTTCGAGGTCGCCGCGTTCATCGGCGGAAACGATGCCCTGCCGCTGGTGATAATCGGTCAGCCTGGCCTGGGCGTCCTCCAGGTTGGCTCGCAGGACCTTCAGTTGCTCGGCGAACCACGCCGCCGCCTTCTGCGTCGGCTCTACGCGCAATTCGAGCATCGTATCGATATAGGCTTTGGCGAAGGCGTTGGCGGCATCCGCGGAAAAGCGCGGATCCGGAGACGAAAAGTTGAGCCGGACCACGCTGCTTTGAGAGGTATCGACCTTGAGATCCTGCAGCAGGCCTTCGATCAGTTTGTCTTCGCCCGGACCGCCATTCTTCGCAGCTTCCTCGACAGCCTTGCGGGCCGTCGGATTCTGCGCAAGCTGCAGTTCCTGCGCCACCTTGCGCGCCACCTTCTCGCTGGTGATGATATCCAGCTGGGTCTGCATGTAGCTGGCCTTCTCCTGCTGAAGGACGATCGGGCGGACGACGCTGTTCAGGGACTGTTCTTCCTTGGCGTCCACCAGCAGCGATACCGTCGCGGTATAGGTCTTCGGCAGCAGAAAACTGATCGCCGCGGCAGCCAGGACGGTAACCGACAGCAGGAAGACGAATATGGCCGCACGTGCGCGCAATGCCGAGAGAAACTGATAGAGGTTCATGCGGTCACCTTGTGTCCTTTGCCGACTGTCGAACGCAGCTCATGTTCAGAACAGGCTTTCCTTTACATAAATCACGTCGTCGGGCCTTATCGGCTCGAACAGCTTCGCTTCGATCTTGCGCACTGCCCCGCCGGGCATCCGGCGGTGAATCGTGAGACCGCGATCGCTGCCGCGCTGCGTCAACCCGCCGCCCAAGGTCAGCGCATGCATGACGACCATGTCGGGCTCCAGCCGGTAGACCCCGGCGCGCTGGACTTCGCCGTAAATGTAGAAAACGGGAGCGTGCTGAACGAAGACCGTATCGCCGTTCTGGATCTCGAAATTCGTGGACATGTCGCCCTTGGCCATCATCTCCGCGACATTGATCTCCCGCTTGCTCTCCGAGCCTTTTCGGTTACTCACGACGGTGACGGTGTCGGCACCGGTCGGGCTGATGCCGCCCGCAAGCGCCAGGATATCGGTGAGCGTCAGGCTGGTATCGTCCAGTGCATACCGCCCTGGGCGAACGACATTGCCGAGCACCGATACCTGCCGGCTGCGCACCTGGACCACGGAGATGCCGACCTGCGGATCCTTCATGAAGTGTCCTTGCTTCAATTGCGCGGCGATCTTGTTTCCCGCGTCCACGGGCGTCTGTCCGGCGAGCGCAATCTCGCCGATCAGCGGAAATACAATCGTTCCACGCTCCGAGATCCGCACCTCGGTGGTGAGATCCGGATTCTGGAACACCGTCACGCGTATGGTGTCGCCGACTCCGAGCGTCTCGCGCGAAGAAGAAGTGGCCGCGTCGACCTGGATCGCGAAAGCAAACAGTGCGACCGCGGCCACCAGCGCGAGACATCGCGATGCCGTGCGGGTCGGTATCAAAGTGGAAAACATGGCGCTTCTGCCTGCCGGGCGCTGCCCTTGTCGTTCATCATGATTGCTTCCTTCCATAGGGAAAACGGCCTATCTCACCTTTACCAGATCGATTGTGTTGAACGCGATGCCCGGTACCGCGGCCTGAGGTTGTGCTCGCGCGGCCGTGTGCATGACGGCCGCCGGGCGGACAGCCTCGATGCCACCGGGACCGGTCTTCGCCCGTTCGCGCAGCTTCGCGACTTCAGCCTGGGCGAGTTCGAGCCGCTTGCGGTTGAGCAGATAGCGCGCGATCGCCGGTCTCGCCTGTTTCTCGCTCAACGGAGCTGGCGCCGAATTCTCGAGCCGGATCACCGAAGCCCCGCCGGGCGTTGGAAAAACGGCGATCTGCCCGCCGTGCATCTCGGCAAGCCGGCGCAGGACGTTCATCGGGACTTGTTCCGAGGCTCGGCTCTGAATTGCCAGTTCGAAAGAGAGTTTCCGGGATTCGAGCCAAGTCACGATTGCGGCGAGGTTTTTCGCCTCCGCAACCGCATCCTGCAACGCGCCAAGCTGGTCCGGTGCGACGACCACGGACAACTCGAGAACACGATAGAGGCGGCGCTGCCCGAACAGCGCCGGATTCTGTGCGTAGAATTTGCTGATTTCCTGCGGGCTCGCCGGTGACGCAGAACGCACCGTGCGTTCGATATAGGCCTGCGCCAGGACCTGCCGCTTCGCGCGCTCGATCGCCTGCGCGACTTGCGCGTCGCCATCCAGCTTGCCGTGAATCGCCTCCTGCGCGAGAAGGTCCTGATCGACGGTGCGCACTTGAAGCGAGGCAGCCGGCCGCCCGGCATGTGCCGGCGCCGTTGCGTTGTTGCGCGCGCCGGCACTCTCGACATGCCCTGCCGGGGTTTGCTTGCTGTTGACTCGTACGGCAATCGGGCCCGACATCGACCTGATGTCGGGCTTGCCGCAGGAACACAGAATCATCGCGACGGCAGTCCACATCGACAGGATGAGGAATTTTCTGATCATGGCTGATTGCATTGCGTCATGCCTATCCTGCGGTTTGGGCGGTCGTTGTAGTGCATCGATTGGTTGGTGCCAGCGTCTTGTCTCACTTGCGACTCAATATAGATGCGCGATGTTTATCGGTGACCTTCGCGCATGGTCCGAACGGACCATGCTCAACCGCGCGGCTGGACGGTTTCGCCAGGCGACCGCCTGCTGCGTGCCGGCATGGGAAACTCAGTTTGCGAACGGACCGCGCTTGCGTCGCGCGATGAACGCTGCAACGACCAGACCGCATAGCAGCGTCATCCAGTCGGTAGGCTCGGGTATGTCAGCGGTCGAGAACAGGAATCCCGCGCCGGTGTGCGAGCCGCCCTCAGCCGATCGGAAAGCGGAACGGTCGTCCGGAACAACCGCCGCGGACAGTACGTCGATGACGCCATTCAGGGCCGATACCTCGCCGAGCAGCGATCCGGTGGCATTCCCGCTCGCGAGCGGCACGGGTGTTGCGTACGTGACATTCGAGAGTTTGGCCACACTGCTGTCAGGGGCGGAGCTGGCCATGTCACCTGTCAGCATCCGGTACTCCGCTCCTTCCGGCAGATCGGCAATTTCCCCGAACGAGTACGAAGGCGAAACAGCGGACGAGAAATGGGAATTGGAGGCCGCCGGTGCGGGAGGATCCGCAGCGGGGATCCGGTCGACAACGCCGGCCCGGACAGTTAGTGCCGCCATCGCCGTGACGGCCAAGAGTGTTTTCGTCAACCGTTTCATGTTACCTCCTGCGAAGTGCAAAATGCCCGAACGATCGGAGCCGCCAACCGGGCACAGTTTGTCGATTTGCAACGCCGCGCAGATACCCGGCGCTTGACCTCATGCTATGCGCGGCCAATTACAGAGACACACCGCGAGGCGCGGATGCAGATATACCGAACGGACTACGCCGCTCCGATCGCGTGCATCCAGCGAACGCGGACCTCTCAAAGGCTCAGGATTCTCAACTCCAGAGCCTTGCCAACCGCCTGCGCGCGGTTGACCACATTCAGTTTGCGCAATATTTTCTGCACATGATTCTTGACGGTCAGAGGGCTGATGTTGAGGATCGCCCCGATCTCGAAATTGCTTTTTCCCAGATAGATCCAGCTCAGGATTTCCCGCTCCCTGGACGTGATGCTGCTTGTCTTCGCGGGTTTGGGGGCATCGTTGTCCATGATGCGTGCGTTCATCCGGGTGCGGATCCACGCCGAATGCAGAAACGGCACCACCAGTTGCGCGAGATAGGCCTGTTTGTGCGCATCCAATCGCGGTGCGCAGGCGAAGATGAAAAAGCTTTCGGTGACACCTTCCGAATCATGTGTGCCGTGTGCGACGACGCGCGTCGCCCCGACCCGCTCGAGTTCGCGCGCGAATGCGCCCCCGGCCAGCGCGCCGAGGTCGGCCAGCGCGCTTGCCACCGGACGGAATCCGCGCTTTTCCCAGGCCTTGATAAGACCCGGTGCGACCGGTGCATCACGCAGGAACGCCTGGCTGAAGATCGAGGGATCCGGAGCATTCACCGCAAAGCTGTCGACGGAAAGTGACAAAGGTTCGCCGCTGCGTTGCGCGCAGATCAGCACCTCATGCCTGATCAGGCTTTGCAGCAGACCCTGCGTCCAACCGAAGAAATGCGGACGCGAATGGACCCTGAGGGAACTATCCAGGTTGAGCATCAACGACTCCTGCTCG
>Ga0209131_1002109_pt1 | contig 13604 bp, 10 predicted proteins | sample GraSoi_2013_40cm_FD_185826 | JGI IMG/M metagenome (GOLD analysis project Ga0209131, IMG submission 185826) | Grasslands soil microbial communities from the Angelo Coastal Reserve, California, USA - Sample 9_17_2013_40cm (SPAdes) (version 2) | ecosystem: Environmental > Terrestrial > Soil >...
CGCGGTGGCTCGAGACGCGGCAGGGAACGCCTCGACACCCAGCAACTCGGCCACGGTCACGACGCCGGGCTCAGCCATGTTCTACGACGGCTTCGAGTACGGCAACATGTCGGCGTGGACCACCTCGACCGGGATGACAGTCCAGAACCAGATGGTTAACGACGGGAATTACGCAGCCGATGGGGTCGCCGCGGGCTCGCCTGCCTATGCGTACAAGAAGCTCTCGCAGACGTGGACTTCGCTGTATTACTCGACGCGGTTCGACATCCATAGCCAGGGCTCCACCTCGGCCTACCTGCTTCGGTTCCGAACCGCAACGAAGGGAGCGATCGCCGCCCTCTACGTGAGCTCGGGCGGGAAGCTCGGGCTGCGCAACGACATCACCGGCGTGTCGACCATGAGCTCGGCGGTGGTATCCCGCAATGCCTGGCACACGCTGGAGATCTTCGGCTCGATCAACGGCGCCGCCAGTCCGATGTCGGTGTGGCTGGACGGATCGCCCGTCTCTCAGCTGACCGGCACCCAGTCTCTGGGCACGAACCCGATCGGGTACCTGCAGCTCGGCGACACGTCTACGGCTCCGACATCGGACGTCGTCTTCGATGACGTCAAGGCTGATCCGTCGATGATCCAGCCCTGATGACGCCGCATTCACCTGGCCGGTCATTGACCGGGAGATAATGCGCTAGGCGCCGCATATCGCGCTGCTATGGCATTACTGGAAATGAAGCGTAGGATGCGACCCGATGCAGGGTTTCCGTGGGCGAGGGGGGAGTCCATGTTTGGTCGCTGCGCCTGGGTGCGCCATCCGCGAGCGAGTCGCAAAAGACCTGACGCACGCCTGGCAAGCAAGGACTCGCGCCGCTTGGCGGCCATCGCAGGGCTGGCGTTGCTGGGATCAGTCGGCCTGATACCTGTCGCAGCGCCTCCGGCTAACCCAGCCTCGGCCAGCCAGCTCGCCCAGGCCCCAGACCCGGTGATCGCCACCGCTGGCGACATCGCCTGCGACCCGTCGAATTCGAACTTCAACGGCGGTAACGGCGCGGCGAACTCGTGCCGCCAGATGTACACCTCCAATCTGCTCGTGGGCGCGAACCTGGCGGCCGTCCTGGATCTGGGGGACAACCAGTACTACTGCGGCGGTTACCAGGCATTCCTGCAGTCCTACGGGCCGAGCTGGGGAAGGGTGAAGTCGATCACGTACCCGGCGGTGGGCAATCACGAGTACCTGACATCAGGCGGAACGGACTGCACTCCGGCGAATGCCGGCGCCGCCGGCTACTTCGCCTACTTCGGAGCCGCCGCCGGGCAGCCCGGCCAGGGGTACTACAGCTACGACATAGGAACGTGGCACATCATCGCGCTCAATTCGAATTGCGGGAACGCGGGTGGGTGCGGAGCGACGTCGCCCCAGGGGATCTGGCTAGCGAACGACCTGAAAACGCATGCCAACTTCTGCACTCTGGCCTACTGGCACATCCCGCTGTTCAGCTCGGGTGGCCGGGCCAACAATAACTCCAAGACGTTCTGGCAGCTTCTGTACGACAACAACGCCGACCTCATCCTCAGCGCCCACGACCACACCTACGAGCGCTTCGCTCCGCAGACCCCGTCAGGAAGCCTGGACACATCGAGGGGAATCAGGGAGTTCATCGTCGGCTCAGGCGGCGCCAATCACACAAGCTTCGTCACAATTGCCGCCAACAGCGAGGTCAGGAATGCCAGTACCTTCGGCGTCCTGGAGATCACCCTGCACCCGACCAGCTATGACTGGCAGTTCGTGCCGGAGGCCGGCCAGACGTTCACAGACTCGGGGACAACGGCCTGCCATGGCGCGACCTCGGACACCACGCCTCCGACCGCTCCGGCAAACCTTACGGCCATGGCCTCATCGCCGACGCAGGTGAACCTGACCTGGAGTGCCTCCTCCGACGACGTCGGCGTGACTGGCTACAAGGTGTACAGGAATGGCGTCTTCCTCGCTTCCTCCGCGACAACCAGCTACTCCGATACCACCGCTCAGGCAGCGACGACCTACAGCTACACCGTCTACGCCTATGACGCGGCTGGAAACATTTCGCCTGCCTCCAACACCGCGACAGTGACGACCCCGAACCAGGGCGATACGCAGCCACCGTCGACCCCCGACGGACTCACTGCTACCGCCGCCACCGCGAGCCAGGTCAACCTCGCCTGGAGCGCGGCAACCGATGACGTCGGCGTGGCCGGGTACACGATCTACCGGAACGGCGCCGCCATCGCCACCACCTCCGGGCCCAACGCGACCACCTACACCGACGTTTCTGTCGCGCCGTCGACGACCTACACGTACACCGTGGATGCCTTCGATGCGGCAGGGAACCGCTCACCGCAGTCGGCGGGCGCCTCGGTCACGACGCCCCCGTCGAACATTCACACGATCACGTTGAACCCGACCGCGGACACCTACATCGACTCGGCGAACCCGACCGTCAACCACGGGACCTCCGCCCAATTGCGGGTCGACGGCTCGCCATTGGTCTACAGCTTCCTGAAGTTCGATCTGAGCGCGGTTCCCGGGACGGTCACGGGGCTGACTCTGAACGTGTACGCCACGTCGTCGTCGGGGGCCGGCTACGCGGTCAGGTCCGTGGCAGACAATTCATGGAGCGAATCGACACTTACTTGGAACAACGCGCCCCCCATCGGCACGTCCGATGCAGGCCAATCGGGTGCGTTCGCCGCCAACACGCTGACCACAGTGAATGTGTCGAGTTTGAGCAACGGCAACGGCATGCTCAGCATGGCGATGCTCGGGATCAACTCGACCGCGATCGCCTTCTCAAGCCGCGAGGGAACGGTCAAGCCGCAACTTGTCGTGAGCTACCAGAGCTAGCCGTTACCGAAGGCGCCGATGACCCGGGTCAGGCCTGCGTTGTTGGCCGCCGCACGAAAACGATCTCACGGCCGTCTGTGGACCAGGACGGCATCGCATCGTCGGCAAGGCTGGCGGTCAGCCGGCGAAGACGGGAGCCATCGGTACCGACAACGTAGAGCGATCTAAAGCCCGCCCGCCGCGCCAGGTCGCTAGCGAACACGACGCTCTGGCCGTCCGGTGCCCAGGCTGGATCGTATTCGTTCTGCCGATCGTCGGTGAGCCTGCTGACCTTGCCTGCGGCGGCGTCGAACACGTACAGGTCCCAGGTCACGGACGGGCTGACGGCCTGCATGAACACCACGCTCTTGCCGTCCGGCGACCACCGCGGGTGCGATTGGTCGAAAGCCCTGCTGCGGCGGATCAACGGCCGCGGCGGTCCGCCCGCAGCCGGTACAACCCACAGGGTGACGTCCTCGTGGTGCAACTCCCTGGCGAAGACGATCCGCTGCCCGTCCGGCGACCAGGCAGGGGTGCTGTCGCTGTTCTCGGCCTTCTCCGGTTCGCCGTTGATCACCCGGACGTGGTTCCTTCTCAGGTCGACGGCCACGATGAACTGCTGCTCACCCCGCTGGCGAGCGAACACGATCGCGTTGCCGCGCGGGGACCATCCGGGCGACCGGACGCCGCCAGGACCGGTCGGGATCTCGCGCAGCTTCCGCCCGGACGCGGAGACGATGTAGAGCCTGGGCGTGCAGGTCGGACACCCCGCTGTGAACGCGATCTGCCGGCCGTCAGGTGACCAGGCGGGGTCCGACACGGACACCAGCCTCGCCGCCTGCGACGGGCTGAGCAGCGCACGCGGTGCACCGCCCGAGGCCGGCACGACGTACAGATAGGACAGCGGTCCGGAGACCCGCTCGGCAGGGGTTACCGCCGCACCGGGCCTAGCCGAGGTGCCGGATCCGTCAGTGCCAACGCTGCACGCTGGCAGCGCTGTGAGCAGCGCAACGGCAGCCGCAAATGTTATGCGCGGCCACGCGGCCACGGCAGTACAGCCAGCTCTGTCCATGAAGCCTCCTCCCTCCTCCTCCCCCAGGCGGCACCTGCTCAGATCGTCGGCTGTGCGCGAGGCTCGCGCATCTGCCGTGGGTACGGAGTCTGGCCGACGCCTAGTTAACGAGGAAGGGCGCTGCGACGCCAGGCGTCCGGGCCGGGCGCGAGGCTCGTCCGCATCAGCCGGGACTTGTCTGACCAGCGTGAACGAAGCGCACGCGCCGGTGTCGGCTCGTAGGCGGCTGCGGCTGCGGCTGCCGCGCCCGCGCGGGCTGCAAGTACCGTCACCACCGCGGCGAGCTCTTCGTCCGTCGGGTGGCCCCGCACGACGGAAAGGAAAGGAGTCATGCCCGGGTCGGCCGGGGTGCCGGGAGTTAGCCCCGAGGTTTCGTTAGGCATAGGGCTTTGTGTCCGTTACCACTTCGATATCAGCCCTTGGACCTGCCGACGCCGACCCCGAATTGCCTGTGCACCCGGGCCCAGAACGCGTCCCTGAGCCACTCCCGTGCCTCCTGATAGGACCGAAGCGAGAGGCCGAGTTCCTTCTCGGCGTCCACGAGGAGCTCCTTGTCGATCACCGGTGGCAGGATCGGCCCCGGCAGCAAGTCACGGATGTTGTCCTCGCCGCGGGTCAGGATCCATTTCTGCGCAACGTGCTCGCCGGCCTCCTCCACGCGTTCCCTGGACGGCCCGAGCCTGGCCGCGGCCAGGTGAGCGGCGTTGAGATGTACCCCGGAGTTCTGCTTCGCGTGCGAGCGGAACGGGGTCTTGTCGCCGAACAGCTGCGCGGGGGACGGGGCGGTCATCTGGCCCACCGTGATCCCCGGCACGGTCGTGGCTGTGTCCGGCCTGGCCGGGAGAGCCCCGTGCGCAGTCGCCTGCGCGGTCTCGGCAGCCGGCTGCGGCGCGAAATACGGCTCCATGAACGCCCGCTCGAGCACCTCGACGGTGTCCGACTCCCAGACGAGCCGCTCCGCCTGGTTGGTGCCGTAGGGCGGCTCGACGCCCCACAGGTGAACCCGGACCCCGAACGCCTGAGCCGCCTCGACCGCAGGGACCATATCCTCATCGCCCGCTACGAGGATGGCGTCGGTGATCGCCCGGTGCCTGGCCAGCGCCTCCATGTCGGCCCTGATCTGAGCGTCGACGCCCTTCTGCTGGCCTCGGGCGTTCAGGTTCCCGAGCCGCAGCTTGACCAGCGGCATCTGGGCGATTACCCGCTGGTCGAAGGTGGGCACCCGGTCCCGGGCGGCGTCGTACCAGTACACCCGGAGCAGCTGACCCCTGACATGATCGTCGGCCTGCCTGATCAGCGCCGAGATGAGCCGGTCGGCGTCTACCCGGTACTCGCGCCTGGATGCGGCGCTGAAGAGCAGCTCGCCAGCGGACGCGTAGATGTACCCGACATCGACCATGATCGCGTACCGGGAGAGCAGTGGGAGCGCGGCTTCGGAGTCAGTCATGTCCCTTCGACTCTAGCCGGGAGCGAGCGGGGTGTCGCGGCGCGAAGGCCAATCCTCTTGGCCCGCACCCGATTTCCGCTTCGGCCGGGCGGTGCCTACAGCGGGATGTTTCCGTGCTTCTTCGGCGGCAGCGTCTGCCGCTTCGTCCGCAGCGCGCGCAGTGCCCTGATAATCGCCGGCCGGGTCTCGGCTGGCCTGATCACGGCGTCCACGTAGCCACGCTCGGCCGCCACGTACGGGTTGGCGAGCGTGTCCTCGTACTCGGTCGCCCTGGTGTTCCTGATGGCGGCCTTGTCCTCCTCGCTGGCGGTGCGGGCCAGTTCCCGCCGGTACAGGATGTTGACCGCACCCTGCGCGCCCATGACCGCGATGCTCGCGGTCGGCCAGGCCAGGTTGATGTCGCCGCCGAGGTGCTTGGAACCCATGACGTCGTAGGCGCCGCCGTATGCCTTCCTGGTGATCACCGTGATCTTCGGAACGGTCGCCTCGGCGTAGGCGTAGATCAGCTTGGCGCCGCGCCTGATGATCCCTCCCCACTCCTGGTCCGTGCCGGGTAGGAAGCCGGGCACATCGACGAAGGTCAGCACGGGGACGCCGAACGCGTCGCAGGTGCGGACAAACCTGGCCGCCTTCTCCGACGCGTTGATGTCGAGGCAGCCGGCGAAGTGCATCGGCTGGTTGGCCACCACGCCGACCGATGCGCCTGCTACCCGGCCGAAGCCGCAGATGATGTTCTTCGCGAATTCGGAGTGGATCTCGCAGAATTCGCCGTCGTCGAGGACGTGCTCGATCACGGTGTGCATGTCATACGGCTGGTTGGCCGAGTCGGGGATCACGGTGTCGAGTTCGGCGTCCTCGTCGGTCAGCTCGCAGATCTCCTCAGGCCCGAGGGCCGGCGTCAGCACGGGCGGGTCCTCGAGATTGTTCGACGGCAGGTAGGAGAGCAACTCCCTGGCGAACTCCAGGCAGTCCTGCTCGTCGGCGGCCTGGTAATGGGCCACGCCGGACTTGGCGTTGTGCGCGTGCGCGCCGCCCAGGTCCTCGAAGCTGACCTCTTCGCCGGTCACCGTCTTGATCACGTCGGGACCGGTGATGAACATGTGCGAGATCTGGTCCACCATCAGCGTGAAGTCGGTGATCGCTGGGGAGTAGACAGCGCCGCCGGCGCACGGGCCCATGATCAGTGAGATCTGCGGGATCACGCCGGAGGCCATGACGTTGCGGTAGAAGATCTCGGCATACAGGCCGAGGGCGACCACGCCTTCCTGGATCCTGGCGCCGCCGCTGTCGTTGATGCCGATGACGGGGCATCCTACCTTCAGCGCGTGATCCATGACCTTGACTATCTTCTCGCCGAACACCTCGCCGAGTGAGCCGCCGAAGACGGTGAAGTCCTGGCTGAACACGCACACTTGCCGGCCGTCAATGGTGCCGAAACCGGTCACCACGCCGTCGCCGTACGGCCTGGTCTGGGCCATTCCGAAGTCGTGCGCCCGATGCCTGGCCAGCTCGTCGAGCTCAATGAAGGAACCGGGGTCCACCAGGCGATCGATCCGCTCGCGCGCAGTCATCTTGCCCTTGCCATGCTGCCGCTCGACTGCGCGCTCCGAGCCGGCGTGGATCGCCTCATAGCGGCGTTTATCCAGGTCGGCGACCTTGCCCGCGGTCGTGTGAATGTCGATCGGGTTGCCGTCGCCCGGTACGGTTTCGCTGGCCATGCCGGACAGGGTAGGCCAGGACTGGTGCCCGGCGGCCCGCGGCCTGGGTGTCAGGCGCTAACGGACGGCCGTGCTCGTCACGTTGTCGACAGGCGCATAGACAACCATCCTGGTGCCGGGGGCGGCGAGAACGGCCAGTGATGTCGTTGTCATGACGAGTCGGTCATGCCTGCTCGTGACCGACCAAATCCTGATGATCGCTGCGACCATGGCTTGCCAGGCGATCGTGGCGCTCGGCTGGCGTTTGGTCAAGCCGATTGTCTTCAGTACCGCCAGAGCGCTTTTCAATGTGCGGCCTGCGCGCTGATGTCTGTGGCTGAGAGTGCGTTCGCAGCAGCCAGCTTGAGGAACTCTGCTGCCCGCCCGAAGGTTTCACCAATGGTGTGGCCCGCCAGCTGAGCCTGGTACGCCCGGTAGCGCGACATCTCCCACGCCTGCGCGCGCGGTGGAAGGGAGGCGAGCGCTGGTTCCGGCACCGGCTTCCATGTCCAGCCGGTGAGACGCCCTTTGCCTGCGCCGGGACCGGGCACGCCGGGTTCGATGAACTCAGCAAGATCGGCTTCGCCGCCGATCCGGTTCCGGACGAAACGCAACCCCGCCAGAGACTCCTCGATCAGCCGGCGCTCGGCAGGAGCCTGGCCTGCCAGCATGGCGTCGTAGGCCGCAGGGTGATGGCGCACTAGCGTGGCGTCGACGATGGTGACCCGCCATACCGCCTCACCGATCGCCGCGAACGCTCGCGGCCGGTCCCCTGCCCTGACCCTGGGAAGCCGTCCGGTGCTGTCGCTCATCGCGGTGATGGACCACTGGAGCGCGCTCACCCCGGCCTTCAGGTCGCCTATATGCTCGCGGTTCCACGCCGCCCGGCAGCGAGCAGAGCAAAACCGGGCGTGCTCGCGGCGCGGCGCGAACAAGGTGCCGCACTGCTCGCAGTTCCGGCTATCAGCCACCGGGTCATGCTATGCGTAAGGTGCGTGCCCGTGCCGGACGGGGCGAGGTGGACACGGCTGTGGGCGGCAAGTAGATCTGTTGCCGCCCGCGGTGACCGTATGCCCATCCACGTTCATGCATACCGGGGCCGACTCAGCGGAGCTGTCGGCAACTCCCCGGCAGACAGCGACCTCGAAGCCCTCTCTGCGTAGCGTCCAGGAAAAAGGATCGGTGAACGCTTCTCGTCCTCGTCGATAAGCGCAAGTGTCACGTGACTGCCTCATATGGCTGGCCCCTCCTCCGCCGTCGCGTCCCACACCTCACCCCGGCCCGATCCCGCGCACCAGACCATCCAGGCGTGGCACCAGCCGTCTTCGCTGGCATCGCCCAAACGGGGGTAAATCTCGGCGATCGCGGCTGATTCATCGAGCTTCAGCCACGGGCCAGATCTGCACGCCAGGAGGACCCCGGAACCGCTGCCGCTCTGCTCCAAGGCCCTGAGAGTAGGCCTGTTTCAGTGGCGTTCCGGGGGAACGGGGATTCTCAGGACGCTGAGGCTCGATCGGCCACCTGCGGCCGGGCGCCCGGGGCAGGCGTGCTGATGGCCATCTCTTCCAGGCTGCGCCCGGCCGGCTCAGGCAGAACCAGGGTGAGCGCGAAGCCCAGCACCGACACTCCCGCCGTGAGCAGCAGCGTGCCGCGCAGCCCCAGGGAAGTCTGGAGCAGCGGGAACAGGAAGACCCCGATGAAGGCGCCCAACTTGCCGACGCCAGCCGAGATCCCGTGCCCGGTCGCGCGCATGGTCACCGGGTACAGCTCGCTGGGCATCACGAAGGTTGTCATATTCGGGCCGAACTCGGTGAAGAAGTAGCTCACCCCGTACACCAGCAGGAACGGGACGATCATGGTGGTCATGCCCGGTACCACCGCGATGATCAGGAAGCAGAGCGCCATCATCGCGAACCCCAGCAGTTGCAGCCGCCGGTGCCCGATCCGGTCCAGCCGCGCGATCGCCAGCACGTAACCGGGCACTGCCGCGACCATGAAGATGGCCAGCTGCAGGGCGATCTTGGTCATGGTCGAGGCGTTGGGTGAGATCAGGCTCAGGATCTGCGGGGTGGAGATCGTGTTCCCGTAATAGGCGTAGTCGAGCAGGAACCAGGTGCCGGCCGTCCCGGCCAGCATGATCAGGTACCGGCGGTTGGTGAGGAACGCGCGCAGGCCCATCTCGTGCCGCAGCCCACCGGACCCGTTCCCGTTGACCTGGCCGTCGGTGAAATCGGAGATCTGGGCCGCCGCCTGGTCGGCCTTTCCCTGCACCTGGATCTGGTAACGCGGCGATTCGGGCATCTTGCGGCGCAGGTAGATCACCGCGGCCGCGGGCACCGCGCCCAGGCCGAGCATGATCCGCCACGCCCCGCCGTCGCTGGCCCCCGCGCCGAGCAAGGTCAGCGCGACAAGCGGCCCGACGATCAGCCCGAGCGCCTGGGTTCCGAACACCATCCCGACCAGCTTGCCGCGGTCCTTCCGGTTCGCGTACTCGCTCATCAGCACCGCGCTGACCGGGTAGTCACCGCCAACCCCGAACCCGAGCAGGAACCGGAACGCGATCAGCACCCAGTACGAGGGCGACAGCGCCGACCCCACCGCGCCGACGACCATGATCGCGGCGACCATCCAGTACACCCGCTTGCGCCCGGCCACGTCGGCGAACCGGCCGAACACGAACGCCCCGAGGAAGGCAGCCGCCAGCATCGTGCTGTTGAGCAGGGCGAGGCTGCCCGAACTCAGGTTCCAGTCCTTCGTGATCAGGGTCGAGGCGATCCCGATGACGAACAGGTCGTACGCGTCGGTGAAGAACCCCATCCCCGACACCAGCACCGCCCGCAGATGGAACCTGCTCAACGAAGCCTCATCCAGCGCTGCGATCAAGTCCCCGGACCGGGTCTCAGTCACGCATCCCCCCACCGCTCATGCCGCCTGCCTCGTGCCGCGCGGGCGGCCGGGTTCCTTCTGCTGCGGCGGAAACTATCCGGCTGAGTCGACGCGGCGCCGACCTAAAAATGAACGCCAGATGAACGCAAGATGGTCGGCAGGCGAACTAACCCGCCGACGCCCTCAGCCAGCCGTAAGACAGCGCGGTCAAAGCTGGCTACGGCGGCGGCCGTCAAGCGCGCCTCCGAGCGCCGTGGCGGCAGCAAGACGCGCAGCCGACCGGTATGGCCACGGCAGCAGCGGAGGTGACAGTGCCGGATTCGGGAGGGCGCTCCCTGCGGGCACGCTGCGAGCGCTGCCGGTGATGGGCGGGCTGCTACCCGTGCACCGGTCTGACATACCGGCGGACGTGGTAGCTGGTATCACCCCGGCCGCCGTGAGCATCCCGGCGGCTCTCGGGTACGCGAAGAGTGCGGCCCTGCTCGCTGGCGGGATGCAGCTGCTGGCCTGGCTGGCCCGGCTCGGGTTCCTGGCAAACTTCTTGTCCCTACCCTCCTGGTCGGATTCCTTACGGGCGTCGGCATCCAGGTGGCTGCCCGGCAACTCCCCGACATGCTGGAGGTGACCGTCGCGGGCACGAGCACCCCTGCCAGGCTCCTGGACATTCTTCGGGTGCGCCCGCATGCACACGTGGCAGATCTGGCAGCGTCAGCCGGGGTCATCGTGATCGTGCTAGCTGCCCAGGCGCCCGCCCGCAAGATTCCGGGCCTGCTGATCGCGGTGATCGCCGCGATCATCGTGAGCCGGGCGGCGGACCTGGCGGGGCGCGGCGTAGCCGTCCTCGGCCCCGTCCCACGGGGGCTGCCGCACCTGGGGCTGCCCGCCCTCGGTGGGCATGACGCCGCTGCGCTCATCGGCGCCGCAGTGTCGATGTTCGTCATCATCCTGGCCCAGAGCGCGGCGACCTCACGGCCCTACGCCGGGAAATACGAGGAGGCATTCAGTCAAGACATCGACCTGGTCGGCCTAGGTGCCGCCAACGTGGCCGCCGCGCTGTTTCCGGCACCTTCGTCGTCAACGGCAGCCCGACCCAGACACAGGTGGCCGACAGCGCGGGCGGGCACAGCCAGCTGGCCCAGCTCACCACCAGCGCGGTGGTGCTGATCGTTCTGCTCCTGCTCACCGGGCCACGATGCTTGAAATAACACCTCAACTCAAGGCGCTGCCAGCGGTTCATCAGCGCGACACCCGAGCTGGCCCGCTGGGCTCGTTGCGGCCGTCTTCGTGGCGGGCCTGCCCGCGTGAGCGGGCCTGGGGGGCGAGGAGAATCAGCGGCATGGCGCCGGCCAGTCCAGATGCACTGCCAGCCGCGCCGCTCGACGCGGCGCGGCTGCGGGCGGCGCTGCGGGCGCTGCGGCCGACCGCGCCCGGCGACGCGACCGCCGCAGGCGGTCCTGCGACTCCTGCGACGATCTGGACCGACATCCGCGTGGTCGCCGAGACCGGGTCGACCAACGAGGATGTGCTCAAGCTGGCGGCAGGCGGGGCCCGCGAGGGCCTGGTCATCGCCGCCGAGGCGCAGACCGCCGGCAAGGGCCGGCTGGGGCGGTCTTGGCACGCTCGGCCCGGATCGGCGTTGACGTTCTCCGTGCTGCTCCGCCCTGATCGGGTTCCGCTGGCCGCCAGGGGCTGGGCGCCGCTGCTTGCTGGGGTCGCCACCGTGCGCGCGCTGCAGCTGGAGACCGGCGTCGACGCCGGGCTGAAGTGGCCTAACGACGTGCTGGTCGGCGGCCGCAAGCTGGCCGGCATTCTCGCCGAACAGTCAGGCGACGCGATCGTCGTCGGCATCGGAATCAATGTCCTGGGCCGCGAACACGAGCTGCCTGTCGCGACTGCGACGTCGCTGGAAGTCGCACGCGCGGCCAGCGCCGACCGGACCGGGCTGCTCGCGGCCATCCTGCGGCAGCTCGAGCACTGGTATCTGCCCTGGCGGGAGACAGCGGCCGGTGATCCCGTCGGGTCCGGCCTCCGGGAGGAATATCTGTCACTGTGCACGACAATCGGGCGGCCGGTCCGGGTCCTGCTGCCCGGCGGCCGGGTCCTGACCGGGACCGCAGCCGATGTGGACGGCGCCGGGCAGCTTCTGGTCGAGTTGGCCCCCGGAGCCCCCGCAACTGCCGGATCGGACGTCTCTGGCCTGCCAGCGGCCGGCCCGGCGGGCGGGGGCCTGGTTGCCGTCAGCGCCGGAGACGTCATCCACGTCCGCTGACGCGCACGAACCGCGGGCTCGCAGGACTCAGCCGAGCCGCGCTGGGCTCAGCCGCCGTACTGACTGAGGCGCCGCGTTAATTCCCCGGCGGCCGTAGGCCATGCAATGAGGCCGCGTCCGTTCGCACGCGTTAATTGCTGAATCGCACCGGCCTGGCGGCGCGATCCGGGGCCGATTCAGATCATCGGCGCCGATGGTTAGCCACTTCCCCTGTTAGCTGCCATCATGGGACATGTGCCCAATGCAGACTTGACCCACGGTGAGCAGCTTGTCCTCCGTCTGCACCCGCACGCCAAGATAATGGTGCGGCCGGCCCTCGTCCTCCTGCTGATCGTCGCAGCGGCGATCACGATCATGCTCGTCCTGCCGCCGAGCGTGGCTGGACACGGCACGATCCGCCTGATCGTCGGACTCGTCGCGCTGCTCGCTGCAGTGATCTGGTTCGGCACGCCCTTCCTGCGGTGGCGGACCACGATCTACGAGGTGACGACCAGGCGGCTGCGGTTGCGCGAGGGGATTATCTCCAGGTCGGGCCGGGATTTTCCGCTGAACCGGATCAGTGACGTGTCGTTCTCGCAGGGACTGCTCGACCGGATATTCGGCTGCGGCCGGCTGATCGTCGAGTCGCCAGGCGAGACGGGCCAGCTGGTGCTGACCGAGATCCCCGATGTGCAGCGCGTGCAAGCGGTCCTGTTCCAGCTGGTGGGCGACGAGGAGGCCACGCTGGGCCGGGTCGGACCCGCTGACGACGGGACCTGACGGGCGGCCAGGCTAGCCTGACAGCTATGACTGCGAGCGGTGGCGTACACGTGCGCCGCGAGGCCGACGGGATCGCAGAGGTGGTGCTCGGCCGGCCCGAAGCGATGAACGCGCTGAGCACGGCGACGCTGGACCAGCTGGCGACTGCTTTCACGGCGGTGGCAGCGGATCCGTCGGTGCGCGTGGTTGTCCTGTCGGCAGCGGGAGAACGAGCGTTCTGCGTCGGCGCGGATCTCAAGGAGCGCGCCGCGATGAGTGATGCGCAGATCATGGCGCAACGGCCGACGTTCAGGGCCGCGTTCGGGGCGCTGCTCGCGCTGCCTCAGCCCGTCATCGCCGCGGTGCACGGGTTCGCGCTGGGAGGCGGCTGCGAGCTGGCGCTGAGCTGCGACGTCATCATCGCTGACGGGACTACGGAACTTGGCCTGCCTGAGGCGACCGTCGGGCTGGTCCCTGGCTGCGGCGGCACGCAACTGCTGGCGCGCAGGGTGGGTCCTGGCCGGGCCGCTGACCTGATCTTCTCCGGCCGGCGGGTCGCGGCCGACGAGGCCGCGGCGATCGGCCTGACCGACCGGCTCGTTCCGGTCGGCCAGTCGAGGGAAACCGCATTGGAGCTGGCA
>Ga0209131_1002110_pt1 | contig 13604 bp, 12 predicted proteins | sample GraSoi_2013_40cm_FD_185826 | JGI IMG/M metagenome (GOLD analysis project Ga0209131, IMG submission 185826) | Grasslands soil microbial communities from the Angelo Coastal Reserve, California, USA - Sample 9_17_2013_40cm (SPAdes) (version 2) | ecosystem: Environmental > Terrestrial > Soil >...
GCAAGGCGGATTCGAGCTCGGCGCGCGCACTCACGCGGGCCTGGCCCTTGCCGTCGTAGCCGAAGCGCGCCGTCTTGAGGAGCGCCGGCAGCTTCACCTTCGCAAGCGCCTTGTCGATATCCGCGGGTGATTCGATGAACGCGAAGGGCCCCACCGGGAACCCGCCGGCGGCGAAGAACTCCTTCTCGCGGCGCCGGTCCTGCGCGATCGCGACCGAAGCGCCGCTCGGCCGCACGACGGTGCGGTGCGCCAGCGCATCGAGCGCCGCCGCGGGCGCGTTCTCGAACTCCGTGGTCACCGCCGCGCAGGTGGCGGCGAGCTCGTCGAGCGCGGCGGGATCGGTGTACGCGGTGGCCAGTTGCTTCGTTGCGAATTCGGCCGCGGGCGCGTGCGGATCGGGATCGACCACGGTCACCCGGTAGCCCAGCGTGCGCGCGGCCACGGTGAACATGCGGCCCAGCTGGCCGCCTCCCAGCAGGCCGAGCGTCGCGCCCGGGAGGATCACAGCACGTCGGGCAGTTGCATCGCCGCGACCTGCTCGCGCATCTTGTCGCGGTACTCGGAGAGCTTCTTCGCGAGGTCCGCATCCGACCGGGCGAGGAGCGCCACCGCGAAGAGCGCGGCATTGGCCGCGCCCGCCTCGCCGATCGCGAAGGTGGCGACCGGAATCCCCTTGGGCATCTGCACGATCGAGTAGAGCGAATCCTGCCCCGCGAGGTGGCGCGAGGGGACCGGCACGCCCAGCACCGGCAGCGTCGTCTTCGAAGCGATCATGCCCGGCAGGTGCGCCGAGCCGCCGGCGCCCGCGATGATGCACGCGAGCCCGCGATCGCGGGCCGCCTCGGCATACTCGAACATCGTGTCGGGCGTGCGGTGGGCCGAGACGACCTGCGCCTCGTACGGCACGCCGAAATCCTTGAGCACCCGCGCGGCATGCTGCATCACGTCCCAGTCGCTCTGGGATCCCATCACCACGCCGACCAGGGGCTTTTCTTCCATGCGCCTATTCTAAGTTAGGACGCGAGCGAGCGAGCATCGTCTAGCTGCGACCGGTACGCATCGAAGATGCGCTTCAACGCCGTCTTCATGTCGACCTTCGGCTTCCAGCCCAGGTCCTCCATGGTGTTGTCGATCTTCGGCACGCGGTTCTGCACGTCCTGGTAGCCCTTGCCGTAGTACTTGCCGGAGCTCGTCTTCACGAGCTTCACCTTCGCCGCGTTCCTCTTGTATTCGGGATACGTGGCGGCGAGCGCCAGCATCATCTCGGCCAGCTCGCGCACCGAGTAGTTGTTCTTCGGGTTGCCGACGTTGTAGATCTTCCCCGAGGCCACGCGGTCCTTGTTCTCGATGATCTTCATGAGCGCCGAGATCCCGTCGTCGATGTAGGTGAAAGCGCGCTTCTGTCCGCCGCCGTCGACGAGCTGGATCGGCTCGCCGCGCACGATGTGGCCGAGGAATTGCGTGATGACTCGGGAGCTGCCTTCCTTCGGCGTGTGGATGGAGTCGAGCCCCGAGCCGATCCAGTTGAACGGCCGGAAGAGCGTGAAGTCGAGCTGCCCCATGGAGCCGTAGGCGTAGATCACGCGGTCCATGAGCTGCTTCGAGCACGAGTAGATCCAGCGCTGCTTGTCGATGGGGCCGAGCACGAGGTTGGAGGCGTAGGGATCGAACTCGGCATCCCCGCACATCCCGTAGACCTCGGATGTCGACGGGAAGAGCACGCGCTTGCCGTACTTCACGCAGCTCCTCACGATCGGCAGGTTCGCCTCGAAGTCGAGCTCGAACACCTTGAGCGGCTCGCGCACGTAGGTCGCCGGCGTGGCGATCGCCACCAGCGGAAGGATCACGTCGCATTTGCGGATGTGGTACTCGATCCACTCCCGGTTGATGGTGATGTCGCCTTCGAAGAAATGGAAGCGCTTGTTGGCCGTGAGATCGGCGATGCGCTCCGAGCCCATGTCCATGCCGTACACCTCCCAGTCGGTGTCGGCGAGGACGCGGTTGGACAGGTGATGGCCGATGAAGCCGTTCACGCCGAGGATGCAGAGCTTCTTCATTGCATTTCTCCCAGGGCGACGGGCTCGCCGCCGAAATGTTCAGCGAATCTCGCGGGTGGCAGGGGCTCGCCGTCCACGTCGCATTCGATCACGCGCAGCGCGCCGCCGTCGGCGCATTCGGCGAGCAGGTCGCGCCCATCGAAGCGAAGCCGCGGCGCGCGCTCGGGCCCGATATCGCGCACCACATGCGTGCGAAGCAGGCGAAGCTTCTGGCCGCCCAGGACCGTGAAGGCACCCGGATACGGGGGCGCCACCGCGCGCACCAGGTTGTGGATCTCGCGCGCGCCCTTGGTCCAGTCGATGCGCCCGTCGCCGGACGTGCGGCCGCGGAAGTAGCCGCCGCGAGACAGGTCCTGCTCCTGCGGCTGCGCCATGCCGTCGAGCACGGCGTCCAGCGAGCGGTCGAGGAGCAGCTCGGCTGCGGCGGTCACCTTGCGGAAGACGTCGATGGCACGGTCGTCGGGCAGGATCGGCACCGGGAACTGGTCCACGATGCGGCCCGCGTCGGGCTTCTCGACCATCTCGTGCAGTGTGGCGCCGGTCACGTCCTCGCCGCGCAATACCGCCCAGTTCACCGGCGCGCGCCCGCGGAATTTCGGCAATAGCGACCCGTGCATGTTGTAGGCCCCGCGCATCGCCGCCGCGAGCGCCGGGGGCTTGAGCATGAAGCGGTAGTAGAACGAGAAGATGAAGTCGGGCGAGATCGACTGCAGGCGCTCGATGAACTCGGGGGCGTTGGGGTCGTCGGGCGTTGCCACCTCGAGGCCGTAGCCGCGCGCGAGCTTTTCCACGCTCTCGAACCAGACGTTCTCGTTGGGATCGTCGCGATGGGTGACCACGAGCGGGACCTGCACGCCGTGCGCGAGCAGCACAGACAGGCACCTCACGCCCACGTCGTGGTACGCGAAGACGACCGCGGAGTAGTCCGAGGCGCTCATTCGCGCTTCTCCAGCACCGCCTGCACGAGGTAGCGGGGGCGCTCGCGCACTTGCTGGTAGATGCGCCCGACATATTCGCCGATGAGTCCCAGGCCGAAGAGCAGCATGCCCGTGAGGAAGAACTGGAGGATGTCGCGGTCCCAGATCACCCACAGGCTGTCAGCATCGCCCGCGAGGATGCGCTTCGCGATCACGATCACGTACACGGCGACCGACGCGATGGACACGAAGATGCCGAAGAGCGAGAAGAGCTGCAGCGGCAGCACCGAGAAGCCGGTGACTATGTCGAAGTTGAGGCGGATCAGCTTGTAGAGCGAATACTTCGACTCGCCGGCATGCCGCTCGTCGTGCTCCACCTCGACCTCGGACGGGTTGTGCGAGAAGGAATAGGCGAGCGCCGGGATGAACGTGCTCACCTCGCGCGAGGCGCGGATCGCGTCGACGATCGGCCGGTCGTAGGCGCGCAGCATGCAGCCCTGGTCGGTCATCCGGATGCGCGTGATGCGCTCGCGCAGCCGGTTCATGGCGCGAGAGGCCCAGCGCCGCCAGGCGGCGTCGCGCCGCTTGCGGCGGATCGATCCCACGTAGTCGTGTCCTTCGTCCATGCGCGCGAGGAGCTTGCCGATCTCCTCGGGCGGGTTCTGCAGGTCGGCGTCGAGCGTGACCACGCGTTGCCCGCGCACGTACTCGAAGCCCGCCATGATCGCCATGTGCTGGCCGAAGTTGCCGTTGAAGAGCACGACCCGCGTGACGTCCGGGCGCTTCTGGAATTGCTCGCGCAGCATCGCCGCCGAGCGGTCGCGGCTGCCGTCGTTCACGAACACGACCTCGTACGAGATGCCGAGCGCGTCGAGCGCGGGATAGAGGCGCGCGAAGAGCGAAGGCAGCACCTCCTCCTCGTTGTACACCGGGATCACGACGGACAGGACGGGCGCGGCCATGCTCAGGCGGCCCTGCGGCGCAACACGCGCCCCATGCTCTCGCAGACGCGGTGCACGTCGCTCTCGCGCATCTCGGGGAAGAGCGGGAGCGAGACGGTCTCGCGCGCGATGCGCTCCGAGACCGGGAAGCGTCCCTCGCGAAAGCCCTTCGCGCGGAAGTAGGTCGTGAGGTGGATCGCCTCGTAGGAGATGCCGATGCCGATACCTTCCTTCTGCATCGCGTCGATGAACTGCTTGCGTGTCGTGCGGGCGGCATCGAGGGGCAGCAGCACCGTGAACATGTTCCAGCTGTGCCCCGGGTTGCCGCGCGGCGGCAGCGTTCCGGGCGGGAAGAGCTCGTCGGCCCCGAGGCGTTCGAAATAGTGGTGCGCGAGGCGCTCGCGGGCGCGGCACCATTCGTCGAGGCGGCGCAGCTGCTCGACTCCCAGTCGCGCGGAGACGTCCGAAAGGTTGTACTTGGACCCGGGCTCGGCCACATCGCGCGTGCCGTCCGCATTGCGGCGGATGCCATGGAAGCGAAGCTCCTCGACTCGCTTCGCCTCCGCGTCGTCATTCACGACCAGCGCGCCGCCCTCGATCGTGGTCATGTTCTTGTTCGGGTGGAAGCTGAAGGACACCAGGTCGCCCGTGGCGCCGACCGCCTTGCCGCCGGCGCGCGAGCCGATCGCGAGCGCCGCATCCTCGATCACGCGCAGCTTGTGCCGGCGCGCGACGGCCGCGAGCGCATCGGGATCGATGGGCGCGTTGTAGTGCGTGGGCAGGAGCACCCGGGTCTTCGCGGTCACCGCGGCCTCGGCCGCGCCGAGATCCATGTTGCGGGTCGCGAGATCGACGTCCACGAACACGGTGGTGGCGCCGGTGCGCTCGATGACGTTCGCGGTGGCGAAGAAGCTTTGCGCCGGCGTGATGACTTCATCGCCGGGCCCGACGCGGAGGAGCTCGAGTGCGACCTGCATTGCCGCGGTCGCGGAGGTGAGGGTGCGCACCGGGCGGCCGCCGACGTATTCGCCCAGGGCCTTCTCGAATGCCAGCACGTGCGGGCCGCTCGCGATCCAGCGGCCGCGAAGCGTGTCGGCAACGGCTGCGATCATCGCCTCGTCGATGGTGGGCCGGGCGAAAGGCAGGTAGTCCAAGAAAAGGCCTTCAGGGTTTGCGCACGAGGACGCGCTTGGGATCGGCGTGAAGGACCACCATCGGCAGTCCCTGCGCTTTCATCTTCTCGTAAACGAGGGGAAGCATTATAGCCAGCGCGTCCCCGGGGCGCTGCCATTCCGGCGGGAATTCCTCCAGGTCGCGCTTGGCGAATTTCGCCTCGGCCTTCTGGCCCACCTCGAACTCGTCCTCGAAGTCGAAGAGCTGCAGCGTGCGCTTGAGGTAGAAGGGCACTGTCTGCTCGTAGTGACCGACAGAATAGAGGCGGCTTCCGGGCCTCATCTGTGCCTTCATTTTTTCCGCCACCTCGATGCCGGACTGCCGCGGCGTAAGCTCCTCGTAGGCTTCCTCGCCGCAATCGATGACGAGGATCCCCGCGAGCGCGGCGGCGGCGAGCGCCGGCCAACGCTTGCCTCGAAGCATGAGCAGCGAGGTGGCGATCGCGCCCGCCAGGAGCACCAATGCCGCCGCCACCGCCCACGGCATCGCCTGTTCGTACATCGCGCGGGTCCATGCGTCCTTCGCTCCCTGCGGGATGCGGTACGCGACCACGACGAGGACGAGCGCCACGGGAATCATGAGCGCCGACCAGAGCGCGAGGCGCCGTTCGGGGGCGAGCGACAGGTAGCGCCCGAGCACGAGGGCGAGCGCCGGGAATGCGGGCAACACATAGGTGGGCAGCTTCGATCCCGAGGCGCTGAAGAACGCGACCACGAGGGCCGCCCAGAGGATCGCGATGCGCAGCGGCTGGAACTCGCGCCCTTCCTCTTCGCGCCACGCCTTCGCGATCGCGGCCGGCATCGCGAACATCCACGGAAGGAAGCCGGCGGCCACGATGGGCAGGAAGTACCACCACGGCTCCACGCGGCGGTGAGCGCGCGTGAGGAAGCGCGCGAAGTGCTCGTGGATGAAGAAGAACTGCGCGAACTCGTCGTTGGCCATCGAGACCGCGACGAACCACGGCACCGCGATGGCGAAGAAGATCGCGAAGCCCGGGATCAGGTGCAGCCGGTCGAGCACCTTCATGTCGCGGCGCAGGACCATCACGATGAATACCGCCGCGCCGGCGAAGATGATTCCCACCAGCCCCTTGGAGAGCACCGCGAGCGCCATCGCGGCCCACGCGCAGAGCATCCAGCGCCGCTGCGTGGCCGGCCGGTCGCGCGCGCCTTCGGCACCGATGAACGCGAAGAGCGTGGCGGTCGTCCACAGCGTGAGCCCCATGTCGAGCGTGACGATGCCGCCCAGCGCCATGAAGTACGGGCTGCACGCGACCGCCATCATCGAGGCGAGCGCCATGTCCCAGCCCCACAGCCGCTTGCCGAGGAACCCCAGCAGCGCGATGGTGGAAAAGCCTGCCAGCACGATGTAGAGCCGCGCGGTGTATTCGTTCTCGCCGAAGAGCCTGAACGAGAGCGCGCTCGCCCAGTACTGCAGGGGCGGCTTCTCGAAATACTTGAGGCCGTTCAGCCGCGGCGTGACCCAGTCGCCGGTGGCGGCCATCTCGCGCGAGATCTCGGAGTAGCGGCCCTCGTCCGGATTGGCGAGCGGGCGCCCCATGTTGTCGATTCCCACCGCGATCGCGACGAACGCAAGCACCGCGATCACCAGCCGCGAGACCGGCAGCGTCATCGCCTACGCTTCGAGGAGGACGACGACGGCGCCGGAGCCGCCGTGGAAACCGCGCGGCTCGACGAACGCGAGCACCTCCTCGCGGCGCGTGAGGAGCTTGCGGATGCGCTTGCGCAGCACGGGCTCCCGCCCGGCCGAGCGCAGGCCCTTGCCGTGGACGATGCGCACGCACCGCAAACCCCGTCGGCGCGCATCGGCGAGGAACACCGCGGTTTGCATCGCCGCCTCCTCGCCCGTGAAGCCGTGCAGGTCGAGATCGTCCTGGATCACCCAGTGGGTGCGGCGCAGCTTCCTCAGGATGTCGCGCGGAAGGCCCGGGCGCAGGTACGAGGCGTCTTCCTCGATCTCGGCATCGTCGTCGAGCGTGAGGCGCGCCAGCTCCTCGATCACCGCGCGCTCGTCCTCGTGGCGCTTGGCCGGCACCGGCGCCGGTTTCTCGCGCTGGAGCTCGACCCGATTGTGGGGCTTGATGGGCTCGACATCGCCCACCGCATCGCGAAACGAATCGCCAACCGCCGACCGCGCACCGCCGACCGGTCTCTTCACCCCAGGCTCTCGAGGTACTTGTCGGCGTCCAGCGCGGCCATGCAACCGGTCCCCGCGCTCGTCACCGCCTGGCGATAGACATGGTCCTGGACATCGCCCGCGGCGAACACGCCGGGAATGTTCGTCGAGGTGGCGCCGCCCTCGAGTCCGCTCTTCGTCCTGATGTAGCCGTTCTTCATCTCGAGCTGGCCCTCGAAGATGTCGGTGTTGGGCTTGTGGCCGATGGCGATGAAGCAGCCCGTGAGCTTCAGGTCCTTCGCGGCGCCGTCCTTCGTGGACTTGATGCGAACGCCCGTGACGCCGGACTTGTCGCCCAGCACCTCGTCCAGCGTGTGGTCCCATTCGATCGTGACCTTGCCTTCGGCCTGCCGCGTGAAGAGCTTGTCCTGCAGGATCTTCTCGGCGCGGAACTTGTCGCGGCGATGGATCACCGTGACGTGTCTTACGATGTTCGTGAGGTAGAGCGCTTCCTCCACCGCCGTGTTGCCCCCGCCCACCACGCACACGTCCTGTCCCTTGTAGAAGAAGCCGTCGCACGTGGCGCAGCCCGAAACGCCCTTGCCCATGAACGACTGCTCGGAGGGAAGGCCCAGGTACATCGCCGATGCGCCCGTCGCGATGATCAGCGCATCGCACGTGTACGTGCCCGCGTCGCCCACGAGCGTGATGGGTTTGTCCTTCAGCTTCGCGGTGTGCACATGGTCGAAGATGACTTCGGTCTCGAAGCGCTCGGCGTGCTTGAGGAATCGATCCATCAGCTCCGGCCCCTGCACGCCCATCGCATCGGCCGGCCAGTTGTCCACGTCGGTCGTGGTCATGAGCTGGCCCCCTTGTGCGAGGCCGGTGATGAGGACGGGCTTCAGGTTCGCGCGCGCTGCGTAGACGGCCGCCGAATAACCGGCGGGCCCGGAACCGAGGATGAGGACGCGGGAGTGACGGGTGCTCACGGGCGAATTTCTTGTTGAATTCAGGGGTTAGATTGGGATTATCGCATTGCCGCAAAAGGCCTATGTCCCTGAAATTAAGGGGCTATCTCAGGTTGCCCCCCTAAGCGATTGACACATAAGGGAATTCTGGGTATTACAGGAGCCTCATGGACACCTCGCAAAAGAAGAAGTCCGTCGGCGAGCGCACCATGGCGCTCAAGGCGGTACCGTTCTTCACGCAGCTATCGGACAAGGAGCTCGACTTCGTGCGCGCCGCCGCGACGGAGAAGACCTATCCGAAGAACGCCGTGGTGCTCACGGAGGGCGAGACCGGCGACTCGCTCTACATGATCCAGTCGGGCAAGGTGAAGGTCTTCATCGGCGACGAAGAAGGCCGCGAGATCATCCTGAAGATCCTGGGACCCGGCGCCTTCTTCGGCGAGATGTCGATGATCGACAAGCAGCCGCGCTCGGCCTCCGTCACGACGATCGAGCAATCGACCTTCCTCGTTCTCACGCACGTCGCGTTCGAGCGATGCGTGGAGCAAGCCCCGCGCATCGCCGCCCTCGTCATGCAATGCCTCGCGCAGCGCGTTCGCGAGGCCGACCGCAAGATCGGCACGCTGGCACTCATGGACGTCTACGGGCGCGTGGCGAGCACGCTGCTGGAGTTGTCCGTCTACAGCGACGGCAAGCTCATGGTGGGAGAGAAGCTCTCGCAGCAGGACCTCGCCAACATGGTGGGCGCTTCGCGCGAGATGGTGAACCGGATCCTCAAGGACCTCTCGGATCGCGGCTTCATCTCCATCGAATCGAAGGCCATCACCATCATCAACCGGGAGCTTCCGCCATCGCTGTAACGACAGTCCCCGCGAGCCACCCGCGCCTGGGCCGCGCGCTGCGCGAAGCCGGATGGATCCTCCTCCTCGCGATCGCAACGTATCTCGCGCTCATCCTCTTCACGTACAGCCGCTCCGACCCGGGGCCGAGCTTCAGCGGCACGGGCGCGGCGATCGCGAACAAGGGCGGCGCGGCGGGCGCGTGGTTCGCCGACGCGTTCTACTACCTCTTCGGGCTGTCCGCGTGGTGGTGGGTGGGCCTCGCCGTCTTCGGCATCCTTCGCCTCTATCGCCGCGTGGAAGCGTGGGAGGCGCTCTCGCGCCGCTCGCTCGCCGTCTGCCTCGTCGGCTTCGCTTTCGTTCTCGCCGCGAGCAGCACGCTCGAGGCGATGCGCATGCATTCGCTCGCCGCGTCGCTGGGCTTTCCTTCGGGCGGCGCGCTGGGCGCGGTCCTCGCATCCCTCCTCGAGCCATCGTTCGGCTTCACCGGATCCACGCTGCTGCTGCTGGCCGTGATCGCCGGAGGCTTGAGCCTCTTCACCGGGATCTCGTGGCTGCGCGTGGCCGAAAGCGCGGGAATCGGCACCGAATGGGTCTATTCATTCGCAAGGTCGCGCATCGAGGCGCGCCGCGATCGCGAGGAAGGGCGCATCGCCGCGCAGGTGCGCGAGGAGCGCGTCGAGGAGGCCAAGCACGCCCTGGAGGAACACGAGCCGATCCGCATCGAGATGCCCGCCGTGGTCATCCAGAAGAGCGAACGCGTTGCGCGCGAGAAGCAGGTGCCGCTCTTCGCCGACATGCCGGATTCGCCGCTGCCGCAACTGTCGCTGCTGGACCAGCCGGAATCGCACTTCGAGCGCCCGACCGCGGAGACGCTCGAGTACACGTCGCGCCTCATCGAGAGGAAGCTCCTCGACTTCAACGTGCAGGTGAAGGTCGTCGCCGCGTATCCGGGCCCGGTCATCACGCGCTACGAGGTCGAGCCCGCCGTGGGCGTGAAGGGCGCGCAGATCGTGAACCTCGCGCGCGACCTGGCGCGCGCGCTGGCGGTGACCGCGATCCGCGTGGTGGAGACGATTCCCGGAAGCTCCTGCATGGGCCTCGAGATCCCGAACCCGAAGCGCGAGATCGTGCGCCTGGCGGAGATCGTGGGTTCCCAACAGTACGCGGACACCCATTCGAAGCTCACGCTGGCACTCGGCAAGGACATCACGGGAAAGCCCGTGGTGGCCGACCTCGCGAAGATGCCGCACCTCCTCGTCGCGGGCACGACGGGCTCGGGCAAGTCGGTGGCGATCAACGCCATGATCCTGTCGCTGCTGTACAAGGCCACACCCGGCGAAGTGCGCCTCATCTTCATCGATCCCAAGATGCTCGAGCTCTCGGTGTACGAGGGCATCCCGCACCTGCTGGCCCCCGTGGTCACCGACATGCGCCAGGCCTCCGGAGCGCTGCACTGGTGCGTGGCGGAAATGGAGCGCCGCTACAAGCTGATGAGCGCCTTCTCCGTGCGCAACCTCGCCAGCTACAACCAGAAGGTGCGCGAGGGCATCGAGAAGAAGGAGCCGCTCAAGCACCCATACAGCCTCACGCCGGAGGATCCGGAGGTCCTCGAGCCGCTGCCGCTGCTGGTGGTCGTGATCGACGAGCTCGCCGACCTCATGATGGTGTCGGGCAAGAAAGTCGAGGAGCTGATCGCGCGCCTCGCGCAGAAGTCGCGCGCGTGCGGCATCCACCTCATCCTCGCCACGCAGCGCCCGTCGGTGGACGTGATCACGGGCCTCATCAAGGCCAACGTGCCGACGCGCATCGCGTTCCAGGTCTCCGCGAAGGTCGATTCGCGCACCATCCTCGACCAGCAGGGCGCGGAGAGCCTGCTGGGCCAGGGCGACATGCTCTACCTCACGCCGGGTCACGGGATGCCGACTCGCGTGCACGGCGCGTACGTCGCCGACGCCGAAGTTCACCGCGTGGTGGAGGCGCTCAAGAAGCAGGGCGAGGCGCAGTACATCGACGGCATCCTCGACGATCCCGAAGGCTCGCAGATCGATGGAACCTCCACGGACGGCGCGGTCTCAGGAGAAGCCGACCCGCTCTACGACCAGGCCGTGCAGATCGTGCTCCAGAACAAGCGCGCTTCCATCTCCCTCGTGCAACGCCACCTGCGTATCGGCTACAACCGCGCGGCGCGGCTGATCGAGGACATGGAACGCGCGGGGCTCGTCTCCTCCATGGCGTCGAACGGCAACCGCGAGATCCTCGTTCCTTCCAAGTAGGTCATTCCCGCGCATCGGCCATCGCTGCCCATCGGTCATTCCTGCGCAGGCAGGAATCCAGCCTCATGAAAAAACATCTCTTTCTCCTGCTGCTTTTTTCCTTTCCCGCTTTCGCCGGCGGCCTCGACGATTTCCTCGCGTTCAACTCGTCGTCGAAGACGGCCACCGGGCGCTTCGACCAGCAGGTCTTCGATCGCAGCGGCAAGGCGGTGGAGAAAGCCTCGGGCACCTTCACGTTCCAGAGGCCCGGCAAGTTCCGCTGGACCTACGAAAAGCCGCACCAGCAGCTCCTCGTGGGCGACGGATCGAAGCTCTGGATCCACGACCCCGACCTGAACCAGGTGACGGTGAAGCGCATCGACCAGGCGATCTCGTCCACGCCTGCGGCGCTTCTCGCCGGCAAGGACGACATCACCACGCTCTTCACGCTGCGCGACGCGGGCACCGCAGACGGCCTCAACTGGGTCGAGGCCACGCCCAAGGCGCAGGACACCGGCTTCGAGAAGGTGCGCCTCGGACTGCAAGGCAGGACACTCGCGGCGATGGAGCTTTTCGACTCGCTGGGCGGGCACACGCTGCTGCGTTTCACCGACCTCAAGTCGAACGTGCCTGTGTCCGCGGAGGGCTTCAGGTTCCGCCCGCCCAAAGGCGCCGATGTGCTGGAGGACGCGCCCGCGAAGCGCTGAGCGGCGGGCGATAATGCCGGGATGAATCAATCTCGCGACCTCTTCGGCGCGAGCGGCGAAATCCACGTCCCGCTCGCCGAGCGCCTGCGGCCCACGACGATCGACGAGATGGTGGGCCAGCAGCATCTCCTGGGCGAGGGAAAGCCGATCCGCATCGCGCTCCAGGCGGGCAGGCCGCATTCGATGATCCTGTGGGGCCCGCCCGGCGTCGGCAAGACCACGCTGGCCCGGCTCATGGCGCACGCGTTCAACTCGGAATTCATCGCTGTCTCGGCGGTGCTCGCGGGTGTGAAGGAGATCCGCGACGCGGTCGAGCGAGCGCGGCTCACACGCGACCAGTACGGCCGCTCCACGATCATGTTCGTGGACGAGGTGCATCGCTTCAACAAGTCGCAGCAGGACGCGTTCCTGCCGCACGTCGAGTCGGGGCTCCTCACGTTCATCGGAGCGACCACGGAGAATCCCTCGTTCGAGGTGAACGGCGCGTTGCTGTCGCGCGCGCAGGTCTATGTCCTCGAAAGCCTGAAGCCCGAGGACCTGGACAAGCTCATCGAACGGGGCTTCGAAGCGGAGAAGATCGACGCCACGTCGGATGCGCGCAAGCGCATCGCGGATTTCGCCGACGGCGACGGGCGGCGCGCGCTCAATCTCGTCGAGCAGGTGGCGCAGACCGCGCGCGTGGAAGGCAGGCGCGGCGCCGACGTGGATTTCGTGAACCAGGCGGCGCAGCGCGCCGGCCGGCGCTTCGACAAGGGCGGCGAGAACTATTACGACCAGATCTCGGCCCTGCACAAGGCCGTGCGAGGCAGCGACGCGGATGCGTCGCTCTACTGGCTCGTGCGCATGCTCGACGGCGGGGTCGATCCGCGCTACCTCGCGCGGCGCATGATCCGCATGGCGAGCGAGGACATCGGGCTCGCAGACCCGCGCGCGCTTGAAGTCGCGATCAACGCGGCGGAAGTCTACGAGCGCCTGGGAACTCCGGAAGGCGAGCTCGCGCTCGCCGAGTGCGTGATCTACCTCGCGGTGGCCGCCAAGTCGAACGCCGTCTACGCCGCCTACAACGAGGCGCGCGCCTTCGTGCAGGAGGACGGCACGCGCCCGGTGCCGCTGCACATCCGCAACGCGCCGACGAAGCTCATGAAGAACCTGGGCTACGGCAAGGACTATCGTTATGCGCACGACGAGGACGAGGGATACGCGGCGGGCGAGAATTACTTCCCCGACGGAATGCAACGCCCCGAGTGGTACCGTCCCACCGACCGCGGGCTGGAAGGCAAGATCCGCGAGAAAATCGAGCACCTGCGCGCGCTGGACGCGGGCGCTGAACCAGGAGAGAAGAAATGAACCGATTCGTACTGTCCTTCGCCGTCCTCGGTGCTCTTGCCGTCCCGGTTTCTGCCGCGCTGAACGCCGGGCAATCCGCCCCGGATTTCCAAGCGCAGGCCTCGCTCGCGGGGAAGGCCACGCTCTACTCGCTGAAGGACGCACTTAAGAAGGGCCCGGTGATCGTGTACTTCTACCCCTCGGCCTACACCAGCGGATGCAACGTGCAGGCGCGCGAGTTCGCGGAGCGAAGCGAGAAGTTCGCCGCGGCGGGCGCCAGCATCA
>Ga0209131_1002111_pt1 | contig 13603 bp, 13 predicted proteins | sample GraSoi_2013_40cm_FD_185826 | JGI IMG/M metagenome (GOLD analysis project Ga0209131, IMG submission 185826) | Grasslands soil microbial communities from the Angelo Coastal Reserve, California, USA - Sample 9_17_2013_40cm (SPAdes) (version 2) | ecosystem: Environmental > Terrestrial > Soil >...
TCGCCGCGGTGCACGGGTTCGCGCTGGGCGGCGGCTGCGAGCTGGCACTGAGCTGCGACGTCATCGTCGCTGACGGGACTGCGGAATTCGGCCTGCCTGAGGTGAGCGTCGGGCTGGTCCCTGGCTGCGGCGGCACGCAACTGCTGGCGCGCAGGGTCGGGCCTGGCCGGGCCGCTGACCTGATCTTCTCCGGCCGGCGGGTCGCGGCCGACGAGGCCGCGGCGATCGGCCTGACCGACCGGCTCGTTCCGGTCGGCCAGTCGAGGGAAACCGCATTGGAGCTGGCACGGCAGCTCGCGGCGAACTCGCCAGTCGCGGTGCGGGCGGCCAAGCGGGCGCTCAGGAACGGGGCTGGGCTGGCTCTCGCTGCCGCGCTGGACGTCGAGGACGCGGCCTGGCGGACGGCGGCCGGCTCGGCGGACCGGCGCGAGGGTATCGCGGCGTTCGCCGAGAAGCGCCGGCCGGTCTGGCCGTCGCTGGCGCCGCCGTCGCAGCAGGAAGGAAGTGCCGCCCGTGTCTGATCTGCCCAGCCAGATCTCGCTGCGCGAAGTCGGGCCGCGTGACGGGTTGCAGAACGAGGACCCAGTTCCCACCGAAGCCAAGATCGAGCTGATTGACCGGCTCTCGGCGACCGGCGTGGGCCGGATCGAGGCGGTCTCGTTCGTCAGGCCCGAGGCGATTCCGCAGATGGCCGATGCCGATGAGGTCTGGAAGGGAATCGACCGGGCCGCTGCGGTCCGTTACTCCGCTCTCGTCCCTAACCTGCGCGGAGCCCGACGCGCCCTGGACGCGGGCCTGACCGAGATCGAGGCCGTGGTGTCCGCGTCTGATACCCACAACCGCAAGAACGTGCGTCGGTCGACGCAGGAGTCGCTCGACGACATCGCCGTGATCATCGAGGAGGCCCACCAGCGGGGCGCCACCTGCCAGGTGATCATCTCCACCGCCTGGGGCTGCCCGTACGAGGGCGACGTGCCCGTCCGGCGCGTCGTCGAGGTGGCCGGGCGGGCGGTAGCCGACGGCGCGGATTCCATCTCGTTCGGTGACACCACGGGGATGGCAACGCCGGGCCGGGTCTGGTCGCTGGTCGGCGAGTTCCGGTCCGCGCATCCTGACACGCCGCTCAACCTGCATTTCCATAACACGCGAGGTACCGGGCTGGCGAACGTTCTAGCGGCGCTGGAGCTCGGGGTGGCTGACTTCGACGCCTCGGTCGGCGGGCTCGGCGGCTGCCCGTACGCGCCGGGCGCGACCGGCAATATCGCGACCGAGGAGCTCGTGCACATGGTCGAGGACATGGGAATCGGCACGGGCGTTAACCTCGAGGCGATGATCGACGCAGCCGTCGACGCGGAGCGGATCGTGGGCCGGCAGCTCCCGTCCCAGGTGCTGCGGGCCGGCCCGCGTACCCGGACAATTCCGGCGTGAGCGGCCCCCGCTAGACAACCGGAGGGGCAGGGGCGGGGGTCACGTCGGCAGCCCGATCTTCGCCATGAGCTCGGCGGGATTGGACGCGAAGGCAACCATCCAGCGCGGCACGAGCCGGTAGTAGACGACGTCGCCCCAGCTGAGCGGTGAGCTGCCGTAGTAGTCGGTCATGTACTGCAGCAGTGCGGGCCAGTCGGGATCGTCGGGGCCGCCGACGGGGTTGAGAGGCTCGGCCGTGCCATGGACAAAGACGCCGATCTCCTCGCCGCGCAGGTAAGCGATGCTCACCGCCGGGCGCGCGGCCAGATGCCTGGCCTTGGCCGCGCCACGCTCGGTGCTGAAGTACCAGCGGCCGTGCAGCAGATGGCCGTCGACGGCGCTGACCCTCGGCTCGCAGTTCGCGGTGACCGTCGATATCGCCAGGGTGCACATGCCGCGGCAGGCGGCGGACAGTTGCGCGGCGCTGAGGCTTCGCTCGCCCGGCGTGATGATCGACTGCAGGTGCTCAGTCGCCCGCGACAACGAAGCGTCGAGCAGGGACTGCATTTCCGCAAGCTCATCCTCGGTCTCGAACATGGCACTACTGTGCCGCACAACGCGTGGAGACAAGGACTAGCCGTAGAGAAAATGACTGGCAATAGGACTAGGTTCGATAGGGCTGCTTTGTCTTCGCTTATCCCTTTTCTCAACAACTAACGATGGCTGCCCGACGGGACGGCGCGCGCGTCTAGGTACGCTCTCGACCGTGAGCAATGCGCAGAACAGGGTAGGCGCCGATCCCGGCGCTGTAAGCCGCGTGGACGAGCCCGGGGCCGGTCGAGTCGCCGGGGGCCGTGCCCATCAGGCCGGCGCCGACCAGGGTGCCGCGCCCCGCGCCGATCAAGGTGCCGCGTCCCGCGCCGATCAGCTGAGCGCCAGTGCCGGCACGCCCAGCCATGAGGACCTGCCCGGCATCCGCGCGGAAATCGCCAAGGGCGGGGCGCCGAAGTATCACAAGGCCGCTGGGGCGGCTGGCAAGCTCTTCGCGCGCGACAGAATCGCCAGCCTGGTCGACAAGGGCAGCTTCGCCGAAGACGGCATCTTCGCGAACGCCGCCGCCGACGGGCTGCCTGCGGACGGCGTCATCACCGGCACTGCGACGGTCGGCGGGCGGCCGGTCGCGCTGATGGCGAACGACTCCACGGTCAAGGCCGGGTCCTGGGGCGCGCGGACAGTCGAGAAGATCATCAGGATCATCGAGAAGGCCTACACATCCGGCCTGCCGATGATCTACCTGGTCGACTCGGCCGGGGCGCGGATCACCGATCAGGTCGACATGTTCCCCGGCAGGCGCGGCGCGGGCAAGATTTTCCATACCCAGGTCCGGGCGTCCGGCTCGATCCCGCAGGTCTGCGCCCTGTTCGGCCCGTCAGCCGCCGGCGGGGCCTACATCCCCGCGTTCTGTGACTACGTCGCGATGGTCGACGGCAACGCCTCGATGTACCTCGGCAGCCCGCGCATGGTTGAGATGGTGGTCAAAGAGCACACCACGCTCGAGGAGATGGGCGGTGCCCGGATGCACTGCACTGTCTCGGGCTGCGGGCACTACCTGGCGCCGAATGAGGCCGACGCGATCGAGGCGATCCGCCGCTATCTGTCGTACCTGCCAGGCAACTGGCAGGCAGCGCCGCCCGCGGCGGCGCCGGCCGGCCCGGACCCGATCGACCTGCGCAAGCTCGTTCCCGTCAGCGAGCGGCAAGCCTTCGACATGCGGCGCTACGTGCGCGGCGTTGTCGACTCGGGGTCGCTTTTCGAGATCCATGAGCTCTGGGCGAGGGAACTGGTCACCGGCTTCGCCCGGCTGGACGGCGAAGTGGTCGGCGTGGTCGCCAACAACCCCATGTTCAAGGGCGGCGTGCTCTTCGTGGACTCAGCCGACAAGGCAACCAGGTTCATCCAGATCTGCGACGCGTTCAACGTGCCCCTGCTGTTCCTGGCCGACGTGCCGGGCTTCATGGTCGGCACGGCCGTGGAGCGGCAGGGCATCATCCGGCACGGCGCGAAGATGATCAGCGCAGTCTCCGAGGCTACGGTGCCGAAGATCTGCGTGGTCGTACGCAAGGCGTACGGCGCTGGGCTGTACGCGATGGCCGGTCCAGGCTTCGAGCCGGACGCGACCCTCGCGCTGCCGACCGCCAAGATCGCCGTCATGGGTGCCGAGGCGGCGGTGAATGCGGTCTACTACAACAAGCTCGCGGCAATCGGTGACGCGCAGGAAAGAGAGCTTCAGACTCAGCAACTCCGCGACGCCTATGAGGCGGACATAGACATACTCCGCCTCGCCGGCGAGCTTGTCGTCGACGACATCGTCGAACCTGAGCAACTGCGCGGCGACCTGATCCGCCGATTCGCCGCTGCGCGCGGCAAGGACCGCTCCTTCTCCCGCCGCCGCCACGGGGTCACCCCGGTCTAGCCAGGCCGTTGACCTGTTGACAGCCGACGGCCTGACAACCTCGCAGGTAGCCAGCACGGCGCTCGGTCTGACTTGGCTAGCGATAGCCACGATCGTCCGCCGGAAGGTTCTTGTCCTGGACTTCGACCAGGTAACGCCAGCAGTCTGGCTGGGTTCCGTCAGTGTCGGTGAACCCGTAGACGCGTGCCAGCTGGCCGCTGGAGACCACCTGGCCTGACCAGCGCGCCACGTCCGGATCGGCCGCGAGCGCCGTGACCGCCCGGTATACGCAGGTGATTCCGAGATGCAGAAATGCGGCACCCGCGCAGTAGCATCGCGCCACGTCGACTCGGTCACTCCATAGAAGTCGAGCATGTCCTCTGATCGCATCCAGCCAGGAGTCACCGCCACTGCCGATGCCTGGTCCGGGCGAAGCTCGTAGGCGTGAGCGGTCGTCATCCGCTGCACGACGACCTTGACTAGGTCGTAGTAGAAGCCTTCGTGGTGCCGGTAGGCGGCGTTGTACTCGGCAGTCCCGTCGGTCATCTTCCACCACCAGGCCATCCGGGTGGCGGATCAGTAGCGGCAGCGCGAAATGGCTGGTGATCGCGTGCGTATCGAAGCCGATGCGGAACATTGCCCGTCCCGCTCCGCGCGTAGCGCCAGCCACGAGCGCGACCCTGTCCTGCAGCGACCTGGTTCTCTCCGCCGCCGTCATGGCCTGGATTCTCTCAACGCCCACCTGCTACGCCTATTGAGCGAGTGCTCAAACCGAGCTATCCTCTTGCTTGAGCGCTCGCTCAAACAGGAGGATAGCCATGGGCAGGCGGCGGTCGCTGTATGTCGAGACACTGATCAGGGCCGACGGTGATGAGTTGTGGCGGCTGACTCAGGAACCCGGGGAGCACCAGCGCTGGGACCTGCGGTTCACGCGGATCGAGTACCTGCCGTGGGCCATCAGGGACGACCGGCAGCGGTTCAGATACAGCGTCAAGCTGCTGCCGCGGCTGTGGATCGCGGGCGACGGTGTCTGCGCTGGTGAGCGGATCAGTCCGGACGGTACCAAGACGTCGGTGCTCCGTTTCTCATCCAGCCAACGGCTCTCTCTGATCAGGTCAGGAACCGGTTACTGGCGCTATGTGCCCGCGGATGCCGGGACCAGGTTCCTCACCGGCTATGACTACCAGCCCGGCTGGGGTTGGTTGGGGGAACTGGCCGATCGGCTGTTTCGGCCAGTCATGGGCTGGGCGACCGCTTGGTCGTTCGACCGGCTGAGGCTCTGGCTGGAGGACGGGATACCGCCAGAGCAGTCGTTGCGCCGGTGGGTGCTGGACACCGGGCTGCGGGCAGCAGTATGCGCGGCGGCCTGGCTGCTCACCCAGGAGCTGCTCGCAACTCTGCTGACGCTGGCCATCATCTGGCTGCCGGCGCCGCGATCGGTTCCCTCGGCCAGGCGCTGCCTGCGGCGGCCGCCAGACCGGCAATCGGGTACTTACCCGGCCGGCCCGCCGCCGCTCGCGCCGCCCGCCCATCTCGTGCCGGGGCAGTCATGACGTCTATCTTTCAGCGCGCTCTCGGCCCGGACTTCGGCCAGCTTCATCCGCAGCTTCAGCGCCGGTTCGGATTCTCCGCTGCCGATGGAGTCGCTTGCGTCGGCCGCGGGACCATGGACCGCGTCTGGCACGGCAGGATATTCACCCGGCCTTTCCTCGCGCTCGGCGCGCGACGTCACATCCTGATCACCGGATCGGGCAGGGACATTCCTTTCACGATCGAGAACTACGCCTACCGTGACGGCTTCGGCCGGGAAACGGTCACCTTCGCGCGTACCTTCTGGTTCGATACCGCGCAGCACTGGGATGCCACGATGATCTACAGCGCGGAGCGCTCGGCAATCGTCGATTACCTCGGGACTCATCAGCACCTCGCCGTGGATCTGCATATGACGGCGGATGAGCAGGGCGGCTTGCTGATCAGATCGGGTGAACAGCGATTCAGCGAATGCGGCATCGGGCTTGCAGTTCCGCGGCTGATAACTGCAGTGGCCGAGGTGCGGGAATCTTATGACGACGACCTAGACCAGTTCCGCATCGAGGTAGTCGTGACGAACCGTGTGTTCGGCCCGCTCTTTGGTTACCGGGGAACCTTCACCGCCACCTACTCCGAACTCACACAGGTGCCAGCATGGGTCAGGCCCGTCAAGGAGACAGCGCGCGCATGAGCGATACCAGGACCCGGCTGCTCGATGGCGCGCTGGAGACTCTGCGCACCAAAGGGATCGCTGGCGTCTCGGCCAGGACGATCGCATCGGCCGCGGGAGTCAACCAGGCGCTCGTGTTCTATCACTTCGGCAGCGTCGATGACCTGCTGGCGGCCGCGTGCACTTACGGAGCACAGCAGCGGCTGGCCACCTATGCCGGCCGACTCGATGCGGTCCGTTCGCTGCCCGAGCTACTCGTTGTCGGCCTTGAGTTGCACCAGCAGGAACGGGCCGAAGGCAACGTCATGGTCCTGGCGCAGATGCTCGCCGGGGCGCAGTCCGAGCCGCGGCTCGCACCCGCCACCGCGCAGGCTCTTAAGCTGTGGATCGCGGCAATCGAGACTGTCCTGCGTCGGGTGGTCGCCGAGTCACCGCTCGGCGCGATCCTGGACATCGGTGGCCTGGCAAGGTCGATCGCTGCCGCGTTCATCGGATTCGAGCTGTACGAGGGCGTGGATCCGGCCGGCGCCGGCGAGGCTATGGCGGCGATCGCGCAGCTCGGCGTTCTTATCGACGTCGTCGACGATCTCGGGCCTGCCGCTCGCCGGGTGGTGCGGGCCAAGCTCCGGCGCATGGCGCCACGGGCCGGACTGCCGTCGGCCGATCGGCTGAAGGAAGCGGCGCACGCAGCACACGAAACCGGTGCGTAGTGCAAAACGGGAGACGGCTCTGGCCGACAAACTTTGACTGGCGCGAGCTTTATAGTTATGTATATGCTTTCAGCTCATTAAATTAGGCCGCGCTGACGCAATGGCGACACAACCTCCCTCGTCAAGAGTGCCGACTTGACCAAATGGTTGCTCACATTGCGGTGTGTCGCGACAACAGAATTGCGGAGGCTGGTTTTAGCATCGGCTGCATGACTAGCGTATTGCTTGCCGAAGACGACCCGTCTATTTCCGAGCCACTGGCACGGGCATTGCGGCGAGAGGGTTATGAGGTCGGAGTTTCTGCCGACGGGCCCGGCACTTTTGAAGTCGCAAAAGCCGGCGGCATTGACCTGATCGTGCTCGACATCGGCCTGCCCCGGATGGACGGTCTCGAAGTCTGCCGTCGGCTGCGGCTGGCGGGCCAGGACACTCCGGTGCTGATTCTCACCGCCAGGGCCGAGGAAGTCGACACGGTCATCGGGCTGGACGCCGGGGCCGACGACTACGTGACGAAGCCGTTCCGGCTTGCCGAGTTCCTGGCCAGGGTGCGGGCGCTGCTGCGCAGGGGCGCATCCCCCGCTCAGGTGGTGCAGGGAGTGCGGATCGACAATGACGCCCGCAGGGCCTGGCTTGGTGACACCGAACTCGACTTGACGTCGAAGGAATTCGACCTGCTGCACCTGCTGGTGGCCGAGGCGGGCAAGGTCGTCACCAGGGATCAGATCATGCGGCAGGTCTGGGACAGCAAGTGGTGGGGGTCGACAAAGACACTGGACATGCACGTGTCCTGGCTCCGCCGCAAGCTCGGAGACGACGCCCACAACCCGCACTTCATCACCACCGTGCGCGGTGTCGGATTCAGGTTCGAGCGCGGGGAATGAACGCCCGAGCCAGGCCTGGTCCAGGGGATTGAGCGGAGTCAGACCGGAGACTGACGGGGGACTGAGCCGTGATCCAGCGCCGCCTGCTGACCTCGATGTTCGGCGTCGTTCTCGCCGCCATCGGTGTGTTCGTGGCTGGACTCGAGGTCGTTGCGGTGTGGCATGGGGCCGGATCGGACTCGCTGCGACTGTCGCCGGTGCGGGTCGGCGTGCTCGGGTTGATCGCGTTCGTGGTCGCGGCAGTCCTGACCATGGCACCGGCGCGACGGCTGGCCAGGCCCATCCAGGATCTCGCCAGGGCCGCCGACCGGATCGGATCAGGTGATGCGAGGCCCGTCGGCCGCAGGTACGGCATTGGTGAGCTCGACCGGGTCGCCGAGGGCCTCGACAACGCCGCCCAGCGGGTCACCGACTTGATCTCGGCTGAGCAGGACTTCGCGGTCGACGCCTCGCATCAGCTCCGAACGCCGCTGACCGCGCTGTCGATGCGGCTCGAGGAGATGGTGGCGGCTGCGGAGAACCCGGAGGTGGTCAGGGAGGAAGGGACGGCCGCCCTGGCGCAAACCGACCGGCTGGCGCAGGTCGTCGGCCAGTTGCTCGGCCGGGCGCGGCGGTCCTCGTCCGGCGCGCCGCAGCTGTCCAGCATCGACGACATCATCAGCCAGCAGGTAACCGAGTGGGAACCGGCCTTCCGGGCGGTGAGCAGAAAGCTTGAAGTGACTGGCGACAAGGGGCTGCGGGCCTACGTCAGTTCGGGAGGCGTCTCGCAGGTCGTCGCAACGTTGCTGGACAACGCGCTCGTCCACGGCGGCGGGACAACCAGCATCAGGACGTCGCAGACACCGCGGTCGGTGGTGATCGAGGTGAAAGACGAGGGCAAGGGTGTCCCCGCCGACCTGGTGCACAGGATCTTCGAGCGGAGCGTGAGCGGCGCGGGCGGGACCGGGCTCGGGCTCGCGCTGGCGAAGTCGGTCGCGTCCTCTGACGGCGGGCAGCTTGTGCTGGTCAGGCCTCGGCCAGCGACCTTCGCCGTCATCTTCCCGCAGCCGGTGCTCAAGCAGCTGGACGAACCGGTGGTCGCGGGTCCGGCCTGAGCTGGTTCGCCGGATCAGCGGTCGGCTCAGGCGCCGTGACCTCGTAGGCTACGGCAGTGGGCGTTGCGCAGCCGGCTGAGGCCGGAGACCGGGCCAGCCAGCGGCCGGTCGTCGGGATGGTTGGCGCAGGCCAGCTCGCCCGGATGACGGCCCAGGCCGCGATCTCGCTTGGCATCGACTTTCGCGTGCTCGCCGACACGCCGGACGATAGCGCCGCGCAGATCTGCGCGGGCACCCGGACCGGCAACTACCGATCTGCCGATGACGTGCTGGCGTTCGGCGCGGGCTGCGATGTGGTGACGTTCGATCACGAGCACGTGCCGGGGGATCACCTGAGCGCGCTCGAAGACCTGACTGCGGTGCGGCCAGGGGGGCCCGCGCTGCGTTTCGCGCAGGATAAGGGCGCCATGCGCGACCGGCTCAGTGCTCTGCATTCGCTGCAGGAACTGGGAGTCAGGTGCCCGCATTACCGCCGGGTCGGGAGCATGGCGGAGATCGCCGAGTTCGCCGGCGCTGGAGGCGGCGGCAGCGGCTGGCCGGTAGTGCTCAAGGCGACCTCCGGCGGCTACGACGGCAAGGGCGTCTGGATTTGCGATAACGAGGACGCGGCCGCCGATGTTCTTGCGCACGGGCTCGGCCTGATCGCTGAGGAGTACGTGCCGTTCGATCGCGAGCTCGCCGTCCTCGTCGCCCGGTCACCGAAAGGGCAGGGTGCCGTGTATCCCGTCGTGCAGACAATCCAGGAGGACGGAATCTGCCGGGAGGTCATCGCGCCGGCGCCTGGGCTAGATCCCAAGGTGGCCACTGCGGCCCAGCGGGCCGGGCTTGCCATCGCGGCCGAGCTCGGGGTGACCGGGCTGCTGGCCGTGGAACTCTTCGAGCTGGGCGGCGAACTCATCATCAACGAGCTGGCGATGCGGCCGCACAACTGCGGGCACTGGACGCTCGACGCGGCGATGACCTCGCAGTTTGAGCAGCACCTGCGCGCAGTGCTCGACCTGCCGCTGGGCGCCCCCAGGATGACCGCCAGAACAGCGGTGATGGTGAACGTGCTGGGTGGCGCGGATCCCGACCTGCACTCGCGGCTCGTTCACGTGATGGCGGCCGACCCAGGGGTCAAGGTGCACCTGTACGGCAAGACGGTGCGCCCGGGCCGCAAGGTCGGCCACGTGACGGTGGCGGGCCAGGACGTCACGCGGTTGCGTGATCGCGGCCGGCGGGCGGCGAACTACCTGAGCCACGGGACCGAGGAGCCCGCGGAGGGCGGGCAACCGGCTACCGGCGGCAGACCAGATGGAAGGCGCGGCTGATGGGCGGGCATCCGGTGGTCGGCGTCGTGATGGGCAGCGACTCGGACTGGCCGGTGATGCAAGCGGCGGCGGCGGCGCTCGAGGAGTTCGGCGTCGGCTATGAAGCGGACGTCGTCTCGGCGCACCGGATGCCGCACGAGATGATCGGCTACGGCGGCGCGGCGGCCGCCGGCGGCCTGAAGGTGATCATCGCCGGCGCGGGCGGCTCCGCGCACCTGCCCGGCATGCTCGCCTCCGTCACTCCGTTGCCCGTGATCGGCGTTCCGGTGCCGCTGGCACACCTTGACGGCCTGGACTCGCTGCTGTCTATCGTCCAGATGCCCGCGGGGATCCCGGTCGCCACCGTGGCGGTCGGCGGGGCCCGTAACGCCGGCCTTCTCGCGGTCCGCATACTGGCCACGACGGACCCGCACCTGCAGCAGAAGGTCCTTGCGTTCCAGGACGAGCTTCGGCAGGCTGCGCAGGCTAAGGGAGCCGCGCTCCGCGCGAAGCTGGCCGACTAGCCGGTCCCGGATTACACCCAGCTCGGATTCCGGGTCCCGGCCATCGTTGTCTCGAACCTGGCTCCCGCTCGGGTCAACCACCATGGCCCGTTCGAGCACGCCTCTACGCTCAAGCTGATCGAGTCCACCTTCGGGATGCATTCGCTGACCGCCAGGGATGCCAATGCCGAAGACCTCGGCCTCGTCCTGCGCCGCGAGCGGCGGCGCTCCGTCGATCCTGGCGTCATCCCGACCAGCAGCCAGCAAGGGCAAGTCCGGCTAGGGCTGCCGCGGCTTGTTCATCGATGCGAGCGAACATGCCCTTTGCGCGCTCAGGGGGTGCGGGCGGCGGGTCAGTCGGCGAGCGGTTCGCAGATCAGGCCCCAGGGCTTGTCGGCGACCCTGGTCAGCACGATCGTCGCCGCACCAGGACCCTGCAGGCCAAGCCGGCGGTGAATCCGCGTGACATTGCCAGCAAGGCCGCGCCTGCGGATGTCGGCCGAGCCGATGTCCAGGTCGCGCAGCCTGCGGGCGAACCTCTTCTCATGCCACGGGGCTGACTCGAGCACGCGCAGCGTCCGCGCGAACGGCGTGCGAACCGGCTCGTCTGACGACAGGAACGCGATCATCGGGTCGATCTGCCACGTTCCCGTCAGCCCTGCCAGGTCGGTGACCAGCCCGGCCCTGGTGACGGCGGGATTCGGGTCGAGCAAATACGCGCCAGGCGGCGCTAGCGGGGCCGGTCCTGCCGATGGCGAGACTCCCACGACCGGAGCCGCCCGCGCTGTCGGCAGCGGCTTATCGGCTGCCGGGGCCGCCAGGGTGTCGCCGGACGGCAGCACCGTCGCCCGGGTGGTCGCGCCGCCGCCGGCCAGCGGCGGTGACCACAGCAGCGCCTCCTTCAGCTCCCGGCCGACGGCAACGAACTCGGTCTCCCAGCCGGCCGGCACGACCTCGCGCCGCAACCCCGGAGCTGCCTTGATGCAGACCCGCCCGACCACGTCAGCAAGCCCCAGGCACCAGCCGAGCGGCGGCCGGTAATGGCCGGACGGCAGCCGTCCCCGATCGTCCCTGCGTGCCGGGTCGATGAAAACAGCGTCGAAGCCCCGGAGCGAGATGCGCGTGACGTCCGCGAGAACAAAGCCGGCCAGCGCACCGGGAGCGCAGACACCAACGTTGTGCCGTGCGAACTCAAGGCTGGTCAGGTCCGTATCGACGCCGACCACGACGCCGTCGCCGTCCGGCCTGGCGCGCACGCTGGGAGGGATGGCGCGATCGCCAGCCGACTCGGCCAGCGAGACCAGGTTCCCGCCGATCCCGCAGCACAAGTCAGCGACCAGCCGCGCGCCGGCGAACCTGGCCGCCGCGTGCCGCGCCGTCAGCTCCGACGACGCCTGTTCGAGACCGGCCCTGGTGAACAGCATCTCGTCGGCCAGGCTGAACTTCGCACGCGCGGACGCCCGCAGCGCCTGCTGGGTCAGCGCGGCCGCGACCAGCTCGGGCGGATACTCCTGCCGCAGAGACACCGACAGCGCGAGCGTCCGACCGGCGCTCACATCCTCGCCGGCGAGGCGGTCAAGCAACTCGCGACCTTCCTTGGACATCAGCAGGCTGCCGGTCGAATCACGGCCGCCAGATCCTACGATCGGGTACATGAATTCTGACTTCACCGCTTTCGCCCTGTCTGAGGAGCACGAAGCGCTCCGCGAGTCGGTCCGCCAGCTAGCTGAGGACAAGATCGCCCCCTACGCGGCAGAGGTCGATCAGCAGGCGCGGTTTCCGCAGGAGGCACAGGACGCGCTGGTCAAGGCCGACCTGCATGCGGTGCACATCCCCGAGGCCTACGGCGGCGCCGGCGCAGACGCCATCGCGACGGTGATCGTGATCGAAGAGGTCGCCCGCGCCTGCGCCTCGAGCTCGCTCATCCCCGCCGTTAACAAGCTTGGCACGGTGCCGCTCCTGCTGGCCGGCTCGGCCGAGCTGAATCAACAGTATCTTCGCCCAGTAGCTCGCGGCGATGCCATGTTCTCCTACGCGCTGTCAGAGGCAGAGGCCGGCTCGGATGCCGCCGCCATGCGAACCCGCGCGGTCAAGGACGGCGACACTTTCATACTCAACGGGACCAAGCGCTGGATCACGAATGCAGGCGTCTCCCGCTTCTACACAGTCATGGCCGTGACTGATCCGGATGCCGACGCCAACGGCATCTCCGCATTCGTGGTCGAGCAGGATGATCCGGGGTTTTCAGTCGGCGCTCCCGAGCACAAGCTCGGGATCAAGGGATCACCGACCAGGGAGCTGTACTTCGACCACTGCGTGATCCCGGCCGACCGACTCGTCGGCGAGGAGGGCAGCGGGTTCCGGACGGCGCTCGCCACGCTCGATCACACCAGAATCACCATCGCGGCGCAGGCGCTCGGGATCGCGCAGGGCGCCCTCGACTACGCCACCGGCTACGTCGCGGAACGCAAGCAGTTCGGCAAGGCGATCGCGGAGTTCCAGGGCATCCAGTTCATGCTGGCCGACATGGCCATGAAGCTGGAAGCGGCCAGGCAGCTCACCTACGCCGCGGCGGCCAGATCTGAGCGGGCCATGGCGGGGGAGAAGGTCCCCGATTTGACCTTCATGTCGTCGGCATGCAAATGCTTCGCCTCCGACGTGGCGATGGAGGTCACGACCGACGCTGTCCAGTTGCTGGGCGGCTACGGGTACACCCATGACTACCCGGTAGAGCGGATGATGCGCGACGCCAAGATCACCCAGATCTACGAGGGCACGAACCAGATCCAGCGGGTCGTCATGGCCAGGCAGCTGCTGAAGTAGCCGGGCTGTTGGCGTTTGCGCTGGTCAGCGGGCATCTCAGGCGGGGCCTCGACCGTGTAGGTCGGTCTGCGGGCCGGCCGGGGCAGGCCGGATGGTGCGGCGCTATGCCCGTTGTTCCCGGTTGGTTCCCGTCGTTTCCCGACGCGGTGCTGGGTCCGTGCTGACCCGTGGGTCCGCCGAACGGGGCGGGTACCGGCCAGCGGCCGGGCTGTTCGGTCACGGCAGATTGGCTCCGGCGATCGCG
>Ga0209131_1002112_pt1 | contig 13600 bp, 13 predicted proteins | sample GraSoi_2013_40cm_FD_185826 | JGI IMG/M metagenome (GOLD analysis project Ga0209131, IMG submission 185826) | Grasslands soil microbial communities from the Angelo Coastal Reserve, California, USA - Sample 9_17_2013_40cm (SPAdes) (version 2) | ecosystem: Environmental > Terrestrial > Soil >...
CAAATGTCAGTCGTAATTTCCAAAGTAGCTGGACTGGACATTAACATAGAGGCTCTAGTATCGACTGCAGCTGTGGAATCTCATGCACAGGAGCGCCATGTTATATTGCGGCGATGCCCTGCCAAAGGCGAGACGTCGGAAGTCGGAGACGTGCACAACGACAAAGTCGTGGGTCACTTTAGTATGTGCAGATAAGGGCACGGCTGGTTCGGCAGGACGGCCGGTAACACATTACTTCCGGTCAAGGCGAACAATGACCGAAATGGAAAACCGCATTAGGACGCTAATGACACTGGATGAGTTGGGTCCAGATACAAAAGCGAAGGGGGATTCGGTATTCAGTCTTTTTTCACCCCCCTCGCCACCCCTCTTTCACCTTTTTCGCTCTCCTACTCCTCAGCACTGCACCAACCATGCGCACTCTCCGTATTCCAGATATTCTCGTTGCCATGGATGGCTTCGAGCTGAAGACCCATCCCGATGAGCGCCAAGTTACTCGCGAGACCAACGAATGGTTTGCAAGGTTTGTTCTTTCTATTTGTCCGCGCCTTTACATTTAAACTTACCTTGGCGATTGTATTTAGCTACAACATGTTGCCTCATGATAAGTTTGATGAATTTGTCAAGTCGGAGTTTGGGTTGCTTGTCGGCATGGCGTACCCCGATACCGACACCACCCGCCTGCGCGTTACCTCCGATTACATGTCCATCCTCTTCACCTATGACGACCTGATGGACCTCCCCTCGAGCGAACTTATGCATGATCGAATGGGTGCAGACAGAGCCGCCATGGTTATGATGTCGGTACTCATTGAGCCACATAAATTTCGCCCTGTACCGGGTCTCCCTGTCGCCACCGCATTCCATGAGTACATCATATTGTCCACTATTGCTTTCGATATCATCCTGACCCCCCCCGTTCCAGTTTCTGGATGCGCTTCTGTGCCACTTCCACTCGTGGCATGCAAAAGAGATTTACCGAAGCGACCCAGGAGTACGTGCTTGCTGCTCGCAACCAGGTCGGCAATCGTGAGCGCAAGGAATGCCCCACGATCGAAGAATACGTCGCCTTGAGGAGAGATACATCTGCCATTAAGGTCGGTGCTTGCGTATGATTTTTCTAGTTCACCAACGCCTGACTATCTACTCCCAGGTGACTTACGCGTGCATTGAATACACGCTGCAGGTCTGTGTACCCGATGAGGCATTCCACCACCCGGTCATCAAGAGCCTCAGTGAGGCTGGCAACGATATTTTGTCGTGGGCGAACGACATCTACAGCTTCGACAACGAGCAGGCCAATGGAGTGCGTTGCACGTCATCTGAACTACCGTGTCTCCAATTGACGCCTTCCGTGCAGGATTGCCATAATCTCGTCGCTGTCGTCTCAATCCAGAAGAACATTACCGTCCAGGCCGCAGTTGAGTACGTCAACAGCATGGTTTTGTCGGCTATCGATCGGTTCTTTATGGAGTGCGCGCGTGTGCCTTCGTTCGGACCCGAGGTGGACCCCATCGTCCAGTCTTACATCAAAGGCGTCGAAGTTTACATCAGGTGAGTTTATTACGGCACATTTTCTCGTCTACTACTGAGAGGCTGACCCCTTCCGACAGTGGCTCTGTCTTCTGGCACCTCGAGTCTGAACGCTATTTCGGGCCCCGAGTTCACCAAGTCAAGGACACTCTCACTGTTGAGCTTCGTGCATTGGAGCCTGGTGCAAAGCCCGCATTCGACCTCATGTACAGCCTCCCACCTATCTTCCGCGCTGCTTCGACACCAGCTTTGAGTCGCGCGCCCTCATCCGCTACATCCTCCGCCAATAGCTCTCCGCGATCTCACACCTGCCGCTTGCCCTTAAGCGAGCAGCAGCTATCGAGAGCGTTGGTATCAAAATCAACAAAAGCGACAGTTTCAGAGCAGTTTGCGTTTGCGCAAGCTGTAACTCGGCGCAGCGATGTGACCAACATCTTGGTGTTTACCTCGATCCTCCTTGCATCGTCACCAATGTCGCTCATTCCATTCGTCCCTTTGGTCCTACTCCTGCTGCTACCAGAACCACCAACGTCGGCCACTTTCGCGGCATGACTTTCGATCATTTCCTCTCGCATGACTTTCTTTGTTTGTCTCAACGCTGTGCGGTCTCAGACCGATGACTGCATCCTGTCTCTCATCAACTCGTGCGCATCGTCATTTACTACTACTACTGTCATTCCAGCAGCTCAGAATCCATTTAACCATCACCTACGTGCTCGTCTCGGCTTTCGGCGTTCGTTCAAGGGTTTAGCCGGCTCCCGCTCTTTCCCCCCCTTTGATCCTCCTCCCTCTGATTTATACCTTCTATTACATTTACGTTGTCACTCGTGGATATGCAAGAACAAGCTTGCTATTCATGATGAAAACAAATCCTGTATAGCGTGTACAAAAGCAAACGAAGCAGTAGTCTACAAGCAATATGATTTACTTCTTTACCCTCTCTTACCCTTGTGCTGATGGTCTGGATATTTAGAGGCCACTTGGACTTTCTCTGGAGGTCGAACTGAATTATTAATAAAAGCTTTTTGGTTAAACGCCAACCAAGCGCAATGCCACTCTACATGGTGGGTTCTTCTGTGTAATGTGTAATGTGTGGTGTGTAATGGGTAATGGGTGATGGGTGATGTGTAATGTGTCTTGGGTTTGTGGCGTCAAACATGATTCTTATACTTACAATAGGTAAATTGGGTAAGTAATAGGGAAAGTCGGATAGATAGACAGATAGACAGACGGGACAGGCTGCGGCGTCAGCGCGTGGAAAAGCCGGAAAACGGAACTCAACTCCGAAGGGAAGGGGAAAAGTGGAGAAATACAAGAGAGATTATTTATTTATACCGCTTGTGTGCCATGTCGAAGAAATAACTGTCAATGCCCGGCGTTTCCTGGCCTTCCCGGCGATTCCTGGTCAGCAACCGAACATCTCAGACCTCGCCACAATGGCAATTGTTTTAATTCGTGAATACACGCCTGTCGTGCTCTGTCGTACGCTGCCCTAGGACACCCGATGATTTCCAACACACCACACTAGCGACGGTTCCCCCCGTCACCCGCCCCCTTCAGGCAAGTCGGTAAAGGTCGGCACAGGTCGATGTAAGTCAGCCCAAGTCGCCCGCTCCTGGCCCGACAGCCCGCCATATGTGTCCGATCGTCTGCGGGCCTCACCTCGTGCTGTCGATATCGCTCGCATCACGCTGGTGCACCTCTAAATGCCGAGATCAACTTAATCTCCGTCTATACAGCACTAGTGACCAGTGTTCTGTGGTCATTGGGACGTGATCACGCCCTAATATGCCTTCATTGCGATTCATTGTGCCGAGTCTCGATTCCAGTGGGCGAATCCCATTCAATCCCGTCCTTTATCGCTTCGGACACTTATTGCCACCGAGTGCGTAGGTAGGTCTGCTACCGCCCACAGTCGAACGCTTCCTTCAGATAGCGTCGAGGGTGGCCCCAGCACATTCCACTAGGCCTGATGCAGCAAGCCCTCTCTTCGCTCTTCACACTGGCTCTCTTCAATCAAGGTCGGTTGCTAAATCGCAGGGCCCGGATTCGGGTGCACTGGTGAGACGGCTCGTTCTCCGTTTAACGGGTTCTCAAATGCCTGCCCTATACCGGACAGGCGGTGACTGCACAGGACTCAAGTGGTTGGAGGTGAAACTTCCGGAAACCTCCATCCTGCCCCGACCCGCCGTCTTAACATCCTTCAATCTTTCTCACCCCCTTCTCGCGCTTTCCTGATCGTCTTCATGCCCATTCTCCGACTACCCGGTACGCTGTGGTCCCGTGTGATGAGTTTGGTGCTTTCCATTGACCGCCCAAATGCTCTTTCAGATATTCCGGCCGCAATGTTGGATTGGGAGCTCCGCGTCCATCCCAATGAACGCGAATTGACCAGGATATCAAACGAGTGGTTCGCTAGGTGGGGTTCTACGTGAGTACCCACGCTCTCCTCTCATCTTTCCCTCTGTCCAGCTATAAATTGCTTCCCCCCCACCTATACGAGGATTGGGCGACCAACGAATTCGCCCTTTTGGCTGCGATGGCTTACCCAGATGCACCTGATGACAAGCTGCAGTGCGTATCGCAGTAGCAAATGCTTTCATTGACTCACCCTTCCGAATTAAACAGAGTTTGCATTGATTATACTTGTATCTTATTCTCCTACGACGACCTCATGGATGTCCCTGGCGACGATGAAGAAACGAAATACATGCACGACGCCCGTGGCGTCGAAAAGGCCGCCCAAATGCTCATGCAGATTTTCAAGAAACCCGGAGATTTCAAACCAATCGATGCCCTTCCTGTACTCACGGCCTTTCACGAGTAAGCCGTCAAGTTGGCTCTCCACTCCCGCTGATTGTCTGTGTAGCATTTGGGTCCGATTTTCTCGTGACGCGACACCTAACCAACAACGACGCTTCATCGACACATGTCAAGCTTACGTCCATGCAACACAAGAGCAAGTGGTAAACCGCCTCGATCAGACGTGCCCGAGCATCGACAGTTACGTTGAACTGAGGCGTCACACCTCGGCCATTTGGGTGGGTGGTCCACCTCATATGAATCATCAATTAACCTTGCACTGAATCTCTTAGAATTTTTTGACCCTTATTGAATACGTTTACGGCATAGACGTTCCTGAGGCTGCATATTCCCACCCCGCCGTTATTGCAGCCTCAGAAGCAGGAAACGATATCATTTCCTGGGCAAATGTTTGTTGTCTCTACCCACCTTACCATGCTCATCGACTGACGAGTCGTCTAGGACATTTATTCGTTTAACAACGAACAAGCCCGTGGCGTAAGTCGGCAACGCTCTCTTTTCTGCTCCACTTGATCATACACACACACCTCAGGACTGCCATAACTTAGTGGCTATCGTAGCCACCCAGAAGAACTTATCAGTACAAGCCGCCATCGACTTTGTGTACTCTATGATCCTCGAGGCTATTGCACGCTTCTGGCAGGAGAGTAAGAAGGTCCCGTCTTTTGGAGAAAAGGTCGACCCGATTGTGAGCCAGTACTTGCGTGGAGTTGAGATTTACACAGTGTAAGCAATCATTTATCATCGTCATCTTGTTCCGTTCCTGACAGCACGCAGAGCCAATGTCGTTTGGCATATCGAATCACAGCGCTATCTCGGTCCCCAAATCCGGGAAATCCGTCGAACCTTGCAAGTTGAAATCAAACCACTGGAGGAAGGGGTCGTTTCAACATTTGTATTCCGATATGAAGATGTCCTACAAGAACGTGCCCCCAGCCCAGCACTCATCGTCACAACAACAGACGAGCCCTTACCACCATCCGCCCCAGAGGCTGTCTCGTCGAATCCTCTCGCCGTCACTGTCATAAGTCAGGCAACGCGAGTCGATCTAGTCGGTATCGGCCGGATGAGCTTCCAGTGGGTCGTAGGGATGCTCTCATACTTAATTTCGGGCCAATCTGCCTCGCTTCGTTAATTCCGCTCCCGCTGTTGCTGGTCCTCCCCACGCCCGTCACGAGCGGTGGCTACTATCTTGCTTGACCCCTTAATGTAGGTCTCTGTCTTGCTTCTGTTTGTTATTGTCCCCTGTCCTAGAAGCGCATGTTAATCCAACTCCACTTAATCCACGTTAATCCAACCAACTCTTTGTTGTCTGGACCTTTGTTTCGAACATTCTGATTTGACGCTTTGGAGAGTTCCCAAGAAGAATGAGCAAGGAACCTCTATCAATCGAAATACTGCTCCAGAAGCAGAAAGAGCAACGAGAGGCTGCTGCAAAAGTACGAATAACCCAAACGGAATAACGCTGATTCTCATATCCTTTTCTTGTTTAGCCCAAGTTTCTTACTAAGGAGGAACGTGCCAAACTTGCGATTGAGAAGCGAAAGCAGGAGATCAAGGAGGATCGTGAAAAAGATGATCGTGCTCGCGCTCATCGTGAGGCAATGGCCAAAGAGGCGGAGGTGTTTCGCTCCCAGTCGAGGGCAAAAGAACGTGAAACCCGTGGACAGGACGGAAGACAATCAAGGTGTAAGTTGTTTCATTGCATTTGGTTCATTATTCGCCCTCACCTCCGTCTTAGACGATGACCGTCGTCGTGAGCCGCGCGGGTTTGATAGTCGCGACCGCAATTCCCGTCCAGCATACCAGAATGGTATCCCAACTGGTCCTCGAGCTGACCGCGACAAGCCCGCAACTTCTCACCGCTCAGGCATGCTTCCACCTCCAGTTCCAGGTCCGGCTCCAGCTCCCACCGCGCAGCAGGAAACCGCCCCAAAGCAAGCTCCTACGGCCGAACAAATCAGTGCCGACTCGAGCATGTCGAGTGCCGAGCTGTCAGCGATTCGCTCGCGGTATCTAGGGGTCGACAAGAAGAAACGACAAATACGAAAAATGAGCGACCGCAAGTTCGTCTTTGACTGGTCCGAACAGGACGACACGTTCAGCTCAGACTCACCTTCCGCGGTAGGCGGCGCTCGACAGGGAGCCGCCGTCATGTTCGGCAGAGGCCACCTTGCTGGCATGGATTTGGATGCAGCGCACGCAACTGTGGCTCCTGGGGGTAGACTAGGCAGTGGAGATAGGAAGAAGGGAGCCGCTGACGAGCGTCATTGGTCGGAAAAGCCTCTCATCGACATGAAAGAGCGAGACTGGCGAATCTTCCGCGAAGATTTCAGCATATCAGCTCGAGGTACCTTCTCTCCCTCTGGTGGCCCTCCTGAACTGATAAACTGATGAAAAAATTTCAAGGTGGCCAAATTCCGTTGCCTCTCCGATCTTGGGAGGAGTCATCCATACCAGCTCCCTTACTCGATGTCATTGCGAGTATTGGGTACAAAGACCCCTCTCCTATCCAACGCCAAGCAATTCCTATCGGCCTTCAGAATCGCGACCTCATCGGGATTGCAGAAACAGGTGGGTTAGGTCAGTTTTCTATTTTGTCTATGCCTAATCTTGTCACCCAGGCTCTGGTAAAACCGCGGCATTCGTCATCCCGATGCTGGTCTATATTTTGGGTTCACCGCCGTTCACGGATGCCATTCGCCATCTCGGACCGTATGCGTTGATACTAGCGCCGACCCGCGAACTGGCTCAGCAGATCGAAACTGAAGCACGAAGGTTTGCAGCACCACTGGGGTATCGATGTGTTTCCATTGTCGGTGGCGTATGTACAAACATTTAGCCTCTCGTTCTCCACGCACACGCTGACGGTAGCTCATAGCGGGCCGTGGAGGAGCAGCAGTTCAACCTTCGGGAGGGCGCAGAGATCATCATCGCTACTCCTGGACGATTGAAGGACGTCATCGATCGACATGTGCTCGTTTTATCACAATGCACATACGTTGTGATGGATGAAGCTGATAGGATGGTACATCTCGGGTTTGAGGCTGACCTAAACTTTATCCTGGATGCCTTGCCTTCCGACGTGCTCAAAGGCGAATCTACCGATACAATGGACGTAGACGGCGTGGATGTCAAGAAGGGTAGGACTCGTGTCACAGCACTCTTTTCCGCTACTATGCCACCTGCGGTTGAAAGGATTGCGCGGAAGTATCTGAAGAAACCCGCAACGATCACAATCGGTGAAGCCGGTCGTGCAGTCGACACTGTAGAGCAACGGGTCGAGTTTGTGAACGGAGACGAGAAGAAGAAGTGCGTCCAGATTGCGACGTCATTTGCTGCAGCTACTGACGCTCGCCAAGGGGCCGGCTCCTGGAAGTACTCAACAACGGAGGCTTCCTGTCTCCTATCATCGTCTTCGTTAATCAAAAGAAGACCGCCGATATGGTCGCAAAAGACTTACAACGTGCCGGGGTGCGCCAAATGTTCTCCGCATTGCCAGACTCCTTATATCACTGACCCTACTTTGCATAGTGGAGTACGTCTACTTTGCACTCAGGGAAGACTCAAGAGCAGAGAGAAGCTGCGCTCGCCCAACTCCGCAACGGCGAAGCTGATGTTCTCGTCGCAACTGATCTAGCCGGTCGAGGTATCGATGTACCCGATGTTTCCTTGGTCATCAATTTCCAGATGGCGAATACAATTGAAGGTTATGTTCATCGCATCGGTGCGTAGTCGTATGCGAAAGAAGTAATTATTCCTGATCCTCTACACAGGTCGTACGGGTCGAGCTGGCAAGCAAGGTGTTGCAATTACCTTCCTTACTAACGATGATGATGAAGTGATGTACGATCTCAAGCAAGGTTCGTCCGGCTTTCTCATCCATTAAGTTATACTCAAGTCAATTTGTAGAAATTGCAAAGAGCCCAATTAGCAAAGTATCACCAGAGCTCGCTAGACATGAAGCCGCTCAGCAGAAGGTTTCGAAGGAAATGAAGCGAAAGCGTGATGAAGATCAAGGCTGAGCTTTGTTTGGAACTATAGTATACAGTTTACTTGTGCAGAGGCGTTGTGGTTTGGTAATATCGTACATATTGTCATTGCAGATTGTTGGCCTCGATGTCAGCACCTTTCATTCCCGTCAAAAGAAAAAAGAGACGTGCTAATCGGCATGGCATGCTCCCGCTATCATGGGTCGACAAAATGGAACGAGATAGTCGTGAAGTGGCTGCCAATGACGCCTGGATTGAACAATGTATGGGTCAGTCAGATATTTCATGCTCTGAACTGTCTGCTTGAATCGAGAAATCGTAGGGAATATATCGCGGGCGCTATCTTCCAAGGGTGCAAAGCAACCTCAGATTTTGTGCCTAGGGCTCGGATCGCCCGCTGTATCGCGAAACGCAAGGCTGCAGTTTGCCTTCATTCTTGAGATAGCACATCGTTTGAACGTTGTACGAGAACAAAAGCCACTCACACGACATATACTCATGGTATTTAGCCTCGGAATAATCTCTCATTCTCGGATCCAGTGTTTTCGGAGGAAGACCAACTCGAGCTGAAGAACCTCGGCGTCCATGTGCTCAGCAGCCACCAAGTATGAGTGTATATCTTCAATGACGGCGATTTCGCTCACTCATATTCGACTAGCCGTGCGATCATACCCTCGATGAACCCACACTTGTTTTCATGCCCTTTTGCTACATCGACCTCCATGAAAAAGTACTAAAAGCTAACTGGGAGCCCTTCTACTTGACGAATTACATCATGATTGGAAACCTCCTTGAAGATTTCGTTTTGAAGTGACCCCTGTCTACATTCATCAGGGGGAGCTACGCTCACTCTCACCCAGTAACTCCAAGACTGAAATGACAGAGAAGTACCCGTGCATAATCTCTTCAGGTCAGCTCGCACATCGCGAACATGTGGTTTTATGTTCAATTTTCACCACTGTAGTGAAGGATTCACGATGGATATGTGACACCATTCCGCCTTCACCTGTGGACGACAAGGCGTTTGCGTCAATGGGAGTACAGTATTTGACTACTGTGGAAACCCAACCCGTCACATTCCTTTAGTCTACTTCTCCAGCTCTCTTGGCGTCCATATTTTTGGCTTCCTCCATGAGCGCAAGAATAACCCGCCATTGCTAATTACAGTCAGTTCACTAAACCACCGAGGCCGTGATACATACTTCTGAGATCACACCCTTATCATCCAGCCACTCAACGATTGCATCGGGCTCGTCTATCGACTTTGGCTGCCTCCAATCGCTCGTTTCGATCCATTCGCGTCCATTTCTCAAACGTGCCGGTTTCTTGACCTTGCTCTCAACGATGTTCTCAATCACGCGGAAAAGCGACCATTCCCAGTGTGAATATCGGTGAAATAGTTCGACTCGTCTCGCGCAGTGTTGTCCGAGATTTAAAACGATGTGCGCTTTGTTACGCCATTCAGAAATAGTGTTGGAAACCTCTTCGAGAGGCTAACGCGAAGGAAAGGACATTAAGTCAAGGGACCTTGCAAGTTCCATTGTACATACCTCGTAGCCTTCGTTATAATGGTTTCCCAAGAGGCGCATTTGCCGGGTGGAGACAGCAGCACCTCTCCTACAAGCGTCGCAGTAGGTTTCTGGCTCGATTGTCACAACCTCGCACTCGGGAAATATCTCCAACTGTCTTCTGAATTCCTGACTCCACAGTGAAGACGCAAATGAATCTCGGGTGGATGTCAGTCTGCGACGCAGCTGATGGAGTCCGCTTTGGAAGTATTCGGCGTGCTCTATATTCCCTACGGGTTCCCTTATCACTCTTTTCTCTCACTGTAACTGTCAGGCTGAACCAACCTACGAGTCTCTTCATGCCCTCCCCACGCAAATGGGGCTCCAAGCAGCTGACATGGACAAAGAGTTGAAATACGACTTTGAATGAGCTTGCTAGGGGTTGGATACCCGAGGAAGAGAAGTTGGTTGGAAGATCTATATGTTTAGGCCCATCTTCATCGTCAACGATAAAGTCGTCCGTGTCGCCATCGTCATCACTTGGGGTATTCGTGGTACCACCCTGCGCCGGTTGTGCACCTGGTATGATATTCAAATGATTCTGCTGATATTCCCGGCCCTCTTCATTGTCTTCATCACTTTCCAATGATAAACCTTGGCGTTGTCCTAGGAAACATCGTAAGGTGAGTATCTGATTATGAACTCTTACGCGTACTTCTTCGCTTTTCGAGCTTTCTCGAAAATGTGGATTTTCTGGATCTTGTTCGCAGACGACCCTCAATAATCACTGTACCAAAATTATATCGTTCAGACATCTTTAAACCGGTCGGGTGGCCTCCTTACATGTAGCATCTGGCTTATCGTCCTCATCGTCCTTATCTGGCCTGAGTCCACGCTGAAGTAGTCGCCTACGCTTGTAGGGCAATTCGTCTTCCGAGTCAGATTCCGTTATGACCCTGTTCAGATTCCTCTTTCGCTTCCCTTTGACGGGTTCCAGGCTGTCCCCGTCAGAGCTCAAGGTCATAGGCGCCATCGGCGCAGGACTCGCTGGACGTGCCCTACTGGAAGCAGAAAGTGAGACTGCAGCACACCTACTAGCAGGGTTCTGCATGAAGTGTGTGACAGGCAAGTCTGAGTCTGTTTCATCCGTGGATCCATTTGGCGGTGAGTTAAGATCAAGCACCGTTTTTGTCTGCTTCTTTGATCGTAAATTCGATGGGCGTGATGGATTTGTTAGAAATCTAGTCAGCGTTTGTTGTCTGGGTCTGGGTCTCGCCATGGTTAAGTTCAAGTTCAAGGTTCGGAATCAATAGTTTTCATACGTCACCCCCTTGTCGAAGTATTATTGGTGGTCATAGACCAAGTGTTCTTCCTTGCCGATTTCATACGGCAAACAGTATGTGGCTCGCGTATCGGTTACTACATAAGTAACCTCAGATTCTTTCATTTTCGTTACTCCTAAATACAAGATAAATCTAAACCTACAGTACATTCACTTTGGAACTTCCTGGTTTCCTTGACTGGACTCAAGCTTCTGACGTTTCCGTTCTCTGTACCGATCAAGTGCACTTTGAACAGCATGATCGTCGTTTCTACGCTTCACTTGTTGTTCACGAGCCTCTACTTCTGCTTTTTGGGCTGCTTTCACCTGCCTCTCCTCGTCTGCTACCTGTCTCTCCAATTCACGTCGCCGCCTCTGTTCAATCTCCTTACGGCTGGCAGCGGCTCCTACTGCGGTATGTATGACTGAGGGCTGGTCCTTGGTAGCAGGAGCACGAGATTTTCGTAGGGAGGCCAGATCACGAGTATTTTTACCAGAAAGATTGAGTCCCGCCGACAGCAGCTCTCTCTTGTCTATTATCTGATTGTCGTCATTGAGTTGGACATGCTTCCCTTGTGCTTGTGCCACTCGGGCGAGTTCTAGGTCGGAGGTTGTCTCTATTGTTGGAGGGGCCAAATCGTCGGGCTTGCGGATAGCGAAGTTGGGACTGCTCAAAGATTTCAGAGGCCTGGAAACGGCGGCCACAGTCGCGGCGTGCTTCTCGTCGGAGAGTCTGGTAGAAATGCACCATCCCCGTGGTTGTCGACTTTTGCCTTTTGTCCAGCTCTGAACGGTCCGAGTCAGTGAGGGAAACGTAAATACGCCGTGGCACCTACCTGCCTTAGCCTTCTCATCCTCCTCAGCCTTCCGGATGGCAGCGAGCTGTTCCTTGTACGCTTCGGTTACGAACTTCTCTTTGTCCGCAAATTCATCACCTTCTTGTGTTCTCTCCCTCTGAATCATCTTCTCTTCTGCACGTAAGTGATCAAGCTTTCGCACATCGGCAGCTTGTAAGAGGTTGTTTGTGTACTTGGGCTACGTGGACGTAAGCATCGCGTTGATTGCACAAGAGACAAGAGCAGCATGACCTTACTTTTCTGATCTTGGCTTCCTCCTCCCTTGCCAGCTCGGCTTGACGTTCTGCGTCCTTCATTTGGTCCCAAACCTCGTCGTATTCGAACGCATTGGGGTCGATCTTCTTCTGCTCCTCGAGTTGTTTTCGCAAGGATTTACTCATTGACGCCTCTGTTGCCACCAAGGGCCCTGGTGCCGTCCGACCTTCGTTCGCTGGTTCATCGTCGTCGAGGGAAAGGAAGGAGCTGGCCGCTCGTCGCTGCGGTGTGGTGTTTGTCTTTGGTTTCTGCTTGAGCGAGAAGCCAAGCTTGATTGGAGCAGCTGGTGGTAAGTCCATGAGGTTTGACCAGGTTTGGCCGGCAACCTGCTCCCCGCCACACTCCACCACGCCAACTCGACTCGATGGATCCTGCCACCCAAGGCTACGACACTCACTCAGACGACTCAGACTCGCCCATCGAGGTCGACAAGCCATACACAGACGTCCAGAGACAGGGCGCTCACCCCCCCACTGTCGGCGGCAGCAAGCGCCGCCTAGCAAATCCAAGCAGCAACAGAGAGCATAAAGCCCGTCGCAAAGATGACTTTCCTCCGGGGTCCGCTGCACACCCCCCCAGCAAAGCCCCTGCCGCTTACTCGAATGCGGCGGGTGACGACCCCTGGCGTTCTAGAAGAGAGGAACTAGTGGACCAAAAGACAACGGAGGAGCTAAAAAAAGGTCAGTGGCTACTCCGTCCCCATCGCAGCTACAGGCTGATCGCGCCGCGCCTTGGTAGAATTTGGCGACCCTTTTCTGTCTTGAGCAACAATGTTCTTCCCTGTAACCGTGTTCGACCAGAGCTGACCAAGAAATATTTCTACTTGATTACGCGAATAACATTATGAAGACGACAACCAACTATGAAAAAAATATCTCTAACCACTTGCGGTGAGGCACACCGCCCTCACTACGCTGAGGGAAGCTTCTGTAGAGTTGAATGGCAAATCGACCGTAAAGAGAACGTCGCTTCTGTCGTTGTTGAGGTAGACAGGAAGCGTTACAAGCTCTTGCGATTCTCCGAGCCTCGGACAGTCACTTGCTTGTAACCAGCGTATTTGTGAATTCCCAAGTCGCATCGCATCTCCATTGTTGATCGCCAGATGGTCCTCAACCCACGCTGCTCCCTCTAGAACCAAACCTTATAGATCAAATTCCTGTGAGTGTTCTGTATGTCGAATGTATGATGAAAGTAGACGCACCTCCAACACCGAAAGCTGTTGGGTCGCTCGGTTGTTCTAAGTCAATTCGTAGTGCCAATGTCTCCAAAGACCACGACATCCGATGCGCAACGGCTTGCCGGGTCGCTGTG
>Ga0209131_1002115_pt1 | contig 13590 bp, 11 predicted proteins | sample GraSoi_2013_40cm_FD_185826 | JGI IMG/M metagenome (GOLD analysis project Ga0209131, IMG submission 185826) | Grasslands soil microbial communities from the Angelo Coastal Reserve, California, USA - Sample 9_17_2013_40cm (SPAdes) (version 2) | ecosystem: Environmental > Terrestrial > Soil >...
TGGCAAGGTTGTGGCGGTAGCTGTGAGGGTGGTACAAGCTTGCAAACAGAATATTATGATACTGATGAATAATATGGTTTGACGTAAACGTAACTGTCTCATATCTATATCTCCTCTCTGATGTTCTACGGTATAGAACGTATGAAGGGAGATTTTTGTTTCAATCTTTCCATCTTCAAATTAGGATAACTTTGAGAGAGTCAATTGATACAGGTACGGTTGGCAATAGTATTTTAAGAATTTTTTCTCTTCTTCTCAGCCCACTAGCTTTTACTTGTAAGTTCCTTCAAAATCTCCAACGCTTCCTGTTTGCCGCCATAACCATTTTCCCCGCCAGGACCCACGCATGAGGGACAACCATCCGTGCAGGCGCATTCGCTGACGAGTTCATGGGCGCGCGCAATGAGTTCATCGTGCATCTCAAAGAGTTTCTCGCTAAAACCAATACCTGCCGGGACTTGATCGTATAACACCACACTGGGTTGACCAAAGGATTGATTTTCAACAGGTTCGACGTGCGTACCAAGGTCTCCGCCATCGCACATCAAGAATAAGGGCGCGAGATTGCCGAGCACATACGCAAGCCCGGCGAGTCCGCTGCGCACACGCACATTCGCTTCCACTTGGTGGTGGCAGGTTGGGCAAAGCGTGGTGAGATTCTCAAGTCGATTCGCTTCTTCTCTGGAAACAAATGCTTTGAATGGAGTCTTGTGATGCACATCATGTTGGCGTGTAGTTTCAGGTGCGCCGCAAACCTGACACTTATAGCCATCCCGTGCGCGCACGCGATCGCGGATCTTGCCCCAATCAGGTCCGTAGTCGTTCGGGTCGTTGTTCCAGGCTCCGGCTGCGCGCAGATGCGCGATGGTCTCTTCAGAAAGTGAAAGCCAGTAGCCAGTAGTCTGCAATTCGGATGGCGGCAAATCCAGCGGTTCTTCGCCCAAATTCTCGTGCGTATACCAGCGGCGTTTGCGAAAGCCCGTGACCTGCGTGGTCACTTGCAACTCGCCCCATTTTTTCTCTGCGCCTTGCGCAGTGGCTTGCGCCGATTCAGAAAGCACTGTCACTTCGGTGCCGCGCAAAGGTTCGGTGTAATAATCGCTGGCGATGGGGCGCAAGCGTGCGATGTGTTGTTCGAGATTTAACTCATCGACAAAATATTGCTGTGCCTCGTGTAAATAAATTGCGCCTGGGTGTGTCATCCATGTGGCGCTTTCGCCATCCACGATGCCAATGGTTTGTGGGTGATCATCCGTGATGGTTTGCAGAACAAAGCTTTGTGGTGAAGCTGACCGCAGCGAAATATTTGCGGCAGGATATTGGTCTGCCATCCAAAAATATTTTTCCTGTGAGAGATGCGCTTCATGATTCTCAACTAAAAAATCCAAATATTCTTCAATTGTTTGTGCGGAGATCGTGCCAAAGCCTTCGCCTTTTTGAAATGGGAGTTCGAACATTGCGCACCGCAGATGCTCGAGCAAAATCAACAAATGATCGGGATTGACCAACGCCTGCTCTGGTGAGCGCTCAAAGAAATATTCGGGATGATGCGCGAGAAACTGGTCCAATGGACTTGCTGAGGCAACCATCACTGCCACTGCGGATTCAAGTCCGCGTCCCGCCCGACCCGCTTGCTGCCTCGCTGAAGCGACAGTTCCCGGATAGCCGACAAGGATCGCTGCGCCCAACCCGCCGATATCGATTCCCAGCTCGAGGGCATTGGTGGCAACGACAGTTTTGATGGTGCCGTCGCGGAGTCCTTTTTCGATCTCGCGGCGTTGGGATGGCAAATATCCACTGCGATACCCACGAACGAAAGATCGAGGATTGGGCAGTGACTCGTAAGGGATCAGTGGTGCCTCAATGCTGGAGTCTGGAGTGAGTTCGCCTTGTAAATAACTCAGGATGATTTCAACACTTCTTCTGGATCGTGCAAATACCACCGTTTGAACATTGCTATTGACCAATTCCCTTGCCAGCCGCACGGCTTCGAGTAAAGATGATTTACGTAAACCAAGCGATTCATCCACAAGTGGCGGGTTATAAATTATGAAGTGACGAGGTCCGCGGGCAGAGCCGTCATTGTCAATGAGCGTGACAGGTTCCTCGATCAGTTTTTCAGCAAGTTCTTTGGGGTTGCCGATCGTGGCAGAGGCAAGAATGAACTGAGGTTTTGCGCCATAAAAATTTGCTACGCGTTTGAGTCTGCGAATCACATTGGCAACATGCGAACCAAAGACACCGCGATAGGTGTGAGCTTCGTCAATGACGATGAATTTTAAGTTCGCGAAAAATTCCAGCCAGTTGGTGTGATGGGGAAGGATGCCCGTGTGAAGCATATCGGGATTGCTCAATACGATGCGGGCATTTTTGCGGATGGCAGAACGATCTTTTTGAGGGGTGTCGCCGTCGTAGATCGCGGGAGGCAGGTTCCAGGTTTCAGGTGTCAGGTTGGTGAATGTTGAGAGTTGGTCTTGTGTGAGTGCTTTAGTAGGGAATAAATAAAGTGCGCGAGCGTTGTTATTTTGAAGTAACTCAGCAATGACTGGCAGGTTATAAGCAAGGGTTTTGCCTGAGGCTGTGCCCGTTGAGAGAATGATATTTTCGCTATTGCGAGAATATATCCATGCTTCGAGTTGGTGAGAATAGAGAGAATGGATTCCAGCGGCGATCAAGGTTTGGGAAACAGGAGCAGGCAGATCGGTCGGAAAGGGATGCGTTTGTGCGGGGCGCGGAGGCAGAGTCCGCCACGCGAAAAGATTAGGAGCGGTATCCGAGTCGCGTTTCCAGAAATCCAAAAGAGAATTGATGGACATAAATTACGTGTTGGTTCTATTCAACATCCGAAATGCAATTGCACCCACACCTAGCGGAAACCAAAAAGTGATGCCGCGATAAGCGAGGGTGATGATGACGGCTTGACTCCAGGGAACCTGTAGAGAAGATAAAGCCAGCGGCATGATGCCTTCGACAATGCCAATGCCAGAAGGTGTGGGCGAGACGATGAGAAAAAGATAGGAAATGGAAAAGCCACCGATGATGGTGCCAGCCGTGAATGGCACTTTGAAAGAGAGAAAGGATGCCATGAGTATGCTCATCATCAAGACCTTGGCAGCAAACGCAAATAGGAATGGCTTGATCAGGCTGCGATATCTTTCAGGCAGAGATTTGAGGTCGATAGCCATCTCATGCGAAAATTCATATGCGCGTGCTTCACTCAAATAATCACGATGGATGAAGGGCTTTACAGCGCGGTTTACCAGACGCGCCATCCAGGCGAGGGCATTACCCAAAGCTACAGCTGAGCGTGAACCAAGATAAAGCAGGAAGCCGAGAGTTGCCGCAATTGCAAACATAACAGTGGATGCGGCGATCTCACTCGGACCCAAATTGTCACGGCGAAAGAGAACAATCAACCCGAGGGCGAGCACGACTAAAAACGCAACATAATCTATAAAAACAAACAATACGCTTACAACGGTTACTTTCCCAGAAGATTGACCGCTGCGTTTTGCGTCGCTAATGAATACAACCATGCCGCCCATGCCGGCGCTTGGTGCGATGACGTTAACGAAGTTGGCAGAAGCAGACATCAGGGACATTTTGTAGACGGTCGCGTTCATGCCTAGTATATGATAAAGGGCAAGGTAGGTGAGACCGGTTACCAGGAACCAACCGAATTGAATGAAAACAGCCAGTAAAATAAACCAGAAATTCCCTTGTTGAAGAGTCTGCAAGATATTTTGAAGTTCCCCAAAGCTAAGGTAAACAAAAGCAACAGTGAGGAAGAGAACCAAGGCAAAAATGAATTGTCTCATATTGAGAGAATTATACACAAACACCCGCGATTTCTTCGCGGGTGTTTGTAAAAGGAAGAGATGTTAGGTTAGCCTCTGCGTCGACCGCCTCCGCCAACCAGCAGAACGTAATAAAGCAATTGCAGGACGGCGGTCACGAGCCCAGCCACGTAGGTAAGTGCTGCAGCATTCAAGACTTGATTTACGCCGCGCATTTCTTCGTCAGTTTGAATGATGCCGGTTTGGCGCAGCAGTTCTTTGGCGCGCGCCGAGGCGTTAAATTCCACTGGTAGAGTGGCGAGCGCAAAGACTGCACCGCCAGCGAAGAACAAGACGCCGAGCCAGGCAATGTTGAGTCCGAGGCTGGTGGAACGCAGGAATACCAATCCAACCATAATGAGGATCCAGCCGAAGTTCGAGCCAATACTAACTAATGGCACGATCGATGATCGGAAGCGCAAGGGGATGTATTCCTCAGCATCCTGCATGGCGTGTCCGAGTTCATGTGCGGCAATCGCGACCGATGCCACCGAAGGACTATTCGCGACGCCGTTCGAGAGATATAAAGTTTTGTTGCGCGGGTCATAATGATCAGAGAGCTCGCCGCTGGTGCCCTGAACTTGCACACCATGGAGATTGCCATTGGAGATCAAGCGTTGCGCGGCTTGTTGGCCGTTCAAGCCACTACTAGCGCGAATCTGGCTCCATTTTTTGTAGGAGCGCCTTACGTACCATGAGGTAAGGCCCATCAAAATGAAAGCCGGGATCATAAAGATGAGATAGAGCGGGTCAAAGAAAAATATAGTTGGTTCCTTTCAAGTAAAACTACGTAACACACTTCCCTGGGTTGCTAAGCGCGATTTAAGGAATAGGAGTGTTTACGGGTGTTGGCATGGACGTGGGGATGGCGGTATTGTTTAAGATTGCCAACAGGGCCTCAGACGCAGCATCAAGTTGCGGGTCGCGGCCAGCCTTGTAATCATCAGCGGTCATGGTGACATATACATCGGGAGTCAAGCCTTTACCCTCGATTGTCCGATCTTTGGGGGTGTACCATTTGGCAATGGTCACACGGACTGCGCCTTGATCGTTCGAGAGTGGCACCCAGTTTTGCACCGAACCTTTACCATAGGAAACTACGCCGATCAGTTTGGCGCGGTCATAATCCTGTAAAGCGCCTGCGGTAATTTCAGATGCGGAGGCGGAGCCTTCATTGATCAAAACGACCATCGGGATATTAGTTGCCAGCCCGCCGGAGATCACATCATATTGGTTCTGTTTGCCGTCGCCAAATTTTTCATAAAGGACAACGCCCTTGGGGACAAACTGTGAAACGACCTCAACGGCTGTTTGCAGGTAACCGCCGCCGTTGTTGCGCAGGTCAAGGATCAAGCCTTTAGGGTTCTTTGCCATTAAGTCTGTGAGTGTGCTTTTTAACTCACTGGTTGTGTTTTCACCAAATGTATTGACCTGAACGTAGGCAATATTGTTAGCGAGCATTTTGCCAGTGGCGCTTTTGATCACGATCTTTTCGCGGACAATGGAAAACTCCAACGGTGCGGACTCGCCCTTGCGTGCTATAGTCAATTTGACAGTTGACCCAGCTGGCCCCAGCACCTTTTGATGCGCCACTTCGGTATCTACACCGGTCATATCGACACCGTCAATTTTGATGACCTTGTCGCCGGGTTGCAAGCCAGCTTTTTCGGCAGGCGAACCTGGAATGGGACTGATGATTGTTAGGTAATCGGCAGTTGTATCCACATAAGCGCCGATGCCTTCGTAGGAACCAGCCAGTTCTGAGTTCGCGGCTTTATAAGTTTGGGGATCCATATAGGTGCTGTGTTTGTCACCCAGTGATTGCATCATGCCGTTGATCGCACCCTGCATGAGTTTGACATCATCCACGGGTTGGTCTACATACTGATCATGGATAATATTCCAGGCTTCCCAAAACGGTTTGAAGAGCGTCTGTACGTTGGTGGGTGTTGAGCTTTGCTGGTCGGAGCTGACCGGCGGTGCACCAGCTGGAGCGACCGCATTGCTGCCAAACGGGAGTTGACCCGCGAGCGGCAAAAGATGCCCGACGATAAAGCCACCGGAGAATGCACCCGATAGCAGGATAACCGATACAAAAATACCAATAACGATTTTGATGGTCTTATTCACAAAAGCCTCCAAGGAAATATACGAATGACAGGGTAAAGATACTACCTGGTGATTAATATACGATGAATCAATTGTTGGGATTCTATTGGAATGGCGTAAAAAGATTATAAAACGCCGTTTTATTCCCCATTTTCTTTCTTTTGAGTTCTTCCATCTGTTTCTGCAGCTTATCCATGGATTTGTTTGCTAAACTGTCTATGGGTTTGCTGAGCGAGTTGCGGAATGAATTCATTCAAGTGAATCTCCTTTTTTGGTTGCGCCGCATGCACGGCAATTTTATTTGATTCCATTATTCATCTCCCAACAGAATCGGCAAATGATTCCAGTCTGTAAAGACTCCGCTTGCATCGGATGTGGGCTCGTCTGTGCCATATAAGATGCTTGGCATGCCCACCTCAAGTGCGGCACGCGTGGTACGTGCCAAATCATCGATCATCACGCATTTGCGCGGGTTCGGTTCATTGGCAAGTTCCTGTGCAATGGCAAAAGATTCGGGCATGGGTTTGCAATACGGTGCGACGGCGTTCACGTCCACGATTGCCTCGAAGAGGTCATCAAGTTGCAGTGCGGCGAGGACACGTCGGGCGTGGTGAACATCTGCGTTTGTAAAGATCAGCTTCCGGCCGGGCAGCGAAGCGATGATCTCGCGTTGAATCGGATTGGGAGTCAGATAATCCTTGAGCGGCAGGTCATGCACAAAAGCGAGGAAGTCTTCCACATCCACATGGTGGCGTTGCTGTAATCCGCGCAGGGTGGTGCCGTACATTTTGAAATATTGCTCGCGCAGCTGTGGAACTTGCTCTTCAGGAATTCCCATGCTGTCGCGCATATAAATATTCATGCGCTCCTTGATGGCTTTCCATAAGCCGGTGGAGTTTGGGTACAGTGTGTCGTCGAGATCGAAGAAGAGGGTTGTAAATCGCATGGGGCGATTATACCCAGTGCAGTCACAACATGCGCTTTCCCATTTCTGAAAAAGCGCATGTTGTGACTGTGGGCATTATATAAATACTCGCCCGTTTTTTGTGTGCAAAATGTAGTGAAGAAGGGCGGGTATAATCGTGCCATGCCTATTCGTTTGTTATCTTCTGAAGTTGCGTCGCAGATCGCGGCGGGTGAAGTCATTGAGCGCCCAGCATCGGTGGTCAAAGAATTGCTGGAGAATTCGTTGGATTCTGGTGCGCATACCATCTCGATTGCTGTAGAAGAAGCGGGGCGGAAATTAATTGAAATCGCGGATGATGGTTCGGGCATTCCGTCTGACGAATTGGAGCTAGCTGTTTCGCGTCATGCGACGTCGAAGCTGGTTCGCTCCGATGATCTTTTTTCCATCTCGACGCTTGGTTTCCGTGGCGAAGCTTTGGCTTCGATCGGTTCCGTTTCGCGGATGACGGTCACCTCACGTGTGAATGCAGAAAAAGAAGGCGCACGATTAAAAGTTGAGGGCGGTAAATCTGGTCAACTGACTAAAGTCGGTGCGACGGTTGGTACAACCATTCGAGTCGAAGATTTATTCTATAACGTCCCGGCGCGATTGAAATTCTTGAAGACTGATGTAACCGAAAGACGTGCGATTGATTCACTCGTTACGCGTTATGCACTGGCTTATCCTAATAAGCGTTTCAAATTATCCGAAGGCAAAAATGTGACCCTGCAAACCTCCGGTGACGGTGATCGGCGCGCTATCCTTGCCGCATTATATGGCGTGGATGTTGCGAAGCAGATGCTTGAGATCATGGCAGAAGAGGAAGGCTATCGACTTACTGGTTTCATTAGCCCCACATCGTTGACACGTTCCAATCGTAAAGAGATCACGTTCTTTATCAATGGTCGCTGGGTGCATGAGATTTCGTTGAGCACCGCGCTCTTGCAGGCATATCACACTTTGCTGATGGTGGGACGTTATCCAATGTCGGCTCTGTTCCTTGAGATCAATCCCGAAGAAGTGGATGTGAATGTTCATCCTGCCAAAGCCGAAGTCCGTTTTCGGAATCAGGAAAAAGTTTTTAGTTTTGTTCAACGTTCCGCACGCAAGGCTTTGCTGGCTTATTCACCTGTCCCGAATGTCACACCATCCTTGTGGGGAACGACACGTACTGTGCCATCTGAATCAAGATCGACAGTTGGATTGGATTGGGCGATTGGGCATGATGAACCAGTGGCAGAGAATAAAGAGCAGAGAGAAGAAAGCGATCAGCAATCAGCGGTTAGCGGCCAAACATCAGTAGACAGTAGTGAACAGCAATCGACATTCAAGCGAATTCCGTTATTAAGACTCATCGGTCAGATTGGCGCGACATACATTGTGGCTGAAGGTCCTGATGGTTTGTATTTAGTCGATCAACATGCGGCGCATGAACGTGTATTATTTGAAAAGCTCATGGCGCAACATGATTTGAAGAAAATCCCTTCGCAGGTTTTGCTGACACCGGCCGTGGTGACCATCCCGCCACAGTCTGCCAAGATGTTGCTCTCACAAATCTCCGTTTTACAACACTTCGGCTTTGACGTGGAAGAATTTGGACCGAATACGTTCCAGGTCCGTGCCATGCCCGTGTTATTTATGGGCAGTGATCCCTCCGTAGCGTTGCGTGCGCTTGTTGAAGACTTCGAGGAAGACGAAGCGCCTTTGCAAAACGAGATCGAGAAAAAACTTGCGGCACGTGTCTGCAAACGGATGGCTGTTAAAGGCGGGCAGGCTTTATCCAGCGAAGAGCAGCGCACTTTGTTGACTGACCTCGAAGCCTGCGATTCGCCGCGCACTTGTCCGCATGGAAGACCAACGATGATCCATCTCTCTGTTGATATGCTCGAGCGTCAGTTCGGGAGGCGTGGTGCCCGTTAATCGCGAAGATTACAACATGCTTCTTGCTCTCTTCGCAGAACATGGGCTTGGGGCTTATATCAATTCCACACGTTCTTTGGTTGTTTTGTTAAGTGATGGCGGTAGAGTCATCGCCTGGAACCCCGCTTTTGATGTCATCAAACAGAACTTGCCAGAAGCGAAATTTCTACGGGATTTTCTATCTCTCTCCAGCCGAAACATGTTTGACTTGCTGCTTTCCAATGTGACGCATGACCACATCCAGACTCAGGGTGAGCTGGATCTTGGCCAAGGGAATCAGCTCAGCGGATATGCCTGTTTCCTCTATCCTGTACCTGATGGACATGTGCTATTCATTGCGGAGCCTACACACGCGGTTTCAGATCTTGTCACTGTCTCGGCTGAATTGCAGATGGCCAAACAAATATTGGAAAGAAAAGAAATCGAGTTGCAGTCCGTTTTGGCACAGGCCCATGAAGTTTCCCACACTGATGCATTGACCTTTCTTCCCAACCGCCGCCAGATCATGGTGGATTTGCAGAATGCAGTCTCATTTTCCGATCGCTATGGCACGCCGTTGACCATTTCGATGCTTGATATTGACCACTTTAAAAATATCAACGATAAGCATGGACATATTGTCGGCGATGAAGTATTACGTAGCCTGGCTGGAGAATTACGCCAGCAAATTCGGCATCCTGACACTATTGGCCGGTATGGTGGCGAGGAGTTTTTGATCGTTTTGCCGCATAGCACTATGAAAGCCGCCACCGAACAAGCACAACGTCTTTGTGAAAAGGTGCGTGCTTTGTCCATTGTCATTGGCGATGAAACCCTTTCTGTCACGATCAGTATTGGCGTTGCACAATATAGAATTGAGAAAGAAGACTGGCAGACTTTTCTCAGTCGTGCTGACCGTGCGTTATATCAAGCCAAAACTGACGGCAGAGATCAATGGGCAGTTGATCAATGAAATGAATTGAGCTCGCCAAGGAAATTGGCGAGCTCAATTCATTAATTTAAGAAAGTTCAGATTTATTTACTCGGCTTGCTGCACAGTTCGTGGTGCGCGGGGCATGAAGATGTTGAATGATGTGCCAACCCCCATTTTACTTTTGACTTCGATACGTCCGTTATGGCCCTGCACAATTTGTTTGCAGATCGAAAGCCCCAATCCGGTGCCAGCGACTTTGCCCTCATGTTCGCGCACGCGGAAAAACTTTTCAAATAAATGGGGAATGGAATCTTCGGGGACACCCAAGCCTGTATCTTGAATATTCATTGATATTTCTGTATCGGTAAAACTGCCTGTAATGATCACTGTACCATTAGGTCGGTTGTATTTGATGGCATTGCTTAACAAGTTAAGCAAAACCTGTTTCACCTTATCGCGGTCGGCTTCAAGGATGGGCATATCGTGCGGCACATCCACACGGATTTGGACGTTCGTCTCTTGCGCCTTCGTGACCATCACATCGCAGACTTCATAAAGCAGATCTGCAGCGCTAAAGCGTATCTTGCGGAATTGCACGCGACCTGACTCCAACCGTGCCAAATCAAGAAAGGATGAGGCAAGTGAGTTCAAGCGCAAGGTTTCATTATGAATGTTATTGACGATCTGGTCACGTTGTTCGCGTGACATTTCAGGGCGTAATAGAAGATAAGTGGCTGTGCTTAAAGATGCAAGCGGTGTCCGTAATTCGTGAACGAATTCTGCGATCAAGTCCGATTGTTGGAACAAACGTGCGTTCTCAATGGCGACTGCCGCCTGCGCACCTAATACTGAAAGCATCGATTCATCTGGGTCAGTGAACTTGCCTCTTTTTTTGTTGACCACTTCCAAAACGCCCACGATCTTGTTCTTGGTGATCAAGGGAATGCCTAACAAGGATTTGGTCGATTGCCCGATGGTTTGTTCCACACCTTTGAAAAAGCGTTCATCTTTGTGAGCGTCATCAGTGCGCACCGATTTGCGGTTGAGTACGATCCAACCAGCAATGCTGCTTTCGAGCGGGACAATGAGTCCGCGCATGGTAGGCTCATCGATGTTCGTGGCAATTTGAAAGTAGAGCTGACGCGCGGTGTCGTCATACAATAGGATGGATGCGGATTCGGCGTGGGTGATATCGGCTGCGGCATCGACGATATCCTCCAGCAAAGTGTCCAGATCAAGGGTGGATGCTAGATCACGAGAGATTTCGATCACACGCAGGTAACTATCAAGGGTTTGAGTTTTTATTTCAGCCATGGATTGCTCGCTTCATGATTTCAGGGATGATGGTGGCAACATTATCAGTGATGACAATATCTGCGCGTACATTTACGTAGGTACTTGTGTTATTGATAACGATCAAATGCGCGCCGTGATCGAGTGCCTGGATGGGCAAACCAGCGACAGGCAATACTTCCAAAGACGAACCGGCAACCAGCATGAGGTCACATTGCTGGGTCGCACGTTGCGCCTCCTGCCATGCAGATTGCGGCAGTTGTTCCCCGAACAATATCACATCTGGTTTCAAGATTCCATTGCAATTTGTGCACAGGGGGATCGTTCCGTTTTCGATAAAGGGTTTTAAAAATTCTTCAGATAGGAATTGCTTATAACATTGGGTGCAGGAAAGCGTTCTTAAAGTGCCATGCATTTCGACGACATGCTTTGAGCCTGCTTTTTGGTGTAAACCATCAATGTTCTGTGTGACAATGATATTTTGATATCCTGCCTGTTCAAATTCAGCCAAAGCTGTGTGTGCCGGGTTGGGTTGGGCACAAAAAATCTGACTAGCTAGCGGGCGAAACCAATTAAAAAACTTTTCAGGGGCTGTGCGAAAAGTGCTCAGCGAAGCAACCTCCAGCGGCTCATCACGGGACCATAAACCTGTTCCCTCTGAACGAAAATCCGGAATTCCAGACGGGGTGGAAATCCCGGCTCCTGTCAACACAATCACACGCTTGGCTTTGCGGAATAACTCGGCCGCATCCTCGAGCGCAGTCTGTGCTGTGGAGGGCAGGGTCATCGCGGCAAGGCCTCGCGCTCGGTGATGTAATCGACTAGCTTGTTGATCTGTCTGGTGGTTAGACTGTCAGGCTGGCATAAAATCGCTGGTGTTTGCATGCGTGTGGCTTGCACGAATAGTTCAGGTGCGGGAGTTAATGTGCTAATGATTTCATGATCCAGCTTGTTTTGAACCTGACTGGATGGCAATTGTGTGTCGGAACGAATGCGGTTGTTTAGCACTACATTGATATTTTTTTTATTGACACCCATGGATGCGATATCATCGATCAGCGCTTTGGTATGGATAATAGTGTTTGGTGAACCTTCCAACACGATCAAAACTTCATTGCAATCGGGCAAGATCTTTTGAGCAAAGGGTTGAATACCTACACCTAGATCAAGCAGAACAAAACGTACGATGTTGGTCAATGAAGATAAGGTTGCTTCATAATTAGCCACCTGACTGATCAAGTGCATGTCGCGCGGACGGTCTGAAGCCAGCAGGAACTTTAACCCGGATGCATGATGTGTCAGTGACTCGCGTACTTTATCGTTTGTAAAATCAGATATCTTGTTGATACTTAAAAGATCCACCAAACCGGTGGATGCAGTGAGTCCCATATCGAGCGCCATGGCGCCTTGCCCGGGCAGCATCTCGGCCACGATCACATCGCTCTTGCTGCGGTTGAGCAAACCGGCTGCCAGATTTACCGTTAGGGTGGTTACACCTAAACCACCACGCGGCGCCAGCACCCCGATCACATATCCCTGACCACCTTCTTTGGCTGAACTGGTGGCGGGTTTTTTCTCAGCGATGCGTGCCAGCAGAGCCTTAACGCGCGCCTGTAATTCAGAAGGATGAGTTGGCTTGGTCAGGTAATCATTTACGCCTACTTCGAACCCGACCACTTTATCATCAAGTTGAGTTTTGGCAGTGAACATCAAAATGGGTGTACTGACAGTGGCTGGATTCTGCCTCAATCGACGTGTCACCTCGTAGCCGTCCATATCTGGCATCATCACATCGAGCAGGATCAAATCAGGATCCTCCTCAAAGGCTTTATCCAGACCCTGTTGCCCATTGGTGGCAGCGCTAATCTGATAGCCCTGGCGCTGAAGCATCAACCCTACGAGTCTCAATGTGTCCAAGTCATCGTCGACGATGAGAATTTTTTCACTCATAATGCATTTTTCCTTGTATAGAGATAATAATAGTCTAGCATAAAGCCGCCAGTAGGGCAAGATAAATGATGCCCCTGCAAGTATGCTATAATGGATTCGCATATCAGGAATACATCTTTCATGGGGATGACAGGCTTCGACGGGAGAGGCTGGTTCCGGAATGCGAGCCGAGCGGCGCCGAACTCGTAAAATCCGCGCAAAAAATCAAGTGCTAATAACACTTCCTACGCTGCTATGCCCCTCGCCGCTTAATGCGCTGAGACCATAACAGTCAACATCCACAGTTGATGTTGCGTCCGCCGGCCCCGTCCTCCACCCGGTGACGGATCGGGCGAAACAATGGTGAGAGTGCCGCACATGATTCTGCTAAATGTGCGAAAGATTAGCAGATGGTCACAGAGTTACCTGCCCGCCGAGATCTCTGTGATGAAAAACTTCGGCAGGCTACGCTCGTAGATTTCCGTGGGTCGAGTCTTTCGGACCCGGGTTCAATTCCCGGCATCTCCACTAACGTACTACCGCAAGGTGGTACGTTTTGCTATCAAGGAACAACATGAAACAAATTCTTCTTATTGGATTTCTCCTCTTCACTTCTGCCTGCCAAACGGCGACCCCTACGCTTG
>Ga0209131_1002116_pt1 | contig 13586 bp, 16 predicted proteins | sample GraSoi_2013_40cm_FD_185826 | JGI IMG/M metagenome (GOLD analysis project Ga0209131, IMG submission 185826) | Grasslands soil microbial communities from the Angelo Coastal Reserve, California, USA - Sample 9_17_2013_40cm (SPAdes) (version 2) | ecosystem: Environmental > Terrestrial > Soil >...
CCGCCGAGAAGGCGAAGGCGGAGCCGGCCCAGGATTCGGTCACCAACGTCCAGACCGCCGGCGTGGACGAAGGCGGCATCGTCAAGGTTCACGGCAATCATCTCGTCGTGCTGCGCCGGGGCCGGCTTTTCACGGTGAGCCTCGCCAACAACGCGCTCGCGGCCGGCTCGACGGCCGATGCGTTCGGCCCGGGCATCGATCCCGGCGGCGCCTGGTACGACGAGATGCTGATTCGCGGCGACACGGTAATCGTGATTGGTTTTTCGTACCAGCGCGGCGGCACGGAAGTGGGCCTCTTCGACATCGACGCCGCGGGAAAGCTCGCGTACCGCGCCACCTATCACCTGCGCTCGAACGACTACTACTCCTCGCGCAACTACGCGAGCCGCCTCATCGGCGACAAGCTCATCTTCTATGCGCCGCTGTATCTGAATCTGTGGCGCGGCGGCGGCGATCCATTCGGGCTCTTTCCGGCGATGCGCAGGTGGCGAACCGACGGTCCCTCGGGCGAGTTCAAGCGCATCGCACCGGCCACCCGCATCTACCGCACCGACGACGAGCTCGAGCCGTGGAACGTCGCGCTGCACACCGTGACGATCTGCGACCTCGCGCGACGCGAGATGGAATGCGAAGCGACGGCGGTGCTGGGTCCCGCAGGGCGCGTGTTTTATGTCGCCAGCGAATCCGTCTACGTGTGGACGACGCGATCGGGCCGCGGCGCCACGACGACGCAGGGATCGGCCGTGTTCCGGATTCCCCTCGATGGAGCGGCTCCGACCGCGCTGAAGACGAGCGGCAGCCCCATCGACCAGATGTCCTTCCTGGAAAGCGGCGACGGACACTTGAACGTGCTATTGCGCGCGCAGGGACGCGGCGAAGCGATGTGGGCGGCGGAATCGGGCTCGGGCTCGATGGCGCTGATGCGCGTGTCACTCGATCTCTTCGGCGACGGAAAGGACACCGCTCCCGCCTCCGCTTACCGCCGCCTGCCTTCGCCGGGCGGCTACAACATCCAGAACCGCTTCGTCGGGCCGTATGTGCTCTACGGCAGCGGCAGCACGTGGGGAGGTCCCAATACGAATGGCCGCAACGCCTTGCACGCGCTCAAATGGGCGGAGAACGGCACGATGCAATCGCTTTCGATTCCCCATGGCGTCGATCGCATCGAGGCGATGGGTCGCAATGCGATCGTCATCGGCACCGCGGGCAAGGACCTGCTTTTCTCGAGCGTGCGCCTGGGCGACGACGTGACCATTCCCAATCGCTTCACGCGCGGGAACGCCGCGCAGGGAGAAACGCGCAGCCACGGATTCTTCTACAAGCCCGAATCGGAGGAGGCCGGCATCGTGGGCCTGCCGGTGGTGGGACCGGGGCGTCCCGGCTCTCGTCGGCTCCGGGAAGGATCGGCCGCGGTCGCGTTCCTGCGCAACGACGCGCTCATGTTGAGCGAGATGGGCGAGCTCTCGGCCAAGCCGGTCGCCAACATGAACGACAACTGCCGCGCCTCGTGCGTGGATTGGTACGGCAATGCGCGCCCGCTATTCCTGCGCAGCCGCGTCTTCGCGCTGATGGGTTACGAGATCGTCGAGGGAAAGATCGCGGCGGGCGGCATCGAGGAAGCCCGCCGCGTGAGCTTTGGCCCGTAGCCTACTTGGTGCTGCTCGACGGCTGGTCCTTCATCTCCTGCGTGGCGCTGGGAGTGCTCGTGTCGCTGGTCGAGGCGCTGGTCGACACGCTCAGCGCGGCGAGTGTTTGCTGATCGAGCTTGCCGGACGGGGTGAGGCCCTGCGCCTGCTGGAGTTTCTTGATGGCGGCCTTGGTCTGCCGTCCCGCCTTCCCGTCCACCGGACCCGCGTCGAAGCCCTTGTCGTTCAGCGCCTGCTGTAGCTCGCGGACGCTGGACGTGTCGTTGAGGGACGACGAGATGTTGGCCATAGCGGCCGTGGACGAAATTGCAAATAGGGCGATGACAAGCGCTCGAAGCTTCATGGTGATTTCCTTTTTTCCGTTGATTGGGTGCGCGAACGGCAAGTTCTACATTGACGCTTTTCGCCGCTGGGCTTGGAGCGGGCCGAGCCGCGCGCACCGCAACAACATGCAAAGCGCGTGCCGAGGCGCTTCGTCATGAGCCGAAGGGTTCAGCCCAGGTTCAGGGTGACCTCGTCCGGTCCGAACACGACCCCCGCCGGATAGGCGACGGCGTGGCCGCCCGCGGAGAGCGTGACGCCGATCTGCGAGCCCTCGAGCGCTTTCACGAACACGCGCAGCTGCGATGACAGCTTGGGCTTGCCGACCTGGATGGTGTGGATCTTGCGGCGCCTCGAGACGAAGTCGCGAAGGGCCTCGCGGGCGAGGCGCACCTTTCCGGCGCGCTCTCGCGGGGCGACGTCGATGGTCAGGGAGAATCCGTCGGGGCTGGTGTGAAGCCCGTAGCGCTCGATCGCCAGGTTGTCCGTCCAGCTGCCGTCGACGTAAGTCACGATAATGCGGCGCGCGGAGCCGACGACGAGCGTCGGATTGCTTTCTTCTTTTTTGCGCTTCTTTCCCGACGCCATGACGTCTCTCCCCAGACGTGAAGCGCGCAATTATACCTTCACATGTTCTTGAAGATCGACATGAACGTAAGGCTCACCGGAAGCGTCTCTGGACGGCTCTTGAGGCGGATCGTCCCGCGTCCCGAATCGTCGCGCGAGACCGCCGCGATGGCTTTCATGTTGACGATGGTCGAGCGGTGGATCTGCTTGAAGTTCGTGCCATCGAGGACTTCCAGCAGCTCGCGGATCGGCTTGCGCACCAGGGCTTCGCCCTCCGCGGTCATCACGACGGTGTACTTGTTGTCCGCCTGGAAATAGGCGACGTCGTCCACCATGATGAGGCGCGTCTCCTTGCCCACGCTCGCGGTGATCCATTCGAGCGTTGAGCCTCTCGTCGTGGCGGGAATGCTCGCGCGCAACTGCTCGATGATCGCGGCGAGGGCGCCCGCGTCCGGAGCCCCCGAGAGCCGGGTCTTCAGGCGTTTCACGGTTGCGGTGAGCCGGTCCAGCTCGATCGGCTTCAGCAGATAGTCCATCGCGCCGCGGTCGAATGCATCGATCGCGTACTGGTTGTAGGCCGTAACGAAGACGATGTGCGTTTGCGGGCTGGCTTCGGCGGCTGCTGTGGCCACCTCGAGACCGGTCAAGCCCGGCATCCGGATGTCGAGGAATGCGACTTCGGGACGGTGCGTCTCGATCGCCTCCAGCGCGCTGCCGCCGTCTTCGCAGGCGGCGACGATCTCGAGGTCGGGCCAGGCTTGCGAGAGAAGCGACAGGAGCTCGTTGCGGAGGAGCTGTTCGTCTTCGGCGACGACGCATTTAGGCATTGGCATTGGGCCCCGGCCCGTTGCCGCTTTGCGGCGGCAGGGGCGACGAAGGTACGGTGATTGTCGCAGCTACGCCTTTGGGGAAGTTGGCCACGATCGAGAATGAGGCTGCGCCACCGTAGGCCAGGCGCAGGCGCTCGCGCACGTTCTTCAGCCCGATTCCGGTGCCGCCGCCGAATTCGCTGAAGCCGCGGCCGTCATCGGCGATGGTGATCGAGACCTTGCCGTCCGCCTCGCGCGCGAGGATCCAGATCGTTCCCCCACCGGGCACGGGCTCGAGGCCATGCTTGATCGCGTTTTCCACGAGAGTCTGCAGCATCATCGGCGGCAGCGGCGTGGGCTTGAGCGATTCCGGCACCTGGATCTGCGCGGTGACGCGATCGCCCAGGCGAATCTTCAGGATCTCGAGGTAGGCCTGCGAGCGCTCGAGCTCTGCGCCCAGGGTGGACATGTCATCCTCCGTGCGGGGCATCGATGTGCGCAGGTAGATGATGAGGTTCGCGAGCATGCGGTCCGCCTTCGCGGGGTCGCTGCGCGTCAGCACCTGGGCGCTGGCAAGCGTGTTGTAGAGGAAGTGCGGCTCGACCTGGGCGTGGAGAAGGTTCAGCTTGGCAACGGCGAGCTCCTTGTCGGTCGCGGTATCCCGGACAAGCGCTTCCTCGCCCTTGCGCCGCGCGGAGACGCGCTGCGAGATCGCGCGGCTGATCGCCTCGGCATTCTCGTAGTTGGTCCCGTCGTCCACCATGAACCAGTCCAGCCAGGCCCCGGCCTCGGGCTCGCAGACGAGCCTCACGGTGACGGTGCGTTCGCCCGGCGTGAGCGTGGCGGAAACGAGATTGCTGCGCGCGCCCGAGGCGCCCATCGCGCGCCTGCGGCCCTTCGCTCCGCTGAAGTACGGATCCATGCGCTTGACCCGCGCGTAGATCTGCATGCTGTCGCGCGCGCTCTCGACGCCATCGACGTACGGCAGCTCGCGGATCGCCGCGTCCACGATCTCGAAGGCCTCGGCGGACGGCAGCGGGATCTCGATCTGGCGCCGGTGCCGGTTCGCCAGGGTGGTCGAGTCGATTTTTTCCGCGATGAGGCGCACGCGGCGCACGTGCGAGAAGGCCCGGACGATCACGAAGATCATCAGGATCACCACGAAGAGGCCGAAGATGCCTCCCGGGGTGCGCCCGAAGAGGTTATGCCACAGGATGATGACGACGATGACGAGCGCCCACCAGGCGAGGGCGATGCGGAGAATGAACCAGAAGGACTTCATGCCGTGCAGGATACCAACGGGGGCGCGGGGCGACCCTGCCGATCCGACGAAAACGGGGGGAGAGGGTGTGAAATCGGGTAAACGGCGCGTGGGGCGAGGACGTTATTCCCTGCAGATGGCCTCGCGAAAAATCCCCTGCCTTTTGATCGTCGCCGCCGCTGCCTGGCCGGCGCTGGCGCCCGCGCAGCGCGTGGACCTCTCCGGCGCGGAAAAGCTCATCGTCGATGCGACCAACGCCTTTCGCCGCGAGGAGGGCCTGGGCGCGGTGAAATCAGACTCCGCGCTCGCCCATGCGGCGCGCGATTTCGCCGAATTCATGGCGCATACGGGTCGCTACGGCCACACCGCCGACGGCCGGAATCCCGGCGATCGCGCCACCGGCAACGGCTACGGTTATTGCCTCGTCGCCGAGAACATCGCCTATCAGTACAACAGCGCCGGATTCCGTACCGCGGAGCTGGCGCGCGGCTTCGTCGACGGCTGGAAGCGCTCGCCGGGTCACCGCAAGAACATGCTGGATCCCGCGGCTACCGACACGGCGGTCGCCGTCGCGCGGAGCGCGACGAGCGGCTACTACTACGCGGTGCAGATGTTCGGCCGGCCGAAATCACTCGGGTGCCGGCGCTAGCGCGCACGGCACCCGGTGCCAGGTGAACTCTACTTCAGCGTGACCGTGTAGAGGTGGACCTCGGTCTTGCCCACGTTCTTGTTCGCGAAGGTGTCCTTGGGCGAGTACTTCACCTCTCCCGCTTTCCAGTGGATGGTTTCCTTCTTGCCGTCCGGACGGGTTCTCTCCATCGTGCCGTCGCTCAGGGCCCGCGTGACGCGCACGCCGCGTTCACGCATCGCGGAAGACGCCCCGGGTTTGTAGCGGGTCTCGGTCACTCGCACTTTGTCGTTCTCGACGATGACCTTCGTATCCTCTTCGCCCTTCGCAGGCGCGACGGGCTTCGAAGGGGTGGGGGTGGCTGCGGCCTTCGGCTTGTCTTGCGCGAGCGCGGTGCCTGCGAAAATCGCCGCTGCCGCGAGCGCGGGGACAAGAGTGAAAAAACGCCTGGATATCATGCGGTCTCCTCCCTTTACGGGTCGTTGTTGGGGAGGGATACAGTACTCCCTTTGACTTGATCCCCTCCATGAACGCGCTCGACGTCCGCGACGTGAAAAAGCAGTTCGGCGCCGTCGAGGCGCTGCGCGGGGTGAGTTTTTCCGTGGCACCTGGCGAAGTGTTCGGCTATCTCGGGCCCAACGGTGCGGGCAAGACGACGACGCTGCGCATCGTGCTCGGTCTCGTGCGCCAGAGCGCGGGCCACGCAACGCTGTTCGGGATCGATTCGACTTCGCCGCGGAGCCGCGCCGACATCGGCTTCCTGCCCGGCGATCTCCGGCTTTACGGCGACATGACGGCGCAAGCGACCCTCGATTTCTTCGCGCGCTTTCGACCCGCGCGGCCGCCTGTGCTCCGATCGATGCTCCTGGATGCGCTCAACGTCGATGCGGCAACGCTCGCCCGGCGCGTCAAGTTTCTCTCCCATGGGACGCGCCAGAAGCTCGGCCTCATCGTGGCGATGCAACACGATCCGGCGCTGGTTCTCCTCGACGAGCCGACCAACGGCCTGGATCCTCTCGTGCAGCACGCGTTCCGGGGCCTGGTCGCGGAGTTCGCCGCGCGCGGCCGCTCGGTGCTGTTCTCCTCTCACGTGCTCTCGGAAGTCGAGGCGGTGTGCAAACGCGTGGCGATCCTGCGGCAAGGCGAGATCGTCGCGTTGGAGACGATCGAGCACTTGCGCGCCAAGGTGGTGCGCAAGCTGACCGTGCGTTTTCGCGGCGCGGTTCCGTGCGGCCTGGTCGAGAGCGCCAGAGTGACGCGCAGCGAAGTGCGCGGCCGCGAGGCGGTGCTCTGGCTGCAGGGGGATCCGAATGCGGTGTTGCGCGCGCTCGCCGCCGCCGACGTCGAGGACCTGGTGTTTCCGGAGCCGGAGCTCGAGGACATCTTCCTCGCCTACTACCAGCCGGAGCGCCGCGATGCTTAACATCGTGCGGCGACAGCTCGATCGCAACTGGATTTTCCTCCTCGCCTGCGGCGTGGTGCTGGGCGGCTTCGAGGTGCTCGTTTGCGCCATGGTCGCGAGCGTCGATGTCGAAGGCGCGTTCGGCGAGATCACGAAGTTCGCCCCTGCGGTCTTTCGCGCCATGATCGAGCAGACGTTGATGGGCGGCTCGCCCGCCGCGGTGCTCGCCTTCGGCTGGAACCACCCCGTGGCGCACGCGCTTCTTACCGCCGTCGCGATCACCCTGGCCGCGCGCGCGATCGCGGGCGAGGTCGAGAACGGCGCCATCGAGCTCGTGCTGGCGCAGCCGGTTTCCCGCACGCAGTACTTCGGGGCCCACGTGATCTTCGCGGTCTGCGCGCTTTCCGCCGTGCTGGCGGTGGGGGTGCTCGCGACCGCGATCGGCCAACTGGCTTTCTCGTTGAGCGCGTTCGGCTGGGACCGCCTTGCCGCACTTTTCGTCAATGCGCTCCTGCTGCAGCTGGCGATCTACGGGCTCACGTTGCTCGCCTCCGCGTTCGGTCGCGAAGCCGGCCGTGTGGCCCTCATCGGCGTGATGTTCGCGGTGCTTTCGTTCCTCGTGAACGCGATCGCGACCCTGTGGGACAAAGCGGCGCCCTTCAAGCCCTTCTCGTTGCACAGCTATTTCGATCCGCGCGAGGTTCTGGTGGAAGGCCATTTGGCGGCGGGATCCATTTTGGTGCTCGCGGCTTTTGCAGCCGTCGCGACCGCGCTCGCGTTAATTCGCTTCGCGCGCCGCGACCTTCCTTGATCGGGGCTCTGATGAAGATGAAGCGCATTGCTTGTGTACTGTTCGTCGCCGCGTGGTTGGGCGGATGTGCCGCTCCGCTTGTCCAGTATCCAAGCGACCCCCAATTGACTGTCGCCGTATCCAGCGCGGTCGAACACGACATGCGCGGGGGCGACTACGTCATTCCCGACAGCCAGGTATCCATTGGAGGAAGAAGCGGGGGCTCGGCGGCCTTCGGGGGCCTGGGCCTGATGGGTCTTGCCATCGGACAATCGATCGACGCGGGGCTCAATCAAGCCACGATCGGAAAGGAGGAAAAGAATCTCGCGCTGAGGTTCGATGCTTTCGTCACCGACCTGCTAAGAAAACGAATCGCGGCCGCGCCCCAGGGACGCCAGGCGTTGCGAGTCGCCGCGCGCGTGGACCCATCCACGCAGGTGGAGGTCCTGACTTCGGCTCGCTTTTTCGTCACCCATCCCCCGGGGATTCCGGTGCTCTTCTTTCTCGACGCGCGGTTCGCCTCACCGGGTTCGGCGGGACGCGCCAACCTGATCCACTATTTGCACCTGTCACCCAAGCCGCGGCCCTTTACGGACGGGGAAAACGGGTGGGCGGATCAGGGCGGCGCGCCGTTCCGCACGGTCGCGTATCAGGCCTTCGATCGCCTGGCCGCGGTCTTCCTCGCGGATCTGCGCGGCGAGCTCCGGCGCAATGCAAGCGACCTCAAGCGCGTGCGGTGGCAGTCCCTGGCCGGGACGCAGCCCGTGACCGGCCTGCTCTTGTATGAGCAAGCAGACTACATAGCCGCAATGCCGATGTTCGGCGAGACGCCGTCCCGCAACAGGACGGTGATCGTGGAGCGCTCGGTGCTGCTCGACTAGGATCGCGAAAGCGCCCATGAGCCGATCGAACCATCAACTTTTCCCGCGGCGCGCTGCCCCACCTGCACGCAGAGGAAAAGGAGGCCGGCATGAAACCCGCACGAGCAGTGGCTTACGTGGCGCTCCTGGCGCCGTTGGCGTCAGTGGCGCAGGTGTCGTATTCCCGGGCGACCATCGAGCCGCCCATCCTGTACGTGTGTGCGGAGCGGCAAGTCTCGCTGGACGAGCGCAAGTCGTTCCTCGACATGGACAAGCGGCAGATCGATCGCGAGCACGACGCCATCGCAATGGAAGCCGCGAATCTGGCGGCGGAGCTGCGCAATCTCGATAACAGCAATACGGCGGCGGTCGCGGCGTACAACACCCGCTCCGCGGATCACAATCGCCGCGTCGCGGTCCACAACGGCTATGTCGCGGAGATGAATCGCGCGGCAGCGCTCCTCAACGGAGATGGCGTGGATTTCATGGCGTATTGCAGTAACTTGCGGTTTAGCCGGAGATAGAGGGAGATCTTCAGGCCCGGGTTCCGCTCTCGCCGCCGCGAATGAGCTCGACGCCGTCCACGGTCATCTTCCAGACCCCGTCGTCCAGGTGCGGCGGCTGCGAGACGACGAAGGTCGTATTGAACGGGCCGACGCCGACCACGAAGTTGTTGCCCTCGAAACGCTGGATCGGCGCGTTGATGCTGTTGCTGCCGCCCGAGGTGCGGCGGTGGTATTCGACCTGGCCGTCCTGCGTGATGCGCAGCGACACCCCCTGCGCTCTCCAGTCTCCGGCGTAGGTGCTCTTGTCGGCCGGCAGCGGCTCGCTGCAGGCCATGAGCAGCGAGACCAGGAAGAAGGCGGCGATACGCGAGGCTCTCATGGCTAGCGTCCGGCGATGCGCGCGTCGCGCAGGTATTGCATCGTGCCCGCATGAATCGAGGCGCGGTCGGCGACCGCGGCGTAGGTGTTCGCGGCGGTGCTTTCGCGCGCCTGCACCAGGCGAGAGGCGAGCTTCGCCTCGCCGCGATGCATCGCCCGCGTGACGCGATACGCCACGTCATCGGGCAGGCTCGCGCGCGCGAAGACGAAGCTCCACGAGCCCACCGACGCAATGTCGAGCATCTGGCCCTGGAAGCTGCCGGCGGGAATGGTCGCGAACTTGAGGAACTTGTGCCTGGCGAGGATGAGGTCGATCTCGCGCTCGTTGGGCGCGATGAAGCGCGCGCCACCCGGCATCTGCGCGGCCTCGATGAATCCCGGCCAGCCGATGCCCGCGCCCCAAAGCGCCGCCACACGGCCGTCGCGCAGCATCGCCGGGCCGTCGCCGGCGCGCTCGAGGTAGATCGACTGGAAGTCGCGGTCGCGATCGAGGCCGAGGGCGTCGAGCACATAGCCCGCTTGCAGGACGAAGCCCGATCCTTTCGCGCCCCATGCGACCGGCTTTCCCTTGAGGTCCTGGATCTTGCGGTAGGGACTGTCGGCGCGCACCACGAACATTCCGGGTGCCGAGTACATCGCCCACACGATCTTGATGTTGGAGGGCTTGTCGCGCCCGATGCCGGCGAGCGCCTGGTAGGCGGCCTCGCCCTGCACGAGCGCGAGGTCGAGCTTGCTCTCCTCGAGGAGCGGCACGTTCTCCGCACTGCCCTTCGTGTTGCGCGGCTCCACGGTGATACCCGGGTCGGCTTCGTGGATGGTCGCGGCGAATGCCGCGCCGTAAACGGGAAAGCCTCCGCCCGGGGTCGCCGTGCCAAGCGAGAGGGTAATGGGGCCGGATGTGGGTTGCGTCGAGCAGGAGGAGAGCAGGGCAAGCGCGCAGCCCAGTACCAACGTGATGATTCTCCTCGCCATGGGCGCCACGATACCCGAACTTCCCTCGAGGCTGAAGCTCAAACAGCGAATCACGCGCGGAGCTGGCACATGCTCACCTGGGCACTCATCTTCTTGCTCATTTCCCTCGTCGCCGGTGTCCTGGGATTCACCAACGTAGCCGCGGGCGCCCGGGCCATAGCCAAGGTCCTCTTCTTCATTTTCCTTGCGATCTTCCTGATCGTCCTGATCTTCGGCGTGATGTTGGGCATGCTCGTGTTTTGAGCGCAGAGGTCGACCGCCGAATTTATTCCAGAGGCTTCATCCTCCAATGGGACTACTGCGGTGGGAAACGCGGTCGGCGGGCCGGCGTCGAACTCAGACGTGTGAGAAAGGAGTCCAGACCATGAAACCCATCATCACCGGCCTTGCGACCGGATTCGCACTGCTCACCCTCTCGACCGGGGCGATGACCGCCGCTCCCACGACTGCGCCGAGCCAGACGACGAAGTCGGAAGCACCCGCGACGAAGACCCAGACGGCCCAGTCCGGCACGACGACGACGAAAGGTCCCTCGCGGACCGGGCAACCCAATCAGAGCTGCGAGACCACGCCCAACACACCGGGCAATTCGGCCTCTGCGCCGGGCTCCGCGTTCAATCCGAGCGGCAAGGCGGGCACCAAGTATGCGGGAGAGCAGCCGCAGAATTCCCGCAATACCGCGAGCGTTTCGCAATACGACGCCGCCTGCGCGCACCAGAAGTAAGCCCTAGTCGACTTTGACGTTCGCTTCCTTCACGATCCGCGTCCATTTCGAGAAGTCGTCCCTGATGTAGGCGCCGAATTCTTCCGGCGTGCCGCCGACGGCTTCGGCGCCCAGGCCCTCGAACTTTTCCCTGACGGCGGGCTGGGCAATCACCTTGCGCGTGGCGACGTTGAGCTTGTCGATGATCTCGCGCGGCGTTCCGGCGGGCGCGATGAGCCCGGTGACATTGGTGGCCTGGAAGCGCGCGTAGCCGGCCTGGGCCGCGGTGGGAACGCCGGGCAGCATCGGCACGCGCTCGCGCGAGGTGACGAGCAACGCCCGCCTGGATGTGGCTCGCCGCCGAGGTGATCTGGTCGAAGTGCAGGTCCACTTGCCCGCCCATGAGATCGGTGAGCGCCTGGCCGCTGCCCTTGTAGGGAATGTGCGTGAACTTCGCTCCCGAGATTTCCTGGAAGAGCTCGCCCACCAGGTGGTTGGAGCTTCCCGTTCCCGCCGACGACATGGTGAGCTTGCCGGGATTGGCCTTGCCTTGCGCCACCAGCTCAGCGGCGGTCTTCGCGCTCGACGCGGGGTTCGTGACCAGCACGAAGGGTGCGGAGGCGATCATGATGACCGGCGCGAAGTCCTTGAGCGGATCGTAGGGATTCTTCGGGTACAGGCTCGGCGCCACGCTGAAGGTGCTGTTGGAGCCCATCAGCAGCGTGTAGCCGTCGGGTTGCGACTTGGCGACGAGATCCGCGCCGATGGTGCCGCCCGCGCCGGGCTTGTTCTCCACGACCACCGGATGTCCCAACGCCTCGGAGAGTCCGGGGGCGACGAGGCGCGCGGTGATGTCGACGTTTCCGCCGGGTGCGAAGGGAACGATGATCTTCACCGCCTTCGTCGGGTAACCCTGTGCGAACGCCACGGTCGTGGCGAACGCGAAGAGCGCTATGGCAAGCCGCATCATTTCAGCTTGTCGAGAATGTCCTTCATCTCGTCGCGGTCGAAGGCGCGCAGCACCTGCGTGCGCACGTTGCCCGCCGAGCCGAGTGCCAGGGCGAGCGCGGTGATCGAGTGGTCGTCGGGAGCCTCGAAGATCGCGACGACGTCGTAGGCTCCGAGCGTCCAGTAGATCTCGCTCGCCTTCACGCCGAACTTCTTCGCCAGGCTGCGCACGGCGTCGGCGCGCTTGGTGGTGTCCTTGATGTTGCGGACTCCCTGGTCGGTGAAGCTGGAGAGAATGATGTAGGTCGCCATGGCGGTCCTCCCTCGCGAGTGGAAGGCGCAGTCTACGCCGGGATGCGCGAATGGGTCGACAGGGCTTCGAGCACGCGCCGGCGTCCCACGCCGGTGATCTCGGTGCGCACCGCGGCCGTCATCCGCCCGTGGTGCACGACGCGGGAGCGCGCGCGCAGCACGGAGCCTTCGCCCGGGCTCACGAAGGCGGCGCTGATCCCGGTGAGCCCCCAGCTTTCCGGCAGCGAGGCGCTCGCGGTGGCCGCGGCCTCGGCGAGAAGGATGCCGCCCTGCGCGTGGCCGACGCGGTTGGCGACCTGCTCGCCGTTCTTCATCGCACAGGCGGCTCCGTCCTTCGTGTGGCGCGGCTCCAGGCCCCAGAAGCGGCGGATGAAATCGACGTCGCCGCCGGCCAGCGTCTTCTCGGCGTGGCGCAGCAGCTTCATCTCCTCGCGCGTGAGGTCGGCCTCGGCGAGCCGCGGCGCCTCGCGGCGTCGCGTGTCGGGCAACGGATGCAACGTCACACCCGGCGGTGGGGCGAGCGCCATGAAAGTCCCGGTGCCGTAGCAGGCCTGCCCCTTCGCGCCGGCCACCGAGACGCGCGCGAGCCCCTGCTTCGAATGACCCCCGAAGAAGCCCTGGAAATCGCTCGTCGCCTCGAGACGGCCTTCGATGCGCGCGCCGGTCATCTGGAGGTTCATGTTCACGGTCGCAAGCCGCGTCGTGAGGGTGAGGCCGGCGCGGATGCATCCGGCGAGCGCCATGTCGGCGAGCATCGCCAGCACCGCGAAGTTCGCCTGGCCGTCGCGATCGGCGCAGTGCGGTCCGGTTTCGACCGACACGCGCATGTCCCGCGTCGCGATGGTGTCGAAGGAGAGCCCGAGGAAATTTCCCGAGAAGAAGAATCCGGGCTCGCGGTTCAACGCGATGCCGCGCAAGACGCGCTCGCGGATCGCCGCGCTCACCCGGGCGCCTGCAGGATCGCGGGCTCGAAGTGCAGCGTCTCGCCGCCTTGCGAAAGCCACAGCGCGCCTTCCTGGATGGTGCAGTCGATGCGCATGTTGCGCTCGGATCGCGCGCTCACCGTCTCGAGCGCCGACTCGGGAATCTCGATGACCGAGAGGTTGTCGAGGCGTTTGAGGGCGGCCTCGTTCTGGTCCCACCAGAGCGCCGCGCTGCGGCCGCCGTAGATGTACACCTTCACCTGCGCCGCGCGCCCCGCGGCCTTGCGGATCTCGCGCTCGTCGGGAAGCCCCACATCGATCCAGAGGTCGATTGCGCCAGTGAGGTCCTTCTTCACCAGGTCCGGCTCGTCCTCGTTCGAGAGCCCGCGGCCGAATTCGAGCGCCTCGTCGGCGTTCAACGCGAAGGCGAGGAGCCGCACCATCATGCGCGCGTCGGTCTCGGAAGGATGGCGCGCGATGGTGAGCGAGTGCGTGGCGAAATGGTGGCGGTCGAGGTCGGAGACGGTGAGCTCGGCTTTGAAGATGGTGGATTTGAGTGC
>Ga0209131_1002117_pt1 | contig 13583 bp, 5 predicted proteins | sample GraSoi_2013_40cm_FD_185826 | JGI IMG/M metagenome (GOLD analysis project Ga0209131, IMG submission 185826) | Grasslands soil microbial communities from the Angelo Coastal Reserve, California, USA - Sample 9_17_2013_40cm (SPAdes) (version 2) | ecosystem: Environmental > Terrestrial > Soil >...
CTGATAGAGAAGATCCGCATAGGTCAGCTTCTTGCCGACAAAGCCGTCATAAACATCTTCAATGCACTTGGCTCCCATCGGATCAACGAAGACGCTGTTGAGCGCGTTCAAGAAGTCGTAGCCGGTGGTTCCGCTTACCGGCCATTCTCGCGGGAGTCGTTCCGTCCGTCCCAGGATTTTTTCCACGAAGACGAAGATCTCGCGAGAATGTTCCAGGGCTGGATCCTTGCCAAGCTGTTCGCGCAAGCGATTGAGGTAAGCAAGCGGATCTCGCAACCCGTCGATGTGATCGATACGCAGGCCGTCAATAGGCGGTTGTGCGGCGAGCCGCGTAATCAGCCCGTGCGTTGCTTCAAAAACCAGCGGATCCTCTACGCGCACCCCGACCAGGTCCGTAATCGTGAAAAACCGCCGATAATTAATTTCCTCATTCACGTTTTGCCAGTAAGACAAGACATAGAATTGTTCGGCAAGCAGACGCTCAAGCGGCGAAAAGCTGGCGGGATCACCTCGCTGCCCGATGAACTCGTCCAACCTATCTTGCAAAAACTCTTCCACGTCCGCATTCGCATTTACCAACTGCCGCAATCGTTCTCGCAGAGCTTCGAATCGTAGGCGGGTCTCTCCCGTTTCCCCGGGCTTCACCGTTGGGGGAGACGGCAACGCGGCAAATGCCGCCACAATTCCAGAATATTCCTGATAGGCGGTCGAGTCTTCTCCCAATTTTCCGCGAAGACTATCGATATTCTTGCCGAGAATTCCCGAATACGTTTTTGGCGCCAGCGGGAATAATGATTCGAAGTACTGGAGGAAAAGCCGACCTTCCGAAAAAATCAGCTTGAACTCTCCATTTTCCAGCACTTCGGCAAATGGACGCCCGAGGACGGGAAGCAAAATCTTGCTGTCAAGGCTGCGCGATGGCGGATGCCAGTCCACGTCGAAGTAGGACGCGTAGGCCGACTCCGGTCCGTGCTCCAGCACATCCATCCACCAAGAGTTCTCGCTGCTCGCGGACATGTGGTTCGGCACGATGTCCAGAATTAAACCCATGCCGCGATTACGTAGCTCGGTTTGTAATGCGAAAAAATCTGCTTCAGTGCCCAGTTCCGGATCGAGGCGCGTGGGATCGACAACGTCATACCCATGAGTGCTGCCAGCGCGGCTGCGCAATATCGGCGAGGCATAAATGTGCGTGATGCCCAGCTCGGCAAAATAATCGAGCAGCTTCGTCGCATCGCGAAACGTAAAGTCCTTATTAAACTGCAGGCGGTATGTCGCGGATATTGGCGTGCTGCGTTCCATTAGGACTTCCTATTGGCCACAGCTCCTATTGGCCATTGATCCGCAGGTTCTCGCGAAGGAGCGCAAGCGCGTCGAAGAGATTTTTCGCTGCTCCGTTCTCGGTCTGCGCCTGCTCGCGCACTTCATCCATGGTTCTGATCAGCGGGCCGTAGCAGATGTTTTGAACCTCCCAGAGCACGACAGGGAAGGGAAGCGTGCTCACAAATGTGAGGAGTGTCGTTAGCTTTTGCACCACTTCCAAATTCGATGGGGCAGCCGCGAAGAACTCCGCCTCCGTCTCCAACCGCCTGCGAATCGCGTACTCGAGACCCGGTACGTCAAGCGTGATGTTTCCCACCGCTGCTTCTTTTAGGTAGCTCTGTATCGCGTCCAGATCAGGCTCGCGCTGCTCAAAAGCTTGTTTCAGTTGGCTGTTCAGAGCGATCTGTGCGGCGGACTGAAACGCCAGAGGTACGGGAATTCCCAAGCCATTTAGAAAACGAATCAGCGGCGCTTGATTTTCGTAGATGCTTCGATAGGCGGCTGCGGCCGTGGCCAGCGACTCTTTCAGGATGACATCGACGATTTTTCTCTGTTCGTCGCGGAACAAAGTGCGGAGAGAAAACGTGTTATTGGCGAATTTCTCCGTCAAACCCTGCAAGACTTGCGTCGTATCCGCCTTAGAAAACGAGTCCATCAGCGTGCTTTTTAGCTGATCGTAGTCTTCCATTTTCTCGAACCGGCTGACCCCGCCCGCAAGGTTGTGATCTCCCAGGTGCAGCACTGCAAAGGTGAGACTCGCGGATTCTCTGGTAATTTCGGAGCTGAAACGCGCGCGACCTACCGCCAGTTTTTGCTTTCCTTCAACATCCAGCTCGTAATCCTCGCGTTGGACGTTGTAGCAGAAAATTTTGGTACGCTCCCCGAACGGTTCGAAAAGGGAACTGATGGCGTAGTGCCCGGCAAGCTGATCCGTCGAAACAAACGCGGGCTTGACCCATTTTTCGTAAATCTGCTTGCCATCACTATGTTCGGGAAGATTACTTTTCGCGGCGGCAAGCCGTTCCATGAATCCCGATTCAATGCATTTCGCGCCGAGATCCTGCGCCAATCGTATTGCGCGGCCCGCATATTGAATGACCTGCACCGTCTCTAGGCCCGACACCTCGTCGAAAAACCAGCCGCAGCTTGTGTACATCAGCATCGCGTGCCGCTGCATCTCCAGCAGCTTCAGCGCGGCGACCTGTTCTTCGTCGCTCAAAGAGTGCGTCGCGTGACTGCCCAGGAAATTCAGCGCGTTCTCTTCTGCCCGGTTAAGCACCACCTGGATGTATTCATCGCGAGCGCCCCAGACGTCTTTCAGCAACGGCCCCGCTTGTCGTTCGTAAAAGGTCGCGAGTTCATCGCGCAGCCAATCGAGCGCGGCGCGCAAGGGAGCGCGCCATTCCTGATTCCAGCCTGCATGTCCACCGGAATTGCAGCCGCAATTTGAACGCCACCGTTCGATTCCGTGGACGCAACTCCAGGAGCTATTGTTTACAACCTCTACGAAATGGTCCGCCGGATGCCGCTCGAGAAACTCGCCATAATTTGTAAGTTGCGCGAGCTTATTCGCCTCGACGTGATGCAGCGCATACGAAAGCGCCATCTCACCGAAGCGATGATGATGGCCGTAACTCTCGCCGTCTGTCGCGATGTGCACCAGCTGCGGCCATTGCCGCGCGTCCGAAAAGCCGCTCATCAAGCGGTCGGCAAAACGCTGGCCATTGTCCAGCAATCGTTCGAAGGCCACGCCTTGCGAAATGGGCCCGTCATAAAAAAATACGGTAATCGCTTTTCGCGATGGCAACTGCACGAGATAAGCGCGGCTTGGATCCACTCGGTCGCCGCTGACGTCTTGCCATGATCGGCTGCCGCGCTTGCGAATGCGCTTGGCCTGCCGCGGCGCAAGGATGGTGAATTTAATCCCGTTCTCGGCCAACACCTCGAGCGTTTCGGTGTCGACCGCCGTCTCCGGCAGCCACATGCCTTCCGGCAGCCTGCCAAAACGGTACTCAAAATCGCGTATTCCCCATTTCACCTGCGTGACTTTGTCGCGGCGATTGGCCAGCGGCATGATCATATGGTTGTAAGCTTGCGCGATTGCGGAACCGTGCCCGGAGTATCGCTCGCGGCTGCTCTTATCGGCTTCGCGGAGGGCCTCATAAACTTTGGGAGCTTTCTCATCGATCCAGGAGAGCAAGGTAGGTCCAAAGTTGAAACTGATCTGCGAATAATTGTTCACCATTTGCACGATGCGCTGTTCGCCGTCCAGGATTCGCGACGTGGCATTGGGCGCGTAGCATTCGGATGACACTCTCTCGTTCCAATCGTGATACGGGTAAGCGGAATCTTGCAGCTCGATGGCTTCAAGAAAAGGATTCTCGCGCGGCGGCTGGTAGAAATGTCCGTGAATGCAGAGATATCGCATCATGACTCCGATGGAAAAACTGTGCGTTGGAAGACCGCGAAAGAGCGCGGCTGCAATATCCAGGCGGGCTGTGTCGAAGCCCAAATCTTGGATGGAAGGTTCGTTCCCGGTCCGAGCCATTCCGAATCGGATGAGTCGATTTTCTTTTCCCACTCGCCTTGGAGAATTCCGCCGCCCAAATCTGCGGGAGCGTCGCCAAAGTTGAACAACATCGCTAATTTTTGTGTCTGGGCGTCTTGTAAAACAACCAGAGCCTTGCAGTTTTCAAATTCTTTGACTGACGGCGCACCCGTTTGACCCAAGTGCCATTCGCGGCGAAATCGCAAAAGCAACTGATAAAAGCGCAAAAGCGTGCGATGCGGCTCTTCCCGAGCCAAGTCTCGTTTCAGTCGAGACCGATCAAATGTTGACTCTGCTTGCGGATCCGGAATCTGATCCTGCCGGCTAAACGAGCGAAATTCTTCGGCGCGCCCGCGACGCACCGCTTCTGCTAGGTTCGGATCACCGTGGCTGGTGAAATATAGAAAAGGCGCCGTCTCTCCATACTCCTCGCCCATAAACAGCAGCGGAACAAACGGCGAAAGCAAGTTTGCACCGGAGGCAAGCTTCAAACTCTCGAAATTCACAAGAGAACTGAGGCGCTCGCCAAGCGCGCGGTTGCCAACTTGATCGTGGTTCTGCGTGCAAACCGTATAGTTTGAACCCTTAAAAGGCGGAGGACGATTCCCGTGGCGCCTCCGCCGGTGACGCGAGTATTGCCCCGCGTAGTACCAGCCTTGCTTCAATGTGCCGACCAGGTGCTCGATATTCCCGAAATCTTCGTAGTAGCCGGTGTTCTCGCCGGTCAGCAGGGTATGCACCGAGTGATGAAAATCGTCGCTCCATTGCGACGGCATCCCAAACCCGCCTTGGCACCTGCAGCGCAGCACCCGTGCATCGTTCAGATCGCTTTCCGCTACCAAGGAAATGATTCGCCCTGTTCGCCCGGCGAATGCATCGACCTCCTTTGATAGCTCCGCGACAAAGGGAATCGCGCTCGCATCAAAAATCCCGTGAATGGCATCGAGCCGCAGCGCATCGATGTGAAAATTCTCCAGCCAATAGATCGCGTTCTGGATAAAAAAATGACGCACTTCGTCGCTGTCCGGACCATCGAAGTTCAGTGCGGCTCCCCAGGGCGTCTTGTAATGGTCTGTAAAATACGGACCGTACTCGCCCAAATAATTGCCCTCGGGTCCAAGGTGGTTGTAAACCACATCCAGGGCGACGGCGAGCCCTCGGGAATGCGCGGCATTCACCAGGAGTTGTAAATCGCGCGGCGTTCCATAGCTGTTCTGAACCGCAAATGGATACACACCGTCGTAACCCCAATTCCTGCTTCCGGGGAATTGTGCGATCGGCATTAATTCGATAGTCGCCACGGAAAGCGCGGCAAGCTGATCGAGCGCGGAACGCACCGCATCGAACGTTCCTTCCCGCGTGAATGTTCCCACGTGCAATTCATAGAAGACGCTGTCTTCTAGCGCCACACCTTTCCAGTCTCTGTCTGTCCATTCGAAATCTCGCAGATCGACCAACTCCGAAGGTCCACGCACGCCTTCCGGCTGGCGGCGCGAGGCAGGATCAGGCCGTTCCTGCGAATCGCCGAAACGGTACAAATATTTCGCGCCAGACTGAGCGGCATCAGCGACAACGGTGTGATAACCCAACGAATCCCGCTGCATGGGCAGCACTTCCGGTCGATTGCCCAGCACATGGAGCTCAAGGCGCTCATGCCGCGGCGCCCACACCGCAAAATTCCATCCTCCTCCGACGCGCGGAGTCGACCCCAGTGGGGACCGCGGAAAATGGTTCTCGCTCATGTGGCGGCAGCCTTCATGGCACCGCCGGCTCGCCTTTCGTCGGGTATAGCTTCACCTATCGCGGAAAATGGAAGCATGCGTCGGAGCAACTGCGGATCGAAGAGAATAAGGTCTTTGTTCAGGAACAGAGTCCACGCAACGATAAGCGAACAAAGAACCTACGAGCCATACATAGGTCCTTGTAGATTATGGCACCTTCAGACCCTACCGAGCTCATTCGACAGCCGCTTTGGGCTGCAGCCGGCAGCCGCTACTTTGATGCGTCCTCTCATCTGGGGGTGAGGTTCTCTGGCCGACGCTTTCTGATCATCATGTGAAGGTTATGACCTCGAAATGAAGCGGCAGCCGAGGAAGGATCGACTTCTAGTGCTAGGTTGGCTGCGAGGAAAATCTCGCCGGCGTCCTGCTCTGCTGGTTCCGAAGAATTCTGCTGGTTATCGGTTTCCTTTGTGCTCACGATTACGCGCATTGGCCTAACGACAATCTCCATATCTTGGCCGGACGTGTTGGGGATCCAAGCGTTCAATGTCATCCATGTTCCAGACTCGCGAACTTCTAACCCTGGGCGCAGAATCTCGGATTCAGCTTGCAGCCAGTTTGCCTCGTCATTGCCCGGAGTACTCCCCGATTGCTCGAAAAGCAGGCGCGCTCGTTCGCTAATCTTATCGAAAAGCATTTGCTCCATCGCATCCGCTTCAGGTCCGACCAGAAATTTTGGAATTGTGGAAGACAATGCAGGTCGCGAACCGAAGGCTAGTTTTGGAGCGGACATGACCACCTCCAGTTATGGCGGCTCCACGCAAAGTGGAACGGCGCCACCTATGCTGCGGTATTGAGTTTTGGAGTGCTGAGGCAGTTCTCTTGTGCACCCAGTTTCTCTTGCGAACTGGCAGCCTGCTCGTCGGACGACTCCGCAATGGAATCCGGTTCAGTTCGTGGCGCTTCCAGGACCGGCATACGCGGCGCCTTTTCGTGCAGCAGCCGCTCCGTGGCGGCCACCATCGGTTCGGCGTGGAACCGCCGCTGAGAAGACGAGTTGCAAAGCGTGTTCGCCACGGCAATCAAGCTCATCCCTTGATGGTGCGCTAGCCAGCAGCGCACAGCTTCAAACGCGGCGCCAGGTTTCACTCGCGAAGGCGTCAAGTCGGCAGCCTCATAGAATCCGTAGGGGCCCAGCAAACCCATTGCTTCCAGGCCGCGGATATTCTCCACCGCGCTCTGTGGGTCCGCAAGCAATGCCAAAAAGCTGGAGTACGGCGAGACGACCAGATCCTCCGGTTTTTCCTGATTGATCGCCAATCCAGGCACCCCGAAGGCCTGATAGTGATAGTGCCCGTCAACGCTCAACTTGGCGCAAGACGATTCCGAAATCCCCCACGGTATTGATTTGCTTTTCGCAAACTTCTTCTGCGCCCGCACAGCGGCCTGCGTGGTTTCATCCAAGATCGTGTTCGGGTAAGTCTTCATCCACAGCATGGGCATCAGGTACTCGAACATTGTGCCCGTCCAGGACAGTAATACGCATTCGTCCTCATAGCTCGTGAACTTGCGCTCCAGTGTCAGCCAACTCTCTTGAGGAATGTCCCCTTTGGCGATGGCCACAAACGTCGCCGCACGCGCTTCCGAAGGCAGCAGGTCGTAGAAATATGGTGCCAGCCGCTGTTCTTCCACTTCGTAGCCGACGCTCAAGGCTTTCTTCTTCACGTCAAATAACGAGACGAAATCCATGCTCTTCGCCAACCCGTCGGCTTGTGCTGCCACGAAGGTCAATCGCTTCGCCATGCTGGCCGCCACGTCGTTCGTGCGCGCTATTGCCGAGCGGAGCAGACGCAGCGCCGATTTCGTTTCGCTGCCAGATCCTTCCTCTTGCAGTATGACTGCAAGCTTGCGGTCTAGCGCTGCACACAGTCGTGGCAGCGACTCCAAAGTCAGCCGCTCGGAACGGATGATGTTCTGCATGTCTCGAGTGGAGGTGTATTTTGCAAACTGCGGCGCCAACCACGGTGCGAAGTCATAGAACAAGCTTTGCAGGTGTGTGATGCGCAGGCACAGCTCGTGTCCCCACCATGCGATCTCGCTGCCCGATTCCGAAAGCTTCTTATCCAGCGTCACTACGTCGCGTTCAATACCGGGCAACGCCTCCGCCCACTTATCCGGTGAGGTTCCCAGCGCTTTTACTCTCGCCCTTAATTGCTGAACCAGAGTCAGCCGCTCGTCCCAGCGCTCCGGCCTCAGCAAGTCTTCGAGAGTGTCCAGGTGATCGGCCACGCCTATCCAGAGCTGTGGCGGAAATATCCGCTCGTTCACCGCTCCCAGGCATCCCTGTTTCAGAGTCCACAAGCAGCAAACCAGATTTCCGTTGTCTACCGAGGAGATGAAGCGCGGTTTGACGGCCTCCAGCGTGCGCGTGTCGTACCAGTTGTAAAGTTGGCCGTTCAATTTCGGCATGCGGTCAACCGATTCGAACGTCTTTTCCGTATCGGCGGCAAATTCCGGCAAAGTTAGAAAACCCATGTCCATCGCCGAGAGCCTTGCATTAAACAGCAGGCCCAAGTTGGTTGTGGAGATTCGGTGCACAATCAACGATGCGGGCTCTTGAACGATGTCTGGTATCAGCCAGTTTTCTTCGGGCGTGCTGAATTCTCGGAACAGCCGCCATGTGCGCAACGCCGACCGCCGCAGCAGAGCTTCATTTTTTACGTCCATTCTCTTTTCCCCAGTGCGCGATGGCAGGCTCAGCCACTGCACGATTGGCTTGGAAACGCCCCACAGCACCAGCAATGGCAGCGCTACCATGAAGGACTCCGGACGATCGACGGCCAGAAAAAGTCCCACAAAAAACGACAACCACGGCGTAATCTCCAAATAGATTTCCACCGGGCTCTTCTTCTGAGTTTGTTCTTCAGCCTCTGCGGAGGTTTCCCATTCCAGCAGTCGCTCGTGCGTAACCGTCATGCGCACGACGGAACGCACCACGGCGTCAATCGTCACCAGGCTCTGGTGGCAGAGGCATGCCACGCGCATGAACAGATTGGCCTGCGACACTCCGAAATCCGCACCAAGGTTCTTCCAGAACACGGATGTGAACAGCGCGCCACGCGCCCGCGCAATCGTGAGCGCAAACTGCATGTACGTCGGTAGCGCCAGCATCGCCAGTGTCATTACAGTCCAATACAGCGCGTGCTTGGGGAAGAACAACCAGCCGCTCAGCAGCATCACGAACATCGCCATTTCTGTCAGGCTGCGCCGCAAATTATCCAAAATCTTCCAGCGCGAAATGATGGACAGCGGATTGCGCGCCATCTTTCCGAAAAAGTCCGGAACGCGCGGCAGCAGCCAGAAAATAATCTGCCAGTCGCCCCGAACCCAGCGGTGCTTCCTGCGGCTGAACGCGCTCATGTGTGAGGGATAGTCGTCTACAACTTCGACGTCCGATACCAGCCCTGCACGCGCATAGGCGCCTTCGATCATGTCGTGACTCAGGATTGTGTTGCAGGGGAAGCGGTGTTCCAGCACCTGCTGAAATGTCTCGACCTCGTAAATTCCTTTTCCGGTAAAGCTGCCTTCGCCAAATAAATCCTGGTACACGTCGGAAACCGCGCGCGTGTAAATGTCGAAACCGGCGTCTGCGGAAAGGATTGCTGCCAGCCGCGACCGGTTCGCCGACTGAATGCTGATGTCCACGCGCGGCTGCAAAATCCCATAGCCCTCGACAACCGTGTTCGTGGCTTCATCCACAACCGCCTTGTTCAGCGGATGAGCAATTGCCCCAACCAGCCTGTGCGCGGCGTCGCGCGGTAGCTGTGTATCCAGATCGAGCGTGATCACGTAGCGTACGTTGGACAGAATCGCGAGATTCCCCGCTTTCACGGGAAAATTGTCGCCTGCCCCGAGCAGCAAATTATTGAAGTCCAGCAGTTTCCCGCGCTTGCGCTCCCATCCCATCCAGATTCCTTCGGACCTGTTGTAAGAGCGCTGTCGATGCAAGAGGAAAAACGAACCCTTCTCCTCTGCGCCGTACTTCGCATTCAAGCCGTTGATCAATTCCGCGCAAGCTTTCGCGAGTTGATCTCTCTCGTCGAACTGCTGGCCGGCGTCCGGCGGGTCGGTAAGTAGCGCGAAATGCAAGTTCGTGTCTCGATTCGCCAGGAACCGGATTTCCAGATCGCGCACGGCGCGTCTCATCTGCTCTTCACTGGTCAACAGCGTGGGCACCGCAACAACCGTCGTGAACTCAGCAGGAATGCCGTTCGCAAAGTCCAATTTTGGCAATACTTTCGGCGGAACCAGCGTCGTCGCAATCTGATTAATCAGGGCAACCGCGCATTCCGCGGCGGGCAACAACAAAAGCGCCACAATCGCAAATCCTGAAAGCTGTAAGCCAGCGCCCAAGACCGCTGCGGCAATCAACAGAAACGTAACCAGTTCAATGGCTAAGATGTACGAAAAATCCGGCCAGCGCATCACAAAGGCCTGCAGCCGCTCCGCAAACGTCGGCCAATATCCAATTTCGCGCTCGAGAGCCTTCCGTCCGCCGCCGACCAGGTAATACCCTACATGCGACTGCCGTTCCGCGACTCTCTCGTCCGCCATTGGATGCAAGCGGCTCGTTAAGCTAAGCGCCGCCTGTGCAATCGATTGTTCGCTTGCATTCGATCGCTCGGCCATCTGCGTGATGGTCTTGCGATAGCTGTCTCGGCTCTCGTAATCCATTTGGGGATAAGCGCCGCACGGATCCTTGCGCAGTATTTGCTCGATTACATTGATTCGCTCAAACAATTCCTTCCAACCGGTGTCGGACATCGCGCGCAGGCTCGCAACCAGCCTCTGCACACTATCCGACGCGCTGCCGGCAAACTCGTCTTTATTATGGCTAATAAAGTACGGCGAGACTTCCAGTTCGTTCGCGCGCTCCGCCAAAGCCGCCAACAACACGAGCTCGGCAAACGGCTTCAACTGCCAAAGCTCCGCCATTTCAAAAGCCGTTATTTCCTGAACGGCACCGAAGAATTGCTCAAACGTCTGCTCGTTGAATTCATAGTTTACAGCTCGAAAGTAACTGACGACACTCGCATACACACGTGGCACGCGGCGGCAGCCGGTGCTCTCAATGTGAGCAAGTGGCTTTGCATCGCGTAGCGCTTCGCGGACTTCCTGGAGGCTCTCTCGGAAAAGCGCGATATGGTCCGCAAGAGCTTTCGCCTCGCCATTGAGCGTGTGCCCAGCCGCAGCGGCTTCCCGCAGGCTTCGGCAGCGCGTTTCAATCGATTCCTTGGCCTCTCTCCACTTGACGTCCAGCAAAACGGGGCGTTCCTTGCCATCGATCACTTGCCAGGATCGCGCTTCCATGTGTGCGTAGGAGCGAAGTTGCTCGCGTTCCATCGCGACTGGCTGCACGTGCAGCAGTTCGCCTGCATGGCGCTTGCGTCCGCCATTTCGCATCGAAATCGGAGCCAATGCTGTGTTCGGGTCCAACGGAAACTGTTGTTGCGTTGCCATTACTGTATCCTTGCTCGGTTCATCGGTAACTTGCTGCCTGCAATTCAAACATCTCGGCGTAGCGCCCGCCACGGAGCAACAACTCCTCGTGATCGCCCTGCTCGGCAATTTGCCCTTGCTCCAGGACAAGAATTCGGTCCGCCATCTTCACCGTCGAGAATCGATGCGAAATCAGAAGCGCCATCTTGCCGTGCGTCAATTCCGCGAAGCGCTGAAACACTTCGTGCTCCGATTTCGCGTCCAGCGCCGCCGTTGGTTCGTCCAAAATCAAGAGTTGGGCGTCGCGCAAATAGGCCCGCGCAAGCGCCATTTTTTGCCACTCGCCGCCCGAGAGGTCCACGCCTCCCTCGAACCTTCGGCCAAGAATCTGCTCGTAGCTCTTGGGAAGTTTGCGAATTACCTGCTCGGCCAAACTCTTCTGTGCTGCCGAACGTACCCGGAACGTGTTCTCACGCTCTTCAATTTTCCCCATCGCGATGTTTTCCGCAGCCGTCATGTCGTAGCGCATGAAGTCCTGGAAGATCACACCGGTTTCTCTCCACAAGTCTTCCAAGTCGTATTCGCGCAAATCCACGCCATCCAACAAAATCTGCCCCGCGGTTGGATCGTACAGTCGCGTGAGCAGTTTCACGATCGTCGTCTTGCCCTGCCCGTTTTCTCCGACCAAAGCCAAACGCTCGCCGCGCTTCAAGTGAAAACTCACGTCGCTGAGCACCAGACGCGTGTGCCCGGGATAAGTGAAGGAAACGTTGCGGAACTCGAAGCCCTGCAGGATTGGCCGCGGCACCGGCAGCGCGTTCGGTTTCGAGGCGACCGTCGGCTTCATCGCAAAAAAGTCCAGCAAGTCCGTCACGAAGAGCGCCTGATCCGCGATGGTTGAGAATGTGGCGAATAGCGCCTGAATGTTCGTGCTCGCCCCGGCAATCGCTCCAGTCAAGAAGTAAAGCGAACCAATCGTCAACGCCCCCACTACGGTTTCATAGATCACGAACGCATAGCTGCCGTAATACCCGAGCGTACCCAGCAGGCTGAGCAGTCCTCCGACCATCAGCTTGCGCTTGGCCAGTCCTACGGTCTGTTCGTGCAGTTCGTTCGAGAGTTTTGCATAGCGCCCCACCAAAAATGGCGCGAGCCCGAACAGCTTCAGCTCCTTCGCGCTTTCCTTGCTCCCGCCGAGCACTCGCAAATACTCCATCTCGCGCTTCGCAGGTGTTTGCCGGAAATTCAGCGAGTAGCCCATGAACGCGAAATGCGTCTCTCCCAAAAACGCCGGCACCACGCAAGCCACCAGCGCGATCAGGATCCAAGGAGAAAAGAACAGGATTCCCGCCGCCAAGCTGACCGTCGTAACCAATTGCTGAATGAGCAGTCCTGTCGCCTGAATCAAAACAATGCGGTCCGTTCCTTGCACCCTCGCCCGCTCCATGCGGTCATAAAACGCGGGGTCCTCAAACGACGTCAAATCCAGCCGCGACGCATGCTCCATGATTTTCGTACTGATGTGCCGGCTGTACTTATCCGCAAGCACCACATCGCAAAAATTAATCAGGCGGACCAGGATTGCTGCCAGACTCGCGAGGCCAAATTCAAGTGCAACTAGCCACCAAAAATAATGCGGCAGCGCCTTGTGCCGTGCGGTCAGGTTGTAGACATCATCGATAATGACTTGCGTGACTTTCAAAACTGCCAGGGGCAGCAGCGCCGTTATCACTCGCAGCGTCACACTCGCCACGATCACCTTCGGCGCTGCTTCCCACACCATGCTCAGTACGGGCGGAATATTTTTGAGGGCCTGAAGCCGTTCGCGCCAACGCGGGGCAGTTTTCGAAATAGCGGCCATTTCGCCGGCTCCTTACTTTCACTGAATCAGTTACAAACGGGATAACTGAGTTGCGCCCGGCAAGCTGGTTTCAGCACGTCGGGGGCCACGCGATTGTTCGCGTAACCTGCTACAAAGGCGCGGTTTAGCCAAGTCGGCCCTCTAAGTTCTTCTGTTTTTTTTTCGCCCTCTCCGCAAGTTCTTCATAGCTCTGGCCGCCCTCAGGCACGCCGCGAGGTGCTAAACGCGCTACCCGTAACCAATCTGTCTAAGGTCGCCTACAATAATTCCTTTAGGCGCTCGGCGTTCCGTGCGATTCCACGCTCCGTGCATCTAAATTCCGAGAGCATCCTAGGTGAATCGCTCAACAAAGCCGCGCGTCGCACGCCTGGTCGTCGCGTTCGTGCTCTGCATCACCAACGGCGGAACTTCCGCCGCCTATGAAGTGCCGCTAACCCCGGCCGCTTTGCATGAGGCTTACATCTTGGGTCAGCGAAATGATCAGGCCACCGCAAATTTTCTAAATCCATATATGAAACAGATCACCGATACTTCTCAAGCGCCGCACATTGCGGAGATTGAAATCCTTACTCCGTTCGCGCAAGTGGTGGACCTCTCCCGCCAACTCACCAGCGGCTATACCGAAGAGCAG
>Ga0209131_1002118_pt1 | contig 13580 bp, 14 predicted proteins | sample GraSoi_2013_40cm_FD_185826 | JGI IMG/M metagenome (GOLD analysis project Ga0209131, IMG submission 185826) | Grasslands soil microbial communities from the Angelo Coastal Reserve, California, USA - Sample 9_17_2013_40cm (SPAdes) (version 2) | ecosystem: Environmental > Terrestrial > Soil >...
CGGACGTTCACTGCGTGTCTGGCTAGCGGCGGCTACGTCTGGGCTAGCAGCGGGCTAGCGATGTGGGCTGGTTGCCCCCCGTCGTATGGTGTCGCCCCGTACACCACTGCGTACCCATCATCGCTGCACAAAACCGCGTTGGACGGATCATTGGTAACGTGCATGTCGCTCAGCGTGGCCCGGCGCCACCATTTATCAGAGCGATCATAATCCCTTGGTCGGGGGTTCAAATCCCTCCGCTGCTACCAGATGTCCATTACAAGACTCCCTCCGTCTCCTCCCACGAGACAAGCTAACCTCGTCGAATTGTTGCGTTCGATATCGACCAGGTGACCGCCGTCGGAGTGACCATCCGGAAGTGGCGCGTCTGGCCAGCTGCGCAACGGAAGCCGCCACTATTCACCGTTCCGCTGCATGCAGGCATTCCACGGCTGCATCCATGAACCGACGTACGCCTTGTGAGTACGGCATGTGAGGCGCGATGTCGGGACTGGCGTAGCCTTCCTGAAAGACCGCCTTGAGCGATACCATCAGCTCGGGGTCGAACCGCGTGAACTCCCCAACGAGAGAGAGTGCGCGGCGCGCGAGATCAAGCGCCTGCGGCGATCCCGGATCGCTGTCTTTCAGCAGATCGGCCTCGGCGATCAGTTCAACCCATCGCGTTTTGAAGCGAGCCCCGGAGTCGGCGGACCAGTCGGAGTGGACGGCCTTCAACCGCTCTGCGCTGATATGCTTGGCCCATAGTGCGTTGTATTCGGGACTGAGCTCAAAATTCACCATATGGCTCTCCTTGATCAGCGAGATAAAGTCAGCCAGCGGAAGCGTCTTGCCTTCCGCGATGTGCGTCCGCGCTTTTCTCACCAGAGCTAGTGCGCGGTCCGTGTGCCGTGTGCGATGCAGGAGCTCCTCTTCCTGCAAGGCAAGCAGTTGATCGAGTGGGACCGTGTTGTCCCGGACGAGTTTTGCGATCTGCGCGAGTTTCAGGCCGACACGCTTGAGCGCGATCACCTGATGCAGGCGCGAGATTTCTTCGGGGCCGTAAACACGCCAGCCGGCCGCAGTCCGATTTGGGCGGACGAGACCGTGACGCTCGTAGACCCGAAGCGCGCGCACGCTCACTCCGAGCCGACGCGCGGTTTCTGCGGCGGTGTAGCGGGCATCTGATGATGCAGTCACTGGAGCACCTCCCTTACAGTCTCGATCATGAGGTCGGACCCAGGGTCCGGTTCAAGCGAAAAAGGGCCGCCTTTAGGCGACCCTTTTTCGTTCATCGATGAGACGACGAGGATGTCATTGCCGCTTGCAGCGTGGGTCGTCCAGGCCTGCGGGGTTGTTTGGAACATTGCCCGCCGGGCCGCTGCAAGCCTCTTTAATGGCGCGGATGGTTTCCTGGGAACGGTTCGAGAGCTTATCGCGGTCGAATATGAGAGATTGCTGGAAGCGAATGAGGTCGGTGTCGTTCCCGCCGGGAAGGATTTTGGCTTCGATCTGGTAGAGCCGCCCATTGGTATCGAACACCGCGACCGTCGAACGGCTGCCGTCCGACCCGAGGAGGCTGAGCTGACGTCCGTAAACTTGGTAGATGCGGTGGGGGAAGTCGACTTTCACCTCATTGCCTTGCGACAGCATCCTGACCGCATGGTCGATGACGGCGCTCTCGGCGAGGCCCGTATTGGCGAGGTCGGCAACCGTCACCTTGAAGACGCCCTTATCCTGGCGCGCCGTATAGACGCGCGCCGGCACCGAGCGGCCGTCGGCGATCATGTAGGTCGTCGTTTGGATCTGCGGAGCCGTCGGAAAGACGACGGTAAAGGAATAGTCGGGATAGCTGTATTCCTGCCAGGTCTGCGCCGCGGCGGGGGCGCTGACGACAAACGCCGCCATGATGAAAGCGATCAAGCGCATCTCTAGGCTCCTCTCAGCCAAGATGGTCCAGACGACCCTTGGATGCATCAGCCTTCTTTGGACTGCACGGGCTGCCTGGACGCATGGGCACGTTTGGCACCACCGGAATTGGGCGCATTATCCATCTGGCGCAGCCAACGCGCAACCGTGGAGGGTCAGGCCGGTGTGCCCCCGAGGGGGAGGCAGAGCTTCGACCATAAGCGCTTGAGATAGTCTAGCTCGGGAGGAACGTCGCCCTTGAGCGAATGGGCCTTCAAGAATGTCAGCCCGAAATCGGGCGCTTTGATCCACGAAACCGTCGCCTCATAGGCGATCGGGGTGCGCCGGTCGATGAGGAAAACCCGCGTGGGTATGCATTCTCCTTTGGGAATGGCGATTTTGGCGCCGGTCTCCGAAAGATCGCGGATGGTGCAGTCTCGCACGTGCTGGCCATCGCCATAGACCACCTTGCCGCCGAGCAGGGTTTTCTTGCGCGGCGTCTTGCGTTGGTTGACGACACGCGGCGGCAGATCAGCGGAATCCGGCTGGGCCATGGGGAACTCCAAGCGACACGCCGAGCATGCCTGCGGAAGCTTAACCGGAGGTTAGAATGGCGCCGTCACAGGGTGCGGGCTGCTTGCGCGATTGTGGGCAAGAGCCCAATTTTCCGCCCCGAACCGACAGGCCAATGCATGAACGCGATTTTTCCGGTTACCCCGGCCGACATCGAAGCGGCGGCAAAGGCGATTGCGGGCGCGGTGGAGATTACGCCCGCCCGGCATTCGCGCACGCTGTCCGCGATCGCCGGCGCCGAAATATTTCTTAAATTCGAGAATTTGCAATTCACCGCTTCCTTCAAGGAGCGCGGCGCGCTCAACAAGTTGCTTTCGCTCGGCGAGGCCGAGCGAAAGCGCGGCGTCATCGCCATGTCGGCCGGCAATCATGCACAAGGCGTCGCCTATCATGCGGGGCTGCTGGATGTTCCAGTGACGATCGTGATGCCGGAGGGCACGCCTTTCACCAAGGTGAAGCACACCCGTGATTTCGGCGCCCATATCGTCATCGAAGGCGCCACCCTCTCCGAATCCTACACGCGTGCGAAAGCGTTGGCGGCGGAGCACGGCTTCACGTTGATCCACCCTTACGACGATCCGCTGGTGATCGCGGGGCAAGGAACGACCGCGCTGGAATTTCTCGAGCAGGCGCCCGAACTGGACACGCTTGTGGTGCCGGTGGGTGGCGGCGGCTTGATTTCCGGCATGGCCATCGGCGCGCGCGCCCGCAAACCGGACATCCGCATCTATGGTGTCGAAGCGAGAAACTACCCGGCCATGCACAACGCGCTGACCGGCGAGAATCTGCCCTGCGCAGGGCAGACCATCGCTGAAGGCATCGCAGTGAAGGATCCCGGGACGATTGCCAAGGCGGTCATCGGCGCTCTGGTCTCCGACATCCTGCTGGTGGACGAAGCCGCCATCGAAGCTGCGATCGTCAGACTGCTCGAGGTCGAAAAGACCCTCGCCGAAGGGGCAGGAGCGGCCGCGCTTGCCGCCGTGCTCGCCAATCCGACGATTTTCAAAGACCGTAAGGTCGGGATCGTGATCTCCGGCGGCAATATCGATATGCGGCTTCTATCCAACGTGGTGTTGCGCGAGCTCGCGCGCGAGGGCCGTATCCTATCCTTGGTCATCGCCATCGAGGACCGGCCCGGGCTTCTGGCGCGTGTCTCCAGCATCATTGGCGAAGCTGGCGGCAACATTCTGGAAGTGTCGCACAACCGGCTGATGACGGGTGTGTCGGCCAAATCCGCCGATCTGGGCCTGGTCGTGGAAGCACGCGACAGTGCCCACGCCGCCGAGATCAGGGCGCGGCTGTCCGAGGCCGGCTTCGCGGTCCGGGGCGCTTCGGGATGAGCGTCGCTGACGGGCCGCGGCAGGGCACACGCTGGCATCGTTTTGCGACGTTTGGGACCTATCCTGGATTGCGCAAAGTCCTCAGGCGTAAAGAGCACATGACGGATTTTTCGGAGCTTCCTCCCAGCGAGAGAGCGAAACGGTACCGCCAATTGGCTGAGGACGCCTTGCGTGAAGCGGAACAAGCAGACGACTCGGTACGGGAGTCTTATTTGCTGATCGCCGAACAGTGGAACCGCCTCGCAAAGACGGCCGGGTCTCATCCCGAGATCTCCAAGGCGTCATGAGCTTCCCTCATCCATAAAGTTGCGCCGCTGGCGTTAACCTTTCTTTAAGCATTTGCTTCGGTCATGCCCGCACTCCCGCTAAGGTCTCAGTGCAGGCCCGGGCGGGGATCACATGCGACTCAATCTTGCTCAATGGACGGGAATCGCGGTCACCACGATCGTGATATCGGGATCCGACGTGGACGTCGTCTATGCGGTACCGCTGGGGTTTTTCGCTGGGGCGCTCGCGACCTTCATTTCCGCCCTAGGCCACAGCGCGCTGGAACGGCCTACGAGGCGTCGGCTGGGATAGTGTTCAAAGCTTCTTCCAGCTGGGCAAAGCTTGGCTGAGACAGGCTCGGTACGCTGCCGCGGCCGATCTCCACCGATACCTGCGCCGAATTGCCGTGCAAATGCGCGACCAGGATATCGCGGATGACGTGATAGAACTGGGCTTCCTCGTCGACGATACCCTTCAGCCGGACGGCGATCGGCCCGACCAAGCCATAGGCCAAGAAAACGCCCAAGAAGGTGCCGACCAGCGCGCCGCCGATCATGCCGCCCAGAATTTCCGGCGGCTCGGTGATCGAGCCCATTGTCTTTATGACGCCCAGCACGGCCGCAACGATGCCCAGAGCAGGCAATCCGTCGGCCATCGTCGTCAGCGCGCCTGAGGGAATGAGCGATTCGTGGTGGTGTTTCTCGAGCAGCTTTTCCATCGCGGTTTCGACTTGATGGGGGTCTTCCAGACTCATGGTCATCATGCGCAGCGTGTCGCAGATGAAATCGAGCGCGAAATGGTCCTTCGAGATTTTCGGGTAGCGCTTGAATATCGAAGATTCCGACGGCTTCTCGATATGGGCTTCCAGCGCGATCATGCCCTTCATCTTCATCGTCTTGGTGAGAAGAAAGAGCAGGCACAGAAGATCGCGGTAATCGGCCGTCTTCCATTTGGGACCGGAGAACGCCTTGGCAATGTTGCCGACGGTCGTCTTGACGTCACCGATGGAGTTGCCCAGCAGAAGCGCCGCCACCGCGGCGCCGCCGATGGTCATCATTTCGTGGGGCAAGGATTCGAGAATGACTTCGAAATGGCCGCCGGAAAGGAGATAGCCACCGAAGACCATGCCGAAGAGAAGCGCGATGCCGACGATCTGGAACATGCCTGGCTTCTGCCCCGCCCTTGGGTCCCCGTTGCGCCCGCACGCGAAACGCGCATGAAATACGTGGGAACGCTTGCGCCACTATTAACGGAACAGCTTAAAGAGCGATGAAATGGCCCCGTGCGCCGGGCCGTTGCGCTTAACGGCGCGGCAATATGATTAAGGAAGTACAAACCGAAAAACCGCTTCGGGAATGATGACGAGGTCCTGACTTGCGCGGCTTGGTCCTTGGCCAATGGCTTGTGGCAAGGGCCTCTTTATCAGGCTATAGGGGCGCCCATGTGGGAGATCAGAGCCGAGCGCGCGAGCGATGACGCGGCCATCGAACGGCTGGTCGATTCCGGATTCGGTCCCGGACGCTTTGCCAAGACCGCCTATCGATTGCGCGAAGGGGTTGCTCCGGATTCGCGCCTGTCCTTCGTCGCCGAGGATCGCGAAACGCATACGCTATTGGGCGCGGTGCGGTTCTGGCCCGTCATCGTGGGACGCAGTCGCGCGCTCCTGCTAGGTCCGCTCGCGGTAGACCCCAATTTGCGAGGGCGCGGCATCGGCATCGCCCTTATGCAGCGCGGCATCGAAGAGGCTGCTGCGCTCGGTTATGAGATCGTGATTCTGGTCGGCGACGAGCCTTATTACGCCAAGGTCGGATTCACAAAGTTGAAACCCGGGCAGGTTCGGTTTCCCGGGCCCGTCGATGGCGATCGCGTGTTGGGCCTTGCACTAAAGGAAGGCGCGCTCGAAACACTCGAGGGCGAGGTCAAGCGCGCACGGATTGACGTCGCCGTTTCCGCGCAGGCCACGAAGCTGGGCCAAATCTCACCTAATTGAAATTGCCAGCCTAATTGAAATTGCCAGCCTAATTGAAATTGAACGACTGGATCGTCGCGCCGCAGCCTTCGATGTTGGGTGGTGTTCCGCCCGCTTCCTCGTTCATGCGCGTCAGATTGAAGAGCAGCGATTCCACAAAGCGCGAGCCGTTCGGCGAGGTGTAGTCGCCACTGGCCGGTAGAATCGTGACCGACTGCTCATAGAGCTTGCCGCCGCGGAAATAGAACGTGGTCAGATTGCGGCCGCCATTATTCGGCATGTCCATAGTGATGCGACGGCCATAGGTCGCGCCTCTGACCACCGGTTCAATGCGGGCGGAATCGTTTCCAACCATCTTACCGTTTCTTAAACCGTGGTCGTCGGCCTCGGTGTGCTGGAAGATTGCTTCTTCGAGGATGCTCGCGCCATCGGCTACCCGGTCCGAATAATCCGCCACCAGCATCCGATAGACCATGTTATCCACCGTGGTCGTGTAGGAGCGGGCGGAAAGAGCCAGCTTATGGCGCGGCATGGAAAATCTTACGTTTTCCATCTTGGGAACGTCGGGAAATTGGGAGGCGAAATTGTCGGACGGACAGGCATAGTACTTCCAGGCGGCCTCAGCCGGTACGGCGGAAACCAGAAGTGCAGCAACCATTAAGGCCAATCCCCGCATAGCTTCCTCCCAAGGTGTCGCGCGAGCCTGAACGCCATGGTAGTATAATAAATCCGACGACCAAGTCATCTGCCCCGGGAGGGTTCCCTATGAAGGTTGGCGTCTCTGCAGTCGCCTTGCTCGCTTTTTGCGCCTTCGCCGGCTCTTCGGCGCTAGCCCATCATTCCTTTGCCATGTTCGATCCAGACAAATTGATCACGCAGACCGGAATCGTGAAGGAGTTCGAGTGGACGAACCCGCATGTCTGGATCCACATCCTTGCGCCCGACCAATCGGGCAAGCCTGTGGAGTGGTCGTTTGAGATGCAGGCTGTGGCCCAAGCGACGACCGGCGGCTGGCGCGCCGACAGCGTCAAGCCGGGCGACAAGGTGTCGATCGAATTTCATCCGTTGAAGGACGGCTCTCGCGGAGGCGAACTGGTTGCCGCGACGCTCCCTGACGGCAAGCGTCTGGGCGCCCAGGCGCAGAGGTTGCCAGTTCCGAAAGCACCGTAAACGAGGAGGTTGCGATGAATTTCAGGACCGTGGGTTTGGCGGGAATGGCCCTTTCGATCGCGGCGCCGCCTTCGCGCATCATTCCTTCGCTATGTTCAACCGCGACAAAGCTACGACGGTCTCCGGAATCGTGAAGGAATATGAATGGACCAATCCGCATGTCTGGGTTCACGTGATGGTGCCCGACGCCGGCGGCAAAGCCGTTGAATGGTCCTTCGAGATGCAGTCGATCGCTCAAGATACCAGGGCCGGATGGCGCCGTGACAGCGTCAAGCCGGGCGACAAGATTTCGGTCGAATTCCATCCGCTGAAGGACGGCACGCGCGGCGGCCAGCTGATGAGCGCGCTGCTCCCGAACGGCCAGCGGCTCGGGCCTCCGCCGCCGGACGGATTCCTGGGCGTCACGCCCGGCGACGGCGGCATCTAGGCGGATTGATTTTTTCGGGAGAGAAACGATGAAACTCAAAATTCTTGTTTTGGGCGGCATTGGTCTTTCGTTCGTGACGCCAGCATTTGCCCATCACTCCTTCGCCATGTTCGATCGCGAAAAGGCCGTGAATATGAGCGGCGTCGTGAAGGAATATGAATGGACCAATCCGCATGTGTGGATCCATGTGATGATGCCCGATGCGCAAGGCACGCCACGCGAATGGTCGTTCGAGATGCAGTCGGTCCAGCAGGATGCCGCGGCGGGCTGGCGGTCCGACAGCGTGAAGCCTGGGGACAAAGTCAGCATCGAGTACCATCCGCTGAAAGATGGCTCGCGCGGCGGCCAGCTCATGAGCGCGATACTCGCCAATGGACAGCGCCTAGGACCTCCGGCGGCGCCACAGCTCGTGTTCCCGCGACCTGCGGCGAACGAATAAGCATCTCCTTCCGCCCGACTTACAAAGCCCTGCTATGGTCCAAGGGCTTTTGTTTTCTCATTCGGCGAGCCTCGAAGCGCCGCTCCGCTCACCATGACATAGTAGCCAAAACGGGGGATTGGAACGCATGAGCGGACAGGATGTCTTCGCCAAAGCTGCGTGGCGCCTGATCCCGTTCATGATGCTGCTCTACATCGTCAACTATATCGACCGGGTGAATGTCGGCTTCGCGGCGCTCACCATGAACAAGGATTTGACCTTCTCGCCCGGGGTCTTCGGTTTCGGCGCGGGCGCTTTCTTCCTGGGCTACGCGTTCTTTCAAATTCCCGCGAACATGATCCTTGAACGGGTGGGCGCGCGGCGCTGGATCTTCTGCATCCTCGCGGCATGGGGCGCGATCTCTGCATCGAACGCCTTGGTTCAGACGCAGGCGAGCTTCTACACCGTGCGAATTCTCTTGGGCGTTGCGGAGGCCGGATTTTTTCCCGGCATGGTGCTCTATCTGACCTATTGGTTCCCGCAACGTTATCGCGCACGCCTGGTTGCGATCTTCATGGCGGCGATTCCGTTTGCCAACATCGTTGGCGGGCCGCTTTCCAGCCTCATCCTGCAATTGGACGGCGCGGCAGGTTTGCATGGGTGGCAATGGTTGTTTCTGCTCGAAGCTGCGCCGGCGTTGCTCCTGTCCTTCGCCGTGTTGAAATTTTTGCCCAACGGCCCGGCAGACGCGTCGTTTCTGACGAGCGAAGAGAAGGGAACGATCGCGGCGCGGCTGGCGACGGAAGACTCCGCCCAGCATTATGATTTTTGGCCCGCTCTGCGCGATCCGCGTCTGTGGGCGTTGGGCGTTGTTTATCTCGGTTATTCGGCGGGCGCCTATGGCGTGCAATTGTGGCTGCCGCAGATTGTGCAGGCGATGGGCTTCTCGACGCTGGCGACCGGTTTCCTGGTCGCGCTGCCCTATATCGTCACCATGGTCGCAATGATTGTTTGGGGCCGTTTAAGCGATGCCAGCGGCGAACGGATCTGGCATGTCGCCGTTCCCGCCTTCATCGCTTTCGGCGGCCTGATCGTTGCGAGCCTGACGGGATCGAATTTCATCGTCTTCGTAGCGCTGACTTTCGTGCTGGCGGGCTTGCTGGCTTTGCAGGGACCGTTCTGGTCGCTTCCGCCGATGTTCCTTTCGGGTACGGCGGCGGCTGGCGGCATCGCCCTCATCAACACGATCGGTACGGGCTTCGGCGGCTTTATCGGACCCTCGCTGGTCGGCGTGATCAAGGAGGCGACAGGCGGCTATGCGGTCGGCATGGCGGTGCTTGCTATAGGGCCGATGCTTACGGCCACCATCGTACTGGCGCTCGGCCGCAGCATGACGCCGCGCACCGTCGTGCCGTGAGGCTGCCGCTTCGGTTTGTTAATGCCGCTTCGATGGGACTGAAGCACCTTACTTGTCATGGCCCGCTGTGGCGGGCCATTTCGGATTCTTCCACACCCAAATTGGTTCTAAACCGACTCTCTGCGCCAGGCGAAGATGATGGCCGTCAGCACCAGGAGCAGCGCGAGCCAAGGCGGCATCAGCTGATCGCTGTCCACCGATGTGACGCGATAAGCGCCGCGGCGTTCGATGCCAAACCAGCCATTGCCGCGCGTCGTGCCTCCCTGATCGACGGCCCGGAGGTCGGGCAGGCCGTCGGAGAGCCATTGCATGCCGCCGCCTGTGGCATCGGCATAGGGCTTGAGGATCGTATCGGTCGCGCGCATGTCGGCGACTTCGCGCGGATTCAGCGGACCCGCCGCGGCAACCGCATTCAGTGCGCCGTCCGTCATGCGATAGAGGCCAAGTTCCTCTGCCTTGCGGCGGCCGGTGAACTTGCCCGGGGTTGAAGGCGTCAGCGCAACGGTTTCCGTCTTGCCGGTGGGCGTGGTGACGTTCACATCCGGTGCGCGGTCGCCCATCGTCTGACGCGTGATGCGCAGTTCGCCGCCCGTGACTTCGGCGGTCAGCCGTTCTTCTTCGAGCTCGGGCTCCTTCATCAGCCAATGAGCGAGGCGCCGCAAAAGCTCAGCCTGCGGGCCGCCATTCTCGTAGCCGCGCGCCCAGAGCCAGATTTGATCGGAAAGCAGCTGCGCCACGCGACCCTTTTGGACGCGGTCCAGCACCAGAAGCGGGCGATCGCCGGGGCCGGCCATCACGGTATTGCCGGAGAGTTTCTGTGCGGCGATGACGCGGAACCAACGGCCCCAATTGGGCTGGCCGGGCGCCGCCGGTTGGCCAGGCAGCGGTTGGACGGCGGCGGTCTGCCCGGGCTGTGCCGCGGGCGGCGCAGGTCTGGGAGCAGGAGGCACGGGCCCGGCAGATGCCGTCGGGCCAGGGGTGACGGGTTCGGTCGGTTTTGGCGTGGTCGCCTCGGAAAAGAGATCCTGGGCTTCATTGCCTTGGGGCAGATCGCGCGTCACCGGATGGGCGAACCCCGCTTTGGTGATCAGCGGTTTGTAGGCTTGGCTCACCACTTCCCCGGTGGGCTGTGCCGGCAGCACCGCGGCAAGTGGTGTGCGGTAGATGCTGGATTCGTCGGCGAATTCCGGTCCCGACGACAATAGCAGCGCGCCGCCATTCTCGACGTAGCGCGCGATATTGTCGAAATAGGCCAGCGGAAGGATGTCGCGATTCTGGTAGCGATCCAGGATGATAAGATCGAACTGGTTGAGCTTGTCGACGAACAAATCCCGCACCGGGAACACGATGAGGGCAAGCTCATTGATTGGCGTGCCGTCCTGTTTGTCTGGCGGCCTGAGAATGGTGAAGTGCACGAGATCGACCGAAGGGTCCGCCTTCAGAAGATTGCGCCAGACTCGTTCGCCGGCATGCGGCTCTCCCGAAACCAGCAGCACGCGCAGACGGTCGCGCACGCCGTTGATGATCACCGCCGCACGGTTGTTCTGCAGCGTCTGCTCGGCCGGACCCGGTGCGGCTTCGAGTTCCACCACGTTTTCTCCGCCATGGGCGACGGTCACCTTGATGGTGGTGTCCTTGCCCACCGGGACGTTGCGCTTGCCGGCGTCCTTGCCGTCGATCCGCAGCGAAAGCTGAGCATTCGCCCCTTGCGAGCCACCGTAATCGTCGACGCGGAATGTGATCTCCGCATCCTTGCCAACGATGTTGAAGCGCGTGGCACGCACCACGGTGAGCTTGCGGTCGCGTTCGTTGGGCGCGCCGGTGATCAACACATGAAACGGCGCGCCGAGATGGAAGGTCTTGGGATCGGGTGCGTCATGCACCTCGCCGTCGGTGATGACGATGGCCCCGGAGACGCGGTCCGGGGGTGCGTCGGACAGAGCCGCATTGAGCGCAGAGAATAGCGCGGTGCCTCCGGCGTCGCCGGCATCCGCATTGGTGCGCACTTCGGCCTCGCGCACTTCGACATTCATCCCTTTGAGCTTTTCGCGCATCGCCGCGAGGGCTTTTTCGGCGTCGGCCTTGCGGGTGCCGATCTCCATGCTCTGCGAGCGGTCGATGATCAGGGCGACGATGTTGGATAGGCCTTCCCGTGTCTCCTTGACGATCAGCGGATTGGCCAGCGCGAGCATCACGACGACAAAGGCAAAAAGCCGCGCCCAGGCCCCGTGCGCTTGGCGATAGAGGGAAAAAGCGAGGATCGCCAATGCCATCGCACCAAAGGCCGCGAGCAGCCAAAGCGGCAGATGGGGTGCAAAGGCAATACCGAAGGACGACATATTCGCTATTTCCCCAGCCGTTCGAGAAGCGCCGGCACGTGGACCTGATCGGTTTTGTAATTCCCGGTCATAGCATAGATCACGACGTTGATCCCGAAGCGAATCGCCATCTCACGTTGTTGTTCGCCGCCGGGCACGACCGCGGCGAGCGGGTTCCCGCGCTCATCACGGGCCCAGGCCGCCGCCCAATCATTGCCGCCCATGATGATGGGGGACACACCGTCTCCACCGCGCGCGGCAACAGGGGCGGAGGGCGGATTCTTGGGGTCGACCGGTGGCAGCGCCTCGACCCAGAGCTGACCGCCGCTCCAACGGCCTGGAAATTCCTTGAGCAGGTAAAAGGTCCGGGTCAACACGTGGTCGGCCGGTGCCGGCGCCAAGGGTGGGATGTCGAGCTTGGCCAGAAGGCGGCGCAACACCGCTTCGCCGGGCGAGGCGCCCGAGGCGAGTCCCGCGATGGGCGAGTCGCGTGTGTCGAACAGGATCGTGCCGCCTTCGCGCATGAACTGATCGATCTTGGCGACCGCCGCCGCGGAAAGGTCCTTCTCGCTTGCCGCCATTGGCCAATAGAGCAGTGGATAGAACGAAAGATTGTCGCGCTCGACATCGACGCCGACAGGATCGGCCGGTTCGTATGCCGTGCGTGCCGTCAGCTCCAAGCCAAGGCCGAACAATCCCGCCTTGCTCATCGCGTCGACTTCGGAATCGCCGGTAACGACATAGGCAAGCCGCGTATCGAGCGCGGATTCGAGCGCTTTGTCCTGGGGACCGGCGGCGCGCGCAGGCGCAGGCGCGGCAAAAGATGGATCGGGGACAAATAGGAGCGCGAGCGGCGTCAGCGCGAGCAGCATCGCGGTGGCGGTGCGGACTGCGGTTTTGCGAAAGCGCCGTCCCTGAATCGAGATATAGCCGCGCAGCACAAGCGAGATCAGAGCGTCGATCAGCAAAAGGATAAGCGCCATCTCAAGCATGGGCCATTTCAACTCCTGAGCCGCGGTGCCCGAATAGGGAAATATCGCGCGGCCGACATCCAATGGGCGCAGAACGGTGCGCGTGCCGAATGCGTTCAGCGCGACCAATGCCCCTTGAACGCCGTAGAGCCCTGGAGGGTGCAAAGGACCAACCGTCGCAGTTTCGATTTCCGAGGCCCGCAACGGCGTTGCTTCGGGATAAGGCTTCTCCAGATGACCGAAGCCATCGAGGGTCTGGAAGGGCGGGAAGGTGCCCGTCTTCGCCGCCGCCGCGCCGCCGCGCATGCCCTCCGACAATTCGACGACTCGACGCAGCATGTCGACATAGAGTCCGGAGATCGGCAGCGATGACCAGCCCGGACTGGCCGCGACATGGAAAAGGACTACCCAGCCGCGACCTTTGGCGGCCCCGGTCACCAAAGGCGTGCCATCGGTCAAACGGGCCCAGGTATGATCGCCGAGCTCGACCGAAGGCTCGGCCAGCACTTGGCGCGAGACCGTCACGTCATTGGCAATGATCAAGCCGCGGAACGGACTATCGTCGCCAAAGGGCGTCAGATGTTGCGGCGAAGCCCAAGTCATGGCGCTTCCCATCAGGCGCTCGCCTGCGCGCAAGCGGACCGGAACCAGATCATCGCTTTGCGCGGCGAGGCGCGGTCCACCGAAGCGCAGCAGCACCCCGCCGTCTTCGACGAATTTGCTGATGCGGTCATGTTCGACGGTCGAAAGCCGGCCGATGTCGGAAATGGCGATGACCGCAACGCCGCTGTCCAGGACCTGCTCAACCGTGCCCTTATGGATCTCG
>Ga0209131_1002119_pt1 | contig 13570 bp, 13 predicted proteins | sample GraSoi_2013_40cm_FD_185826 | JGI IMG/M metagenome (GOLD analysis project Ga0209131, IMG submission 185826) | Grasslands soil microbial communities from the Angelo Coastal Reserve, California, USA - Sample 9_17_2013_40cm (SPAdes) (version 2) | ecosystem: Environmental > Terrestrial > Soil >...
CAAGTAGTCCGCAACGTCGCGACGGCGCTTCGACCCGCGACGCTCGATTTCGGAATCCTCGCGGCGGTGGAGAGTCTGGTCGAGGAGTTCCAGAAGCGCAGCGGCATTCGCTGCGCGCTCAAGGTCGTGGGTACCGAGGCCCAGCTTGCGGAGGACAAGAGCATCATGATGTTCCGAATCGTGCAGGAGTCGTTGACCAATATATCGCGCCATGCCGCAGCCAAGAACGTGGAGATCACCGTCGGGCTCGACGCGACGCATTTCCGTCTCGAAGTAAAGGACGACGGGTGCGGATTTGACGTCGAGGCGGTCGGAAGACGGAAGACATTCGGTCTGCTCGGCATCCGGGAACGCGTGATCATGCTCCGCGGCGAGCTGAGCATCAGGAGCTCCCCGGGCGCGGGAACCGAATTATCGGTTTCGATACCGTACCAATAGGCGATGAATCCGATCAGAGTACTGATCGCCGATGACCATGCGGTGGTTCGACGCGGGATCAGGCACATCCTTGAAACGACGCCGGACCTCAAGGTCGTCGCCGAAGCCGGCGACGGCGGGGAGCTGCTGGAAAAGCTGCGCAAGGAGCCGTTCGACGTCCTGCTGATGGACGTCACGATGCCCGCAAGCAATCCCGTCGAGCTGATCGCGCGCATCAAGGCGGAGCACCCTCGCGTCGCGGTGCTCGTCCACAGCATGCACGCGGAGGGTCCGGTCGCCTCGCGGATGCTGAAAGCGGGCGCGTCCGGCTACATCACCAAGGACAGCGAGCCCGAGCAGCTGCTTGCGGCGCTGCGAAAGGTCGCCGCGGGGGGAAGGTACATCGGTGCGGAGCTCGCCCAGCAGCTCGCCTTCGGCAACGGCGCCGGCAAGCCGCTGCACGAGCTGCTCTCCGACCGTGAGAGCCAGGTATTCTTCCTGCTCGCCTCCGGAATGACCCTCAAGGCGATCGCGAGGCAACTCCACCTCAGCCCGAAGACGGCGAGCACCTACAAAACGAGAATCATGGAGAAGCTCAATCTGAAGTCTGACGCCGAGCTCATCCGCTACGCCCTCGCGCACCACCTGGTGAAGTAGCCGTCCCGGGGCCGAGGGCCCCTCCCCGTTCGTGACGTTTGCCGCATGCCTGCGGCGAAATGTAGGAATTCCCCTACACGCCCGTGCGCCCTTTCCCACAGGGAAGTAGGCGCGCGCCGATATTTTTGCCGTTGGCTCTCGATCACAATGCTTGCCCATACAGGAAGGGATCAAGCGATGCCCATTACGACTTTGATTGCAGACGACCATGCGCTGGTGCGCGAGGGGCTGCGTTCGCTGCTCGCGGCGCACGCGAACATCGATGTCGTGGGCTTTGCCGCCAACGGCCGCGAGGCGGTGCGCGAAGCGCTGCGACTGCGGCCGGAGGTAGTGCTCATGGACATCTCGATGCCGGAGCTGAACGGCATCGACGCGACCCGACAGCTCCTCGATCGCAATCCGGCAGCCAAGGTGATCATCCTGTCCATGCACGCCACCATCGAGCACTACTACCGCGCGGTCCGCTCCGGCGCCCGCGGCTATCTGCTCAAGGAATCCGCCACCGAGGAAATCGCCGAAGCCGTGCGCACCGTGCATGTCGGCCGGCAATTCATCAGCCGCAAGATCACGACCAGCTTTCAGACCCAGTCCGGCACGGAGTCGCCGCTCGACAGCCTGTCGCGGCGCGAGCGCGAGATTCTCCAGCTGGTCGCGGAAGGCCACTGCAGCGCCAAGATCGGCGCCCTCATCTGCATCTCGTCGAAGTCCGTCGACACCTACCGCAGCCGCCTGATGCAGAAACTGGGCATGCGGGGCATGCCCGACATGGTGAAATTTGCCATCCGGCACGGGCTCACTTCGCTCGACTGATCCGGTCATGTGCCACCTGAGCTCGCAGCATTCAAGCTTTCCCGACAGATCGCCCCTGCGCGCGCGGCTAAACTGCGGCGGCTTTTGATCACAAACTCTCATTCAACGAAAGCGACGATGAACGGTTCACCCCACGCAGCCCGACCTTCGATCCTGGTCGTCGAAGACCACCGATCGCTGAGGCTCAGCATCGTGACCTGGCTCCAATACCGGTTTCCCGGAAGCCTCGTGCAAGGCGTCGGATCCGGCGAGGAAGCGCTCGCGAGTGCCCGCAACGCCCACCTGGATGTCGTGCTCATGGACTTCAACCTTCCGGGCATCGACGGACTCGAGGCAACCTGCCGCCTGAAGGCGCAGGCGCCGAAAACGGCGGTCGTGATGCTCACCACGCACGACAGTCCCCGTCATCGCCTCGCGGCCGCACAAGCGGGCGCGGTGGAATACATCGCGAAACGCGACATGGAAACGCTGCTCGAAGCGACCGTCGAATGTCTGCTTCAGTCGCGCGGCCGCCAATGACTCACGCTGCCATGCCGACGATCACGGTGCGACCCTCCTCGCTGCTGCGCTGCGCTGCGCGGCTCCTGAAGAAAATCGCGGCGGTGTACGCGGCCTCGTCCAACCCGCCCGCCATCCCCGTGGAAGACAAGCGCCTCGAATTGCTGCGCCGCTGCGCGATCGAAGGCTTGTGGGACTGGGATCTGTGCAACGACAAGGTCCACTACTCTTCGCGTTTCCGCGAGCTGCTGGGATATTCCGCTGAAGAACCCTTGAGCCGGGTCCAGATCGCCTTTCATCCTGAGGACGCCGAGCGCATGAGGCAGTCGATGCGCCGCCTTTTCGAGGCCCAGGTTCCGATCGACGAGGAGTTCCGGTTGCGATGCAAGAACGCCAGCTACTGCTGGTTCCGCGGGCGCGGCCACGCCGTCTGGGACGACCACGGCAAGCCTCTGCATTTCGCCGGATCGATCACCGACATCAGCGGCTACAAGGAGACCGAGCTGCGCCTGCTCTACCTCGCCGATCACGATGTACTGACCAGTCTGCCCAACCGGCGCCTCTTCCTTTATCGCCTTTGCCAGGGCATTTCCAGCGCGCGCGACTCCGCCCGCTCGATCGCGGTTCTCTTCATCGATCTGGACCGGTTCAAACAGATCAACGACGTCCTCGGGCACGACGCGGGAAACCAGGTCCTTTGCGAGGCGGCCAAACGCATACGCGGCAGCGTGCGCGACGAGGACACCGTTTCGCGCCTCGGCGGCGACGAGTTCACAATCCTACTGGAAGGAGTCGAGGCGGAGGCGCGCGTTGCCGCGGTCGCGGACCGGATCCGTTCGGAGCTCAACCGACCGTTCGCGCTCGTGGAACGCGAAGTATACGTCTCTGCGAGCATCGGGATCGCGGTCTTCCCCCGCGACGGCGAGTCGGCCGAAGAGCTGCTGAAGCGCTCCGATGTGGCCATGTACCAGGCGAAGAAGCACGGCGGCGACAACCACCAGTTCTACTCCGCCGAGTCCGAGACCCGCATTTCCCGCGGGCTCGACATGGAGGCCCGGCTGCGCCGTGCGCTCGAGCACGGCGAGCTCGAGGTTCACTATCAACCGCAGGTCGGCTTCGCCAGCGGCGAAATCAACTCGGTCGAAGCCCTGCTCCGCTGGAACAATCCGGAACTGGGCTGGGTTCCGCCGGCGCAGTTCATACCGCTTGCCGAAGAGACCGGGCTCATTCATCCGATCGGCGCCTGGGTATTGGAGAGCGCCTGCGCCCAGGCCAAGGCCTGGCAAGACGCCGGGCTCAAGCCCATCAAGATGTGCGTCAACGTGTCCGCGCGACAGCTCGACGGAAGGCTCGTCGAGACCGTCTCCCGGGTGCTCGCCGAGACGGCGATTCCGCCTTCGCGCCTCGAGCTGGAAATCACCGAGGGCGTCATGGTCGGCAAGGACCCCGAAACCGAGGCCGTGCTCCAGGCGCTGCGCGCCCTGAACGTCGGTTTCGCCATCGACGACTTCGGCACCGGCTATGCGACCTTCGACTATCTCAAACGCTTTCCCGTGCACACGCTGAAACTGGACGGATCGTTCGTCCGCGGCGTATGCGACAGCACCAACGACGTGGCGATCGTCGATGCGACCGTCGCCCTGGCGCGAAGCTTCGGCCTGAGGGTCGTCGCCGAGGGCGTCGAGACCGCCGAGCAGCATGCGCTGCTCAAGGAATTGGGTTGCGACGACTGCCAGGGCTATCACACTTATCGGCCGCTCCCGGCCGCGGCGCTGGAAAAGCTCCTTGCCCCGAAGGATCAAGCTTTCCCTACAGACCGGCAGTGGCCCGCGACCGCAGAATAGCTGCATCGAATCCGACAAGATCAAGAAACAAGCAACCAGGCTCAGGAGACCCCATGCCATTGATCATCGCCAGTGTTCTGCGCAACCGTCCTTCGGTTCTGGTCCGGCTGGGTTTTCTCCTGCTGTTCCCCTGGGTCTGGACGGCGTACCTCCTGCCCGAGTGGGCGCTCGCCTTGTGCGGCGGCTTGTCGGTTCTCGCGTTTTTCGCCGGCTTCCGATCCCTCGTGACCCCGATGTTCGCGCGCCGCCGTTCGGACGACCCCGGGCTCTCGGTCGACCAGGTCGTGAAGATGCGCGCGGTGAGCCCCGACCGACCCAACCTGGATATCAGGACCATAACGGGAGAACTGGGCCAGTTCCGGATACAGCTGAACAAATGGGGAGGCACATCCAAGACCTCCAGCAGCAAGACCGCCGACGCCAGGGAAGGCATGGGCGAAGTCATCTCGCAGACCGAGCAGGCGGTGCTCGCGCTCACCATGAGCTTTCGCGGCATCACCACCAAGACGCGGCAGCAGATGGAGACGGCGATGTCACTGCTGCGACGGAATGCGAGCGAGCTGACTGTTTCCGAGGGAGCCTGGCTGTCGCTGCCGGATTACATCCGTGCTTACGAGACGCAGCTCAAGGAAGTGACCGACAGCATGATCAAGTTCTCGACCGCGTCGGACGAGATGCTGACGCACCAGAGCAAGATCCGCGAGCAGTCCGTCCTCATCGACGAATTGCTGGACGAGTTGCGCTCGATGTCAATTCACATCGGAAGGCTGGCTCTCGACTCGTCCGTAGCCGCCGGCGAGTCCGGCAGAAACCGGGAAATGCTCGTCAAGCTCACCGATTCGATCCGCCAAACCAGCGATCAGGCGCACGGGTTGACGCGAACCGTCCGCCAGAGCCTCGAAAAGATCCGGGACGAGCTCGTCGTTACTTACAAGATCATCGACAAGGCCGGTAGCATCGCCAAGGTATCCGCACAACGGGCCAAAGCCGACGTATCGCAGTTGAACGTCACGATGCTCGAAAAAACGAAGGAAATCGAAGCCTCGCTGAGCAAGATCAACTCTCTCGGGCTGGATATCCAGCAGGACGTGAACAACGCCATCGTCGCCATGCAATTCCAGGACATCACTCAGCAAAAACTGGAGCACGTGCGGGGCAGCATCCTGACCGACGTCATGCAGAACCTCGATCTGCTGTCCACCGAGACGCAGGAGATGATGAAAAAAGACCTCTTCCTCGCCATCCGGGCGGAAGCGGAGCGCTTGAACGGCTCCTCAGGCCTTTTGACGAAGTCCGCTTCCGTCGCCGAGGCGTCGACCGGGGACGATTCGGGACCCGTCGAGGCCACAGTTGCGTCCAGGATCGCCGGCAGCGCGCCGGTCGCCGAAAAAGTAACTCTGTTCTAGAAAGGGATCCTTATGGCCAATATTCTTGCAGTGGATGACGCCGCGACCATGCGGCAGGTGGTCAACTTCACGCTCACCGATGCCGGCCACACGGTCGCGCAAGCGGCCGGGGTGGACGAGGCTCTGGCGTGCGCCGCGAAATCCAAGTTCGACCTGGTGATCGCGGACCTCAACATGCCCGGAAAAAACGGCCTGGAGCTCGTCAAGGCCCTGAGGGCGATGCCGGATTTCCGCTTTGCGCCCATTCTCATGCTCACCACCGAGCACCGGGATGAATTGAAAGCAGCTGGCAAGGAGGCGGGCGTGACCGGCTGGCTGGTGAAGCCTTTCGATCCGACCGTGCTGCTGGACGTCGTCAAGAAAGTGTTGAAGTAGGAGTCCGGGCGTGGCGAAGAGAATCATGGTCATAGACGATTCCGCGGCCCTCCGGCAGACCGTCCTCGACGCGCTCGTCGAAGCCGGTTACGAGGTGATCGGCGCCGCCGACGGACAAGAGGCGCTGGGAATGCTCGACGGCAGCAAGGTCGACCTGATGATCTGCGACGTGCACATGCCGCGCATGGACGGCCTTACGTTCGTCAGGGAAGTCAAGCGGCTGGCCGACTATCGCTTCGTGCCGGTCATCATGCTGACCACGGAATCCAGCGAGAAAAGCAGGCTGGCGGGATTGACGGCGGGCGCCAAGGCGTGGGTGGTCAAGCCGTTTCGCCCCGATCAGATCCTGCACGCCGTGTCGAAGCTCGTGCCGCAGGCGCGCGCCGGACAGAGGGAGGAATCATGATCAAGGTCGAGACTGGAGCTGGGGGCCGCCGCAAAGCGCTCGTGCAGGGAAACATGACGATCTACGAGGCCGCTGCCGACAAGCCGGCGCTGCTCGGCGCGCTGACGGACGCAACGGAAATGGAAATCGACCTTTCGTCGGTGGTCGAGATGGATACCGCTGGCTTGCAGCTGCTGATCCTGGTCAAGCGCGAGTCGCTCAGGGCGGGAAAGCCCATGCGCTTGACGGGGCACAGCGAGGCCTCGCTCGACGTGCTCGACCGTTACAGCCTGGCCGGCTACTTCGGCGACCCCGTGGTGGTTTCTCCGCGGAAGCGGAAAAAGGCCCCGGCAGCCGGATCCCGCGCCACGAGGAGGCGTTCATGAGCATGGCGATCGTTCAGCAAACCTACATCGTCGAGAGCCGCGAGCTGCTGCGCGACATGGAAGACGCCCTGTTGCGGCTGGAAAAGACGCCGCAGGACGCCGAGGCGATCACCGCGGTCTTCCGCGCGGCCCACACCATCAAGGGGTCGTCGGGAGCGTTCAACTTCGACGCGATCGTCGAGTTCACCCATGCGATGGAAAGCCTGCTGGAGCAGATCCGTTCGGGCCGCACTTCCATCGATAGCGGGCTCATCGCCCTGCTGCTCGGCTGCGGCGACCACGTGTCGTCGCTTCTGGACTGCCTCGCCGCCGACGACAGGAAGGCGGCGTTCGGACGCGTACGCGAGACCGGCGAAGGCCTTCTCGAGCGCCTCAATGCTTGCCTCGGCACCGCACCCGTGACCCGGGTCGCCGAAGAACCCGCGCGCAAACCGGTCGTGGAGCAGATCGGGGGCGCGACGGTGGCGAGCGCCGGCTGGCACATTTCCCTGCGCCTTGGTCGCAACGTGCTGCGCAACGGCCTGGATCCGCTGTCCTTCATCCGCTATCTCGGGAGCCTCGGAGAGATCACCGAGGTCAACACGCTGTTCGACGCGATGCCCGAACCCGCAGGCATGGACCCCGAGTCCTGCTATCTCGGCATAGAGCTGGATTTCAACGGCGCGGTGGCCAAGGAAACCATAGCCGACGTGTTCGAGTACCTGCGCGAGGACTGCGCGATCCGCATTCTTCCGCCGCACAGCAGGATCTCCGACTACATCGACCTGATCAACAGCCTACCCGAGGATAAGACGCGCCTGGGCGAGCTGCTGGTGAAGTGCGGCGCGCTTACCCGGCGCGAGCTCGAGGAAGGCCTGGCGCTGCAGCAGCGTCTCAAGGAAGAAGGTGGACGGGCGGAAGCTGGGCACAGGATCGGCGAGATCCTCGTGGGCCAGGGCGCGGTGCAGAACGAGCTGGTCGATGCCGCACTCGAGAAGCAGGATCTGATCAAGAAGAGCAAGGCGATCGAGAGCAGCTTCGTGCGCGTGCGAGCCGACAAGCTGGACGAGCTGATCACCCTGGTCGGAGAACTGGTGATCGCGAGCGCCGGAACCAGCCTCACGGCGCGGCGCGCAGCCGACGTCGAAATGATCGAGGCGGCCTCGACGATGGGCCAGATGGTCGAGGAGGTGCGCGACCGGGCCTTGAAGCTGCGCATGGTGCCGATCGGCGAAACGTTCAGCCGCTTCACCCGGCTCGCGCACGATCTCGGGCGGGAGCTCGGCAAGGACATCGAGCTGGTGCTGACCGGCTCCGAGACCGAGCTCGACAAGTCGATGGTGGAGAAGATCACCGACCCCCTATTGCACATCGTGAGGAACGCGATCGACCACGGCATCGAATCGGCGGGGCAGCGGAGCGAGCGCGGCAAGCGGCCCGCCGGCCGGCTGCAGCTCAACGCCTATCACGATTCGGGCAGCATCGTAATCGAAGTCTCCGACGACGGCGGCGGCCTGAACCGCGAGAAGATTCTCGCGCGGGCGGTCGAGCGCGGCCTTCTCCCGCCGGGCCAAACCCCCGGCGACGAGGAGATCCATCGGCTCATCATGCAGTCCGGGTTCTCCACGGCTAGCGAGGTCACCAACGTCTCCGGGCGCGGGGTCGGTATGGACGTCGTGCGACGCAATATCGAGTCCCTGCGCGGCACCCTCTCGATCGACAGCGTCGAGGGCGAGGGGACGACCTTCTCCATGCGCCTGCCGCTCACCCTCGCGATCATCGAGGGGTTCCTGGTCGGCGTCGACCGGTCCGCCTACGTGGTTCCGCTCGAGATGGTCGTCGAGTGCCTGGAACTCTCCGCCGAAGACCGGCTGCGCGTCCGCGAGAGCGGCTACATCAATCTTCGCGGCGAGGTGCTGCCCCTGCTTCGCCTGCGCGACGTATTCGAGGCAAAGGGCGATCCCGGCAAGCGCGAGAACATCGTCGTCGTGCACTACGCCGGACACCGGGCCGGGTTCGTCGTCGACGCGCTGCTCGGAGAATTCCAGACCGTGATCAAGCCGCTCGGCAGGCTGTTCGAGCGGCTTTCCGGGATCAGCGGCTCGACCATCCTCGGCAACGGCGAGGTCGCCTTGATCCTGGATGCCCCGGCGCTGGTGCAGCGCGCAGTCGGGAGCGAATCGATTCATCACGCCCGTGCGGCGGGAACGCCGCACGGCGATGCTGTTGAGCAGAAATTGCAAGCCAATCTTTCCTAAGGAGCTGAACCATGTTTCAAAACATGAAAGTATCTACCCGCCTGTTCATGGGATTCGGGATCGTCATTCTCATCATGATCGGCATCGTCGTCACGAGCGTGACGCAGATGAACGTCATGGACACCGCCGTGAACAACGTGAATCGTTCGAGCCATAACATCGAGAGCGCGCTGCGCATCCTGGATGGCGTCAACAGCATGCGGCGCTTCCAGTTGAGCGCCTTGGCAAGCGCCGGAGCGGAGCGCGCGAAGGAACTCGATCGCGTCACCGCCACGGGGCAGTCGGTCCTCAAGACGGCGGAGGAAGTGGTGAAGTTCCAGCGTCGGGCCGAAACCAAGAAATTGGCCGTCGACATGCTGGCAGACGCCCAAGCGTATGCAAAAGGAAACGAGAAGCTCATCAGCCTCGCCAGGGAAGACAAGGCCGAGGAAATGAAAGCGCTGATCCAAGGCGATGAGCGCAAGATACAGCGGCAGTCGATCGAGGCCGTGGAAGCTTTCCTCAAGGTCCAGGAAGAAACCAAGGAATCGCGCATGAAGGAGGCGCAATCCGCAACGGCGTTTGCCGAGAAGGTGATGTATTCCCTGCTGGCGGTGTCCCTCCTGATCGGTGGCGCGATCGCCATGTGGATCACGCGCTCGATCACCGTTCCGCTTTCGCAGGCGGTCAGCGTGACGGAGCGCATGACGCAAGGCGACCTGACCGTGCGCATCGAGAGCACCTCGAAGGACGAGGTAGGCCAGTTGTTGGCATCCATGCGGGACATGACGACCAAGCTCGCGCAGGTCGTAGGCGAGGTGCGCTCGAGCGCCGAGTCGCTGTCGTCGGCCTCAGAGGAAGTCAGCGCGACCTCGCAGTCGATGAACCAGGCCTCCAGCGAGCAGGCAGCGAGCGTCGAGGAAACAAGCGCGTCGGTCGAGCAGATGACCGCGTCGATCACGCAGAACGGCGAGAACGCCAAGGTCACCGACGGCATGGCGGTGCAGGCCGCCAAGCAGGCGGGCGAGGGCGGCGTGGCGGTCGAGCAGACCGTCGCCGCGATGAAGGACATCGCCAAGAAGATCAGCATCATCGACGACATCGCTTATCAGACCAACCTGCTTGCGCTCAACGCCGCGATCGAAGCGGCGCGGGCGGGCGAGCACGGCAAGGGCTTCGCGGTGGTGGCCGGCGAGGTGAGGAAGCTCGCCGAGCGCAGCCAGGTGGCGGCGCAGGAGATCGGCGAGATGGCCAGCACTTCGGTCGCGGTCGCCGAGAAGGCGGGCAAGCTCCTGGTGGAAATGGTACCGGCCATCAAGAAGACCTCCGACCTGGTGCAGGAAATCGCAGCGGCGTCGCAGGAGCAGTCCTCGAGCGTGGGGCAGATCAACACCTCCATGACGCAGCTGAACCAGGTCACGCAGCAGAACGCCTCCTCGTCCGAGGAGCTCGCGGCGACCGCCGAGGAGATGAGCAGCCAGGCGCAGAACCTCCAGCAGTTGGTGGCCTTCTTCAAAGTGGAGGGCGGCGAGCACGCACCCGCCCGGAAGGCCGCGGCCAAGCCGGCGGCGCAGCACGCAGCTCCGGCCCGGCCCGCCGCGCCGGCGCGCGCCCAGGCGCATGCTCCGGCGTTCGGAGGCGGGCTCGCGCTCGCCGCGCCCCAGGCCAAAGAGTTCGTCAAGTTCTGAGGGGCGGCCATGAGCACATTGATACGTTCTCAACGCAGGGCGGTGCAGGAGCCGCAGGAGCGGCAGGCGGTGAAGGGCCAGCAATACCTCACCTTCTCGGTGACGGGCGAGCTCTTCGGAGTGGCGATCGTCTCGGTCAAGGAGATCATCGAGTACCGCGCGACCACCGAGGTGCCGATGATGCCGGGGTTCATGCGCGGCATCATCAACCTCCGCGGGCGGGTGGTGCCGGTGATCGACCTCGCGGTGCGCTTCGGCCGCGCCCGCAGCGAGGTCACGGCGCGCAGCTGCATCGTGATCGTCGAGGCTCAGCAGAACGGCGAGCAGAACGACCTCGGCGTGGTCGTCGACGCGGTGAGCGCGGTGGCGGACATCGCCGACGCGGACATCGAGCCGCCGCCGTCTTTCGGGGCGAGGCTCAGGAGCGACTTCATCACCGGCATGGGCAAGATCGGCGAGAAGTTCGTGATCCTGCTCGACGTGAGCAAGGTGCTCTCGATCGACGAGCTGTCGACCCTCGGGGACATCGCGCAGGGGCGCCCGGCCGCCGAGCCGGCCGCTGCCGGAGCCGCGCGCGCCTAGCCGCGCGCGAGGCGGCTACATCATGGGAGCGGCGCTGGCAAAGCGGGCTTCGCCGGCGCCGGCCCAGCGGCAGGCGCAGATCAGCGAGCGCGAGTTCCAGGCGATCCGGGCTTGGATCCGCGGGGCGGCAGGGATCAACCTCTCGGAGCAGAAGAAGGCCCTGGTTGTCGGGCGGCTCGCATCGCGGCTGCGCCACTACGGCCTGGACAGCTACGGCCGCTATTTCGAGCTGCTGCAGGGCGGGACCCAGCCCGAGGAGCTGCAGATCGCGGTCGACCTGCTGACCACCAACGAGACGTATTTTTTCAGAGAGCCGAAGCACTTCGAGTTCCTGCGCGAGAGGATCCTGCCCGGGCATCCGAAGGGCCGCGTGTTCCGCGTCTGGAGCGCGGCGAGCTCGAGCGGCGAGGAGGCCTACAGCATCGCGATGACCCTTGCCGAGTCGCTCGGCGAGGAGCCGTGGGAGCTCGTCGCCTCCGATCTGAGCAGCCGGGTGCTGGCGCGCGCCCAGACGGGACACTACGCGATGGCCCGGGCGAAGACGATCCCGCGCCACCTTCTGTCGAAATACTGTCTCCGGGGCGTCGGCGCCCAGGAAGGCACCTTCCTCGTCGACCCGCGGCTGCGCAGCCGGGTGCGGTTCCTGCAGGTGAATCTCGTCGGCCCCCTCCCGCAGCTGCACCAGTTCGACGTCATCTTCCTGAGAAACGTGATGATCTACTTCGACGCGCCGACCAAGCACGAAGTCGTCTCGCGTATGCTGCCGCACCTCGCCCATGGCGGACACATCTTCGTCGGACACTCCGAGAGCCTGAACGGCGTGAGCGACGCCGTGAAGAGCGTTCAACCTTCGATTTACCGTAGACCGTGAACTGCGCCCCGGCCGATGCGCTCGAGATCTTCCTCCAGCCCGGGGAGTTCTACTTCGGCGAGGAGAAGACCCGCATTCGAACCCTGCTCGGCTCGTGCGTGGCGGTTACGCTCTGGCACCCCAGGCTTCGCGTCGGCGGCATGGCTCATTACATGCTTCCGCAGCGCCCGAACCGCTCGAAGGACCAGCCGCTCGACGGGCGTTACGCCGAGGAAGTCATGCTGATGTTCCAGCGCGAGCTGCAGGACACACGGACGCGGCCGGGCGAATACCAGGTGAAGCTGTTCGGCGGCGGGCGCATGTTCGCTTACGCCCAGAAAGTGAAGCGCCACGTCGATGTCTCCGACCGCAACGTCGAGATCGGCCGGCAACTTATCGCGCAGCACGGCTTCAAGATCCACGCCGAGGACCTCGGCGGCGACGGGCACCGCAACGTCGTGTTCGACCTGTGGAGCGGCGACGTGTGGCTCAAGAAGGCGGCCAGGACGCCTTCGGGCGGCGGCTAAAGCGACTTTTCCGATGCGCAAAATCAAAGTGATGGTCGTCGACGATTCCGCCGTGGTCCGCCAGGTGATTTCCGGCGCGCTGGCGAGAGAGAGGTCGATCGAGGTTCTCGCCGCCGTGGCCGACCCGATCTTCGCGATGCAGCGCATGCGCACCCATTGGCCCGACGTGATCGTGCTGGACGTGGAGATGCCGCGCATGGACGGCATCACCTTCCTCAGGAAAATCATGACGGAGCGGCCTACCCCCGTGGTCATCTGCTCCACGTTGACCGTCGCCGGAGCGGAAACCACCATGCAGGCGCTGGCCGCCGGCGCGGTCACCATCGTGACCAAGCCGAAAATCGGCGTGAGGAATTTTTTGCTCGATGCGTCGGCGGACCTTGTCGAGGCGGTCAAGGTTGCGTCGCGCGCCAATCTGCGCAATCTGCGGCCCGCCACGGCGGCGGAACTCGTCGAGCGCGCCGCTCCTCCCGCGACCGCGCTCAAGGAAACCAGCGAGAGCGTCGTCGCCCTCGGCACGTCCACGGGCGGCACTCAGGCGCTCGAGTTCGTCCTGGCCGCGCTCCCCCGCAACTCGCCTGGCATCGTCGTGGTGCAGCACATGCCGGAAAAGTTCACTGCCGCGTTCTCGCAGCGCCTGAACAATGTCTGCGAAATCGAAGTGAGGGAAGCGCAGGACAACGACCGTGTGCTGCCGGGGTGCGCGCTGATCGCTCCCGGTGGCAAACAGATGACGCTGAAGCGCAGCGGCGCCCTCTACTACGTCGAGGTGAAAGGCGCACCACCAGTCAACCGCCATTGTCCGTCGGTGGACGTGCTGTTCCGCTCGGTAGCGAAGCACGCGGGCAGGAACGCACTGGGGGTCATCATGACCGGGATGGGCCACGACGGCGCGCGCGGTCTCCTGGAGATGCACCAGGCCGGGGCTC
>Ga0209131_1002120_pt1 | contig 13570 bp, 9 predicted proteins | sample GraSoi_2013_40cm_FD_185826 | JGI IMG/M metagenome (GOLD analysis project Ga0209131, IMG submission 185826) | Grasslands soil microbial communities from the Angelo Coastal Reserve, California, USA - Sample 9_17_2013_40cm (SPAdes) (version 2) | ecosystem: Environmental > Terrestrial > Soil >...
GTCAAATCCGGGGGTTTGACAGCGTCGAGCGACGGGTGATATCGATTGTGGCGAGCTCGGTGTCCGCGTTGCGGACGGAAATAGGGAAGGCCGTGAAAGTCGGCCGCGGTCCCGCCACTGTGATGGGGAAGTCGCTGCGAGAAATGCCACTGGGGAATTTCCCTGGGAAGGCTCGCAACCGGCGCTAGACCCCAAAGCCAGGAGACCTGCCGAGTCATCGGGACGAGAGTCCCGCTCTCCGTGGAGGGAGTCGGGCGGTGGAATTCTGGCGTTTTCGCGCGGCGCTGGTCGCGCTGCTCGCGCTCGTGCTCGGGGCGTCACCGTTCGGTGTAGCGGGCGAGATCGCGGAGTCGGCGGCCGACCCGTCCTCGTTCACGACCGTGATCGACGCGACGGAGTACGACGAGCGCTTCGCCACCGTCGAGGAGCTGCTCTCGCAGGTGCCGGGCACGCGCGTGCGGCGTTTCGGCGGACTGGGCGCGCAGAGCACCGTGTCGATTCGCGGCTCCAAGGCGGAGCAGGTGCTCGTGTTGCTCGACGGCGTGCGCATGAACTCGTCCTCCCGCGGCGCCGCCGATCTCTCGACGATCCCGGTGCGCCAGGTCGCGCGCATCGAAGTGATTCGCGGCGGCGGCGCGGCGCGCTTCGGCAGTGACGCGGTCGGCGGAGTCATTTTGATCACGACCCGCGGCGCGGCCGCGAACGGTCTGCACGCGGACGCAGCGCTCGCGGCAGGCGGGCAGACGCTGCGCGGGGGGGACGTCGCGTTCTCGGGCGCGGGCGATCGAGGCAGCGCGCTCGTGACCTACTCGCGGCTCTCGAGCAAGAATGACTTCGAGTTCGATCTCGCGCCGACGCGCGGCGACGGCGCGCCTCAGACGTTCACCCGCCTGAACGCCAACTTCGCCGAGGACTCGGGTCTCTTCCGCGGCACGCTTCGCGCGGGCGCGACCTCGCGCTTCGACGCCACCGTCGATCTGTATCAGAAGCGCAACGGGCAGCCGGGCAGCGCGCTCGGAAGGGCCCGGGGCGGCGCCGAGGACGACGACATCTCCTGCATCAGCGCGGACGAGGACTACCGCCGCGGCATCGCGCGCCTCGCGTTCGCGAACGAGCGCCTGCTCCGCGGGGCGTTCGAGATCGCCGGCTCGGTGCGCTCCGACGACAGCCGGCTCGACGACCCAGCGGGCGGGTGTGGGTTCATCTCGCCTTTCGTGACCGGCGGACGCGATCACGCGAGCTGGCTCGAGCGCGAGTCACAGCTCGAGTCACGCTGGGCGGCCCAGCCGCTCGGGCTCGGCTTCGTCTCACTTTCCGGGAGCGCCGTCGCGGGCCTGCGCTACACGACGGTCGACTCCTCCGATGCCGACCTTCATCGGCGCACCTCCGTGGCGGCCTCGCTCTTGCCGGAGATCGCGCTCTTCGATGCGACGCTGCGCCTGTTTCCCGCGCTCGGGGTCGAGACAGCGGACACGAGCTCGGGGCTGGCGCGCTCGGCCGCTTTTCGCGCCATGGTCCCGGTCAAGACGGACGATTCGACGGCGTGGCTGCCCGCGGTCGGCGCGATCGTCCAGGTCTCGCCGGGCTTCCAGCTCAAGGCGAACTGGAAGCGCGTGCTGCGGCGCCCGACGTTCACGGAGCTGTTTCACCCCGATTGGAGCTTCGTCCGCGGCAATCCGAGCCTCGAGCCGGAGAAGGGCTGGAACGCGGACGTCGGCTTCGAGCTCGCGAGCGACGGCGCGGGCTTCGTGCGCGGGGTGCGGGTCCAGGCGAGTCTCTTTCAGCGCGAGCTCGAGCAGGGGATCGAGTGGCTCCTGAACACGAACCGGGCGTACATGCCGGTGAACACCGGCCGCGCGCGCGCGCTCGGCGCGGAGATCTCGATCGAGTCGAGGCTCTGGAACCGACTCGAGCTGGCCGGGACGTACACCTACACCAAAGCGCGCTATCTCCGGCCGGAGCCGGGCGCCGCATTCGGAAGCGGCGTCGCGCCGATCTTTCCGCACTCGCCGGAGAACGCGGTGACTGCGCGCGCGGCGCTCGACCTCGGTGCGCTGGAGCCGTGGACCGAGGTTCGCTACGAGAGTGAGTTCGCGTACCAGGTCGGCCGCCAGACACTCGCGCCCGCAGCGACGGTTCTCGACGCCGGCCTGATCTTCCGCCCCGCGCGACTGCGCGCGTTCGACTTTCTGCCCGAAGCGCTGACGCTGTCGGTCGAGGCGTCGAACCTGCTGCGCGAGCAGCGCGTCGACTCACTTGGGCAGCCGCTCTCGAAAGAGGCACTCTGGGTGTTCCGCATCCGCGGTGCGACGCCGTGATCGGCGGCCTGCTCCTCGCGGTGACTCTCTCGGTCGGCTCGGGCGACGCGTACGACTTCGACTCACCCGCCGCGCCCGCGATCGAAGCGCATCCGACGAATCCCGACCGCGCTTTCGTCGCGGACTCGGAATCGTTTCCGGGGATCTGGCAGATCCGGATCGCGGCGGGTCAGTCCGTCGCGCTCTCCGCTCCGTCCTATCAGCTCTCGGCGAACCTCGGCTGCTCGGCGCCGTTCAGCGTGGCGCGCATCGGTGACTTCTGGCTCGAGCCCAGCGGCCCGACACGCGGCTGGATCAGCACGTCGGGCTGCGAGCTCGCCGTGCCGTTCGACTACGCGACCGGCGCCGGGGTCGCCGTGTCGTACTCGGGCGCGAACCGGCCCTCGGTTCCGACCCGCCACACGCTCACCGGGTCGTTCACGCGCTACCAGAACGGCGGCGGCGGAGCGTCGATCTCGTCGTTCACGACGAACTTCACGAGCGCCGTCGTGCGCGTCGGCAACCGCCTGGTCGTCGCGACCTCGAACCTGCAGCAGAGCGGCGCGAACCCGGTGTTCAACCCGGGAACGGTGCTGTTCTTCTCGATCGACGACTCGGGAGCCACGCCCGTGATCGCGCCGGCGACGCCCTTCTTCGCAGTGACTTCGGACCCGAATCCCGTCGCGCTCTCGGTGCTGCCGGGCGGACGCATCGCGGTCACGAACGCGGGGATCTTCGACGTCGCGTTCCCGCCCCTGGTCACGGGTCAGGGCTCGATCGACATCCTCGATCCGCAGACCGGGTCACTCGTCGGCTCGATCCCGATCGGCGCCGGGAACCCGATGGCAGCGCTCGCGCTCGACCCGACGGGCTCCGTCGGGCTCGCGAGCTCGGCCACGTTCCGCCGCCTGTACGCGGTCGACGTGCGCGGGCTGGGGGAGCTGCCGTCCGCGCCGGTCGATCCGCGCCTCCAGCGGCCTTCCTGCAACGACTCGAGCGCGGCGAGCGCCGGCGGAGTGCCCTGCCTGCGCGCGCGCGCGCTCCGCGCCGGCGCCAACGCGATCGTGCTCCCGCCGCCGCCGGGCTCGAGCGGGATCTACTCCTTCGTCCCGACCGTACGCTTCGCGCCGTCGGGCGACTTCGCCGTCGCGACCTCGTACAACGACGGCGGGATCGCGTTCGTGGCGTTCGACGCGCGCAACCTGGGTCGCCCGCATCCGCTGCTCGCGTCGCGCTTCGGCGCGGCAGAGACACTCGCGGCGACCGGCCCCGCGGGCGTGATCGGCTCCGAGTGTTGCCCGGGCCCGCTGCTCCTGCGCTCCACCGGCAGCGCCGGCCTCGCTTCGACCGATGCCCTGTTCGTCACCGCGAGTCCGAACGGCTTCGTCGTACGCAGCCACCTCGGCGGCAGTCTGGCGACACCGAGCGGTGACGCCGACGCCGACGGCGTCGAGGACGCGCTCGACGTCTGCCCGCTCGAGCCGAATCCGGGACAGGCCGACGCGGGCGGTCTCGGCACGGCGAGCCCGCCGGACGGCGTGGGCGATGCGTGTCAGTGCGGCGACGTCTCGGACGACGGCCACGTGGACATCGCGGACGCGTTCGCGCTGCGTGAGTTCCTCGCCCACCCCTCGACGCCGCTCGCCGCGCCACAGAAATGCGACGTCGGGGGGCCGGGCGCGAGCGGCACCTGCGACGTCGTCGACGCCACGCTCCTGCGCCGCGCGCTGCAGGGAGCGCAGCCCGGCATCGCGTACGTCTGCCCACCCTTTGTGCCGTAGCCGATAGACTCGGCGCCAATGGCGCGCGTGAAGCAGATCGCGGGAGTCCTGGCCATCGACGCCGCGTTGCGGGCCGGCGAAGAGGTGCGCTTGCTGCTGGTGGCCGAGGACGCGCGCGCGGAGGACGTGCGCGGCGTCATTGCGCGCGCGGAGGAGTCCGGGATCGCGGTGCGCACCGCGACGCGGAACGTGCTCGCGAGGCTCTCGATGCTGCGGCCGGCGGAGGACGCGCTGGCGCTCGTCGGGCGTGACCCGGACGCGGATCTCGCCGAGTCACTCGCGCGCGGCGGCGCGTTCTGGCTGCTGGTCGGCGTCGCCTACCCCGGCAACGTCGGCATGGTGATTCGCACCGCCGAAGTCTCCGGCGCCGACGCGATCGCGGTCGACGGCGGCTTCGACCACGAGGCGAAGCGCGCGGCGCTGCGCGCGTCGATGCGCGCGGACAAGTTCATGCCCGTGTTCTGGCTCGACGCGGCGCAGGTGCTGGACGCCGCCAAGGCGAGCGGTCACCGTGTGCTGGCCGTCGACGAAGCCGGAGAGGGCTCGCACTTCGCGGCGGATCTGACCGGCGCGCGCGTGTTCGTCGTGGGCAGCGAGAATGGCGGCATTCCGCCCGAGGTGCTCGCGCGCTGCGACGCGCGCATCCGCGTGCCGATGGCGGGATTCATCCCCTGCTACAACCTGCAGGCAGCGGTGTCGGCCGTCGCCGTCGAGCGGTTGCGCCAGGTGGGTTCGAGGGCGGGAGACGATTAGAGGCGACTCGGAAACCCCGCCCGGGCACGGGCGGGGCGCCGGTGAGCTTGCTAACCAGCGATCCGAAGGGGAGGCGCCGCGTGGCGCCCGCAGCCGCGATGGAATCGGTCGAGCCCGGAACAAAGCCGTCGTTCTCGATCGTCGTGCCCACGCTCGACGAGGCGGAGAACGTCGACGAGCTGCTGCGGCAGATCTTCGCCCTTTCCGAAGCGCTCCCGCCGTTCGAAGTGATCGTCGTCGACGACGATTCGCGCGACGGCACGGCCGAGCGCGCGCGCGCATGGTCGGGAGGGCACCCGGTCAGTGTAATCGTGCGCCGCGACGAACGCGGTCTCTCGCGCGCGGTGATCGCGGGCGCGCGAGCGGCGCGCGCGGAGGTGGTCGTCGTCATGGACGCCGACCTCTCGCATCCGGTCGCGGCGATCCCGGCCCTCGTCCGACCGCTCCTCGACGGCGCGGCGTCGATCGCGATCGGCAGCCGACACGTCCGCGGCGGCTCGACGCGCGGTTGGCCGCTGCGGCGCAAGCTGGCGTCGCGCGCCGCCGCCGCGCTCGCCTGGCCGATCTCTCCGGTGAGCGATCCGATGTCCGGCTTCTTTGCGGCGCGCCGCGCGGACGTCGTTTCGCTCGATCACGCCCCCGCCGGCTTCAAGATCCTGCTCGAGCTGCTCGCGCGCGGCGGCTCGAGCCTGCGCGCGATCGAGGTCCCGATCGAGTTCGTCGACCGCGAGCGCGGTGAGTCGAAGCTCGGGGTCTCCCAGGTCGGCGAGTATCTCCGGCGACTCGCGGCGCTCGCGGGCGCCGACCTCGGCTCCGCCAGCCTGCGCCGTCTCTGGCTCGCACTTTGCGCGGGCGCGGTCCTCGACTTCGCGAGCTTCGCGCTGCTCGAAGGACGCGGAGGGGCGCTCGGCGGCGCGCAGCTCGCGAGCGGGGCGCTTGGCGCCCTGGCGGTGTGGTCGCTGTGCGCGGGCGATCTGCGCGGCACCAAGGCCGGGCGCTTCGCGGCGCTGAGTCTGCTCGCGCTTCTGCTGCGCGGCGGCGTGCTCGCGAGCCTGGTTCGGAACACCGGGCTGTCGCCGCTCGTCGCATTCGTTCCGAGCGCGATCGCCGGCCTCTCGGTGAGCGCGCTCGGCGCGGCGTTCTTCGTGCTCGGCCCGCCGCGCGCGCCGAACGAGCGCGCGCTGGCGCTGCGCCTGGGTTGCATTGCGGTGGCCGTCTATCTGTTCGCGCTGCGGATCGCGTATGCAGGCGCCGTCGAGCTGCTCCCCGAGGAGGCGTACTACTGGAGCTACGCGCAGCACATCGATCTCTCCTACCTCGATCACCCGCCGCTGGTCGCCTGGCTGATCTGGGCGGGCACGTTGCTCGGCCAGAGTGAGTGGGGGGTGCGCGCGGGCGCGATCGCGTGCTCCGCGCTGACGGCCGCGTTCTCTGCGGCGCTTGCGGCGCGCTGGCTCGGCAAGACCGCGGCCGCCGCCACGCTGGCGCTCGTCACCGCGCTTCCGTTCGGGTTCGCGACCGGGCTGCTCATGACTCCCGACGCGCCGCTCGCCGCGGCGTGGTCCGGCGCGCTCTACTTCCTGTGGCTCGCGCTCGTCGAGCTGCGGCCGCGCGCGTGGTGGGGCGTGGGCGCGTGCATCGGGCTCGGGCTGCTCGCGAAGTACACGATCGCGCTGCTCGGCTTGGGCGCGTTGGCGTTCGCGCTGCTCGACGGGCGCGCGCGCCGGCAGCTGCTCCGGCCGGAGCCCTATCTCGCCGCGGTGCTAGCGCTCGCGCTGTTCGCGCCGGTGCTCGTTTGGAACTACCGCAACGACTGGGCCTCGTTCGCGTTCCAGAGCGCGCGCCGACTCAGTGATCCGCCCGAGTTCGGCCTGCACCGACTCGGCGCGAGCGTGCTCGTGCTGCTCGGGCCGGTCGTCGTTGCGGCGCTGCTCGCGCTGCTGCGCGGTCGCACGCGCCGAGCCGTCGACGCCGGCACCCCGAGCGAGGAGGCTGCGCGGCGCTTCCGCTTCGCCGCCTGCGCCGCGTTCGCGCCGCTCGCGGTCTTCACGCTCTTCTCGCTCAGCCACGTGCCGAAAGTGAACTGGACCGGGCCGCTGTGGCTCGCTCTGCTCCCGGCGACGGCCGCCCTGCTGGCCCGCGCGTCCGCCGCGCACGTCGGTCGGCTCGCCGGCGCGGCCGCAGCGCTGTTCGCGCCGAGCCTGTGGCTGGCCCTCTTCGGTTACGCCGCGGCGCTCCACTCACTCGCGTTGGGCGTACCCGGCGCGGACTTCCCGGGCGGCACGCGCTATGCGCAGCGCTGGCAGGAGATCGCAGCGGCGGTCGACCGCGCGGCGAACGACCTGCGCGCCGAGACCGGCGCGCAGCCCGTGATCGTCGCCTTCGACCGCTACGCGACGTCGAGCCTCCTCGCGTTCTACCAGCCCGGCTCGGGTCCGCGCTGGACCCTGGGGGGGCGCCAGCTGTTCGGCGCGGGGACGAGCCTGATGTACGGCTACTGGACGCCGCCCGAGTCGGTCGCCGGACGTACACTTCTCTGTGTCTCCGACGACCCCGGCGACCTCGAGCTACCGGCGCGCTTCGCGCGCGCGGCGGGCGCGATCACGACCCTGGCGATAGCCGGCCAGAGCGACGGCGCGCGCGTCTTCTACCGCGCGCTGTACGGCTACGAGCCCGACGCGGCTTCGGGCACGAAGCGGAAGAACGCCGCGCCCTCGAGCACCGCGCTCTCCGGCGCTTCAAGCTCGCACATGCTGCCGAGCTCGCGGATGCCGTCGGCCGCGCGCTGGTCGAGGCCCAGCTCCTCCGGCTTCGCGGGCTTCGCCTTGCCGAGTGACTCGATGAGCTTGGCCGCCCACTCGGGCCGCTGCTCGCCCTTGGTGTCGAACGCGATCGGCAGGAAGTCCGGACCGTCCTTGAACACGCAGAGCAGCCCCGCGCCGAGCAGCTCGGACGACGCCATCGAGAACATGGTCGCGCGCCCGCGCACGCCGTCTTCGAGCTCGAGCAAGAGGCCCTCGACCAGCGGATGACCGCTGGCGAAGAATTCGAGCTCGTCCTTCTCGAGCGCCTCCACGCGGTCGAAGGTCCCGAGCCAGCGGCCCTCGTCGCGCACGCCGGGAAGTGACTCGACCGTGAGCGACGTGCCCATCTCGAGATAGTAGAGCGCGGTGCCCCCCTTCTCGACGATCTTCAAGCCGAGATCGTTCGCCGCGCCCAGACAGAAGCGGCGCATGCACTGCTCGAGCTCGGGCGGCACGAGCGACAGGAGCCCGGCGGCCTGCGACGCGTCGTAGGCGTCGCGGTAGATCACGCGCGGGATGTCCGCGACGGAGCGCGCGCGCGCCGCTTCGATCTCCGCCACCAGCGCTTCGACGTCGAGCGCGGTCTCGTCGGCCTCGGCGCGCTCCACCGCCTCGCGAACGCCGGACAGCGCCAGGTCGAGGCCGGCCGACGGACGCGCGAACAGATCGAGTCTCTCGTACAGGCGCGCGACGTCCGGCTTCGAGTCGGCGCCCCGGAAGTACACGATCTCGACGTTCTTCGTGCGGCCGATGCGGTCGAGCCGGCCGATGCGCTGCTCCAGCGCGACCGGATCGCTGGGCAGGTCGAAGTGCACCATGCGGTCGCAGAACTGGAAGTTGCGCCCCTCGGCGCCCGCCTCGGTGCAGATCAGCACCGGCAGGTTCGTCTCGCGGAAGCGCGCGACCTCGATGTCGCGCTGCGCCGGCGTGAGTGACTCATGGAACACCGCGATGTGCGTGCGCGTCGCCTGCTCGACGAGCTTCTTCAGCTTCTCGAGGCGGTCGAGGTCGCGCACGAAGACGAGCGCCTTCTCCTTCTTCTTGTGCCACTCGCGCACGCGCGCGGAGAGCCACTCGCTGCGCGGATCTCTGCGGATGTCCTTCCCGAACGCGGCGACGTCCACCGGCTGCGGGCGCCGCGGCGGGAGCCCGCCCAAGTCACTGCGCCGGACCGCGCTGGTGCACGGGAACACCGCCCCGCCCGAGCCGACCGCCGCGTCGAAGGCGTCGAAGGCCGCGAAGCTCTCCGGGTGCAGCAGCTGGAGCAGATGGAAGAACCCGCGCTTGTCCGCCTGCAGCGGGGTCGCCGACAGCAGGATCGCGTGCTTCGCGTTCGTGACCAGCGGCGCGATCGCCGCGTCGAAGTGCTCGAGCCCGAGCCGATGCGCTTCGTCGACGATCACGAGCTCGTGCTCGACGTTCCGCGCCTGTCTGGCGAGGGAAGGATTGGCCGCCAGGTCCTCCATCGAGATCACGCCGAAGGGGTGCACGTCGAACGGGTTGTTGCCTTCGCCGTAGTCGCGCTCGACGCTCTCGACGCGCGCCTCGTCGATCAGCACGAACACCTGGTGGAACTTGCGGTACAGCTCGCCGAGCCACTGCACGGTCAGCGTGGAGGGGGCGATCACCAGTGCGCGCTTCGCGCGGCCGGTGCGCACGAGCGCGGACAGGATCAGGCAGGCGACGATCGTCTTGCCCAGCCCGACCTCGTCCGCGAGCAGCCAGCGCACCGGGTCGGACTTCACGGCGGCGAGCGCGGTGTGGAGCTGGTGCGGGAACAGGGAGATGCGGCCGCCGAGGAAGCTGCCCAGGCCGCCGGCCTCGCGCATGCGGCGCAGCTGCAGGCCCTCGATCCGGTTGCGGAACGAGCCGAGCCGGTCGAGGCGGAACTGCGCGAGGCGCTCGATCGGACCGGAGCTCTGGTCGAGCGGCCAGACCTCTTTGTCCTCGAGGCGCCGGCCGTCGGAGAGCACGTAGCGCTCGCCGTCCCAGCTCTCGATGCGCACCTCTGCGTTCTTCGCGAGCTCGATCGCGGCGGACCCCGGCGGGAGTATCAGAGGAACCAGGCCCGCGCCCTGCGCAGCCATGGTTACTTCCCGCTCTACCGCCGGGAAATACACCACGAGATAGCGGCCCTCGACGCGCCGCACGAAGCCCACCCCTAACTCGGGGTTGAAGGGGTGGACCAGCTTGCTGCCTTCCCTCCAGGCAGGAGTGGTCATGGAATGGGGGTGGGTAGCCCACTCGCGGACGCTTTCAAGGCCCTGCTTGCCCCGCGCGGCCGCGGCGCCTTAGGCTGGCGGCCCAAGCGAGGGAGGTGTCATGTCGTTCGAGGTTCCAGAGAGCGTCCGCGAGATTCGCGACCGGGTGAAGCGCTTCGTCGAGGAGCGCTGCTATCCGGTCGAGCCGCTGGTCGAGGACCGCGACGACCCGAAGGCCCGAGAGGCGCTGCGCGAGCTGATGAACAGCGCGAAGGCGGAGGGGCTCTGGGCGCTCGGCCATCCGCTCGAGATCGGCGGCCAGGGGCTGCCGTTCCTCGACTACGTGTACGTGAACGAGGTCGTCGGTCGCTCGGGCGTGGCGATGGTCGCGCTCGGCACTCACTCGCTGCAGGACTCGATCATGCTGCACGAGTTCGCCGACGTGGAGTGGCGCGACAAGTATCTCAAGCCCCTGGTCGACGGCGACGTGTTTCCGAGCTTCGCGATGACCGAGCCCGACGTCGCGAGCTCCGATCCGACGCAGCTGCAGACGCGCGCGAAGCTGGACGGTGACACTTGGGTGATCAACGGCCGCAAGTGGTTCACGAGCGGCGCCGACCGCGCCGCGTACACCACGGTGATGTGCCGCACCGAAGAAGACGTGGCCGCGCACGATGCGTTCTCGATGATCATCGTCCCGACCAACACGCCCGGCTACAACATCCTGCGCGACGTGCGCGTGATGGGTCACTACGGCGGTCACTGCGAGGTCCAGTACGACGACGTGCGCGTGCCGAAGAAGAACCTGCTGGGGCCGCGCGGCGGCGGCTTCAAGATCGCGCAGCGGCGCCTGGGCCCTGGCCGCATCTTCCACTGCATGCGCTGGCTCGGGCAGGCGCAGCGCGCGTTCGATCTGATGTGCGAGCGCGCGAACTCGCGCGTCGCGTTCGGCAAGACGCTCGGCCAGCACCAGCAGATCCAGAAGTTCGTCTTCGACAGCTTGTGCGAGATCCAGGCGAGCCGGCTCCTGACCCTGTCCGCGGCGCAGAAGATCGACCGCGGCGACGAGGCGCGGGTCGAGATCGGCATGATCAAGGTGTTCGGGGCGCAGATGCTGCACAACGTGATCGACCGGGCGATCCAGGTCTTCGGCGCGAAGGGCGTCACGGAGGACACGCCGCTCGAGCGCATGTACCGGCACGCGCGCTTCGCGCGCATCTACGACGGCCCGGACGAGGTGCACATCACCACCACGGCCCGCCGCGTGCTCTCGGCCTACAAGAGAGGCGACGGCTGGGACTTCGGCGCGCACTGAATTTTCCGCTTGACCGAGAGCTGGTCGGACCCGTATGAATGCGGATCAGAACCGGAATTCGGGTTCGTACCCCGGATTCGCATAGAGGAGTCCGCACAATGGCCGCCCCCCAGCAGGCGAGCAGCGCGCCGATCCCCGAGCTCGTATGGGTCCGACCGCCTCAGCAGGCGCGGAGCCAGCTCACCCTCTCGCGCATCCTGGACGCCGCCGAGGCGATCCTGACGGACAAGAGCTGGGAGGACGCGTCGGTGGCGGAGATCGCGCGCCGAGCGGGCTCGTCGGTAGGCGCGTTCTACGCGCGCTTCCCGGACAAGGACACTCTGCTGGCCGCGCTCCATCAGCGCTTCATCGAAGAGGCCTGGGCGACCGCGCATGCGGCGCTCGACGAGGGCCGCTGGACCGGCGCATCGATCTGCGAAGTCGTGCGCGAGCTCGTCGCCTTCCAGGTGCGCGAGAACGACCGACGCCGCGGGCAGCTGCGCGCGTTCGCGGCGCGCGCCATCCACGACCCGCGCTTCCACGCACGCGCCGAGCAGCTCGGCAAGATGATCGAAGAGCGCTTCACCAAGCTGGTGGTCGCGCGCCGGCACGAGATCCTGCACCCGATTCCGGTCGTCGCGGCCGCGTTCGTCGGGCGGATGATCTCGGCCATGTTGCTGAGCCGCTTGCTCGATCCGAGGTTCGTCCCGAGCGGAATCTCGTTCGTCGACGAGCTCACGCACGCCGCGCTTGCCTATCTCGGGGTTTTCCCCGAGGACGCGATCGACGTCCTGTAGGCGGCGCGTCGCCGCGACCGGCCCGGCCCTCGTTGACTGGGTTCGCGCGCTGCGGGCAAGCTACGCGCTCGCAAGGAGGTCCGATGACGCCGGGGCAGCGCAGGGCGGTGATCACGCTCGCCAGCGCGCTCGTGCTGGCCGCAGCCATCGGCTGCGAGCGCACCGCATCGGCACCGAGTGAGCCGGCCCCGGTCTCCTCGACCTCCGGCTCCGCCGATGGTCACATCGACCCCGGGCCCTATCGCGCGGAGATCGAGGCGACGGAGGCGCTCCTCTACTCGAACGAGCCGCTCGGTGACGACGGCTGGAAGAATCTCTCTCGGGCGCTGCTCGAGCTGCACAACGCGATCGTCTTCCGCGACACCTCCGCCGCCGCGCGCGAGGCGAGCCGCAGACTGTTCTTCTTCTCCGCTCAGGTCGATGCCGAGCCCGCGCCGAAACACAGTGCAGACGAGCTCGCGGTCATGCGCGGCGTGTGGGAGAGAATCCGCGCGGAGCAGTTCACCGAGGTGGACTGGTTCCGCGCCGCGTCCCGGTAGACGCCCCGCGGTCGCTGCGCGAGAATCCGCGCGCGGCGCGACGCCCGCCGTGCTCGCGCGGAGCGATCGATGACTCAAGCGCTGATCGACGAAGACGATCGCCTGAACTCCGCCGACCTCCGCACCATCTGGCGCATTCTCACGCCGGAGGAGCGCGTCGAGGCGTTCCATCTGTTGTCGCGCGACGACGCCGAGGAGTTCTTCCTCGGCCTCTCCGCGGCCGACCTGGCGAGTCTGATGCGCGCGCTGCCGCGGAACGAGCGCCGCTCCTGGATGCGCCTGCTCGCGCCCGACGACGCGGCCGACCTGGTGCAGCACGTGCCGGACGACGAACGCGACACCCTGCTCGGCCTGCTCGACGACCCGACGCGCAAAGAGGTCACGGCGCTCCTGGCCTACAAGCAGGACGCGGCCGGCGGCCTGATGAACCCGCGCTACGCGCGCCTGCGGCCGGACATGACCGTCGACGAGGCCATCGGCTATCTGCGCCGCCAGGCGCGCACGAACCTCGAGGTGATCTCCTACCTGTACGTGATCGACGATCAGCAGCACCTGCTCGGGGTCGTGTCGTTCCGCGAGCTGTTCGGGTCGCCGCCGGAGCGCACGGTGCGCGAAGTGATGCGCCGCGATCTGGTGACGGTGCGCGAGGACCAGGACCAGGAAGAGGTCAGCAAGCTGTTCTCCGAGAACGACCTGATCGCGATCCCCGTCATCGACGCCGAGGGCCACATGAAGGGCATCGTCACGGTCGACGACATCGTCGACGTCGTGCAAGCCGAGGCCACCGAGGACATCCAGAAACTCGGCGGTATGGAAGCCCTCGACGAGCCCTACCTGGACATCGCGTTCAGCCGCATGTTCCGGCGCCGCGCGGGCTGGCTGTCGGCGCTGTTTCTCGGCGAGATGCTCACCGCGTCGGCGATGGCGTTCTTCGAGGACGAGATCGCGCGCGCGCTCGTGCTCACTTTGTTCGTGCCGCTGATCATCTCGAGCGGCGGTAACTCCGGGTCACAGGCCTCGACTCTCGTCGTGCGCGCGATGTCCCTGGGCGAGGTGCGGCTCGTCGATTGGTGGCGCGTGGTGCAGCGCGAGTTCGCCGCCGGG
>Ga0209131_1002122_pt1 | contig 13564 bp, 15 predicted proteins | sample GraSoi_2013_40cm_FD_185826 | JGI IMG/M metagenome (GOLD analysis project Ga0209131, IMG submission 185826) | Grasslands soil microbial communities from the Angelo Coastal Reserve, California, USA - Sample 9_17_2013_40cm (SPAdes) (version 2) | ecosystem: Environmental > Terrestrial > Soil >...
TGCAACTCGACTGCATGAAGCCGGAATCGCTAGTAATGGCGTATCAGATCGACGCCGTGAATACGTTCCCGGGCCTTGTACACACCGCCCGTCACATCACGAAAGTGAGTTGTACTAGAAGTCGCCGCGCTAACCGCAAGGAGGCAGGCGCCCAAGGTATGACCCATGATTGGGGTGAAGTCGTAACAAGGTAGCCGTAGGAGAACCTGCGGCTGGATCACCTCCTTTCTAAAGTAGTCGTGGCTCAACCCGCTATGGTGTGCGGGTCATGCCACGCAATGTAAGTCACAGCCCTCACGAGCTCGTGACTTACACGCTTCGATTTATCTTTACCCCGAGAGCTTCCGCTCAAAGGGCCGGGCGGATTCTGGCAGATCGTATCGAGTCAAAAGCGAAAAAATATCAGAAATTGTGGGTCGAGCACGTTATCGTGCTCGACCTTTTTGTATTTTGGGCACAACAGTTTTAAGTGGCTTCAGCCTTCGTCAATCCAACTTGGTACGCGAAGACGGACCCTGAACAAGCGAAAAAGGAGTTTTCCAAGAGGGCGGTCGACTATTGCGCCGTGGGGGCGGCAGGAGGTCTGATGGACGAGCATTCTCCCGATTCGTTCAATTGGCATAAGGTCTGTGCGGTCCGGTTTTTCACTTGAAAAGTGGAGAAGGCAGGCGGAATGACACCGGAAGATATCGCCAGATTCGAGGATGGACAGCTAACCTTCAAATGACTGAGGGTGCCCCAGACGTCGGTTTTACGTCTGGTTCATTGCTTCTGCTGGTCTGGCAAATCCTTCGGGCCTTGGTCTGCCCGCAAGGTATAATTGATAGAGGACCAAAGACGTGACCCCAAGCGAAATCATCTTTTCCGTCCAAGAATCCCCGGAGGGCGGCTACCATGCCAGGGCGCTTGGTTTTTCCATCTTTACCGAAGCGGATTCTCTGGATGAGCTTAAGACCATGATCAGAGACGCGGTCTCCTGCCATTTCGACCCCGCCGAGAAACCCAGCGTCATCCGACTCCACATGGTCAGGGATGAGGTTATTCCTGCTTGAAACTTCCCCGCGACGTAAGCGGTGAAGACCTCGCTCGTGCTCTCCGCCGCTTCGACTATGAAATTACTCGTCAAACCGGCAGCCACATGCGAGTCACATCAAAGTTCAAGGGCTCGCAGCATCACGTCACGATACCAGCTCACAACCAACTAAAAGTGGGCACGCTCGCCGACATCTTGGGCGACGTGGCTTCGTACCTAGATTTGACGCGAGATCAGCTCCTTAGAGAACTCTTTGGCTAAACCGTCACGCTGTTCCTATTCCTCGGCCGTGCGATTCGAGAGGCGTGTGACTGCGGCGATGCCCGACTTTGTACTCCCAGCAGCACCGGAATCTACCCTGCTGAGCAACCCCGGCGCAACATTCCAGTGCTGCCCGGAATCAGTGACCACCGTCACTGTCTTCTTGTTATAACGGGTCAATATTCCGGTTACCTCTGGGCTCCCTGTAGGATGGAACTTGACCCTTTCACCGATGCGGAAATCCAACATCGCGCTGTGCGAGCGCATTTGATTGAGGAATCTGAGCCGAGCCACAACCTTGTGATTAAGCTCGATAAGCTCTTCTTCGGAAAGCGAATCAATGTCGATAGGTCGCATTTAGTCGGCCTTTTCACCGAAGGTCATGTTGCATCGGAAACATGTGTTTGGCAACCCAAGTCGGATTCCGTTATAGCTACACGAGATGGCCAGGCCCAAAATGGGAATTCAGCAACGGACCACTGACAAGGTCCGTGTTTTCAGTCACTCGCGGAATTATATTGACAGGGACGTACCTTCTGCGGTAACATTCGACCTGTAAGATTCTGCGCCCGGTTTAGAGAACACCTTAGCAGTACTCCCTAACAAAATCCGTTTCCCTCACTATCTCGGTGCTCTTTATGTCTCTGTGCCTGCCCGCCCTCGTAGGCCGGGCAAATCCTTTCTTTCCTGAGGTTCCCAATGAAATCAGACTCGACCGATTCCAACAGCAACAAGTGTCTCCGCCAATTCGCCGATGGCCGCTCCTGCCGCATGCTTCGCAAGAAAGACCATCCCACTCTCTGCATCTTCCACGCCCGCGAAGAACAGCAGCTTCTCGAATCCGACAAGCTAGCCGCCGAGTTCGCTTCCCTTTCCGGCAAGCTCAACACCGTCACCGACATAAACCACGTCCTCGGCAAAGTCTTCACCGCTCTAGCCGAAAAACGCATCTCGCACCAGACCGCCGACACCTTCGGCTACCTCGGCCAGCTACTCCTCCAATCCATTCCCGGCGTCAAGAGCGAACTCAATTCAGTCGTGCAACATCCCGGCGCCTACGATGCCATGCTTCGTCACAACATCCCGTTTTTCAGCAAGTTCCGCAAACAATGACCCCAAGGGCAACGGCAGGGCGGGGACTAAGGCGGACCCACCCCTCCCCCTGTTTCCAGATCTGTTGATTCCAGAGGGTTTACGCTGGATCAGTCTGGATCTGCACATTCTAAACGGCTTGGAGGCGGTGCAGGGGCCGCGCTTTAGCACGGCCCAGCGAGCGAAGCGAGTGAGGCCAAGTAAATCGTTCCGTAACTCCGTTACTCCGATCCACCGAAGAGGCGAATCACAATCCCGGCGGAAGCCCAATAATTGTTCTGATGGAGATTAGTGCCGAAGGAGGTCCTGTAGTAGTCGACATCGAACAAGCGTATCTCGAAGTGCCGGGATGGCTTGATATCCACGCCGCCGCCCACTTTATACGAAATACAATTCTCCGAAGTTTTGTAACCGCCGGCCCCGCTGACCGTGGTGTCTGCGCGCGATCCTCCAACCAACCCTTCCACGAAGGGCGTTAAGCCCCATCGATTTCGCACTCGACGGAAGATCCGGGGTCCCCAATGATTTCCGTAAAGGACATTCTTCGTGCCGCTGACCGTTACGAAGTTGTAGCTGCTATCAGCGACGATCTGCAACCAAGGTCTTATGTTCCAGCCGAACGAACCGATGATACCGTTCAGGTTGCTGGCCGCGACTCCTCCTCCGTTGTCAAACCTAGCAAACCCGTAGCCGCCAAACAGTTCGATCAACGGCGTGTGGCGAATACCGCCCGCATTGGGTCTCTCCCAGCTTTCCCTAGCGTTTGCGGGCTGTACAGCCGGTCTTACCGGTTCAGCCGGCGCGGGCTCAGGCTGTGCAACCGGAGTCGGATCAGACGGTGTGACCGTCGCAGGAGGCTCCGCCACACTCGCAGTGGAGACAGTAGCTTCTGTTGCGGCCGACTGCGCCGGCACGGCCTGAGGTTGCTCAGTCACTGGCGATGTGGATGGAACGGAAGTGTTCGGAACGATCGTCGCCGACGTTTCCGGGACGTGCGAAGGCGTTACAGGCACCTGTACGGGAGCAGACTGGACCGACGTCGGCTGAGTTTGTGCCGGCGTGCTCGAATTAGGCTGCACAGCAGCGACCGCGGGAGTCGAGACACTCGAAGCGGCTGACGGTGCCTCCGGGGCTGGCGTCACCGCTTTTGCCTGAATTTGCGCAGGCTCGGACGCGTTCGCCTGTATCTCGGTGCTAGTCGTGCTCGCCGGTTTCGATGCGGCTGCGTTTAACGGAGCAGCAGCCGACTGTTGCACGACGGCTCCAGAACGATCAGCCGAGAGCAGATTCGAGTAAACGTAGCCTACCGTGCCGTCCTTAGTTTGAATCCGAGAAAAGATAAACCCGTTCAGTAAGATCGTAAAGCGCTCCCCGCAAGGTACAGATGCGACTGTATCGGGAGTCCTTCTGGGCTTTCCGAAAACTGGGGTACTTTCCGGATGGCTGGAGCAATCGACATACGCGACACCATCAGCCCAAGCGGCTGAGGTCGCAAGAAGACATCCACCTAACACAATTAACATCCGATTGCGCAACATCGCGCCTCCTCGGCCCGGGGACACGCCGAGCCCTAAGACTGTTATCGGGCCCGCAGACGTATGCGTCAAACGGCACGAGGGTCAGGATTCCCAAACCGGTACTGGACGAAATGCCGGGCGCCGCGACTTCCCTTGCGGCCACTAAGATTTGACTGCACCGCCGAATCCGCGAGGTTTATGTCGCCTTGGTGATAATGAGCAGATCCGAAAAATGACGGGCCTATGAATTTGACGGCCGCTTGCGGATAGAACCGCGGTATCTACACCTCCCACAATGATTGGAAGCGGGCCAACTCGGCTATGGCCCAAATTATAGTGAGGAGATTTTCATGCGGAACGTTCGCATTATCGCTATCGAAACGGAAATTGCGGAGCAGGTCCGCGCAACGCTGAAGGCGCCGGTCTACGGCTTCCCTGCTCATCTAGAAATCGCCGAGGACGAAGCGCCGTGCCGCCATTGCCTGCAAACAATCACGCCGAGGGAGCGTAGGATTCTTTTCACCTACGATCGCTTCACTGGGAAAGAGTCCCTGCCGCAACCTGGCCCGGTTTACATTCACGCCGACGGCTGCGAGCGCTACCCCGAAGCCGCCGGCTTCCCAGAGGATCTACGCAAAAGCCCGCGCACAGTGGAAGCCTACGCCCCAGGTCGCAAGCTCCAGGCGCAAGAGTACGTAACCGACGGTCGCTTCGAGCCGATAATAGAAAAGTTATTTGCCAATCCTGGCGCCGACTACGTGCAGGTCAACAGCACCACGGCAGGCTGCTTCACGTTTCGCATCGAGCGAGCTTGAGCTAGTGACCGCGCAGCTTACGAACCCATGCCGCCGTACCATTCTTCAACTCGGGATGGTCGGAGTCTTTCCAGCCAGGCGTGTCGCTCTCGAGAAACTGCAGGAGCTTCTTTCGACGCGCAGCCGCCGTCATTTGTGTTTTGCGATTGGTCCGCCGTTTTTTCTTTTTGCGTCTCAAGTGTCCCTCGTCCTTCCAACCGTGACTCGTGGCGCGCGTCGGGTTAGTGCTTCGGCGGGACGATGTCGGCTGCGAGTTCGGGCCGCTGCTTGCCGGGGACGCCGGGGTCGCGGCTCTTCTCTATGGCTTTCTGGGCGGCGGCCGCTTTTTGTGGGTCGACCCAGGCCTCGCGCGTGACCATGGTGGTCTGCCCGGGTACCGCAATTGCAGCACCGCTGCTTTCCAAGACGTCCATCGCTTGCAGAATCAGCTCCTCTTGCACAGCAAGAAATTCGCGGTATTCACGCGTCAGGATGTACGCATAAATTTCCATTTCGATGGCGTTCTCCCCCAGTTTTAGCAGTCGCACACGCGCGCTGGCCTCGTCCGCTTTCGGATGGCTGGTCAGAACGTGCCGCAACTGCTCCGAAACATAGCGCACATGGTCCGGGGAAAGGTCATATCGCAAACGCACAATCTGGCGGAACAAAATTTTGTCGCGCAGCCGGAAATTCTCCAGAATCGCGGTGGCCACGGTGCCATTCGGAATCGAGACCAGCGTGCGCTCCTCCGTCCGCAGCTTGGTGGATCGCAGTCCAATGTCTTCGACCATGCCGCGCTGATCCCCGATCTTGCATACGTCGCCCACTAATAACGCGCGGTCGGTGAGAATTGAGATGCCTCCCATCATATTTTCAAAGGTTTTCTGCGCGCCCAAGCCAAGGGCCAAGCCGCCAATTCCGAGGCCGGCAAGCGCGGCGGTCAGGTTCCAGTTCAAGACGTTTTTGAAAACCAGAAGCGCGATTACGAAGAAAATCGCAACGTCGAGGACCCGGCGCGTCAGCGAGACTAGCGACCGCTCCGCAAACATGCCGCGATCGGTCAGCTGGTTCCACATGCGCAAAGAAAGCCAGTACGTAATCTTTGTGATCGCCCAATACAGCGCGAACGCCAGCAAAATCAAAAGCAAGTCGCGGTAATATTCGCGATAGAGAATCGAGGCGCCGATCAGGTAGACAAAGTAATAGTGAATGATGACGGCGCCCAACACCGCAGTCGGCCCGAAGCGCCGCATCGGCTCTGCTTGCAGCGGCGCTAATCCAAGCGCGCGCCGTATCCGATGGGAACCGAGCCGAACCAGCAACGCGGCCAGCCAGCCAAGCAGCAAAGCGAGTGGCGCGAACAATACAATCGCAATCCACTGCCACAGCGGCATCCCAAGGAAACGAGTCTTGACCAGAAATTTAGGCAGCCGTTTTTCCAATTGCGCAAACCGCAACGCGTCGTACACCTCGGGGACTTGATCGAGAGTCTGCCGCGAAATCAGCCAGACCTTCGCGCCACGGGCGACCTCCTCATGAACCAGATAGAGCGGAAACGATTCGCTCAAGCCGCGCGTAACGCCAACCACGATCTGATCGCGCGGCGGCTCATTGTCTTGCCGGCCCATGGGATCGTTGGTGATGGATTCGAGCGAGCCTCGGAATCTAGTGTTGAGAATGGCGAGAAGCTGTTGAGCCAGTTCCCGCTCCGGTTCGACATTGGTGCGGCGGCGGGGCTCGAAGTATTGAACAGCGACGTCGTAATTTTCGGATTGCGCTGCCCGGACAAAACCTATCACCGTGCCACGCGGAGTCTCGCGACCCAGCTCTAGTGGATCGGAGGGAGCCGCAGGCGATGGTGTGGATGGCGTGGTGGCAGTTGCGTGCTGTGTGATTTGCGCGCGCACTATTGGCGCGCCGCCAACTCCGAAGGTCAGCATCAAAATGCATAATTTTGAGAACACGGAGAATGACCTGACGACGATACTTTGCATTTCTGGTTCAACCTATGTTGAAAAAACGGCCTAATCTCGCATTGTATCTAGCCGGGGGGTGCGAGGGGAAATCTACGTCGAATGCAGGTTCGTTCTTGGAAACGTTAGCTGGCGGCCGCGGAATTGCTGAAATGTTCGCGATGCTGGCGCAGCAGGAATTGATCGGTCATCCCCGCAATGTAGTCGCAGACCGCGACGTGTCGCGGCTCCGTGCGCACTAGTTCCTCGTGCGAAGCGGGCATGGAGCCCGGCGCGTGCAGATAGTAGTGAAACAGTTGCTCCAAAGCGCGGACAGAGCGGTTGCGGTCCTCCGTGATGACCGCCTGCTCGTAAACATGGGTAAAAAGAAAACGCTTGAGCTGGGCATTGCAGGCGGCAAATTGCTCGCTGAATCCGGCCAGCCGTTTTGGCGCTCTGCGAATGTCCTCGACACTCTCAGCTCCCAACTGCTGCACCCGCAGTATCGTCGTCTCGATCAGGTCCGTCGCAAGAAGATCGAGAACGCGCTTGAGAGCTTCGTTGAATATCAATTTCTCGCGGGCGGTAGAGTGACCGGCACGCACCTGCGCATAAGCTTCGCCAAAAATCGGCACCTCCTGGCATAGTGCGCCAATGTCGAGAAGCTCCGCCTCGCGCGCATCGTCCAAATCCGCCGTGTTGTACGCAATCTCATCCACGCAATCGATCAGTTGCGCCTCGAGCGCCGGCTGCAAGTCCAATAGGTATTCGGAAAGTTGCGGAAACTCTGCCGCTGAATATTGCCGCGAATGCTTGATGATGCCTTCGCGCACTTCGAACGTAAGATTCAAGCCCGGAAAATCCAAATAGCGCTGCTCGAACTTTTCGACGATTCGCAGCGCGTGCAGGTTGTGATTGAACGAGCCGGCGTACGGACGCATCAGTGCGTTCAGCGCGCGCTCTCCAGCATGGCCAAATGGCGGATGGCCAATATCGTGTACCAGCGCGAGCGCCTCGGCCAGTTCGGCGTTGAGGCTCAGGGCGGCAGCCACGGTGCGGGCAATCTGCGCCACCTCTAGAGTGTGTGTCAGGCGATTCCGAAAATGATCGGAAAAGCGCGTCGTGAATACTTGTGTTTTCGCTTCCAAACGGCGAAAAGCTCGCGAATGAATGATGCGGTCGCGGTCTCGCGCGTAGTCACTGCGATACGGGTGCGGTGGCTCCGGGTAACGCCGCCCGCGCGAATGCTCCGCGCGCATTGCCCAAGGCGCCATTGCCGCAAATTTTCCGATGGGGCGCTCCGTCTCTCTGTGGCTGGGAGCTAGGATTTTGGCGCAAGCAGATCCAAGCCGCGGTCCGCCTGCTCTGAAATGGTGGTATCCGGAAATTCTTTTTTGATCTGCTGGTACACGTTCGCGGCTTCCTTCGGGTTGGTTTGCCGAAGAGTGTTGGCTAACTCGAGCAATGCCACCGGCCGCGGAACGAAAACGGAGTGCTTGTCCGCGAGCTCGCGGAATATCTTCGCGGCGTCATCGGGCTTCCCGGTACGCGCGTCGATTACGCCAATTTGATATTGCGCCATGCTCGCGAGCTCTTTATCACTGCCGGAAGCGAGTTTCTTCAAATCTTCAAGAGCCTGATTGTGGCGCTCCAAATCCTCCAAGCAAAGTGCCGCATAATAGCGGGCCTGTTTTCCAGGAAGGGTGTTGGGGTGCTGGTTTGCAACCCCGTTGAACTTGTTCAACGCATCGTTCGAACGTGCCGCCTCATCCGTGTACGGGACGTCGGTCGGATCTTGCGGATTCGGCGCACCGCCAATGCGCCCGCTGTACGCCTTCATAGCCGTATCGAGCGCTACGGTGGCCGCGGCCGTCTGCCGATCGTGATACACGGTCCAGGAGCCGTAGCCAATTGCTCCCGCGAGGATCACAAGCAGCACAGCCAGAGTAATTTGCTTGTGCAGGTAAAACGCTTCGGCGCCGTGCTCGATGGCGTCGTGAATCTTGTCCTGTTTAAGCTCTTTGCGCGAAATATGGTCTGACAATGCCGACTCTCCAGCTTGCTTTATAACCTGCAATCGTAACACAAACGTGGCGGAGGAGCGCCGCGAAGGCCCGCGTTTGCGGCCCGAAACAGGCCTAAGGCGCGGGAGCAGCGCGCAGTAACCCTTGGAGCAAGCCTGTACTCCGGCCCAGCTAGTGAGAGGCTGCGAAAAATTATAGGGTTAGAACGATGAAGGCGGCTTGCAACCACTGCGGCATGGAGCACGTACTGAAGGACGCGGAAGTCGCTGCACATGCCCGGGTACAGTTTCACTGCTCGAAGTGCCGGCAAACGACGGTCGTAGAAATAAAGCTCCGCCCCGATCAAACCATGGTGATCTCGCCCCTGCCCTCTTTCGCGCGCAGCAACGCGAGCCGTTCCAACCTGAATTTGCTTCCGGAAGATGACGGTTTGAAGCTGCCAGCGAGTAGGGACGCGATTCTGACGGTTGTGTCCGGCCCTGCTAAGGGCGCGGTGCACAATCTGAAAAGGTCCCGTGTGATTCTGGGCCGCGAAGGCGCGGGCATCGTTTTAAATGACCAGGAAATTTCGCGTCACCACTGCTTGATTGAAGTGCGCGACACTTATGCGAACTTGAAAGACCTCGACTCCACTAATGGCACGTTTTTTGAAGAAGAACGCGTACGCGCGGCAATGCTGCAAGACGGCGCGGAGTTTCGCATCGGCAATAGCGTAATTCGTTTCACGCTCGCCCCTAAGTAGTGATCCAGATCAGAACCAGTTGAACCTTAGGCTCTGCGGCAAGTCATGAGATACTGGCGCAGATTCCGTAGTTCCGTTCTTCCGATGAATCGCCTCTCCGTCTGCATCATCACGCTGAATGAAGAAGAAAACCTGCCGCGCGCGCTCGCTTCGCTGAAGGAGATTGCGGATGAAGTCGTAGTGGTGGATTCCGGGAGCACGGACCGCACCTCGGAAATCGCCCGCGAATACGGCGCATCCTGGTTCGAACGTGCCTGGAGCAATTATGCCGACCAGAAAAACTACGCGGCGGAATGCGCTTCTAATGACTGGGTCTTTTCCATGGATGCCGATGAAGAGCTGAGCAGCCCGCTAAAAACGTCGCTGCTCGCCTGGAAAAAGCACGCGCCCGAGTATTGCGTCTACGAAGTCTCGCGCAAGACATTTTATCTGGGAGCTTGGATTGAACATTCCGGCTGGTATCCGGATTTTCAGAAGCGCTTGTACCGCCGCGACGAGGCGGAATTTTCCGGAATGGTGCACGAATCCTTGCGCCACGCCGCCAAAATTGGCCGACTGAGCGGCGATTTGCTGCATTACACAGTGCGCTCATTTGACGAACACAAGGAAAAAGTCGAAACCTACACCACGCTGGCGGCGCAGCAAATGTTCACGGAAGGCAAGCGCAAATGGCAAGCCGCGATGTGGTTCGCGACTGCCTGGAGCTGGTTTCACAATTTCGTCCTGCGCGGGGGCTTCATGGATGGCTACCGCGGCGCCATGATCGCGCGAATGGCGGCGCGTTCGGTCCATTTGAAGTACCAGAAGCTCGGTCAGCTGGTAAGAAATGCCGGCGCCCAGCGGGATAAGGGATGAGGATTCTATTTGCTGATCTGGAACGCCAATGGCGTGGCGGGCAGAGCCAAGCGTTACTGACGTTGCGAGGGCTCATGCGAGCGGATCATCAGGTTGAGCTGGTAGCCGCCGAACGATCACCCCTCGCGCAGCGCGCGGCGCAGGTGGGAATCCCAGTGCATTCGTCGCCCTGGTTCGGCTTGCGTGCCTGGGCGGCACAATCCATGGCGCGACTTTCGGCGCGGGCGGCACAGGAGCAATTCGCGCTGGCGCACCTCAATGAGCCGCATGCTTTGACGGCAGCTTGGCTCGCTGGATTACATACTCGCATGCCGCTGCTGTTGTCGCGGCGAATCGGGTTTCCGCTGCAAAAAAATTTGGTGTCGCAGGCGAGGTTCCGAGCCGTCAAACGCTTCGTTGCCAACAGCGAAGACGTAGCCAAGAGCATCGCGGAGTCTGGTATTCCACAGGAGCGGATTTCAATTGTGAATGAAGGCGTCTGCATTCCGGAGCTGCCCGATGCCAACATGCGTGCACGAGCGCGGAAGGGTTGGGGCATCGGAGACGCTGAATTCTTATTCGGCTGCGTGAGCGTGTTTGTGCCGGAGAAAGGGCAGAAGCATATTATCGAAGCGCTTTCGCTGCTGCGCCGAAAATATCCTAATGCGAGGCTAATTCTGGCAGGGGATGGCGTATGCCGTACGGAACTGGAATCTCTGACCAGGCGACTAGGACAACAGGATGCTGTCCTTTTCCCTGGTTTTGTAAACGAGATAGAGGAAGTTTATGCCGCGCTGGACGCATTCGTTTTCCCGTCCGAGTTTGAAGGACTGGGCACGGCGTTGCAAACTGCGATGGCCATGGCACTGCCGTCGATCTCTACCGCGCGCGGCGCTTTAGCGGAAGTCGTGGAAAATCAGCGCACCGCGCTGGTTGTGGAGCCAAGCGCGCAGGAATTCGCGCAGGCGATGTTGTTTTTGATGGATGCGCCCGCTCTGCGAGCCAGGTTGGGCGCGGCGGGGAGAGAAGAGATCATCGAAAGGTTTTCCGCAGACCGCATGGTGGCAAATACGATCCGCGTGTACGAGGACGTGCTGAGCAAAAGGGCCCGTGCGTGATGCCTGAACTTAGCGTGATTCAGCGCGCGGTGCTCAAACGCATGCAGTCGCTGGGCCTCGCGCCCGAGGCGCACATCCTGGACACGCCGTGCGGCGTCGCTGCCGCGTTGTCGATCGCGCTCAGGGAAAAAGGATTCGTGGCCGTCGGAGCCGATGTCGAACCGAATGCCGCAGGCGTTTTGGGCAATAGCTTCGCAAAAGTGGATCTCAACCACACATGGCCGTGGCCGGATTGCACCTTTGATGCCGTCATTTCTACGGAAGGCATCGAGCATCTTGAGAATCATTTTGCTTTTCTCCGAGAGGCTTGCCGAGTTCTGCGGCCGAATGGCTGGTTGGTGTTGACCACGCCAAATATCACGGCGCTACGTTCGCGCGTGCGCTTCTTCGGCAGCGGCTTCTTTGGGCGCGATGCCCGCCCGCTCAACGAATCGGCGCGTCACCCGCTGCATCATATCGGTCTGGCCACATTTCCTGAGCTGCGTTACGAACTGCATGCCTCGGGATTTCGTTTATTGGAAGCCCGCCACACCCATATCAAGGGTATCAGTTATTTGTACGCGATTTATGCGCCTTGGATGTGGATCTACACGAGCATTGCGTTTCGAAAAGAAAAGGACCCTGCTCAGCGCGAACGGAACCGTGAGATCCAGGCGACGTTGTTTTCTCCATCATTGCTTTTCGGTGAATGTCTAATGCTGATCGCGAAGAAACTATGATATTGCGGAGTGATGCCGTGGTGGTTCCGCTGAAGTGTGACGCAAGGACGCGTGTCTCCCGGAACTCACGTGCCGAGGGTGTGCCAGAAAAGGATGAAGCGCCGAACGGCCTTCTCTTCCGTGCGGCGCTTCAGATCCTTAACTTATTTGCGCTAGTTATCTGACTTCTGTTCCGAACGTTTCCCTCCCTCCGCCCGACCGTTGGGCCAAGCTATCTCTGGGATTCAAACAACCCATCGCCCTTTGGTTTCGAGGAACTCCACGCCAACCGCATAGCCGTCGCCATGCAGTGGCTGGCAGTAGGCCACTCGAGCCGAGGAGCGAAACTCTCCGGTGCGCGATGCGAGGGTCACCTTCTCGCCCTTTTCCCACTTGCGCACGCTGACCACGCGCGCGCCGCGCGCACTGACATTTTCCGTAAAGGTCGATTCGGTGCCGGGCATCCGCCGATGACCGTCGAGGACAACGGGTATCTCCATCGGGATGCGTTTCTCGGCGCGAAAAAACGTATGAGTAGTCTTGAGCGGCATGGCAGTGGTCAGTCATCCTCACAGACACGCCGCAATGCGCGCGAGATTTTGCACGCTGGTCCCGCGATTCTTCATGCGATATAAAGCGCGGTCCGCAGCGGCAAGCAATTTTTCTGGAGTGTCGCCGTCTTCCGGAAACGCGGCGACGCCGGCGCTCACGGAGAGGGCCGGCGGCTCCGCCTCGGCGGCCAGCCGCTCGCGAACGCGTCCGACAACGCGCGCGGCAATATCGCGGCCGGCCTCCGGCAACACCAGCGCAAACTCGTCTCCGCCATAGCGCGCGGCTGTGTCGATTGCGCGCGAATGGCTACGCAGAATTTTCCCGAGGCGCACCAAGGCGCGGCTTCCAGTCAAGTGTCCGAACTGATCGTTGATGGCTTTGAGGCCGTCCATGTCAAGCAACACGATGCTGAAAGCGCGCTGCGTGCGCCGGGAGCGATCCAGCTCCGCTTCCAGCACGCTCAGCAGACGGCGATAATTGGCGAGTCCCGTGAGCGGGTCGCTGACGGCCATTGACCGGACCTGATCAAAAAGCCGCGCTTGATCGAGCAGCGCGCCAGAGAGCATCACGACGTAGCTGATGGTCTTGCTGGTTTCCGCCAGGAAAAATGGGCCGTCAAAGAGTTGGCGCGAGAACATGGCCGCGAGATGGCAAATGAAATTCAGGGCCGCTACGCCGAAAAGCGAATAGTCATACAAACTTGCTGCGTCCTTGTTGCCGTTGGAGGAGAGGCGCTGGCGAAAATAGACCGCAGCGATGAGAAATAGGCTGGCCGGGAGCAACTCCCAGGGGCGCGAGAACACGTGGGAGGAATGCGCGACGGGCGCCGCAGGCGCCGCAAGAAATGCTGCGCTGGTGAGATACGCGGCCGTCGCTACGACTGCCAGAGCGCCGGCAGTTTCTCGGCTCGGCTGGCGCGCGGTGGGAATGTAGCGCTCGATTAAGAT
>Ga0209131_1002123_pt1 | contig 13563 bp, 10 predicted proteins | sample GraSoi_2013_40cm_FD_185826 | JGI IMG/M metagenome (GOLD analysis project Ga0209131, IMG submission 185826) | Grasslands soil microbial communities from the Angelo Coastal Reserve, California, USA - Sample 9_17_2013_40cm (SPAdes) (version 2) | ecosystem: Environmental > Terrestrial > Soil >...
GCGAGCATGCTTCTCGTAGCCCGAAGCGTGGTCGTAAGGCTTGTACCAGACGTCGTCTCGCACCGTCGTCGCGCGGTCCACGTCCGACTCGGCCGGGTTCCCGGCGGCGAACCACGCCGCGTTGCCGCCCTCGAGGACGCGCACCTGCGCGCCGGGCCACATTCGGGCAACCTCCGGGGCTGCAAGATGGGCAAGGACGCCGTCTTCCGAGGTCAGCGTAATTTCAGCGCTTTCGGAAATCTTTTCTTTGGCCTCACTCAGCCGCGATCGCACCACCCACCATGCTCCCGGAGCGTGGCGGGCGTAGAAGCGCAGGCTGGTGGAGAAATCGAGCACGGTTCCAACAGGCTCGGGCGTTGTCTTCCACGCCTTGAACCCGAGCGCCGGCGCGGCCCTGGCGCCGCTCTCGGTCCCGCCGCAGCTGTCCCACCGGCCTTCGAGCACGTAGACGTCGTTCCATCCCATCTGGTTCAGCCACGAGGCGGTCATTACGGCGCGCACTTTCTCCGGGTCGATGAGCACGACGCGAGCGTTGCGCACGCCGACGTATTCGTCGCTCGCCTGCACGAGCTGGCCGCCGGGCGCGTGGCGCGAGCCTGCGAGGTGCGAGCGCTCGAACTCCTCGCGCGTGCGCACATCAAGGAGATACAGGGTGCGAGCGGCGTCGCCTCTCCACATCGCGACTTCATCCGCTGAAGCGGTCTTGACCGAAAACCGCGCCGCCACGCGCTCCGCCGCGGCGCGCGCCTTCGCCGCACCCGCCGCCGAAGGCGGCTGGGCGATCCTCGCGGCGCCGCGCTCGCACGCGTGCCCCGCGAGCTCCCAGCCCATGGTCCCATCCTTCAGGGCCGCCACCTCGTTCGGGATCCCGGCATTGCGCAGCGACTGGCAGCCGATGATGCTGCGCGTGCGGCCGGCGCAGTTCACCACGACCAGCGTCTCGGGATCCGGCGCGAGGTCGTGCACCCGATAGGCGAGCTCCGCGCCCGGGACATCGATGCCGCCGGGGATGCTCATGCGGGCGTATTCCTCGAACGGCCGCGAATCGAGGATGATGGTTTTTCGCCCGGCCGAAAGAATGTCGAGCAAGTCGCGCGGAGCGATGCGCGGCGTCTCGTAGCGATGCTCGACGAACTCGCCGAACGCCTTCGAAGGGACATTGACGCCGCTGAAGAGCTCGCCGCCGCCGGATTTCCAGCCCTCGCAGCCGTCTTCGAGGATCGAGACGCGCGTGTAGCCCAGCGCTTCCAGCCGCACCGACGCCTTTTCGGCGAGGCCCTCGCCGCCGCCGTCGAGCAGCACGACGCGCACGTCGCGGCGCGGCACCAGGTCGGCGATCATCAGCTCCAGGCGCGAGAGCGGCGCGGAGCAGGCGAAGAACGGGTGCCCGCGGTAATGCACTCCCTGCTCGCGCACATCGAGCAGCGCCAGCTCATCGTCGCCGGCGAGCAGCGCCCGCAGCTCCTTCGCGTTCATCGCGCTTCGCGGATATCCCCGTGCGCGGGAAACACGCGCCAGGCTTTCTCGTCGGCCTTGTAGTACTCGCGCTCGTGGAGCTGATCGAGCCCCAGGCCGTACATGTGGAAGTTGATGAGAGGTGCCTGGATATGGATCGAGTGCAGGTCCTCGGGCATGAAGGCGACGCCGCTGCCTTGCTTCACCACGGCGCGCCCCTTCTCGCGTACGCCGTCCTCGGCGCGGTCATAGAAACAGTTCAGCTCCTCGCCGGAGACGCCGACGATCACCGCCCAGGTGGCGTGGTTGTGCGCCGGCGTGTTGTGGCCGCCGAGCGAGGCATTGACGTACAGCGCGAAGCGCCACGGCGGCGGCGATCTCGCGCTTGCGCTCGTCGGTCCGAGCCATCTTCGCCTCGGTCGCGGATCCCTATTGAAGCCGGATGTTCGGCGAAGCGCGCACCGCGTACTCGGCGATCGCCGCGCCGACGCTCGCGCCGAAGCGCTTGGCGACTTTCTCCGCGAAGTTTTCCTTCTGCGTGTAGTCGACGATCTCTTCCGCCTTGACCACCTCGCGCGCCACGTAGTCGAGGCTGCCGATGCCGTCGGCCAGGCCGAGCTCGATGCTCTTCTGGCCGCTCCAGATCAGGCCGCTGAACGTCTCCGGGGTTTCCTTGAGCCGCTTGCCGCGGCCCTCGCGCACCACGGCGATGAACTGTTGATGGATCTCGGCGGCGAGCTGCTTGGCGAACTCCACATGCTTCTGCTCGACCGGGCTGAACGGGTCGAGGAAAGCCTTGTTCTCGCCCGAAGTGATGAGGCGGCGGTCGACGCCGAGCTTGTCCATGAGCCCGGTGAAGCCGAAGCCGTTCATGATGACGCCGATCGAGCCGACCAGGCTCGACTTGGTCACGTAAATGCGGTCGGCGCCCACGGCGATGAAGTAGCCGCCCGAGGCGCAGATGTCCTCGACCACCGCGTACAGCGGGATGTCGGGATACTTCGTGCGCAGGCGGCGCATCTCGTCGTAGATCGTCTGCGCCTGCACGGGGCTGCCGCCGGGGCTGTTGATGCGCATCACGACGCCCTGGGTGTTCTTGTCCTTGAACGCCGCCTGCAGCGCGGCGGTCACCTTCTCCGCGCTCGCCTCGCCGCCGGGCGAGATCACCCCGTTCACTTCGACCATCGCGGTGTGCTTGCCGCCGCCGGTCCCGTCGGAGCGGCCTCTCCAGTCGACCGCGAGCACCACGATGAGCGTGATGTACGCGAACGTCAGCAACTTGAAAAAGATGCCCCAGAGGCGCGCGCGCCGCTGCTCCTTGAGCGCCGCCGTGGCGAGCTTCGTGATCAGCTCGCGTTCCCACGGCGCGTTTCCGCCCAGCTCATTTCCAGCCTGCTCTCTGTCAGCCATCCGCGAACCCCATGAAATAGACGCTGCCTGCGCGTTCCTCGACCCTGAGCTTTACGAGCGGCGTGCGATTGCACGGCCCGCCGACGCACTGCCCGCTCGCCGGGTGGTAGGCGGCGCCGTGAGTCGAGCATAGCAAATCGCGCCCGTTCGAATCGAAAAATACGCCTTCCTGCCAGTCGAGCTCCATCGCGACGTGGGCGCAACGGTTGAGATAGGCGTAGACCCGCCCGGCATGGCGGACCGCGAACGCGGGCGCCGGCCGGCCGAAATACTCGACATCGAAGCGCACGCCCTTGCCTGAGTCGGCGAGCGCGCCGGACGCGCAGATCAGGCGTTCTGCGTCAGCCATTCGCTTAGCGAGCCCACGTCCGGGAAGCATCCAAGAGGACCGCAGGCCCGCAGCCCCTTCTCGGGATGCGCACCATAAGTGACCGCCAGCGCGTCGACGCCCGCGGCCCGGGCCATCTCGAGATCGTGGGAAGTGTCGCCGATCATCAGGGTTTCGGTCTTGTTTATCGAAAATCGTTCCATCAATTCGAGCAGCATCGCCGGATGAGGTTTCGGATGGGTCTCGTCGGCGCAGCGCGATCCGGAAAAAAATCTTCCCAGGTTGTCGTGCGCCAGCGCGCGGTCCAGGCCCCGGCGGCTCTTGCCGGTCGCGATCGCGAGCAGCCGGTCCTTCGAAAGCCGATCGAGGAGCTCCAGGATGCCGGGGAAAAGCAGCATCGCGTCCTGGCGGGCGAGAAAGTGTTTCCGGTACTGCGCAGCGAAATCTGGATAGCGCTCGGCGCTGAGGCTCGGCACGGCGAGGCGCAGCGAATCGTGCAGGCCGAGGCCGATGACGTGGCTCGCGCGCTCCCGGTCCGGTACTTCGAGACCCATATCGCGCGCCGCATCCTGGATGCAGCGGACGATCGTGCCCGCCGAATCGATCAGCGTCCCGTCCCAGTCGAAGACCACGAGCCGGTATTTCACTGGAAGGTCTTCTTCGCGAACGCCGCCATCTCCGCCGGCAGCTTCGATTCGAAGCTGAGCTTTTCCTTGTCCAGAGGATGCTGAAGGGAAAGCCTGGAGGCGTGGAGGAAAAGGCGCTTCACGCCTTCCTTCGCGAGCGCCCGGTTGAGCGGGAAATCGCCGTACTTGTCGTCGCCCAGGACCGGATGCCCGGCATGGGCGAGATGCACGCGGATCTGGTGCGTGCGTCCCGTCATGAGGCGCAGCTCGAGCAGGCTCGCTTGCGCCGATCGTTTGACCGGTTTCACCTTCGTAATGGCCACCTTGCCGTCTTCCTGCACGCTGACCCGGCGCTCGCCTTGGGCGTTCACGTATTTGTGCAGCGACTCGCGGAGCTCGGTCTCCTTCCGGTCCCACGAACCTTTCACTACTGCAAGGTAGGTCTTGTCCACCTCGCCATCACGGAGCATGCGGTGCAGCTCGACCAGCGCGCTGCGCTTCTTGGCGATCATGAGCAGGCCGGAGGTGTCCCGGTCCAGCCGGTGCGCCAGCTCGAGGAACTTCGCCTGCGGCCTTTCGGCGCGCAGCGACTCGATGACCCCGAAGCTGACCCCGCTGCCGCCGTGAACCGCGATTCCGGAAGGTTTGTCGATCACGATCAGGGCTGAATCCTCAAAGACCACGGGCAATTGAAGCGGCCGGAGGACAACAGGTTTTCTTTCCGAAACTCTTACCGGGGGAACCCTTACCTTGTCCCCGACCTGCAGCCTGTATTCAGGCTTTATCCGGCCGCTGTTTACCCGAACTTCGCCGCTACGCAGGATCCTGTAAACGTGGCTTTTGGGGACTCCTTTGAGGTGGCGCACGAGGAAGTTATCGATGCGCTGCCCGTCCGATTCTTCGCCGACTTCAAGCCAGGTCACCTCAGGCCGAGCAGCGGCCTTGCTTAAGTCATTCATTTTTCGTATTATCTAGGGATTGCTTCGAGTTGCGAGGCACAGGTTACAAAGACGCGGTGCATCCTAGAAAGCAACCGATAACATCAGGATTGCCGTAGTCGGAAACCTGCAACCCGCCTCCTGTCCAGCTGAAAGCCGGGCCTGAAGCACTGGTTAATTTCGCTCACCGGAAGTAGCGATACTACTAGAAGCGCGCGTAGGCGGATTCCCCCTACTCATTCATTCCTATCTGACTGAAACCCACTAGGAGAGCACGGACCGACTAATCCTCGGGTCTCCTGCGCGCGCAGGAGAACAACAAAGTGAAGCGCATGCTGTTTAACGCGACCCAGCAAGAAGAGCTGAGAGTCGCGATCGTCGACGGGCAAAAGCTGGTCGACCTCGATATCGAATCTGCCTCAAGGGAACAACGAAAAAGCAATATCTATAAAGGCGTAATCACCCGGATCGAGCCCAGTCTCGAAGCCGCGTTCGTCGACTATGGCGAAGAGCGGCACGGGTTCCTGCCTTTCAAGGAAGTCTCGCGGGCCTACTTCAAGGCCGACATCGACGTCGGCCGCGCCCGCATCCAGGACGCGCTGCGCGAAGGCCAGGAGCTCATCGTCCAGGTGGAGAAGGACGAGCGCGGCACCAAAGGCGCCGCCCTCACCACCTTCATCAGCCTGGCCGGCCGCTACCTCGTGCTGATGCCCAACAACCCCCGCGGCGGCGGTGTATCGCGCCGCGTCGAGGGCGAGGATCGCAACGAGCTGCGCGACACCCTCGACCAGCTGCAGCTCCCCGACGGCATGAGCGTCATCGCCCGCACTGCGGCGATCGGCCGCTCCGCCGAGGAGCTCAACTGGGACCTTAACTACCTGATGCAGCTGTGGACCGCGGTCGACGGCGCCTCGAAGGACACCTCCGGCAAGCCGTTCCTGATCTATCTCGAGTCGAGCCTGGTGATTCGCGCGATCCGCGACTACTTCCAGCCCGACATCGGCGAGATCCTGATCGATACCGAGGAGATCTTCGAGCAGGCCAAGGCGTTCATGCAGACGGTGATGCCGGGCAACGTCGGCAAGGTGAAACTCTACCGCGACGACGTGCCCCTCTTCTCGCGCTTCCAGATCGAGCACCAGATCGAGAGCGCCTATTCGCGGCAGGTCGGATTGCCGGCGGGCGGCGCGATCGTCATCGACCATACCGAGGCGCTCACCGCCATCGACGTCAACTCCGCCCGCGCCACGCGCGGCGGCGACATCGAGGAGACCGCGTACCGCACCAACCTGGAGGCCTCCGAAGAGGTAGCGCGCCAGCTGCGCCTGCGCGACCTGGGCGGCCTGATCGTCATCGACTTCATCGACATGGAGTCGCAGCGCAACCAGCGCGAGGTCGAGAACCGCCTGCGCGAGGCGCTGCGCTTCGACCGCGCCCGGGTGCAGATCGGCAAGATCTCGCGCTTCGGCCTGATGGAGCTTTCGCGCCAGCGGCTGCAACCCTCCCTCGAGGAGACGGCGCACATCAGCTGCCCGCGCTGCAGCGGCACCGGCTTCATCCGCGGCACGGAGTCCACGGCGCTGCACGTGCTGAGGATCGTCCAGGAAGAAGCGATGAAGGAGAACACCGGCGCGGTGCACGCGCAGGTGCCGGTCGACGTGTCCTCGTTCCTGCTGAACGAGAAGCGCGGCGAGATCCAGAAGCTCGAAGCGCGCCTCAAGGTGAACATCGTCCTGGTGCCGAACCCGCACCTCGAGACGCCGCACTACAAGGTCCAGCGCCTGAAGCACGACGAGCTGAACGAGATGGAGCACGTGCCGTCGAGCTACGAGCTGGTCGAGCGGCCGGAAGAGCCCAAAGTCCCCGGCGCGGAAGCCGAAGCCGCGAAGATCGAGCGCCAGCAGCCGGCAGTCAAGGGCATCACTCCCGACCAGCCCGCGCCGATGGTGGCGGATCCCGTCGTGGCGCCGCCCCAGCCGCAAAGCGAGGGCCGGCCGCAGCGTCACGAGCCCCGCTCGCGCCACCAGGCCTCGGCCGCGCAAGCGGCGCCTGCGCCGGAAAAACCCGGCTTCCTCTCCCGCCTGTTCGGTTTCTTCTCGGAACCCGCGAGCGAACCCGCGGCGCCGCCACAGCAGCAGAGACCGCCAAGCGGCGGTCAGCAGCAGGGACAGCGCGATCCGAGGCGCGACCAACAACGTGGACGCGACGGGCAGCGATTCGATCGCGGTCCTCGCCGGGACGGTCGCGGGGATGGGCGAAATGAGGGCCGCAACGAAGGCCGCCGCGACGAGCAGCAACGCGACCGGCAGCAGCAAGGCCGCCTCGAAGGCAGGCGCAACGGCCAGCAAAGGGACGGGCAGCAACGCGATGGCCAGCAGCGCGGCGATCGCGGCCGCGACCGCGGCCCGCGGCACGACCGCGGCCCGCGTCAGGATCGCGACCCGAACCAGCAAGGACGCGATCCGCAGCAGCAAGGACGCGACCCGCAGGAGCAGGGACGCGACCCGCAGCAGCAGGGACGCAACCAGCAGCCGCCTCGCAATCCGCAGCAGGAACGGCCGCAGCAGCCCGCACAGCCGTCCATGCAGGGCGAAGCGCCGCAGTTTCATCAGCTCGCGCCGGAGGGCCAGCAGGGACGTGACCCGCAACAGCAGCCGCGCGCGCCCGAGCGCGAAGGCGAGGAGCAGCAGCGCCGTGGCCGTCGCAATCGCGGCGGACGCGACCGCAATCGAGGCGATCGGGGCGATCGCCCGCGCGAGCAGCAGCCGCAGGTCGGCGATCCTTCGGTGATCGAAGCCCAGCGTCGCATCCACGAGCTGGAGGCGCAGCGCGAGCATGAGCCGCGGCAGGAAGAGCCCCGGCATGAGCCGAGGCACGAAGGGCCCGCGCGCGAGGAGGTACGCCACGAGCAGCCGGCGACGGAGGAAATCCACCGCGAGCCCGTGGCGCAGCCGCGCAGGGAAGAGCGTCGCTACGAAGAGCCGAAACCCGCTCCCGTGCACCGCGCCGAGGAGCCGAGGATCAATCCGAAGGAAATCCTGGCGGACGCCGGGCTGGTCATGGTCGAGACCGATCGCTCGAAGGCACCGGTTCAGGCGCCCGTGGATGAGCCGGTCAATCTCGGCCGGCCGCGCCGCGAGCGTCCGCAGCCGCAGCCGCAGGACGAGGAACTAAAGCAGGTCGAAACGAAGCACTGAAGATCGGGCTGGGGAGCTATGCGCGCCGCGGCGCGCGCATGGTTTCCCGGATCTCGGCGAGCATCGCGAGGCACGCGGCCTCGACCATGTCGAGCACCCTCTCGAACCCTTCCGGGCCGCCGTAATAGGGATCCGGCACGTCGCGCCCTTTAAGCAGCAGCCGCAGCTTGCCGTGGTGTTGCGGCAGGCAGTTCTCCTGCAGGATCTGCAGATGCCCGCGGTCCATCGCCACCACCAGGTCGAACTCCTCGAGGTCTTTCTTGCGCACCTGGCGCGCGCGCAGCGCGCTCAGGTCGTAGCCGCGCCGCCTGGCATGGTCCTGCGCACGCTGGTCCGGCGCCCTGCCGACGTGGTAGTCATGCGTCCCCGCCGACTCCACCTGGATCGCGTCCTGCAGACCGGCCTCGCGCACGAAATGCGCGAAAACGCCGGCCGCGGTCGGCGAGCGGCAGATGTTGCCGGTGCAGACGAACAGGATTTTCAGAAACAGCGCTCCGGGCTCATTCCGACGCGAGCGCGACTCCGAACACGCGTTTTTTCAGCTCGGCGAGCTGGTCGCGGGCGCGCGCGGCTTCCTCGAACTCCAGGTTGCGCGCGTGCTCCAGCATCTTCTTCTCGAGCGCCTTGATCTCGCGCGCGATCTGCTTCTCGCTCATCGCCTCGTAGCGCGCCTCGGCCTGCGCGGCGGCGTAGCCGGCGCGCGCGTCGTCGGCGCTGTACACGCCGTCGATCAGGTCCTTGATGCGCTTGATGACGCCGATCGGAGTGATGCGGTGCTCCTCGTTATAGGCCATCTGCTTGCGCCGGCGCCGGTCCGTCTCGGCGATCGCCCGCTTGATCGAATCGGTCTCCCTGTCGGCGTAGAGGATCGCGGTGCCATTAATGTGGCGCGCGGCGCGGCCCATGGTCTGGATCAGCGAGCGCTCGGAGCGCAGGAAGCCCTCCTTGTCCGCGTCGAGGATCGCGACCAGCGACACTTCGGGAAGGTCGAGGCCCTCGCGCAGGAGGTTGATGCCGACGAGGACGTCGAACTCGCCCAGGCGCAGGTCGCGGATGATCTCGACGCGCTCCACCGTCTCGACCTCGGAGTGCAGGTAGCGCACCTTCACGCCGTGCTCGGCGAGGTATTCGGTCAGCTCCTCCGCCATGCGCTTGGTGAGCGTGGTGACGAGAACGCGTTCCTGCTTTTTCACACGGAGATGAATTTCGGAGAGCAGGTCATCGACCTGGGTCGAGGCCGGGCGCACGATCACCGTCGGATCGATCAGCCCGGTCGGGCGCACCACCTGCTCAACGATCTGGGCGGATTTCCCCCGCTCGTAGTCCGCGGGCGTCGCCGAGACGAACACGGTCTGGCGCACCACCGCCTCGAACTCGTCGAAGCGCAGCGGCCGGTTGTCGAGCGCGGAGGGCAGGCGAAAGCCGTACTCCACCAGGTTCTCCTTGCGCGAGCGGTCGCCCTTGTACATGCCGCCGAGCTGCGGGATGGTGACGTGGCTCTCGTCGATGATCATCAGCGCGTCGCGCGGCAGGTAGTCGATCAGGGTCGGCGGCGGCTCGCCCGGCTTGCGCCCGGAAAGATGGCGCGAATAGTTCTCGATGCCCTTGCAGAAGCCCAGCTCGGCGAGCATCTCGAGATCGAAGCGCGTGCGCTGCTCGATGCGCTGCGCCTCGACCAGGCGCCCGGCCTTCTGGAAGAAGTCGATGCGCCCGCGCAGCTCAGCCTTGATCGCCTCGACCGCCCGCAAGGTGGTCTCCCGCGGCGTCACATAGTGGCTCGACGGATAGATGGTGAAGCGGGCCATCGGGTGCAGCACTCGGCCGGTCAGCGGATCGAACACCTCGAGCTTCTCGACCGAGTCCTCGTTCAGGGAAACGCGGATCGCGTGCTCGGCGTGCTCCGCCGGGAAGACGTCGATGACGTCGCCGCGCACGCGGAAGCTGCCGCGCCGGAAGTCGAGCTCGTTGCGGTCGTACTGCATGGCGACGAGCCGCGCCAGCACGTCGCGCTGCGACAGCTTCTCGCCCTGGCGCAGGTGCAGGATCATGCCGTGGTACTCGGACGGGTCGCCGATGCCGTAGATTGCCGAGACGGTGCCGACGATGACGACGTCGCGCCGCTCGAGCAGCGACTTCGTCGCCGACAGCCGCATCTGCTCGATGTGGTCGTTGATCGACGAGTCCTTCTCGATGAACAGATCCCGCGACGGGACGTAGGCCTCGGGCTGGTAGTAGTCGTAGTAGGACACGAAGTACTCGACCGCGTTTTCCGGGAAGAACTCGCGGAATTCCGAATAAAGCTGCGCGGCGAGCGTCTTGTTCGGGGCGAGCACCAGCGCCGGCCGGCCGAGCCGCGCGATGACGTGCGCCATCGTGTAGGTCTTGCCCGAGCCGGTGACGCCGAGCAGCGTCTGGAAGGCAAGACCGTCGGCGATGCCTTCGGCGAGCTTGTCGATCGCCTCGGGCTGGTCGCCCGCCGTCGGGAAAAGCTCGGCGAGGCGGAAAGGACTGTTGGGGAACGTGACAACCACGGGTAGAATCCGAACGAAACGTTAAATGCTAGCACGATGAACGCGCCCCACTCTCCTGCGTCTTTGCCCTCGGTGCTCGCCGCGGTCCCGATGGCGCCCAGCGACCCGATCCTCGGCGTCACCGAGGCGTACGTCGCCGACCAGAACCCGCGCAAAGTCAATCTTGGCGTCGGGGTCTACTACGACGACAACGGCAAGGTTCCCCTGCTCGAGTGCGTGCGGCATGCCGAGAGCGAGCGGCTCAAGTCGGCGGCGCCGCGCGGCTACCTGCCGATCGATGGCATCGCGGCCTACGACAAGGCAGTGCAGGAGCTCGTCTTCGGCAAAGGCGCGCCGATCGTCGCAGAGCGGCGCGTCGTCACCGTCCAGGCGCTCGGCGGCACCGGCGGCCTCAAGGTCGGCGCGGATTTCCTCAAGCGCATCGACCCGGACGCGCAAGTCTGGATCAGCGAGCCGAGCTGGGAAAACCATCGCCAGCTGTTCGAGGCGGCGGGCTTCACGGTGAAGAGCTATCCCTATTACGACTCCAGTACGCATGGCGTGGATTTTCCGGCGATGCTGCGCACCCTCGGCGAGTTGCCCTCCGGCGCCATCGTCGTGCTGCACGCGTGCTGCCACAATCCCACCGGCGCCGACCTGTCGCCGGCGCAATGGGAGCAGGTCCTCGCCGTCGTCAAGGCGCGCGGGCTGGTGCCGTTCCTCGATCTCGCCTACCAGGGATTCGCCGACGGCCTGGACGCGGACGCTTACGCTGCGCGGCTCTTCGCCGGTGCCACCTCGCCGGTGTTCCTGGCCAGCTCGTTCTCGAAATCGTTCTCGCTGTACGGTGAGCGCGTTGGCGCACTCAGCGTGGTGACCGGCAGCGCCGAGGAAGGGATGCGCGTGCTCTCCCAGCTGAAGCGCGTCGTGCGCACCAACTATTCGAATCCGCCGACCCACGGCGGCCAGATCGTCGCCACGGTGCTCAACAGCCCGCAGCTCATGAGCCTGTGGGACCGGGAGGTCGGCGGCATGCGCGAGCGCATCAAGGCGATGCGCAAGCTCCTCGTCGACAAGATCCACGCGCGCGCGCCGGGAACGGATTTCAACTTCGTCCTGCAGCAGCGCGGGATGTTCTCCTACTCCGGCCTGACCAAGGCGCAGGTCCAGCACCTGCGCGCGGAATACTCGATCTACGCAATCGACACGGGACGCATCTGCGTCGCCGCCTTAAATACCAAGAACGTCGACTACGTTGCAGACGCGATCGCCAACACCATCAAATAGCCGGCTCGCCGCGATCGCCCTTGTCGCCGCCGTCCTCGCGCTGGCGGGCGCTCCGCTGGCCTGCGCCCAGGAGCCCGGCGCCGCTCAGGCGCCCCTGCCCGAGCTGTCGCCCGCGCCCGTCCTGGTGGTGCCGGAAGACCGCGGCTGGGAAGCCGGCGCGCGCTACTGGTGGAGCCAGGGCAGGACGCAGTGGAACCACAACGCCCAGCGCTCGGACCCCACTCTCGGCAATCCCACCTCGGTCCTCGACTACGACCGCCTCTACGCCCATTCGCTCGAGTTCCAAGGCGCCAAGAACTGGCGGCAGGGCTGGTTCATCACCGGCAACGCCGGCCTCGGCCTGATCTACAAGGGCAACCTCAACGACGCGGACTACGACCGCGGGCAGGTGAAGTTCTCCGAGACCAACAGCTCGATCAACGAAGGCTTCCTCGGCTACATCACGGTCGACGGCGGCTACAACGTCTGGCGCTTTCCCGGCGGCAGCACCATCGGCTTGTTCGGCGGGCTGCAGTACTGGACCGAAGAAGTCGAAGCGTACGGCGCGAGCTACGTCGTGCGTCCGGCCGGACAATCCAACATCGGCAGCGGCGTGAAGGTGATCACCAACGAAGTCCACTGGGCGTCGGTCCGGACCGGCGTCGCCTTCCGTACGCAGCTCGGCCAGAAAGTCCGCGTCGTCGCGCAGCTCGCCGCCGTACCGTACACATACCTGCAGAACGACGACAGCCACCACCTTCGGACCTCGCGTTCCGACCTGGGCTCGACGCCGAACATCACCATGGAAGGCTCGGGTTACGGCTATCAGCTCGATGCCGAAGTGCGCTACGCGATCTACAAGCGCATGGAACTCGGCCTCGGCGCCCGGTACTGGAAGCTGAAGGCCGACGGCGATATCACTTTCGCCCACAGCACGACGCTCCCGCTCAACGACTTCGAGTCGAAGCGCTACGGGCTGACGCTGAGCCTGATCAACCGATGGTAAAATCCCGCTCCTCCCGATTCCCCGATAGCTCAGTTGGTAGAGCGACGGACTGTTAATCCGCAGGTCCCAGGTTCGAGCCCTGGTCGGGGAGCCAAACCGCTCAATGACTTAAGCGCAGCGACAAGACGCTTATTGTGTTCCGCCGCATCGTTGACTCCGGTGACAAGTCGCGGGCGGCGCGGGAGTATCAACCGGATTTCGACGCGCTTAAGCCGAGTCTCTCAGTAATGCGCCGCTTCGGAATCCCGCGAAGCGCAAATAAAGGCGCTAAGCAGCTGGGGCTGTCATTCCGCGAACATACGCCAACCCATCGCGTAAGTGCCTCATCGGGTGGCTTCCAGCAGGTTATCGGCGAAAGAGGTGATCGCTCTTCTACAGGTGTCAGGGCGCGTTCGCTGACGGCAAGCGCGGCGTTATACCAACTGCTAGCGAGCAGCCCGATTGCGGCTGCAAGGTCGCTCGTCTCCCAGTCGTCGGGCTCTCGGTCTTCCTGAGAAATAGCGTCCAAAATTGACTCTATGAAATTCTCGGCGATCTGCTTCCGCTGGTGTGGAAACATCTCGTTGAACGTTGCGTTGCCAGGTAGCGCTGCAATCAGCGCGTCACGATCCATGCTGCCTCCGGTTCGGAGATTCTCCCGCCTTTGCCCGGCTATGGCGAAGTAGCCGCTGGTCGCGTCCGTCGCGTTCGTGACGCCTCGTCGACGAAAAAAGGGCGTCCGACGTAATGCTCAGTAGCACGCGGTGCCTGGCAGCCTCCATGCTCAACGCCGGATGCGGCGTCTTCCACAACGATAGGACGGTGTATAGCGCGCACTTGTAAAGGAC
>Ga0209131_1002126_pt1 | contig 13533 bp, 12 predicted proteins | sample GraSoi_2013_40cm_FD_185826 | JGI IMG/M metagenome (GOLD analysis project Ga0209131, IMG submission 185826) | Grasslands soil microbial communities from the Angelo Coastal Reserve, California, USA - Sample 9_17_2013_40cm (SPAdes) (version 2) | ecosystem: Environmental > Terrestrial > Soil >...
CGCCAACGGCCGGGGATCCCGCCGTGAGGGCGAGCGCGAAACATGCGGAAAGACGACCCAGGCCCATGCCGGCTCCTGCTTGATGGGATTCGACGAGGAGGATACTCTTTGGTGCGCCAATCACAAGACGAAAAACAGCGAGAGAGCGGTCGAATGCGCAACTTCCTTCTTTTCGTCCTCCTGGCCGCCGTGTGGCCTTCGGGCGCGATCGCCCAATCCGGCGATCCCGTAGACCGTGCGCGCACCCTGATAGAGCAGAAGAACGCGAAGGCGGCATTCGACCTGCTCTCCGCGCAGGAAAGCCGCGAGGCGGGCAGGGTCGAGTTCGACTATTGGCTGGGCGTGGCGGCGCTCGAATCGGGCAATCTGGAGCGCGCCGTCATCGCCTTCGAGCGAGTCCTGGTCAGGAACCCGGAGTTCGACAGCGCCCGGCTGGAGCTGGGTCGGGCCTACCTGCGCATGGGCGCGCTCGACCTGGCCGGGCAGGAATTCACGCGCCTCCTCTCTCGAGCGCCCAATGACGCGGGTCGCGCGCTGCTGAACGCGGTCTCGGGCTTCGTCGAAGTCGGGGCGGGACGCGACTCCAACCTCTCCAGCAGCACGCGCGATTTTCCGGGTGCCATCCTGAGCTCCTTCGGGTTGCCCGGCATCGAGCCCACCGGCAATTCGATTCGCCGCGCCGACAACTATTTCGCCGCGAACGCCGGCGTGGACGTCTTCTACCGGCTGCGCGAGGACCGCGCCCTCTTCGCCGCCGCCGACGTGCGCTGGCGCGGCTATCGCGACTTCAGCAACTACGACTACGTGCTGGGAGACGCCGCCGTGGGGTATCGCGCGCGCGTGGGGGAGATCACCTATTCGGCCATCGCGTTCGCGCAGTCCTTCCGCCAGGACGGCGCGTTCGTGGACACGATCTCCGGCGGGCGCATCACCAACGACCGCGATTCCTTCGGCGTGAGCCTCGAGGTGCGCCGCGCGCTCGACGCCGCCACCGAGGTGGCGCTCGGCGCGCAGGTGGCCGAATATCGTTATCGCACCAATCCCGGTCAGGACACGCGCCAGGTGATGCTCTCAGTGGCGCTCGAGAACCGGCCCGAGTGGTGGCGCGAGGCCTCGCTCTCGGCGCGCCTCTTTTACGGCTACGACGACGCGCGCCGCCCGCTCAACGATTTCACCGATACGACCGCATCGCGCCACACATTCGGCGTGCGGCTGATCGCGCAGACCGACCCGCGCGCGGCCCTGAGCTGGCAGACCGCGCTCGGCTGGTCGCGGCGCATCGACGACGACGCCTTCGCTCGCGCGACGCTCGTGCCGACGGGGCGCGACGATCTCTTCGAGGCGTTCGTGAAGGGCAGCTGGCGCGTGGGCGAGGCGTGGTCGCTGCAGCCTTATGCGCTCTACTACTACAACCGCTCCAACATCGACCTCTACACGTTCCGCAAGGCCGAGGGCGGGGTGATGCTGCGCCGCGACTTCCGCTAGGGAGAAGAAGCATGCAGAGCCTTCGACGCGCCGTGATGTTCCTCGCCTTGGCACTCCCCGTCCTCGACGCATGGTCGCAGGACGTGGGACGCGTCCAATTCGTTTCCGGCCGCGTGGAAGTCGAACGCGGAACCCAGCGCCTGGCGCTGCAGGTGGGCTCGCAGGTCCAGCAAGGCGATACCGTGCTGAGCGGCGCCGATGGCCACCTGCAGCTCGTCATGTCCGACTCGGCGTACATCTCGGTGCGCCCGAACTCGCGCATGCGCATCGACGCCTACACGTTCGATGCGACGAAACCCGGCGCGGGCCGCGCGCTGCTTTCGCTTCTCACCGGCGCGATACACGCTTTCACCGGCCAGATCGTGGCGCGTGATCGCGAGAGCTTCAAGATGAAGACGCCGCTCGCCACCGTGGGCATCCGGGGCTCCGGCAACATCCTCGCGCACCTCGAGGAGACCGGCACCATCAACCACACGCTCACCGGCGCGCACAGCGTGACGTCCCTCGACGGATTCGGAATCGAGCGCACGCTGGTCTCGTACCCGGGGCAGACGGTGCAGGTTCGGCCCGGCCAGCCGCCGCGCTTCATTCCGACGCCGCCCTTCATCATGGCGGCCGCCTCCCAGCCGGCGAGAGCGGAAAGCGCTGCGAGCGAGAGATCCGCGCCGGCCGCGCAGACCGCGGTGGCGAGTGGCGGCGAGCCGGCGGCCGCAGCGAGCTCTTCATCGTCGTCTTCGTCATCGTCAACGGCGCCGGCGCGCGCGAGCGACCCGGGCTCCACAACGACGACTGCGGCGCGCGAGAGCGGCCCGATCTCCGCGACGCCGGCAACCACCGGCAGCAGCGTTACGGTGGGGACCTCGCAAGCCACCGCCGCCACCGTCGGGGCATCGATCGTCACCGCGCAACCCCCGGCCAACAGCGTCTTCGAGACCGTGTTCCGCTTTTTCAGTCCGCTTTCCGGCGGCGGCTTCGAAGGCGTGCTCGGGCAGTCGGCGTTCGCGGGAAGGGGCGGCGCCGTCCTCGACGCCGCGGGCCGCCTGGTGCAGATCCAGGACGCAACGGTGGGAACATTCCTCGCCGGCCCGGGACAAGTGCCGCCGGGATACTCGCCCGCAACGTACTCGGGCGCCGTCACGTTCAGGGGTGGCGATCATCACGACGGCTTCCGCTCTCCGGACGGCAGCGTGATCCTCGGCCGCTGGACCGGGGGCACGGTGAGCGTCGCCGATAGCTCGGGGGACAGGACGTTCGATCTCGGTGCGCGCAGCGTTTCCTACGACGTCACCACGCCGACGGTCGCGGGCGTGCTCGGCAGCTTCACCGGATCCTCGACCTACAACCTCGCCGCCGCCACCGCTCCCACGGACTCGGCGGGCAACACGGGATCGGTGACGAGCGCCGTGATCAACGCCAATTTCTCGGCGCGCACCCTCAACGGCAATTTCGGGCTGGCCATCAACGGCCGGAGTTTCTCGCTCACGGGCGCGAGCGACCTCGCTCCCGGCAGCCCGCAGTTCGCTTTTGCTTCGGGCCTGCAGAACCTCAACATCGCGTGCGCCGGGAATTGCGCGACGCAGGGTTACCTCGGCACCATGAACGGGCAATTCGCGGGAGCCGCGGGCCAGTGGATCACCATCAGCTACCGCGTCAATCCCGTGCGCGCCCCCGGCAGCGGTTTCAGCGATTACGTGGTCGGCAACATCGCCCTCACCTCGAACCTGGCGCCCACGATCGGAATCGTATTGCCGCAGAGCGGGACCGCGAGCCTGTCGTTCACCGCGGCCGATCCAACACGTTCCGTCAGCAACTACGCGCAGGCGAGCGGCCCGCCCACCATTTCGGGAACGGTGCAGGCCAACTTCACGAGCCAGACGGCGAGCTTCACCGCGACCGTGTCGGGAGGCTGCGGCTGCTCGGCTCCGACCTTCACCGCGAGCGCCAGCAACCTGCCGATCGTCGGCGCGGGATTCTCGGCGAGCACCGATGCGCAACGCCCGGGCGCAGTCGGTCCGATGACGGTCGCGTGCAGCGGAACCGGCTGCGGGTCCGCGGGCTCCAGATTCGGCCGCTTCGACGGCCTCTTCCGCAACAGCGCCGCGACTTCCGGAATCGCCACGCTCATCGTCGGTGACAACGCGGGCGGTTACGACGTGACCGCGGGCTTCGGCAGCGCCAACCTCTCGCGCGCTGCGCTCGTCGCCGCGGATGGTCGCAATGCGATAGGCCGCCTGACGAACGCTTCGCCCGGCGCGATGGCCGTCACCGCGAATCACGGCGCCAACGCAATCACGAGGTTCCGCCTCCACTAGGAGGGCCTGCGCGAATTCTTCCGTTGATCGCGGTCGCGAGAACGCCTACTCTCATCTGAGCCGCCGGACACACGCCGCGGCGGTGCCCCGTCCAACAGGAGGGATCAAGATGAGAAACTTCTACCGGCTTTTCATGGTCGCCCTCGCCTTCCTCGCCGCGATCGGCCCATGTGCTGCGAAGCAGGCGGCGCCGCTTGCCTGCAGCGTCAGCGCCCCGAACGTGAGCTGCGTCATGACCGCGCTCGACAACCCGCGGGGCCTCGCGTTCGGCCCGCACGGCACGCTCTTCGTCGCCGAGGCGGGAACCGGCGCCGCGCCCTGCAAGGCGGGGACCGGGTTCAACTGCTACGGGCACACGGGCGCGATCACACGCCTCTGGCACGACGAGCAGGTCCGCGTGTCCACGGGGCTTCCGTCACTCAGCTTCGTCCTCGGCGCGAGCGCCCGCGGTGCGCACGACATCGCGATGTGGTCCGGAAAGGGATCGCAGCCGTCGGTGCTCGGCGAAGAGGGAGCCCTCGTGACGATCGGCCTCGAAATGACGGCGACCGCGCGGAATAACGCCGGCCGCGGCGACATGGGCCGGCTTGTGCACATTCCCATCGATGCGCTGCTCGCTCCCTCCTCGCAGCTGTGTCCGGCTTGCTGGAGCGCGGTGCTCGACATCGCGCCGCTGCACCCGGATCCCAATCCGGATCCCAACCTCGAGAGCGATCCCTACGCGCTGCTCGTCGACAAGGGGCAAGGCAGCGACGACGACAGCCTCGTTCTTGTGGATTCGAGCCGCAACTGGCTGGCGCGCATCGGCGCACAAGGCGAATTCTCGCGCATGGCCGTGTTTCCCTCGCGCTTCCAGGGCCGATCCACCGACTCGGTGCCCACGACCATCGCGCGCGGCCCGGACGGCGACTACTACGTGGGCGAGCTGGTCGGCATTCCGTTCGCGACGACGCCCACCGTCACGCGTCCGCCCGCGAACATTTACCGGGTTTCGGCCGACCCGCCCCACGACGTGTCCGTCTTCCTCACGGGGTTCAACGCGATCATCGGCGTCGCCTTCCACGGCGAGGACCTCTATGTGCTCCAGCACTGGTCGTCGTTCACCTCCAGCACTCTGAAGGACGGGAAGTTGATCCGCATCGCGTGCCACGACCGGCCGCTGGTCTGCGACGGCGCGCCCGAGGTGCTGATCGGCGGGCTCGATGGGCCGACCTCGGTGCTCATCGGGCGAGGCGCGATCTACATCTCGCATCACGGTGCGTCGCCGGCGTTCGTGGGCACTACGCGCCAGCGCCTCGGCGAGGTGCTGCGCCTTGCGCTGGACGACGACGAAGAGGACGACGAAGAAGGCGAATAGGGATGCCGCGCGGCTTGAGGCCATTGGCCGAACGAGAGGGAGAGACTCCTTTACTCGAGTGATGGAGTTGCGCCCTCTCGTTTCTGTACCCTAGAGGAATGCCACACATTCCCGCTTCCCAGGCCCTCGCCCGCTTCCGCGTCGTCGACATGACGCAGGTGCGCGCCGGGCCCACCGCCGCGCGCCAGCTCGCCGACTGGGGGGCCGATGTCATCCAGGTGCAGATGCCCGAGCACATGCGGGGCGACGACACGTTGGGCGGCCAGGAAGGCTCGGACTACCAGTACACGCATCGCAACAAGCGCTCGATCACGTTGAACCTCAAGCAGCCCGCGGGGATCGAGGCGCTGAAGAAGCTCGTCGCCACCGCCGACGTGCTGCTCGAGAATTTCCGCCCCGACGTGAAGACGCGGCTGGGCATCGATTACGACACGCTGTCGAAAGTGAATCCGCGCCTGGTCTACGCGAGCATCTCCGGCTTCGGACAGACGGGACCGTACGCAACACGCCCTGGGTTCGACCAGATCGCGCAGGGCATGGGCGGGCTCATGTCGGTCACGGGGCTGCCCGGACAGGGACCGTTGCGCGTGGGGCTGCCGATCGCGGACTTGTGCGCCGGGATTTTCGCCGCGTACGGCGTCACCGTCGCGCTTCTCGAGAGAGAAGCCTCAGGCAAGGGACAATGGCTGCACACCTCGCTCCTCGAGGCGCAGATCTACATGATGGATTTCCAGACCTCGCGCTGGACCCTCGACGGCGAGATCCCGGGACAGGCCGGTAATTTCCATCCGACCAGCATCCCGACCGGCGTCTACAGGACGCAGGACGGCTACATCAACATCGCGGTCTTCGGCGGCAAGATCTGGGAGCGCTTCGCCGAGGCGATGGGCGCCCCCGAATGGATCGAGGACGAGCGCTCGAAGACCAAGACCGCGCGATCCGTGCATCGCGATTGGCTCAACGCCGAGATCGAGAAGCGGCTCGCCACCCGCGACAGCGGCTATTGGATTGAAAAGCTCAATCGCGAGGGTGTCGCGTGCGGACGCATCAACAATCTGAAGGAAGTCTTCGAGGAGCCGCAGGTGAAGCACCTCGGCATGCTGAAGAAAGTCACCTCGAAGGAGCTCGGTGAGCAAACGATCATGGGCCAGCCCGTGACCCTCACCCGCACGCCCTCGACGATCGCGCGCGCGGCACCCCGGCGCGGCGAGCACTCCGAGGAGATCCTCGCCGAGATCGGCTACGATCCCGCCGCCCTGAAGCAAATGAAAGCAGCCGGAGTCTTCTGATGAACGACATGAGTTACGTCTCGACCACCGAGCGCGTGAAAACGTGGCTCGACGGCGCGGTGCTCCACATCCGCTTCAACAATCCCGAGAAGCACAACGCGCTCTCGGTGGACATGTGGGAAGCGGTGCCGCCGCTGCTCGACAAGGCGGAGAAGGACGGCAACGTGCGCATGGTGGTGCTCTCGGGAGAAGGCGGCAAGTCCTTCATCTCGGGCGCGGACATCTCGCAGTTCGAGGACATGAGAGCCGCAAAGCAAGCGGTAACCCGCTACGAGTCGATGGCGGAAGCGGCGCTGCAGGGCCTTTATGAGTTCGGCAAGCCGACGGTGGCCTGCATCCGCGGCTATTGCATCGGCGGCGGCGTGAACGTGGCGATCAGCTGCGACATCCGCATCGCCTCGTCGAGCTCGGTATTCTCGATTCCCGCCACGCGCCTGGGGCTGGGCTACCGCTATTCGGCGATGAAGAACCTCACCCAGCTGGTGGGGCCGGGCTTCGCCAAGGACATCTTCTTCACGGGCCGGCGCCTCGACGCCGCCGAAGCGCTGCGCATCGGGCTCATCAATCGCGTGGCCGAACCCGACGGCCTCGACGCGCTCCTCGCCGAGTACACCACCGCGATCACGACCGCCGCGCCGCTCACGATCAAGGCGGGCAAGCGCATCATTCGCGACGTGCTGAAGACCGACGACGCCGACATGGAGCTCGCGAGGAAGCTGATCCTCGATTGCTTCGAGAGCGAGGACTACGCCGAGGGCCGCAAGGCGTTCATGGAAAAACGCAAACCCGTATTCAAGGGGAAATGACGATGGTGCGCGCGCTTGCCTTGCTTTTCGCGCTCGCCGCCGCGCCCGGCCTTGCGGCGTGGCCCGAGAAGCCGATCAAGATCCTCATCGGCTACGCGCCGGGCGGCTCGACCGACGTCGTCGCGCGCCTCATCTCTCCCAAGCTCTCGGAGCGCCTGGGGCAGCCGATCGTGATCGAGAACAAGCCGGGCGGCGCCGGGGATTTCGCGGCGGAGCTGATGCTGCAGGCGCCTGCGGACGGCTACACGCTGATGATGTCGACGGTGGCGCTGCATGCCATCAACCCGGGACTCTACAAGACGCAGAAATTCCATCCCACCAACGACTTCACGGCGATCGCGCTGGTGTGCTCGTATCCCATGATCCTGATCGGCTCGCCGCAGACGACGTTCCGCAATCCCGCGGAGCTGAAGGAGCTCGCGGCGAAAACGCCGACCTTCTATTCGTCTTCAGGCATCGGCTCTCCCGGGCACCTCTCGGGCGAGCTGCTGGTGCGCGCGTTGGGTGCGAACATCATCCACGTGCCCTACAAGGGCGGCTCGCCTTCGGTGGTGGCGATCATGTCGGGCGAGGCGCAGGTCAATTTCGCGACACTCCCCGCGGTGGTGCCGCAGATTCGCGGCGGCAAGGTGCGCGCGATCGCGCTCGCATCGAAGGAACGCAATCCCGCGGTTCCCGACGTTCCGACGCTGGCGGAGCTCGGGATCGCCGACTTCGACGTCGGCACGTGGAGCGGAATCATCGGGCCGAGAGGCGTGCCCGCGGAGGTCGTTCAGAAAATCAATGCGGCGGTGGCCGCCGTGGTGAACGATCCGGTCATCAAGCAGCGACTCATCGACGAGGGCGCGGAGATCCGGCTCATGTCTCCTGCTGAATTCGGCACCTTCATGCGCGCCGAAAACCTGCGCTGGGTGAAAGTCGTGAAGGACGCGGGGATCACCCCGCAATGAAATATGAGGGTCAGACTCCCATATTCTCGTTTGCGACGATTCCCGGTCGCGAATATGGGAGTCTGACCCTCATATTTCAGGCGTGGGAGTAGAGCGGCGCGCCGGGGGAAGGCAGGTCGGCCTCGAGGACCGTGCCGGTCTCGGATTCGGTCATGACGAGCTTCGAAGTCCCCGGACGATAGGCGACGTTGGTCACCGTCGAGCCCGCGGGACTCTTGATGAAGTGCGTGACTTCGCCGCGCGCGTTGCAGACGAATGCGCCGCCCAGGCTCGCGTGCGCGACGACGATGCGATTCTCGACGTCGACCGCGAGGCCGTCTGGGCCGCTGGTTCCGAAGAACGTGCGGAAGACGCCGAGCTTCGAGACCGAGCGATCCGCGAGGAGCGGCCCGCGCCACACGGCGTTCGCGCGCGTGACCGCGATGAAGAGCGCCTTGCCCTGCGCGTCGAGCGCGACGCCGTTGGGGCTCGGCATGCCATTGACGACGACATCGAGGCGTCCCTCGCCCACGGCGTGCGGAGAGAACCGGTACACGCGTCCCGTCGGATCCTGCATCCCGGTCTGGCCCTGGTCGGTGAAGTAGCAGCGCCCGTCGGAATCGAACGTGAGGTCGTTCAAACCCTTGAACGATTCGCTGTTGCGATGCCCGAGGATCGGCGCCGGCTTTCCGCCCTTGGCGTCCATGCGCAGCAGCCCGCGGCGGTAATCGGTAATCCACAACTTGCCGTCACGGTTGATCGCGATGCCGTTCGGCCAGCCGTCGTACTCGACGACGATGTCCCACTCGCCGGCGGGCGAGACGCGGAAGATCCGGCCGAACGCAATGTCGGTGAGGAAAAGATTTCCCGATCGGTCGAACGCCGGCCCCTCGAGGAAGCTGTCAATTTCATGCCCGGGCTTGTTCGCGTCGCACCATTCGCTGCGGCGCTTGTTGCGCATGGAATCGGGAAGGCGCGTGAGGACACGCGCGTGGATCACTTGGGGTGGAGCGAAATCGAGGTTCCACATCGCTCGGATTTTATGTCAAACCAGCCTATGTCAATCGAGCTTGATTCCCGTCTCCTTGATGACCGCGCCCCATTTCGCGTGCTCCGCCTTGATGAAATCCGCGAAACGCCCGGGACTGCCGCCGAGCGGCTCGCTGCCGTCGGCCTCGAGCCTGGCGATGAGGTCGGGATTGGCGAGCGCCTTCCCGACCTCGGCGTTGATCTTGTCGACGATCGCCTGCGGCGTGCCCTTGGGTGCCACGAGCCCGCTCCACGTGGCGGCCTCGAAGCCGGGGTAGCCGGACTCGCCGATGGTCGCAACGCTGGGCATGTTCTTCAGGCGCTTGGGAGAGGTCACCGCGAGTGCCCGCAGCCTGCCGCCCTTCACGAGCGCATCGACCGACTGCGTGTTCGCGAAGTACACGTCCACGCTGCCGCCCATGAGGTCGGTGACCACCGGGCCCGCTCCCTTGTACGGAATGTGCGCGAATTTCACTCCCGCGCGGCGCTGGAAGAGCTCTCCTCCGACGTGGCCGATGGTGCCATTGCCGGGCGAGCCCATGTTGAGCTGGCCGGGTTTCGCCTTGGCCGCGTCGACGAGCTCCTTCAGGCTCTTGTAGGGCGAGGTGGACGAGACCACGACGACGAGCGGCTGCGAGGAAACGAGCGCGATGGGTGCAAAATCCTTGAGGGGGTCGAAGGGCATCGTTGCGTAGAGCGCCGGGTTCACCGCGAGATTCGCCGTCTGCCCCATGGCGATGCTGTATCCGTCCGGCGGCGACTTCGCCGCCGCGTCGAGGCCGATGTTGCCGCCCGCGCCCGGACGGTTGTCGATCACGATGATCCACCGGGTCGCGGCACTGATCTTCTCGGCGAGCGCGCGCGAGAGCACGTCGGTGCCGCCCGCGGGCGGGAACGGCACGATCAGCTTGATCGGCTTCGCGGGCCAGGTCTCCTGCGCGACTCCCATGCCGGGAAGGAAAGCGGCAAGAGCGAAAGCGCAAACAAGCACGCGTCGATTCATCGGTCTCTCCTAATGGGTGGTCGTGGAGGTCCTGATGCCAAGCGGCGCCAGGATCTCTTCGTTGTGCTCGCCCGGAATCGGCAACGGCGTTCGAAGCGCCAGGCGCTCGGCGCCGAACTGCATCGGCAGGGCGGGAACGCGGGTCGCGGTGCCGTCGGGCAGCGTCAGATCGATCATCCCGCCCGCATTGAGATGCGGATCGTCGAAGAGGTCGGATGGCGTCTGAATCCGCGCGAAAGGAAGCCCGCCCTCCTCGCAGATCTTCTCCAGCTGCGCGATCGAGTGTTTTCGCAGGAGCTTGTTCACCAGCGGAATCAGAGTGTCGCGAGCGGCCGAGCGCTGGTTGTTGGTGGCATAGGCGGAATACATGAGCTCGGGCTCGCCCAGCGCTCGCGTGAAGATCTCCCATTGCCGCTCGGTCACGACACCGATGAAGATGCGCACGCCGTCCGCGGAGTCGAAGATGTCGTACACGCCCCAGGCTCTCTTGCCCGCCGACATCGGCTCGGGCTCCTTGCCGCTCACCACGTGCTGCATCATATGCGTGGAAACGAGCCACGCCGCATTCTCGAAGAGCCCGCTCTGCACGTACTGGCCCTTGCCCGTCATGTCGCGCTCGCGCAGCGCCGCGAGGATGGCGATGGCGCCGAACATCCCCCCCATCATGTCGTTCACGGGCGCGCCCGCGCGCAGCGGCTTGCCCACCGGGCCCGTCATGTACGCGAGCCCGCTCATCATCTGCACGACTTCGTCCAGCGCGGTGCGCTTTTCGTAGGGCCCGGTGAGGAAGCCCTTCAACGAGCAATAGATGAGGCGCGGATTCACTTTCGACAGCGCCGCGTACCCCAGGCCCTTGGCCTCGAGCGCTCCGGGACGGAAATTCTCGAGGAAAACATCGGCCGTCCCGATGAGCTTCTTCGCCGCGCCGATCCCCTCCTCCGAAGCGAGATCGAGCGTGACGCTCTTCTTGTTGCGGCTGAAGGACGGGAAGAAGCCGGCGCCCGTGCTCTTGAGGTAGCGCGTCGGGTCTCCCTTTCCTTCGGGCTCCACCTTGATCACTTCGGCGCCCAGGTCGGCGAGCACGAGCCCCGCCGCCGGGCCCATCACCATGTGCGAGAACTCGACGACGCGAATGCCTTCGAGGGGAAGCGGCTTCTTCATGCGGGCTCCTTCGCGGGCGATCAATCCGGGGCCGCGCGCGAAATGTCGATCTCTGCGTTGTCTATGAGGCGCGTCTTGCCCATCCACGCCGCGCCGAGCACCACCAGCTCGGTATCTTTCGGATGCGGCGGCGCCAGCTCGGAGCGATTGCGAACCGCGACGTATTCGACACGCCATCCCGCCATGGAGAGGTCCGCCGTGGCGACTTCCTCGTGCCGCTGGTAGCGGTGCGAGCCGTCGTCGATGGCTTTCTTGATCTTGCGCAGCGAGTGAAAGAGCAGCGCGGCGTGCGCCCGCTCCTCGCGCGTGAGATAGCCGTTGCGCGACGACATCGCCAGGCCGTCGACATCGCGAATGGTCTCGCCGCCGACGATCTCGATGCCGAAGTTGAGCTGCTTGACCAGCGCGCGAATGATGAAGAGCTGCTGGTAGTCCTTCTTGCCGAACACCGCGGTGTGGGGGGCCACGATGTTGAAGAGCTTCGAGACCACCGTCACCACGCCCTGGAAATGCCCGGGGCGGAAGGTGCCGCAGAGCTGGTCCGCGGCTTTCGGCGGCGTGACGAGGATCTCCTGCGGCGCGGGATACATCTCCTTCTCATCGGGCGCGAAGACGACGTGGCATCCGGCGGCCTCGAGCTTGACGCAGTCTTCCGCGAGGGTGCGCGGGTAGCGGGCGAAATCCCCGTCCGGCGCGAACTGCAGCCGGTTCACGAAGATGGAGGTGACGACACAGGTGGCGTGCTCGTGCGCGATATCGACGAGAGAGATGTGGCCGTCGTGTAGGTTGCCCATGGTCGGGACGAGCGCGATCGTGGGCTCGCCATTGAGGCGCTTGCGAAGCTCGGCGACGGTGTGGATGACGTCCAATTTCAGAACGAGTGTTCCGGACCCGGATACGTTTTCGTCTTCACCGCCTTCACGAAGGCCTCGATCGCCGCCTGCACCGACGGCGCGCCCACGAGGAAATTCTTCACGAAGCGCGCCTTCCTTCCCGGATAGATGTCCAGCATGTCGTAGTTCACGAGTACCTGCCCCGAGACGTCGGGTCCGGCGCCGATGCCTATGGTCGGCACGCGCACGGCCTCGGTGACGCGCTTGGCGACCGCCGCCGGCATCGCTTCCATCAGCACGATCGCGGCCCCCGCCGCCTCGAGCGCCTTGGCGTCTTCAACCAATCGATCGGCGGCTTCCTGCTGGCGGCCCTGCACACGATACCCGCCCAGCGCGTGGACCGATTGCGGCGTCAACCCGATGTGCGCGCACACCGGAATGCCGCGCTCGACCATGAAGCGCGTGGTTTCGGCCATGACCGCGCCGCCCTCGATCTTCACCATCTGCGCTCCGGCCGCCATGAACCGCACCGCGTTGCGGCACGCCTGCGCCGGGGATTCCTGGAAGCTTCCGAACGGCATGTCGGCGACGACGAGCGCGCGGGCGCTGCCGCGCGCCACGCAGCGCACGTGGTACTCGATGTCCTCGACCGTCACCGGCAACGTCGAATCGTGCCCCTGGATCACCATGCCGAGCGAGTCTCCAATCAGCAGGATATCCACGCCCGCCGCCTCCGAGATCTTCGCGAAGCTCGCGTCGTAGCAGGTGAGCATCACGAGCTTCTCGCCCGAGCGCGCGAGCTCCTGGAGCTTGGCGACGGTGAGGCGGGCGGCCTTCTCGGGTGCGGCGCTCATATCTCTAGGCCCGGTTGAAGAACTCGCGCGTGCCGCGCATGGCGTTGATGCGTTCGATGAGGAGGTCGAGGTGCTCCGGCACGTCGACAAAGTTGAGCTTCTCGCTGTTCACGATGAGCAGCGGGCTGTCGGCGTAATTGTAGAAGTATCGCGTATAGGCTTCCGAGAGGCGGCGCATGTAGTCCTCGTCGAGCCCGGTCTCGATCGGGTTGCCGCGTTTCTTGATGCGGCCGATCAGGGTGTTCACCGAGGCCTGCAGGTAGATGACGAGGTCGGGCACCGGAGCCTGCGGCTTCATGTGCTCGTAGATCTGCCGGTAGAGCTGGTACTCGGCGTCGTCCAGCGTAAGACGGGCGAAGAGCGGGTCCTTCGCCAGCGTGAAATCCGAGATGGTGGGCTTGGCGAAGAGGTCGGGCTGCTTCAATCCCTCGAGCTGGCCGACGCGCTGGAAGAGGAAGAAGAGCTGCGTGGGAAG
>Ga0209131_1002127_pt1 | contig 13531 bp, 12 predicted proteins | sample GraSoi_2013_40cm_FD_185826 | JGI IMG/M metagenome (GOLD analysis project Ga0209131, IMG submission 185826) | Grasslands soil microbial communities from the Angelo Coastal Reserve, California, USA - Sample 9_17_2013_40cm (SPAdes) (version 2) | ecosystem: Environmental > Terrestrial > Soil >...
TTCGCTGAGCCGCTCGCCGTCCACCTCAGCCCGCAGCAGCGTGGACAGCAGGTCATCGCCCGGCGCGGTTAGCCGGTCGCGCACGATGGCGCGGCCCAGGTCCCACAACTGCTTGCCGTAGGGGCTGCGGAACGGAAACCGGCGGTAGGCGTCGGTATCGTCGCGGCCCCAGACAACGTCGGTGATGTCGGGGTCGGTATTGGCGATCAGCCGGTCACCGAGGTCGATGAAGAGCGGCAGGTCGCCGGCTGGCAGGCCCATGATCCTGGCCAGCACCCTGATCGGCACCTCCTTGGCGACCGCGTCGACGAAGTCGAACGGCTCTGCTTTCAGGCCGGCGTCGAGGACGCGCTCGGTCAGGGTCGCCACGAAATGCTGGTACACGGCCACGGCGCGCTGGGTGAAGCCGCCGGACAGGATCTTGCGCAGCTTCGTGTGCGCAGGCGGGTCGGTGTCAATGATCGTGCGCCTGGCGGCCATGTCCTCGTCGGTCGGCTCCTCGAACGACACTCCGCGCGACGAGGAGAACGTCCGCGTGTCCCTGCTCGCCGTCACGATGTCGTCGTAACGGAGCACCGACCAGAAGCCGGGACCGCCCGCTGGCTCGTCGGACCAGGGAACTGGCGCCTCGCAGCGGAGCCGGGCAAACTGCTCGTAGGGGATGCCCCGTGCCCACATGTCCAGGTCGGTAAGGTCGACAGCGGGAATGGGGGTCATGCGAGGTAGTTTGGCACCAAACGAAATGTGCGGCAATCGAGGGAGCTTTAGGATGCGCGTTATCGTCGTCCGGCATCACGCCGAGGACTCCGCCGGCTTCATCGGCGAGGCGTTCGAGGCGCGCGGCGCCGAGCTCAACGTGCATTTCTTCCCCGATGACGGGCCGCTGCCGCCGTTCGGGGGCGCCGATCACATCGTCATGCTCGGCGCCGTTCCTTCTGTGTATGACCCGAATGTGAGCTGGATCGATCCGGAACTCGCCTGGCTGCGGGCCGCCGATGAGGCTGGTGTTCCCGTGCTGGGGATCTGTTATGGCGCTCAGGAACTGTGCACTATCTTCGGCGGCCGCGTGGTGGCAGCCAGCCAGAGAGAGGTCGGCTGGAAACTGATCGAGACCGTCAGGCCGGATCTGATCCCGGCCGGACCGTGGCTGGAGTTCCACGGCGACAGGTGCGAGCCGCCTTTGGAAGCGGCGGTCCTGGCCAGCAACGAAGTTGGCATCCAGGCGTTCTCGATCGGCAAGCATTTGGGCGTCCAGTTTCACCCTGAGGTCGACGGCGCCATGCTCCGGGAGTGGCTGGATGCAGGCGGGCGGCCGGAAGCGCTGCGGGCGGGCGTGGATCCTGACGCGTTCCTCGCCCAGACCATCGCGGAGGAACCCGGTGCCAGGTCTCGCGCGGACCGGCTGGTCGAGACGGCGCTTCAGCTGGGCAGGGCCTCGTCGGCGGCTGGCGTATTGGCCGGCTAGCGCTGCCTGTAGCGTCCTGGCATGGCACCATGCGAGGAATGCGGCTACGACTACGAGGCACTCAGCCGCGGCGAGATCCTCGCCGTCGTGCCGGATATGGCCGCCCAGAACCGCAAACTGCTCGGCTCCGTACCCGCGGAGCGGCTCAGGGCTCACACCAGATCCGGTTCCTGGTCGCCGCTCGAGTACGGCTGCCATGTCCGGGACGTGCTGATCGTGCAGCGGGACCGGGTGCTCCGCGCGCAGGCCCAGCAGACGCCGAGGTTCGAATCGATGCGACGGGACGAGCGCGCTCTCGAAGAGCGGTACAACGAGCAGGATCCGGTGGCAGTCGGTGCTGCGATCGCGGCCGCGGCGACCGAGCTCACGAGCACACTGGCGGCGCTAGACGATGCGGGCTGGCAGCGAACCGGCATCTACCCGTGGCCTCTGCCCGAGATCCGGTCGGTGGAGTGGATCGGCCGCAGGACGGCGCACGAGCTGGCCCATCATCTGTTCGACATCCGTCGGCTGCTCGGTTAGCCGTCCACCCGGTCACTGCCCTCCACCGACCGGATGATCTTGCGGAGCAGCCGGGCGAGTTGGTGCTTCTCTTCCTCGGTTAGGCCACTGCTGACCGACGCCTCGCCCATGTTGAAGGCGGGGAACAGCCGCTCGATCACGGCCACGCCCTTGGGCTCCAGGCTGACAAGCACCAGCCGGCCGTCGGCCTGGTGCGCGCGCCGCCTGGTTAGCCCGCGCTTCTCAAGCGTCTTCAGCACGCCGGTCAGTGTTCCCTTGGTCACCCCTGCCTCGTCCGCTAGGTGCCGAGTCTGCTGGTCGCCCCAGATCCAGAGCACGAACAGCACGGTGAACGCGGCCCACGAGAGATCCTCCCCGGCCAGGATCTGGCGCTCGAGCCGATTGCGGATCACATTCGCCGCGCGGTAGATGTTCGACACGGCCGCCATGGCGGCAAAGTCGAGCGCCTGGCCGCCGATCGTGGCGCGTATATCGCGCTCGGCCTGCATTAGGTCATTAGCGCTATCGGCCGCGAGGCGACGTGACATGGGACGATGGTACGCGGCCGTTGAGCCGCCGGGCTGAGACAGCCGAGTCGCTCGCGCCCCGGGAGCGGCGGGCCAAGCGCGGCGATAAAGGGTGCGTCAAATGCGGCCGAGGTAGGCGGCGGCGTCAGCGTCTGGCGTTACTGTCCGCGCAGTCCGAGTGCCTCACCGACCGCGGTGATTCCAGCGGCGTCGGCGAAGGCGAAGCTGAAGATCACTTCGTCGGCGCCGGCCTCGATGTGACCCGCGACCAGGCTGGGAATCTCGTCGGGCTGGCCGACGGTGAATCCTGCGATCTCCTCGGCAGAGCCGGCGGCCGCCAGCATCTCGCGGACCTCGGCCGTGTTCTGGCTGGACGTGGTCAGGATCAGCGGGGTCATCCAGGTGACTTCGACCTCAGCGGGGTCACGGCCAACCTCCGCGCAATGGCGGTGCAGCACGCCGATCTTACGGGCCAGGGTACTGACGTCGCCCGTCACGTTGCACTGGTCTGCGTAGCGGGCCACCAGCCGCAGCGTCCGCTTCTCGCCGCCGCCGCCGATCATGATCTTCGGGCCCCCCGCCTGCACCGGCCGGGGCAGGTTGCGGGCGTGATCGAGCCGGTAGTGGTTGCCGCTGAAGCTCACGTCATCGCCGGTGAACATGGCCCGGCAGACCTGGACCGCCTCTTCGAGCATGTCCAGGCGCACCCGGTCACTCGGATAGTCGATGCCGAGGGCCTGGTGCTCGACGTCGTACCAGGCTCCGCCGATGCCGAGGATGGCCCTGCCCCGCGAGATGACGTCCAGCGTCGTGACGATCTTGGCCAGGACGCCGGGGCTACGATAGGTGACGCCGGTGACAAGCGTGCCGAGCTGCACCCGCCGGGTGCGGGCAGCCAGCGCCCCGAGGAGGGTATAGGCCTCCAGCATCGGCTGGTCCGGACCGCCCAGGGGCGGCAGCTGGAAGAAATGATCCATGACCCACACCGAGTCGAACCCGGCTTCCTCCGCCGCCGTCGCCAGGCCCGCAACGTGATCGAACAAGTCGGCCGGATCAAATCCGGAGAAGTTGGGCAGCTGCACACCGAATCTCGTCATAAGGCCACACTAGCGATCCCCCAAGGACGAACGGCGAGCCACGCATAACCGATAGCGGCGGGGATCGGCCACGCGGCCCATGCAGTCTTCCCCGACGCCGCGCATGTGGCCCGGCACGCGGGATCGACGATGGCGGTGCTGTAGGGGAAGATGTCTGCCCGGCCTCCCGAACCCCCTGCCGGGCTGGTCCTTCTCGCCCAGGGGCAGTAGTTCAGGCCGGCTTGGCGTTGGGATGGGCGGTCAGGCTGCCGGGAGAGCGGCCGTGGCTTGGTCCGCGAGAAGGTGGCGTGGCGGTGTTGGTAGCTGCATAGCGCTGCCCGAAGGCTGGCCGCGGCCTGCACGCGTGCCCGGCCAGCCAATTTACCTCGGCTACGGCCGTCAGTATCTCGGCCTAACCCAGAATTGGCGGGACGAGGCGGCTGGGGTGTATCAGGTCCGCTGCAATCTGGCTCTATACCTGTAAAAGCTAGGTAACTGCGGTGCAAATGCCACTGAGTTGGCGGCACTCTTTCGTGGTCACCCCCCGCTGACGGGCTGCCGTTCGCAGATCGGCCGCAGGTTCGGGCGGGACGGCGTGTTGAGGAGCGCGGTATGACGAAGTACCGGAAACATCGGGCAGGGATCTATTGGCGGGGTCGGTCGGCTGCCTTTGTTGCGGCGGCAGCGCGGCTCCCGGTAGCGGCTGACCAGCACCAGCCGGCCGTCGGCCTCGTGTGAGCATCGCCTGGTCAGCCCGCGCTTCTCCAGCGTCTTCAGCACGCCGGTCAGTGTTCCCTTGGTCACTCCCGCCTCGTCCGCCAGGTGCCGAGTCTGCTGATCGCCCCAGATCCACAGCACGAACAGCACGGTGAACGCGGCCCACGAGAGGTCTTCTCCGGCCAGGATCTGCCGCTCCAGGCGATTTCGGATCACGTTGGCCGCGCGGTAGATGTTCGAGACCGCGGCCATGGCCGCGAAGTCGAGCGGCTGGCCGCCGATCCTGGTGCGGATGTCGCGCTCGGCCTGCACCAGGTCAGTGGGGCTGTCGGCGGCGAGGCGACGTGACATGCGACGATGGTACGCGGCCGCGGGCCGACGTTCAGAGACCGAGCCGCTCGCGCCCGCTCACCGCCGGACTAGCGTTGCAAGGCGCTGATAGGCGATACACGGCTCGCCCGCCAGGCCGGGTACAGGCCGGCCAGCAGGCCCGCGAGAGCGCCGACAGCCGGGGCAGCCAGCAGCAGCCTCAGGTCCAGGACCGGCGACCAGCCACGGCTCGCGCAGACGGCCGAGATGATCAGGACGCCGACGCTGGTGCCCATCAAGCCGCCGATGGCCCCGGTGAGCACAGCCTCGCAAACGACCATCACCGCGATGTGCCGAGGCGCCGCTCCGACCGACCGGCGCAGGCCGATCTCGGCCCGGCGCTGTAGGACCGACAGCAGCGTGGTGTTGGCGATCGCGATCACGCCGACGCCCAGCGCGATGAGCGCGATGGCGAGCAGCAGAGAGGTGAGCGACGAGTTCACCGACTGGCGCAGTGCGCTCGGGTCTTCCGGCACTGACGCGGCGATCGCACCGGGGTGCAGCGGGTCGATGGCGAACGGACCTTGCCGGCCGATGAGCTGAGCGGCGCCGGGGACGGTCCTGACGATGATCTGCCTGCCGATGCCCACGCCGAACCGGCCGGCAACCACCCCCGCAGCGCCAGGCGGGACGATCACGCCGAGCAGGACTCCCGGGTCCAGGGGTGCCCGCCGGACGATGCCGACCACCGTGAACGGGGTTGGCCCGATGAAGATCACCGGCGATTCGCCGACTCCGGTGATCCCGAGCTGGCGGGCTGCGGTGGCCCCCAGCAGCGCCACCTGGGCGCCACGATGGTCCATACCTGCGTCGTAGAGCCGGCCTGCCGAGACGGCGGCGCCGATCGTGGCCAGTCCCCCGGCAGAGGCCGCGGTGATTGGCAGGCCGATCTGCGGCTGCCCTGGCTGGGGTTGCGTCCTGCCAATCTGATAAAGACGGCCCTGGTTACCGAGCGGCCAGATCAGGCCTGCCCGCACCACGCCGTTCAGCCGGTCAAGCGGCTTCTCCGCCGTGTCGGTCAGGTCCGGCGGCAACCGGAAGCGGTTGCCGTCCGAGAACGTGACGATGGTCGCCCGCAGCGCGTCGAAGGTCCCCGACACCGCTCCGGCCGCTGAGTTAGAAAGCCCGATCGTCGCGATCGCCGTGCCGACGGCCAGCACCGTGCCAACCGAGGTGAGCACCGTTCGCAGCGGCGAGCGCGTCACAGCGACCAGCGCCTCGCGGGCCGCGTCGGCGGCAGTCAGGCGGCTCGGCTCGACCCCGATCTCCGCCAGTGCGGCGGCGCTGGCCCGGCGTCGCTCCAACCGCACCAGCAGGCCCCGCCGGCGCGACCCCGCTCGCCGGGCCACCCCAGGCCGGATCACCGGTTCACCGGGTCCCGCTCGGTGACCAATCCGTCGTCGATGTCCAGGAACCGAAGCATCCCGGCGGCGATTTCGAGGTCATGGGTCACCATGATCACGGTGAGCCCTTCCGCTGCCAGGCCGCGCAGGAGGTTCGTCACCAGCTCCGCGTTCTTGCGGTCTAGGTTTCCAGTGGGCTCGTCGCACAGCAGCACACGTGGCTGCTGCGCCAGCGCTCGCGCGATCGCCACCCGTTGCTGCTCGCCGCCCGACAACGTTCCGGGCATCGCAGAAAGCCGGTGCCCGAGACCTACCCGCTCCAGAGCAAGGCAGGCCGCGGCGCGCCGCTCCAACGCGCCCATTCCCCGGTACACCAGGCCCAGCTCGGCATTCTCCGCTGCGGTGCGGTCAGGCAGCAAGTGGAACGACTGGAAGACGAACCCGAACTCGCGCCCCCGCAAGGCGGTCAGCCCCGACTCGGACAGCAGCGACGTGTCCACCCCGCGGACTTGGTACCGGCCCCCAGTCGGTCGGTCGAGCAGTCCGAGCACGTTCAGCAGTGTTGACTTCCCCGACCCGGAGCGGCCCGCCACGGCTACCGTCTCTCCGGCCGCAAACTGCAGCGACACAGGTCGCAGCGCCCGTACTGGCACGGCACCGGGATAAGTCACCGCTGCCTGGTCCAGTTCCATCTCCCAGTAGCTGTCCCGCGGAAACGGGGCCCGCGGCTGCGGCCGCGCCTCGCGTCGCATCAGCGCTGCTTAGCTGTGCCGATGCCCAGGACGACCAGGTCGCCGGGTCGCAGCCCGCCCTGGCGAACCGGCGTGACTGCCTGCAGCCCGCCGCTCGAGACGCTCAGCCGGACGAGCGCGGCTCTGGTCTGTCCTCCGCCGACCGATAGCGTCACGAAAGTCCGGCCCGACGCGGCCGTGCTGATCGCGGCCACGGGCACGATGAAGCTACGGACCCGGGACGCTGTGATGGTCACTTGCACGTTCTGCCCGACCACTCCGCCTGGCACCCGGCCGATGGGCACCAAGACGAGCTGAGAGCCTCGGACGGAGCTGATCCGAGTGGCAAACCGCACCCCTGAGACATCCGAGAACGCTGTTCCCTTCATGCCGGGCCGGAGCAGCCGCGCCTGGGTGATTGGCGCGAATCCCGTCAACGACACCTTCCCAGAGCCGAGCTGCACGGCCGCGCTCGACGATTTGCCCTGCCCCGGTCTTATTCCAGGTCCCGAGCCCGAGCCCACTGTCGCGCCCAGCTTTGCCACCGAGAGAACCCGCGCGGGCAAGTGCGCGACGAACACCACCTCGCCCATGGGTATTTGCGCGCCTGTGGTCTTCCGCGCTCTGGCCAGCGCCCGCTCGGCCGACGCCAGCTGCTCCTTTGCCTGCGTCACCGCGGCCTGGTCCGCGGCCAGCACCGACTTGGCGGCCTTGGAGTCCTGGTCGGCCTTCAGCTTCGCCTGCGCCGATGTCAGCTCTCGCCCCGCCACGTTGACCTGGTGCGACAGATGCGATAGCCCAGCCCGGGATCCTGCGAACACCGGCCTCACCCCGTTGGCCTTATATGTGGTTGCGACTGCAGCCGCGGTGCCTGGCCCATAGACCCCAGAAGCATCGGAACCGACCCCGTAGCCTGCCGCCTGTAGGCCTGCCTGCAGTTCGGCGATGTCTGCGCCGCGCATACCTGGCGACATCTCGCGGAACACCGGGATCCCCCCGCCGAACAGGAACACAGGCCGCTCCGCCACCGTAAGCAGGAGTTGACCCTGGCTCACCCGCTGCCCAGCACGCACGTTCACCGAGGTCACCACGGCCAGTGAGCCATTGAGGTCACTCGGCGCGTTCACCTGAACCGGGTTGCCGTCTCCCACGTTCGCGCGGATGTTGACCGGCACGCTCAGTACGCCGTATCGCACCCGGGCGGTGATTAGCGACGCCTTCGGCGCCCTTGCGTTCGCAGCGACCTGAGCCGGCGAGATAAACCCGCGGGCCACCATACCTGCGGCCACTCCCAGGAGCAGCGCAAGGATCACCAGCACGGACAGAGCTCGCGACCGGCGCTCCGGCGATCCCGGCAACCGCATGCCACGTCGGCGAGGCGGCCCGGTGGCATCGTCGAGGGCGTCGCCGTCGATCGTCGCAAGGTCGTTGGGCTGCCGGGATTCGGCGTCATTGCCATTCATCAGCGCCACCAATCACCGCCAGCACCTGAGGCGCAAATTAGAGCTTAACGTGGCAAGGCATCTTATAGACCTGGGGCCACTTTTAGGATCACTAGTGCAACATTCTTAGAACGAACCATGTCTGTCCGCGCCGCCGCGCCCGCTCAAAACTGGCTCTGGGTCATGCGCTCAAGTTCGGCGACCGTTTGCTCCGCCCTCTTCTCCAGCGTTGTCACCTGGCCGAAGTGATCTTGTACGAATGCTTGCTGAGCGCCGGGCAACAACCGCTGCAGCAGCGACACCAGTGGTCTCCCGCATCGGATGAAAACCGCGGACCAATGAGCGTCGACGCTCTGTCTAGGCTGCAGCGATGGCGACGCGCCGCCGAAGCGGCTGGCGAACTCGGCGCGATTGACTGTGCGCTGTAGCCAGCCGATGAACTGGCCGAGTGACTCCGACGCCGTCCGCGGGGCGCCCGCACGCGTAACGCAGGAACCGAAAACCTTGTTCGCGGCCCGTACCTGGCTTGAGCTAAGTAGACGCACCTCCTGCGAGTACCACTGCCGCCTTAGCGCGAAGCCCAGTTGGTCCAGTTTCCTGACGGGCTGCAGGGACTTAGACCAGCAATGCCACTCGTCGGCCCGAATGGCCGCCTGCTCCGCAGCGGAGACGCCGGTTGCATCTGGCCGGCTCCCCATGATGAATATCGGCGCGAGCATCCCGCTTCGGATGATGGACCTCAGGTCGACGAGCCCGACCTGGGCGTTCTGGTTCTGGGTGTAGCCGGACACTGCCTGGAACGGCATCAGGTTAAGGCTCTGGAAGGCAAAGGCCTGCGCTCGCGGCCCGAAGCCGTACCCTTTGATGCAGTCCTCGAACAGCTCCTTCTGCAAAGTGCTAATGGTCTGCTGGAAGTCTGTCCCGTCGGCAATCTGGGCCATAGTCGCCGGGATGTACTCGCCCATCACCCCAGTGGCGGTTCGGCCAAGGGTGGACCGTGCGCCGTGCCCTCGCTGGGCGGACGCACATCCCGCAGCCAGAACCAAGACCAGGACGATGGCGAACGTCATCGCTCCGCGTCGTCCTGAGCTGATCATCACGGCTGCCCGCAGCTTTTCTAATGCTTGCGCATGACGGTATTAAGTGTACGTACAGCATCGCACCTTGAGTGAAATTACACCGGTCGCGCCCGGAAATAGCGATGCCCGCGGATCACCTCGTCGGCTTTCCGCAATGGGAGTGCCAGGCGGGCGGCGACCGCCGCGTCGCTCCCGCCATCCCGAGCGGCGAGCAGAGATCACAGTGGAGCCGAGCCGTGGATGGCTCCGACGCGGCCAGTCGGAATGATGACATGCGGCCCGCTCTGGCGCGCCCTGGTGGGTACCGTCGTTCCCGGCGAGGACAGCCAGCTATGCCGCAACGTGTGTCGTTCGCGGTCCGGATTACCGATCGGCCAGCTCCTCGAGGCGAGCGTGCAGATCGTTGACGTGCCTAGCGGACTCGGGTTTCATCAGGACACTGCGCAGGATCCTGGCCTCGTCCCGGTCTGCGGTGACGTCAGGGTGGCGTCGCGTCATCGCATCTGCCGTCACGGTCAGGGTGCTGACGAACACCGGCCGCTGCGGGTCGTTCATCCCGTCGGCGAGCATCCGGCCTGACGCGCGATCTATGGCCAAGAGGCCGGTCCCCGCAGTGACCGGGAAGTAGCTGACTATGTCGAGATCGGGACGCTGGTAGAGCCGCAGCCGCTCGGACGCGGACAGCAACTCGGCCCAGTCGAGCGCGGCCGAACGGCAGGCCGCGAGAACCCGCCCCAGGCCGCCCGGCGTCGGGGGCAGCAGCCGGAAGGTCAGCCAGAGCGCGGCCGCCGCGGCACCGGCGCGCGAGCACTCCAGGCTGATCTCGCCCAGATGCAGCTCGTCGGACGTGAAATAGGTGTAGGGCGAGTCGTGCGCGTAGAACCGGCCCACCGCGGGGTCGGCGAACAGGACCGCGCCGGAGCCGTAGGGTTGCAGCCCGTGCTTGTGCGGGTCGACGACGACCGAGTCGCACTGGGCGATGGCCCGCCACGGCCTGGGGTCAAGGCCCGCCCGGTCGTCGGCACCCGCGAGCAGGGTGAAGAACCCGCCGTAGGCGGCGTCGACATGCACCCGCACTCCGTGGCGGCTGGCCACCGCCAGCACCTCGTGCACCGGGTCGATCGCGCCCAGTCCGGTCGTCCCCGCGGTCGCGACCACCGTGCCGATGGTCCCGCGAGCCAGCAGATCGTCGAGCGCATCCAGGTCGATCCGGCCTGCGGCGTCGGTGCCGACCGCCGTCGCTGGCATGCCGAGGACGCCGCACATCCGCGCGTGGGTGTAGTGCGCCTCGGCGCTGTAGGCGACGCCGCGATCGGGATGCAGCTCGCGGGCGACGTACAGCGCCTCCAAGTTCGCGATCGTGCCGCTGCTGGTCAGGTGGCCGAGATGAGTCTGCAGGCCGAACATCCCGGCGAGCTCGGCGACCACCTCCTTCTCCATCTCCGACGTGACCTTGCCGCCGTCAAGCGCATGGTTGTTCGGGTTGACGAGCATCGCGGCGACATAGCCCGCGACCGCGGCTGGATGCGGCGGCTTGAGCATCTGGCCGGCGTACAGGGGGTGGAAGTACGGGTAGTTGCCGCGCATCCGCTCGGCGAACTCGCCGAAAACGGCGGCGAAGCGCTCGTCGCTGATCCGCAGCGACGGGTGGGTCTCGAACGGCGGGTACTCCGACTGCCAGCGCTGCACGGAGCCGACCGCCTGGCTGAGCCAGTCATAAAGGTCCATCGGCGCCGGCTACGTCCTGGCCGGCGGCCGGATGCCGCGGAACTCCCAGTCGCCGCCGAGGGCTGTGGAGAGGACCTCCTCGCTGGCCGTAGGCTGCGCGCCGTATCCGGATGCGACTTCCTCCGGGCTCTCGACGATGTGATTGACCAGCCTGCCCAAGCCGTCGACCTCGACCTCGACCACGTCACCTGGCTGCACCGGGCGGGAATTCGCCGGCGTTCCTGACAGCAGCACGTCGCCCGGGTACAGCGTGATCGTCCTGGCGATGTCGGCGACCAGGTAGTGCATGTCCCACCGCATCTCGTCGGTCGCGCCGTCCTGAGCCAGCGCTCCGTTGACATAGGTGCGCAGCCGCTTGCCTCGGAAGTCCCAGCCGGTCACCAGCCCAGGGCCGAGCGGCGCCATCGTGTCAGAGCCCTTGACCCGCAGCATCGAGCCGGCGTCGGTGTCGCGGAAGTCATGCAGCCCGAAGTCGTTGGCGATCGTGTAGCCGGCGACAAAGTCGCCGGCCTCTGCAGGCGGGACACCGCGGCAGGTACGCCCGATCACGATCGCGACTTCGCCCTCGTAGTTGAGGTAGCGGCAGTTGGCCGGGCGGACCACGGCGCCGCCGTGCCCCACCAGCGCCGAGACCGGCTTGTGGAAGTACGTCGGCGCAGCCGGCAGCGTCGCGCCAAACTCGGCGACCCGGCTGTGATGGTTCAGATGCACCGCGATGATCTTGGTCGGCACGACCGGCGGCAGGTGCACGGCGTCCGCCGCGGCGACCCGCCGGCCATCTCCGGCGAGGAGGTCGTCGCCTTCGCGGCGCACCTGCACGACGGATCCGTCGAGCAGGATCCGCCGGTACTCCGGCATGGCCGCCTCCCTACGGGTTTGCCGTGGCAGACCAGCCAGCGGCTGGCCGGTCGAACCACAGGTGCATCTGTCCGGTGCCGATCGAGTTCTCATACTCGCTGAACGGGCGCCCGGGGGCCGTCACGGCGCTGCCGCCCAGCGCCGCGATCATCATCAGGTAGTGCGCGAATCTCGCCTCGGGCCGGACTGCGAGGAACTCATTCATCGTGTCTATCACCCGCGCATGATCGCCGGCCCGCAGCCAGGCGATCCGCTCGGTGTCGGCCTCGCGCGCCCGGGCCGTCCTGATGTGCGACGGGTGGCTCGCCTCGTGGGCGCGCAACTGGCGCAAGGGCCAGAACGTGTGCGAAAGCGCGCCGGAGGCGACGAGCAGCACCCGCCGGTCGGTCGCGGCGATCGCCGCGCCGATCGCGCGGCCGGCGCGCAGGAAGTCCTCCGTGTCGCCGGTGTACGCGGTGTTGCTGATCGACACCCACCGGCGGTCAAGGCCGCGGCCCAGATAGGTCCATAGGTTGACGGTGGCGTAGTGCACGGGAAGGTATGGGTCGTCGATCGGCGTGATCCAGGTTCCTTGGCTGTCGGCCTGCGGGACCCGCCGCATGCCGCGCGGCAGTTCGTCGGAGGTGAACAAGCCCGCACGCGCCTGGTGCGCGGCGACGACGAACTCGACCGTGGTGTGCCAGTGCGAGTCGAGGACGATAACTGTGTCGTAGTCGAGGGCCTCGAACACCTCGGCGCGGAGCCGGCCGAGGCCAGGCACCAGGCTGATCTCGCTGCCCTCGTTCAGCTCGAGCCGCTGCTCGCGCGGCAGCATGATGGTCGGCACGTGCGCGATGAGGCCAGCGCCGACAACCTCACCCACGGCGGTCACTCATCGCGGTCATCGGTTTGGTCTCCATCTCTTCCGGCATGCCGTCGCCCCCGGTGCGCCATCCCCGTGGCGAGTAGACCGTGTTCTTGACCCCGCTCGGCCGCTGGTCGTTTGGATCCGAACTTATGAAGGCTTGGGAGGTGGGTCAAGGGAGGGGCACGGGGACGGCCGTGTATGGGTGGACCACCCACGGCAGAATTGGTGATGGGTGGCACACCGGTACACGGGGAACAGTCGTAATCCCGGTGGTCGGCCCGTGGTCGGGTGTCAGGTCGTCCGATCGGCCTTATTCCGGGTCCCAAGGACGGTGCCGCCGTCCCAGGTGACGCCGACCTGGCGGTAGTAGCCGCCGATGATCTCCTGGACCTCGAGTTCGGCGAGTTCCTCTGTCGGCGACTCGAACAGCTCAAGCGCCGCGTCCCCGCGCCAGGCGGTGCCGCCTTCGACGCTGGCGCTGCCCGAGGCAACCAGCTCGCTGAGCACGTCTGGCGCGCCCTTCTCGATCGACGGCATCCAGCGATGGTGGGCCATCGGATGGGCATTGACGAAACCATTGCCAGGGGATTCCTCGCGCAGCGTGACGACTGCCTGGGCGAGGCGGCGGCCGCCCGCGGACAGAGTGCCGGCGAACGTGCCGCCGGGACCGATCCTGGGCGCGGCACGGCCGAACGGGTGCGGGCGGGTCTGATGGATGGAACCAAGCTTCTTTGGGTAGCCCTGGACCAGCCCGCGCACCAGCGCGAAATCGGTGTCCACCCAGATGAACACGCAGCGCGAGTACACCCGCCCGCCCAAGGTGCAGCGCACGACCGCGAAGCACTCGC
>Ga0209131_1002128_pt1 | contig 13528 bp, 6 predicted proteins | sample GraSoi_2013_40cm_FD_185826 | JGI IMG/M metagenome (GOLD analysis project Ga0209131, IMG submission 185826) | Grasslands soil microbial communities from the Angelo Coastal Reserve, California, USA - Sample 9_17_2013_40cm (SPAdes) (version 2) | ecosystem: Environmental > Terrestrial > Soil >...
GGCCACGGTCTGGGTCAATGGACAGTTGGCCGGTGAGCATGTCCGCAAGGGCTACACCGCATTCACCCTCGACATCAGCCGATGGTTGCGGCCGGGTCGCTCCAATTCCATCGCCGTTCGCGTTGATGGCTCCTTCAGCGAGGGGATGATCCCCAGGAAGCAGTCCAGCGATTGGGCGCACGATGGCGGCATCTATCGGCCGGCGCAGTTGCTCATCACGCCCAAGGCCTTTGTGGAGCGCGTCGACGTCGAGGCGCTCCCCGATCTCGCCAGCGGGGACGGACACTTAAGCATCTCGGCCCAGCTTCGCAACACGGATGCGAAGGCGTGGCGGGGTCAGGCCGCTTTCCGGATTGTCGATGCGGCGAGCGGGCTGACGGTGCTGAGCAGCACCGATCGCGCTGCCTTCACCCTCGAGGGTGGCGCAAACCAGACACAGAAATTATCAGCCACGCTGCACCACGCGCAATGGTGGCACTTTGATCACCCGCACCTGTACCGGCTCATATTCAGCATTGCCAATGGCGCGGGGTCACACGAGGTTACGACCACGTTCGGAATCCGCAGGCTCGAGGCCAGAGGCACGGCGCTTTACCTGAACGGCGAGCGCGTGCGGCTCATGGGACTGGAACGCATGGCGGGGAGCAACCCCGGGTTCGGAATGGCGGAAGGCAGTGGGTGGATCAGCCACGATCACGATGAGATGAAGCGCCTCAATTGCGTGTTCACGCGGGTTCATTGGCCCCAGGATCGCCGCGTCCTCGACTACTGCGACGAGCACGGCATTCTCATGCAGTGCGAAATTCCAGCCTGGGGCTATGACACCTTTGCCGGGATGAGCGCTGAACCCGCCGCGGATATCCTGGAGAACGGACTGGAGCAGTTGCGGGAAATGATCGGACGCGACCGGAACCATCCGTCGGTGGTGCTCTGGGGTCTCGCCAATGAAATCGGCGGGCAGAATCCTCCCGCCTACCAGTTTGTGAAGCAGATGCTCGCCGAGGCCAAGCGGCTCGATCCCAATCGGCTCTGCGCCTATGCCTCGAACTCCCTGGGGGAAACTCCGGAGCGGGATGTGGCGGGACTGTTGGACGTGATCGAAGCGAATGAGTATTTCGGGACCTGGGCGCCGGGAACGCCAGAGTCCGTGGCCCGGTACCTGGACAATATCCACGCCGCCTTTCCGGACAAGCCCGTGATCATCTCGGAGTATGGCTACTGTGCCTGCACGGACGATCGCCCCGAGGGAGATCAGCACCGGATCGAGGGGCTCCGTTCCCACGACGCGGTATATCGCAGCCGGGAGTTCGTCGCCGGCGCCATCTTTTTCTGCCTGAACGACTACCGCACCCACGTCGGACACAGTGGCGTCGGCGCCCTGAAGCAGAACGTGCACGGCGTCGTGGATCTGTTTGGAGTCCACAAGCCTTCCTTTGCCGTGCTGAGCCGGGAGCTGAGCCCGGTGGAATCGCTCACCGTGGACAACGTCCTGAACGCCTTTCACGTGTGCATCAGGACCAGGGCCAATCTGCCGATGCACACGCTGCGCGGTTATCAGCTGCGCGGTGTGTACTACGGGGAAGGGGACACGCCTCTGGAGCAACGGACGGTGAACCTGGCCGAGATCGCGGCGGGCTCTGAAATCAGCGTCGATCTCAGCTTCAGCCAGCCGGGTGTGCCGGCGTACGCCGCGTTCGAAATTTTCAGGCCGACGGGATTTCCGGCCTACTCGCTGACCTGGAAGCCATGAGCGGGAAGCGGCTGGCCCGGCCGGAGCGTTGCATCCTCGGCATCGACGTGGGCGGCACAAATATCCGGGCCGGCCTGTTCAGCCCGCGTACCGGCTCCATCCGCTGCGCCCAGGCGACGGAGACCCAGAGCGCCAAAGGCGGAGCTCATTCCCTGGCGCGAGTCGCCGAGCTGGCCCGGGAGGTCGTCGAGGCAGGCCGCGCGAAGGGTCTGGCCGTGCACCGGGTGGGCATCGGAATTCCTGAGCTCGTCGGCCCGGCCGGACAGATCGAGAGCCGCTGTTCCCTGCCCTGGCGTGCCCGGAGCGTACACGCCCGCTTAGGCGCCTTCGGCAAAGTTACGATCGCCTCCGATGTGTTTGCAGCCGCCCTGGCCGAAACGCGGCTCGGAGCCGGCCGCAATCAGAAGGCATTTCTTTACGTCACGGTGGGCACGGGTATCAGTTGTGCGCTGGTGATTGATGGCGAGGTGTACACAGGGCCTCACAATCACGCGCTGTCCTTCGCGAGCGGACCGACGGTGGCGGTCTTCGACGCCGCGGGCCGCAGCGCCTTCGAAACGCTGGAGCAGCGTGCCTCCGGACCTGCCCTGGTCCGTCGCGCCCAGCAGCTCGGCGCAACGGCGCCGGACGCGATCGCCCTGTGCCGCACCGCGCTCGAGCAGCCGGGGATTGCCCGCGACATCGTCGATTCGGCAGCGGCGGAACTGGCGGTACACGTGGCGATTCTGGCGAACGCCCTGGAGCCGACGCTCATCGTGCTGGGTGGTGGATTGGGATGCGCGCCAGGACGATACTGGTCGGTGTTTCGCGCGGCTCTGCCCCGCCACACCTGGGGACCGCATATGCGCCGGCTGCCGGTCCGACAGGCGCAGCTTGGGACGAAGGCGGGTCTGATCGGTGCCGCGTTGTCCGCAATCGAGGCCTGAGATCATGCCGCAAATGGAATCGCCGCGGCCCGTGGGCGTCGGCCTGATCGGCTCACAGTTCGTGACCTCCATTCACGCCGAGGCCCTGCGGACCTGCGCGCAGGCCGAGATCAGGGCCGTCGCCTCCCCGACTCCGGGCAATGCCCAGGCGTTCGCAAAACGCCATGACATCGCAAAGCATTTCACGGACTATCGGGAGTTGCTCAAGCTTCAGGACGTGGACATGGTGGTGGTGGGCGTTCCAAATGATCTGCATTGCGCGATTACGCTCGCCGCCGCCGCCGCCGGCAAGCACGTGGTGATGGAAAAGCCCCTGTGCCTGAATCTGGCCGAGGCCGACCAGATGATCGCGGCCTGCCGCAAGGCCAACGTCAAACTGATGTACGCGGAGGAATTGTGTTTCGCGCCCAAGTACGTGCGGCTGAAGGCGCTCCTGGATGAAGGGGCGCTCGGCCGCCCGATCCTGCTCAAGCAATCGGAGAAGCATGGGGGTCCGCACGCGGCCCACTTCCTCGATGTCGCGCGCTCCGGCGGTGGTGTCACGATGGACATGGGGTGTCACGCGATCGAATTCTTCCGCTGGATGCTGGATCGGGCACCGATCAAGTCCGTCTACGCCCAGATGAGCACACTGGTGCATGCCGGCCGGACGCGCGGCGATGACAACGCGATCCTGCTGCTGGAGTTTGCCGATGGCACGACCGCCCTGGCGGAAGAGAGCTGGACCAAGCTTGGGGGCATGGACGATCGCGCCGAGGTGCACGGATCGAAGGGCGTCGCCTACGCCGACCTGCTGCATGGCAATGCCATCGAAGCGTACAGCAGTACCGGCTACGGCTACGCGGTCGAGAAGGCCGGTTCCACCATGGGCTGGAGCTTTCCCATGTATGAAGAGGCGTGGAACTACGGTTTTCACGGCGAGATGGCGCATTTCGTCGACTGCGTGCAAAACGGGCGCGAGCCACTGCACAGTGGCGAAGACGGCAGGGCGGTACTGGAAGTGCTATTCGCCGCCTACCAGTCGGCGCGAACGGGATGCAAGGTGGCACTGCCCTTTGCCACCACGGCAAAGAAACCCATCGACCTGTGGCGGGCCGATGCCTGAGGTCATCGACCGCGCGCGGCGCGAGTTGCTCCAACTGGGGGCGCTGTGCGCGTCGTTGCCGCTCGCGGCGCGCGCCGTGGGCCCGACCGTGGAAGGAACGGCGCCGTTGGCACAACTGGGCTACCGGCAGCTGCGCCTTGAGCGCAGTCCGCTGCTGAGCCAGGCGCAGGAGAATCATGCGCTGCTGCTGAACATGGACGAAGACGCGCTGCTGCGCCCGTTCCGGATGCGCGCCGGAATGGCCGCCCCAGGCCATGACATGGGCGGCTGGTACGATACCTACGCGTTTGCGCCCGGCGCCACCTTCGGCCAGTGGCTGAGTGCGCTGTCGCGCTACTACGCCATTACTGGCCACGCGCCGACGCGCGCCAAAGTCCAGCGGCTGGTCCGTGCCTACGCGGCGACCATCGAGACGGAGGGCCGGTTCTATCAGGACAACCGTTTTCCAGCCTATATCTACGACAAGCTGGTTGGCGGCCTGGTTGACGCCCGGGTGCTCGCGCACGATGCCACGGCGGTCCGGGAGCTGCATCGGACCACGGTGGCGGCCGAGCCCCATCTGCCGCCGCACGCCATGCCGCACAACGAGAACGCCCAGCCCGGCGAAGATTTCAGCCAGCACGCCTGGGACGAGAGTTATACCCTGCCGGAAAACCAGTTTCTGGCCTGGCGGCTCACGGGCGATGCGCATCATCGCGAGCTGGCGCGCCGCTTTCTCTACGACGAGTTCTTTACGCCTCTGGCCCGCGGCGAGAATGTGCTTCCGGGCAAGCACGCCTACAGCCACGTCAATTGCCTGAGTTCGGCGGCATGCGCCTACCTCGCGCTCGGCGCGCCGCGCTATCTGGAAGCGGCGCGGAACGGCTTTGAGATGATCGACGCGCAGAGCTATGCCACGGGCGGGTGGGGGCCTGCCGAGCACTTCATCGTGCCCGGAAGCGGTGGCCTCGGTGAGAGCCTGAGGGAGGAAGCGAGGAGTTTTGAGACGCCTTGCGGGGCTTACGCCCATTTCAAGCTGACCCGTTACCTGCTGCGCATCACGCGCGATCCGCGCTACGGGGACAGCATGGAGCGGGTGCTCTATAACACCGTGCTGGGTGCACTCCCCATCAGGCCCGATGGCCAGGCCTTCTACTATTCGGATTACACGCGCAGCGCGAGCAAGGGCTTTTTCTCCGAGCGCTGGCCCTGCTGTTCGGGCACCTTGCCGATGATTGCCGCGGACTACGCGATCAGCGGCTGTTACACGGACGCCACGGGCCTGTATATGAACCTGTATGTGCCCGCCCAGGTGAGCTGGCGCCAGGGAAGTGCCGAGTGCGGTCTCACGATCGAGACCGCATACCCGCATGCACCCGACATTCGCATGATTGTGCAGGTCCGGAGCCCGCAGACGTTCACCATTTACCTGCGCATCCCCGCCTGGACGACGGGCGCCCGCGTACGAATCAACGGGCGCAGTGCGGGCGTGCCGGCACAGCCGGGCACTTTTGCTGCGATCCGCCGTGAGTGGCGGCTGGGCGATCGGCTGGAGCTGGAGCTGCCGCTGACCCTGAGGCTACAGAGCATAGACCCGCAACATCCCGATACGGTTGCGCTGCTCGCCGGTCCACTGGTGCTGATGCGCCTGGTGGAGCCCGGGTCCGGTCCTTCGCCAGCCCTGACGCGGGAGGAATTGCTGTCGGCACAGCGCGGTGGGCCCGGGGCGCGGGAGTGGAAGCTCGACGCCGCGGCGGAATCCGTGCGGCTGCGTCCCTTCGTCGACATCTCGGGCGAGCGCTACTCTGCGTATCAGGACGTGCGCGCGGCTAATGGAACAGGGTAGGCCCGGTCAGGGGCTGCAACTTGCCGCCAGCGGCCGCCCAGCTGACGCGCAGCGTGGCTCCGCCTTCCGCCTGGAAATACCGCAGCCGGAATCGGTGCAGGCCTCGACGCAGGGGAATGTGGCCCGTGACCAGGCGGATCGGATGGTTGCCATCGTTATCGACCACGACTTCATCATCGATTTCGAGGACTGAGCCGTCGTCCGATTCCACCGCGATCTGGTAATAGCTGTCGGAGGGGACGCTCAAGGCTCCGCTGAAGCGCACGCCATAGTTCGATTGCCGATTGAACTGCCGCAGCTCGAGCGAATCGGTCACCCCGCTCGATGCCGGCGTGATCTGCCCGAGGGCTCGTGCGCTCGTGAACGTTCCCTCGAACAGCGAGTACTCCAGTCCGGGTTGTCCCGCCGCTTCGGCCATCGCATCCAGGTACGCTCGCCGCAGGAACGTGGCGCCGTACACCGCGCTGCGCCGCCCGCCGGGCGCAACGACGATGAGGTTCAGAGTCCTTTTCTGGTCGAGGGGCAGCTCCAGCGGCAATGGTGCTTCATAGCGCTTGGACGCCTCGCCAGGATCGCTTCCATCGAGCGTGTAGTAGATCCGGCTGCCGGGGAGCAGGCTGTTGAGTTCGATCACCACATGGTCGCTCGTGGTGGTATAGAAATCCTGCAGGCCGTCGGGCTCCGGAATCCGGTAGCGGACGTCCTGCTGGTCGAGGCGACCCAGCTGGTAGACCAGGCGATGACGAAAACCCGCGTAATCCCGGCCCGCCATGGGCGACCAGACCGCCTCCGAAAATGCCAGCAATCGCGGGAACAGCATGTACTCCAGGTAGTCGGGCGTAGCGATGTATTCCGTCCACACGTTGGCCTGCGCGCCCAATATGTAGTGCCGCTTGTCCTCCGGCAGTTCCTTCGGGATCGGGTCGTAAGCGTAAACCTTGTCGAGTGGGACAAAGCCCCCGATATTCGCAGGCTCGCGGGCGGGATCGCCCTGGCCGTAGTCGAAGTAGCAATACTCGGAGGGAGCCATGATCACCCGGTGATCCAAGCGCGCTGCCTCGATACCCCCGGCTTCACCGCGCCAGGACATCACGACGGTGCCTGCGACCAGGCCGCCTTCCAGGATCTCATCCCAGCCGATGGTCTGCTTTCCCATGCTCTTCAATAGAGTGACGACGCGCTTCACGAAGTAGCTCTGCAGCTGATCCTCGTCCTTAAGGCCGTTGCGTTTCATCACGGCCTGCGCCTCGGGACTGTTTCTCCAGCCGCCCTTGTCCACTTCATCCGAGCCAATATGGATGTAGCGGCCCGGGAACAGCGCAGCGACCTCGCGGAGCACGTCGCGCACGAAAGCGAAGGTCCGCTCCGTGGGACACAGGACGACGGCATCGCCGCGTGGGCAGGCGAGGTACGGGTAGGCGGCCACCGCGGCTCCCGAGTGGCCCGGCATCTCGATCTCGGGAATCACCGTGATAAAGCGTGCCTGCGCGTAGGCCACGAGATCCCGGATCTGCGCCTGCGTGTAGTATCGGGCCTCCGTGCCATCGCGATCCGCTTGCCCGGCCTGCGATCCGCTCAGGCGCGGGTACTTCCTGATCTGGATGCGCCAGCCTTCGGTGTCGGTGAGATGCCAGTGAAATTGGTTGATCTTGTATTGAGCCGCGAGATCGAGCAGTTTCTTGAGGTAGCTCAGCGGGAAAAAGTGCCGGCCGACATCGAGCAGCACTCCGCGATACCCGAAGCGCGGATAGTCCGTAATCTCGAGGCTCGGCAGCTCCATCGCCGACGATTGCTGCGCTGGCAGCAGCTGCGTCAGGGTCTGCATGCCGTAGAACAATCCGGCGGCCTGGCCGCTGACCCGGACGCGATCGGGCCCGATTGTCAGGTGGTAGCCTTCCTCGGGCAGTGTGCCGCTGCGGTCTCGATCGAAGACGATGAGGTTGCCACGTGGTGGTGGCACGCCAACGACCCGCAGCCTCAGCCCGCGCTGTGAGAGCAGGTAGTCGCTGAACAGGGCGGCAATGCGGCGCGACTCACGATCGGTGGCCAGGATTCGCGTCTGGTCATTGAGCAGGAACGTACCCGCCAGCCGGTTCAGCGTTACCGGCCGGGGCACGATATTCACCTCGGGCACGGAAGACTGTGCACGGGCTGGCACTGCAGCCAAGAGCAGCAGCAGGATCCCGGTGCAGCGACCCCAGGCGTTCAAGGCGCTCGGCTAGAGTGCGGGCCCAAAAGTCGCCGGGAGAGCCGCAGGTCGCGCGAGGACGCGCCCACGTATACGGTGCGCGGGCCCGGCACGGCGTGCCAGTGCGAGTCCACGTTCGACCAGTAACGCAGGCGCTCTGGTACGAGATGCAGGCGCAGGCGCTGCGCCTGGCCGGGACCCAGACTGATGCGAGCAAAATCGGCGAGCGCACGAACGGCAAAAGCGGCGCCGGCCGGCGGCTCTTCCGGCGCCCCGAGGTAAACCTGCACAACCTCATCGGCGGCGCGCTTGCCGGTGTTGCGAATCGTGCAGGCCACATCCAGGCCCCCATCTGCGCTGGGACTGACCGACAGGCGCGAATAGTCGAAGCGGGAATACGACAATCCGAACCCGAAGGGGAACAGCGGTTCGATCCCCTCGCGGTCGAACCACCGATAGCCGATATTCACGCCCTCAGCGTATTGCGTCTTGCCCACCATGCCGGCAGATGAGCGCTCGGGATGCGCCGGATCATTCGCCAGCCCGTCCTCGAGACGCCGCGGCCAGGTGAAGGGCAATCGTCCCGCGGGGTTGCTCTTGCCCGTCAGGAGATTCGCTGCCGCCCAGCCTCCTTCATCGCCCGTGTACCACATCTCAAGCACCGCGCGCACGTCCTTGAGCCAGGGCATTGCCACGGCCTGACCGGTATTGAGTATCACCACCGTGTTCGGATTGACGGCCGCAACCGCCGCGATCAGTCGATCCTGGTCGCCCGGCAGGCCGAAGTTCGGCCGATTGCGATTCCATGCGAACACGACCGCGATCTTCGAGGCGCGCGCCGCCGCAACCGCCTCGGCGAAATTCTGCTCCTTCATCGCGGGCGTGACCCAGGCGAGGCGAACCTGCACGGCATCGCCACTGCCGTCAGCCTTGACCTCGACCGTAAATGCGTGCTCCCCGGCGCTCAGCTTCACCAGGCGGCGCACGTTGTCGAGACCGTCCGTGGTCGGCACGACGTTGTCACGGTTGGCAAACACGATCTCGCCATGTCCGCCCCACCAGGCCATCGCTCCGACGGTACGGCCATCGATCGCCAGTTTGCCGGTCGCCCCGAGCAGCTGCAGATTGATGTCATAGTCGCCTGCGACAGGCGCCGTCAGGGTGCCGCTCCAGCGGCGGCTGGAGCCGGCAGGCAGGGGGTCACCGGAGCGGTGCGTGTAGTCAATGAGGGTATCGGGGACCGCGGGGGTGGGTGCGGCGTCGCTCCGCGTCAGCTGAGTGATTGCATCAGCGGGGATCGGCACGCCCGTCATGTCATCGCCCACGGCAAGCCTGAGCCCGGTGCCCCCGCCCATGGACATGAGCGCCTGCCACGCGCCAATTTCGCGCGCGGCGCGGCCGTAGGATTGTTCAAGCCCGTTGACGATGGCGAAAGTCTGGAGTGCGCCGGGCCCGATCAGGGCGAGGGACTTGAGATCCGAGGGCCGCAGCGGCAGCACACCTTCGTTCTTGAGCAGCACCGCGGCACGCTCGGCCGTACGCTGGATTACCCGTGCGTTTGCCGCCGTGTCCTGCGGCTGCATGGAGTGGCGGGGCGGGTGATCAAGCCACCCAAAGCGCTCCATCTGCGTCAGCACATGCGCGGCGGCGCGATCGATGTCCGCGTCACTGACCGTGCCGTGTTCGAAGGCCTCGCCGAGGTTCCTGGACACCCCAACGAGCGGCGGTGTGTCGCCGGCGGTGAATTCCGGCAGCGGAAAGCGCTGCTCTTCCGGCGCGCCCGTACTCATGGTGTTGACGAGATCGGTCTCCTCTTCCTTCGACATGGCCGGCTCGTCAGGTTCCTTGCCCAGCGCAAAGTAGGCCGACGGTCCGGTGCCCGGCTGCTCCATGTCCATACCGCGACGGATGAATTCGGCGCCGTGGGCCGCGCCCCAGTCGGAGGTCACGAATCCGCGGAATCCGTCCTCGCCGCGCAGGATCTGATTGAGCGCCTCATCGTGACCGCACGAATAGGTGCCGTTGATCTTGCTGTAGGCGCACATGATGGAGGCCACGCCGGCGTCGACGACGGCCCTGAAGGGCTCCATGTAGATCTCGCGCAGCGTCTGCCCGTCCACGATCGCATCCTCGGCGCCGTCATAGGCGACGAAGTGCTTGGCCTGCGCCATGACGCCGGCAGCCTGCGCCGCGACCACAAATTCTGCCGCGAGCGTCCCTGTCAAGACGGGGTCTTCCCCGAGCGTGTTGTAGGCGCGCTCCCAGGTGGGATCGCGGTAGATGTTGATGAACGGCTGGAGAATTACATCGATGCCCAGCGCGCGCGCATCCCGGCCGATGAGCGCGCCATTCGCCGCCGCTTCGGCCCTGCTGAAGGTCGCCGCCATGGCGAGCGTGGAGGGCATACCCGTCGATTCATGACGCACCAGCACGCCAGGTGGTCCGTCCGCAAAACGCAGATCCGGAATGCCCAGCCGTGGCACGCCGTGGGTCCAGCCCGCCTCGCCCTGGAACACCGCATCCGGCTCGTGCCCGCCGCGGATAATTCCCATCTTCTCTTCGCGCGACATCTGCGCGAGGAGCGCCTGCACACGGGCGCTGGGTTGATCGGCGCGCACCGGAATCGCCGCGGCGGCCAGAGCCAGGAGCAGCACGAACAGAATCGAGCTGCGCGATCCATGCACGAGGCCTCTCATGCTCCCATTGTAAGACATCGCAGCGGTACAATCTGCCATGGGCATGGCGAAGCGCGTTCAGGACGTGGTGATTGTCGGCGGAGGTACGGCGGGCTGGATGAGCGCCGCGCTGCTGTCCAAGGTCCTCACTACGGGCTATCACATCCGGGTGATCGAATCGGACGAGATTGGCACGGTCGGTGTCGGCGAAGCCACGATTCCGACGATCAAGTTCTTCAATGCTGCCCTCGAACTGAACGAAGATGAATTTGTCAGCAAAACGCAGGGCACGTTCAAGCTCGGCATCGAGTTTGTCAATTGGGGGCGACTGGGCGATCGGTACACCCATGGATTCGGCGGCATAGGCCAGAACTGGGGCATTCTCAAGTGTTACCAGTACTGGCTGAAGATGCGGCTACTCGGTGCGGCACCCGAACTCGGGCAGTACTCGATCAACACCATGGCTCCACGCCACGCGAAATTCATGCGCCGGCGGCCGGAGATGAAGAAATCACCCTTGGCGGATATCGCCTACGCCTTTCATTTCGATGCCAGCCTTTATGCGCGATTCCTCCGGCAATACAGCGAGGCGCGCGGGGCCATCCGCACCGAAGGAAAGATAGTCGACACCGTGCTGGGCGAACCAGACGGGTTCATCGAGGCCGTGGTGCTGGCTTCCGGAGAAAGAGTTGCCGGTGACCTGTTCATCGACTGTTCGGGGACTCGGGGGTTGCTGATCGAACAGGCGCTCCACACTGGTTATGAGGACTGGAGCCACTGGCTCCCCTGCGACCGGGCCATCGCGGTGCCGTGCGAATCGGATCAGGTCCTGCTGCCGATCACGCGATCGACCGCCCACAGCGCGGGGTGGCAGTGGCGTATCCCGCTGCAGCACCGCACCGGCAACGGTCATGTCTATTCGAGCCAGTTCATGCAGGAAGACGAGGCCACCGCCATTTTGCTGGAAAACCTGGACGGCAAGCCCCTGGCCTCGCCGCGCCTGATCCCCTTCAGGACCGGCAAGCGGCGTCGCCTGTGGAACCGCAACTGCGTCGCGGTGGGCCTGGCCAGCGGTTTCCTCGAGCCGCTCGAATCCACGAGCATTCATCTGATCCAGTCGACGATCGTCCGGCTCATGCGGCTATTCCCGCATCATGGTTTCAATGCCGTGGAGATCGACCAGTTCAATCGCGGTTGCGATTTCGAATATGAGCGCGTGCGGGATTTCATCATCCTGCACTACTACGCGACCGAGCGGGATGATTCGCCGCTCTGGAATTACTGCCGCAACATGCCGATTCCGGACACGTTGCGCGCCAAGATCGAGCTGTTCCGCGAGAACGGCCGGATCTTCCGGGAGAACGAGGAACTGTTTGCGGAGGAAAGCTGGCTGCAGGTGATGATCGGGCAGCGCATCGTGCCCGGCAGCTACGATCCGATCGTGGACACCCAGACTCCCGAAGCCATTCGGAAATATCTCGACGATATCGAGACCGTCATCAAGCGCTGCGTGGACATCATGCCCACGCAGCGCGACTTCATCGCCAAGTACTGCCCGGCAAAGCCGCTATAAAGCGGTGACGGTTGGCCTAGTACTTGTAACTCCCTCCAACGAGAATCGTGCGGCCATACCTCTCCCAGATGCCCGGGACGCTGAATCCACCGGTCTGGACGATGGTCCGGTAGGGCGAATCATTCAGATTGTAGGCCAGCACCTGTAGCGACAGGCCCTTGGCCGGCCCGCTCTTGAATTCATAGCCCACCGACGCATCCAGCTGCCGGTCCTCGTCGATCTGCGTATAGGCGCGCTGGCCGAACAGGGACGCCACGGAGCCGACGTAAGGTGAGCGCCAGCGCTCGCTCAAGCGTGCCGAGAACCCGAACCGTTCATAGTAACCGGTCATGGATCGGACTTTGGGGGATAGGCCCGGCAACGTGGGTCCGGTACTGGGATCCGGCGGAATGGATGATTCCGTCCAGGCCATGCTGAATTGGACTCCAAAGCCCTCCAGTCCCGACCACACGGTTTTGCCTTCCAGGCTTAGCGCGGTCTCCATGCCTCTGGCCGTGCCCCCAGATCCATTCACGGGCAGCGACAGAGAGCCGATGTTGGAAGCCGGCACGACGCCGTTACTGTTGAAGCTGCTGAAATCGAAATTATTGACGCCAACGTTTTCATAAACGAATGAGGTCAGCTTCTTCTTCCAGGCGTTGAGCTCAAAAATTCCGCCCCCGGTGAAGTATTTCTCGAACGCCAGATCAAAAGCATCGGCGCGCCACGGCCTGAGTGCCGGGTTTCCGGCCGAGCCGGACCAGAGGTGGTCAAGTACTGAAACCGAAGCCGTAATACTGCCCGCCATGTCTTCCATCCGTGGGCGCACCATCTGCTTGCCGGCGCTGGCCCGCAAGTGCATATCATGGCCGAGATCAAAATTCAGATTCATGCTGGGCAGCACGTCGGTATAGCTGGCGCCGCGGCCAACCAATGTCACGACGATCGGATTGGTGCCCTGAACCTGGTCAAATCCGGTCGAGAATTGACTCGCGTGTATGACCTGGACGCCGAAGTTTCCAGACACCGGCACTGGGCCCCAGTTCGTCTTCAGTTCAAACTGCACAAACGCGCTGGTCAGTTTCTCATTGACGGTCCAGTTCTTGTTGTAGTGATTGCCGTCCAGGATCAGGTCGGTGGTGTACAGGGCAGCGATGGCCGCCGGAACGTCGTAGGAGAGCAATGAACCGAGGCCGCCGAATTGAACGGATGTGGGTGACACCAACAAGTTCGAGGGCACCGGAATCTGTGCACGGTTATTATTGAGAAACAGATTGTATTCGAGGACGTTCCGGCTCTTGTCGCGCTGCTGGTAGCCGACGCCCATCCGAACCTGGTCGAACACGCCTTCCAGGGGATGCGACGCCGTCAGCTTAATCGACGAAATCTTGTCCTTGCTCTCCGGGTCGTGGATGGTGCCATCGTGGCCCCAGGCACCCCACGGCTCCTGGTCCCCCAGCACCATGTTGGCGGCGTCCGAGTAGCTGAAGGCGCTGGACAGGGTCGG
>Ga0209131_1002130_pt1 | contig 13522 bp, 13 predicted proteins | sample GraSoi_2013_40cm_FD_185826 | JGI IMG/M metagenome (GOLD analysis project Ga0209131, IMG submission 185826) | Grasslands soil microbial communities from the Angelo Coastal Reserve, California, USA - Sample 9_17_2013_40cm (SPAdes) (version 2) | ecosystem: Environmental > Terrestrial > Soil >...
GCGGCTCGCCAACCCGCCAGAATTTGACCTGGCCGACAGCGACAAGCTCGGCTTCTTCGTCGTCGCCCGGCTTGCGGCGCGGCACAACATCAAGATCACCTTGCGCACGTCACCGTACGGCGGCGTTGCGGCGATTGTACTGTTGCCACAAGACATCACCGTCATACCGGATATTACCGACAGCGACATTCATCCGATCAGCGGCTACCCCGATCCGCTCGAACTGCAGACCTCCGGCTGGCAGCCCATGGGCGTAGCTCCGCCTGCCAGGCTCAATCTAGGCCGCCTCACCCCCGAACAGGATCAGGGCGACGACACGCTCGGCCTCCCGCGGCGGGTCCGCGACCCGGGCCCACCCCAGCCAGCTGGCAACCCGGCCACGTCATCGCAGGCCGTTTCCGAGGGCGAGGCAACGCAGCCGGGAGCGAACAGCACGCCGGAAGAGATCGGCGCCCTCGTTGCGTCACTGCAGCAGGGCTGGCTGGGCGGGCGCCAGGCCCCGCAGCCAGACGATTCCTGAGCAGGGCACATGAGTCCCCGCGGCGAGAGATGGTTCGACCAGGAGGCGGGCCCCGTCGTCAGGCTGTATGCGCTGACCAAGGGGCGCGCCACGCCCGCCGGGCGAGTGCTCGACGTCGTCGACGTGGTCGTGGCGGCAACCCCGCCCGACGCCCACGCTCAGTGGTTGCCGCCTGAGCTCAGGCTGCTGCACGAGCTGTGCGGTGCCCCGATCGCCGTCGCCGACCTGGCGTCGGAGACCGGTCTGCCGCTTGGCGTCGTGCAGGTCCTGCTCAGTGATCTGCACCGGCAGGGGCTGGTCAGCGTGGTTAAGCCCACCAAAGGCAGCGCCCTCGATCAGGGTGTGCTAAAGAGCGTGCTCGAGGGACTGCGCGCATTGTAAATGGCGCGCAAAGTCTGTGGAAAAGGCGGCTTCCTGAGCCGGTGAGCGGGTATTCGTCTGGCTGATTTGCCAGGTAATAACGCCTCGCGCAGCTAGCGCGGGGTGATCAGGCGCAGGTCAGCCACGTCAGGCGCGCCATTTGGCGCCTTATCCCGCCGGTCCTGCGCGAACTTCGCGTGATCGGACATGAATGTCCCCACTACTTCGTCGGGCTCGCAGCATGACCACAGTCGCGGCAGTTCCCGCCGGGATCGCTGCGGCTTTCGCACTGCAGGCCCCGGCCGCTCGCGCGGCATCAGACGCGAACTTTCACCCGGCAGGCATAACCAGGCTCGCGGCCGCGGGCCAGCAGCAGAGGCTGGCCACCATGCAGATGCTTCGGTACCGCCTGCCACCGCGGCTCCGCGCGTACCGCTGGGCGGCCCGCCAGAAAGGCCATCCTTACGTGTGGGGCGGCACAGGTCCCGGCTTTGATTGCTCGGGACTGGTGATGGAGGCCTACCTCCATGTCGGGATCCGGCTGCCGAGAACGACGACGGAGATGCTGGGCAGCCGCAAGCTGATCAGGGTCAGGCACCCGCGGATGGGCGACCTCGCCTTCTACGGGACCGGGCACGTGGAACTCTTCCGCCGATGGGGGTACACCTTCGGTGCCCACGACTATGGCTCGCCTGTCGGCCTGATCCACTACGGATACGGCTGGAAGCCAACCGCTTTCTACCGCGTCCGCTAGCCCGCGCTCGCGGGCTCGGGCTGTACCCGGGCAAGGACGCCGGCGTCTCCCTCGATCTCCAGGCCAGCCTCTTTCGCCTGGTCTGGGCTCAGGTGCGCCGAGATGAGTCCGAGTATGAGCTGCGGGGTGCCGCGGAGCACCAGGTCGGGGGCCGGCGTCGTGCCCAGCCTGGTGCGGACCGAACCGGCCGATACCTCGATAACCGCGGGACGGCCCGCCGTTCGCAGTTCGATCGCGACCGGCGGGCCGTCCGGGTCGTGGTCGTGCAGGAAGAGCGAGACCGGGAACGCGAACCAGTGGCTCCGGAACTCATCGCGGTCTGACGGCTCCGCCATGTACCGGATTCCCCAGGCCCCTAGGGCGGTCAGCACGGGCTCTAGTTCCGATCCCGCCGCCGTGAGGCGGAATAGCGTCGTCGCGACGGGCGGTGCCGCGTCCTCGCGCCAGATCAGCCCCGCCGTCTCGAGCACGCGGAGCCGCTCAGCCAGCAGGTTGGTGGCGATCCCGGGCAGGGCGTCCTTCAGGTCGGTGTAGCGGCATGGTCCCTGGAGGATCAGCTCGCGCATGATGAGGAGCGTCCACCGGTCGCCGACGACGTCGAGCGCCTTCGCGACCGAACAGTACTCACCATAGCTGCGCACCTCGTCAGACTACCTGCGATCCAGTTGAGATCAAAGACTAAGTAGTTGTCTTTTAAGTTTTCTTAGTTGACTTTCTCCACTTCATGTACGAACATCTCGACTATGCGCTCTAAGCCAGTGATCCTCGCGGCGCTACTACTCGCCGCGTTCTCCGTGAACCTCGATACGACGCTGGTCAACGTGGCTCTGCCCAGCCTCGTCAGGGAACTGCACGCATCCACCACCCAGCTGCAGTGGGTGGTCGACGCGTACAACCTAGTCTTCGCCGCCCTGCTGCTGACTTTCGGCAGCCTGTCTGACCGCCTGGGCCGCAAGGGCATGCTGCTGGCTGGCCTGGCAGTCTTCGGCGCGGCGAGCATCGCCGGCGGCTTCACCTCGACCCCTGAGCAGCTCATCGCCGCCCGGGCGGTCATGGGGCTGGGCGCGGCTATGACCTTCCCGGCTACGCTCTCGTTGATCTCCAATGTGTTTACCGAGCGCGCTGAGCGGGCGCGCGCCATCGGTCTTTGGGGAGCCAGCGCCGGTGTCGCGATCGCGCTGGGGCCGATCGTCGGCGGCTGGCTGCTTGAGCACTTCAGCTGGGCCAGCATCTTCATCGCCATGGGCCCTGTGGCAGCGGCCGGTGTGGCGCTGGCGGCGTTCATCGTCCCGACGTCGAAGGACACCGGCGCCTCGCGGGCCGACCTGCCCGGCCTGATCCTGTCCACCGGCGTGATGGCGCTGCTGGTCTTCACGATCATCGAGGCTCCGACCTACGGATGGGGCAGCGCCCGCAGCGTAGCGGGGTTCGCCCTGTCGGCCGTCCTTCTCGCCGCCTTTATCGCCTGGGAGCAGCGCGCGGCGCACCCGATGCTGGACGTCAGGCTTTTCCGCAACATGCGGTTCAGTGCGGCGAGCGGCGCCGTCACGGTCTCGTTCTTCACCCTATTCGGCTTCATCTTCCTCATGACGCAGTACTTCCAGTTCATCCGTGGTTACGGTCCGCTGTCCACCGGAGTGCACCTGCTGCCCGTCGCGCTGTCGGTGGGAGTCGGATCGGTCGCGGGAACGCAGCTCGCCGTGCGGGCGGGCACCAAACTGGTCGTGACGGCCGGGCTCGTGGCCATGGCGGCCTTTTACGGCTGGGTCGCGGCCGTGACGACAGGGACCATCGGCTACGGCATCATATCCGTCCAGATGGTGATTTACGGGCTCGGGATGGGGCTGACCTCCGCACCGGCGACCGAGTCCATCATGGGCGCCGTCGCGCGCCGCCAGGCCGGGGTCGGCTCGGCAGTCAACGACGCCACCAGGCTGCTCGGCGGGACGTTGGGCGTTGCCGTGATCGGCAGCGTCTACGCGTCCCTGTACGCCTCTCGGCTTACGGCCGCGATGCCGACTGGACTGCCCGCGCGCGCTGCGGCCATCGCCCACCAGTCGGTGGGTGCCGCGTTCGGCGTCTCCGCCAAGATCACCGCCGCCGGTCAGCCGGCGATCGGCGCGGCCGTGCGCGACGCGTCGACCGCGGCGTTCTTGCATGGCCTGTCCATCGGCTGTCTCGTCGCCGGCGGCGTCGCGGCGGGTGGCGCGATCCTGGCCGCACTGTTCCTCCCCGCCCAGCCGGCCAGCCAGGCGGCCGAACCCGCCACGCAGGAGGTACTTGACCGGGTACCGGCCTAGCCTGCCTGTTCGGCGACGACCTGAAACAATATGTGATCTTGCCAGCGCCCGGCGATATTAAGGTAGGCCGGCGCCATGCCGATGCGCGTGAACCCGTTCCGCTCGAGCACCCGCTGCGACCTGACGTTGTAGGTCAGGGTTCCCGCCTGGACGCGGTGCAACCCGAGTTCGGAGAAGGCCACGGCGACCACCTCCCCGACAGCGCCGGTAGCCAGGCCGCGGCCATTGTCGCCGGCGCTGACCCAGTAGCCCAGGCTGCATGACTGGACCGGCCCGCGTGTGATCTCGCTGAGCGTGATCCGGCCGGCCACCCGCCCTGCCTCGTTCAGGATGACGCGCGGATGGACCGAATCCGGCCTGGCGAGGGCGCCCTCAATGACAGCGCGCTGGCCGTCGGCGGTGTAGTACTCATCGTCGCGCACCGGTTCCCACGGCGCGAGGAAGTCCCGATTGACGCGAAGCAACTCGGCCACGGTGTCCGCGTCGCCTGGCGTGAGCGGCCGGGTGACGGTCATCGCCTCATTGTCGCAAGTGGACACGGACCGTGATGCCGCCAGACGATGGCATACATGTCGACCAGCCAGTTCGCGCTTGCCGCCGACCCTGACCGGCCGGCGGCCTGGACGCTGCTGGCGGACGGCTTCCCCCAGTCCCATGTCGATCTCGATGATCCGGCGCACCTGGAGTTCGAGTACGTCCGCAGGATTGGCCACCTGCTAGACCTCGCAGCGCCGGCTGGGGCACGGCTGCGGGTGCTGCACCTGGGCGGCGGGGCGCTGACCCTGGCGCGGTACGTGGCAGCGACCCGGCCAGGCTCACGCCAGCTCGCTGTAGACTCCGACGCCGCGCTCGTAGAGTTCGTCCGCCGGCGGCTGCCTCTCGGTCAACCCGCCCGCAGGTCCGGGATACGAGTCAGAGTGGCCGATGCCCGCGGTGCCCTGGCTGACCTGCGTCCGGGATCGTTTGACGCGGTCGTCACCGACGTCTTCGCCGCAGGACGAACACCGCCCCATCTGACCTCCGCGGAGTTCACGGCTGCGGTGGAGCGGCTGCTGACGGCGGAGGGCCTGTTCGCGGCCAACATCGCCGACGGCCCGCCGCTGGCGCACGCGCGGGCACGCGTAGCCGCGATCCGCTCGGTCTTCGCGTTCGCTTGCCTGATCGCCGACGCGGGAGTGCTGCGCGGCCGCAGATTCGGCAACCTGGTGGCGGCAGCGTCCCAGCGCGAGCTGCCCGTGGCTGACCTGATCCGCCGCGCGGCCGCCGACCCCTTCCCCGGCCGGGTCGTCTACGGCACGGCTCTTGACCGGTTCGTGGCCGGGTCCAGGCCGATCACCGATGCATCCGCCGAGCCCTCCCCGGCCCCGCCACCTGAGCTGTTCGCAGGCGGTCGCAAGTCGCACATCACCGCCTGAGCGACCGTCGCCGGCCAAATTCCTCGCGTCAACTGGCACATCCGTCACACGCAGCACACCCACCCCTCGAGCAACGCACACAAAGGCGTGCCCGTATTTGGGCAGTGCCTCTGTCAGCAGGCGCGGATCAGGTCGGCCGCCTTCTCCGCGATCATGATGGTAGGAGCATTCGTGTTTCCCCTGATCACAGTCGGCATCACCGAAGCGTCCACCACTCGCAGCCCTTCGAAGCCGAGCACTCGCAGTTGCGGGTCGACGACAGAACCGATCGCGCAGGTGCTGGTCGGGTGATACAGGGTCTGACACTCGCGCTTGGTGAACTCCCAGATGTCGGCGTCGGTGTCGGACGCCGGAACCCGCAGGTCGGCGCGACGGTGCGGGGCGAGTGCAGGCTGAGCAGCGATCTCGGTCAGGACACGCACCGCCTTGATCATCGTCATCCGGTCGGCCGGATCGGTGAAGTAGCCGTGCACGATGTGCGGTTTGGCGCTCGGCAACAACGACCGCAGGAACACCTTGCCGCGGCTGGCGGGCTGCAGCACGCACACCCCGAACCCGAAGCCATGATCAGTGGGCAGCCCGAGACCCTCGTCGATGAACATGACCGGCACAGCGTGGATCTGGCAGTCCGGCGCATCTAGGTCATCACGGGTGCGGAAGAAGCCGCCGGCCTCGCCCACGTTGGACGTCAGCGGGCCGCGCCCCTCGTTCTCGAGCAGCGCGATGTTCTCCGGTGTCTCCGCGGTGAGCAGGGATTCGGTGTCGGTGAGGTAGCCGATCCCGACGTTGATGTGATCCTGGAGGTTCTCCCCGACCGGAAGGTTAGCTCGCGGCTCGATGCCGTAGGCCTGCAGCTCGGCGGCCACGCCGATGCCGGAGAGCATCAGTAGCTGCGGGGAGTTGTAGGCACCTGCCGAGACGATCACCTCCCGGTCGGCGAGTACCTGAGCGGTTTCGTTGTGCCTCTCGTATTCGACCCCGATCGCCCGGCTGCCGTCGAAGAGGATCCTGGTCGCCAGCGCGTCGGTAATGACCTCGAGGTTCGGGCGCTGCATGGCCTGGTGCAGGTAGGCGACGGCCGCGCTGCACCGCATCCCGTTGCGCTGGGTGAGCTGGTAGTAGCCGACGCCATCCTGCTCGGGGCCGTTAAAGTCATCGTTCGGCTTGTGACCGGCTTGCTGCGCCGCCTCGAGGTAGGCGTCCATCAGCGCATGCCGGGACCGGCTGTCTGATACCGTCAGCGGCCCGCCGGTGCCATGCAGATCGCCTGGCCCGCGCTCGTTGTCCTCGGCACGCAGGAAGTAGGGCATCACGTCGGTCCATCCCCAGCCGGTCGCGCCGCCGGCCGCCCACTGGTCGTAGTCGAGCCGGTTGCCACGGATGTAGATCATCGCGTTCATAGACGACGAGCCGCCGAGCATCTTGCCGCGGGGCAGGTAACGGCGCCTGGAGTCAAGCGCTGGCTCGGGGTCGGTGGTGTAATCCCAGTCCCACTTGGACTGGAACAGCTTGCCGAATGCGGCAGGCACGTGGATCTCCAGCGCGGTGTCGGGTGCGCCGGCCTCGATCAAGGTCACCCGTACGTCGGGGTCCTCGCTCAGCCTTGCCGCGAGCACGCATCCGGCCGAGCCGGCTCCCACAATGACATAGTCACTCACAGCTGCCTCCAGTTTGCGCCGGTTCACTCAACGATGCGCGAGGCCGTGAGCCTTGTCCAGAGCGTCGCGGCGGCTAGGACTGGAGCGCCCGCTGGCCCACGGGCTGCATTGCGCCTGGCGCAGTGGCCGGCAGGTGTATCTCGAACCTCGCGCCGCGACCCACCGTGCTGCTGACCTGAACTGAGCCGTGATGTGCTTCGGCGATCGCCTTGACGATCGCGAGGCCAAGACCGAAGCCGCCGGCCGTCCTGTTGCGGCCGGCGTCGATCCTGGCGAACCGGCCGAAGATCCGCTCGATGTCGGCCGCCGGTATACCGGGGCCCGTGTCGGCCACGGTGATCACGATCGTCTCGTCCTCGCGGCGCGCGCTCAGCTCGATCTGATCGGTCGTGTTCGTGTGATCGACCGCGTTCTCGATCAGCGCGTCCAGGGCCATTGTCAGCCGGTCGGCGTCTGCGCGCACCCATCCCTCTGGCAGTGTGCCGAGCGACCACTGCCGCGGCACGTGGCTCCACCGGTGCAGGGCTTCCACCAGGATCTCCTCGACATCGACCAGAGCCAAGTAGAGGAAGTCCGGCGCGTCCGTCGATGCCAGGAGCAGCAACCTGCTGGTGAGCCGCCGGATCCTGAGCAACTCCGCCGCTGCGACGCGCGCGTCCGCTGCGATTTCGTGATCTCTGGCGGCCTGCTCGATCAGCTCGACGTGCCCGAGGGCGATGGCAATCGGAGTCCCGAGCTCATGCGATGCGTCCTGCAGGAATTGTCGCTGCTGGTCTAGCAGAACCAGGTTGTGTTCTGACACGCGCTTCATCTGGTCCATGGCGGCGACGCGCCTGCGGGAATGCCAGACCATGACCACGAACATCATCGCGAGCAGCGGTACCTCGGCCAGGTAGTCGGCGTCCTGCTTGCCGCGCAGAACCTGCCAGCCGATCAGGCCGCCGGTCGCGAGGGTAACGGTCACGACGGTCAGCAGGGTTGACCCGAGATGCCAGAGTCTGAAGCCGTAAACCGCCGTCAGGCTGAGCCAGATGATCAGGAAGGGAACGGTCTGCCACGCAGGAACCAAGCGCATGGCGAGCAGATTCAGCAGGACGAAGATCACCCACGCGATATCCACCCGGTAGGTGCTGGCCCAGTGCACGATCCGGCTAAGCGCGGCCCATCCAGGCAATAGCCTGCGAGCCACCATGTTCGCCACAAGCCGCATCCTACGGCTCTGAGCCCCGGGCGAGGAGCGGTGCTGGGCGGTCGCGGCCGTGCAGGCACCGACGACGACGGCAACTCGGCGATCGTCTGGGAGAACAACAGCAGCCAGTCGGCGCGGCACTGCGGCCCAGCCGGCTCGCGCGCCGAAACAAATCCTTGACAGAATTTCCGGTTGAACGCCGGTATCGCGCCGGCTGCCAACGGCCGGCCGTGGCGCGCGAATGTCCGGTTCCTAGTTCTGGCGCCGACGTCTCAGCCGAGAGGCGCCGCAAGGGCGCCAGCAGGAAGGAGACTCCCGTGAAGTACATGATTCTGATCTACGCCTCACAGCAGGACTACGACTCGCTGAGCGGCAGGCCCGGCCCGCAGCAGCCCGCCTGGTCGTCGGCGGACTTCGCGGCGATGGGCACCTTCATGGAGTCGTTCAACAAGGAGCTAGCTGAGTCCGGCGAACTGGTCGACACCAAAGGCCTGACTGCTCCGGTTCACGCCCGTCGGATCCGGCTCGGGGGCGGCGTTCCGGTGGTGACCGACGGTCCATATCCGGAGTCCGAGGAGGTGCTAGCCAGCTATTGGATCGTCGAGTGCGACAGCTTCGACCGGGCTACCCAGATCGCCGCCCGGCTGGCAGACACGCCCGGCCCCGAGCACGTGCGCGCCCGCGCAGCGGTCGACGTGCGGCCGATCGCAGAGTCCAGGCACGAGCTGGAACTCTGACAGCCGCCGTGTCTGGCAATGAGGCCGAGAACCTGCTGCGCCGACTGGCGCCGCAGGTTCTCGGCGCGCTGGTGCGGCGCTACGGGCACTTCGATACGGCCGAGGATGCCGTCCAGGAGGCGATGCTGGCTGCGGCGACGCAATGGCCTGCCGAAGGCATCCCTGATAATCCGCGCGCCTGGCTTACCACGGTCGCATCGCGGCGGCTGACCGACCTGCTACGCACCGAGCAGGCCAGGCAGCGCCGCGAGGAAACCGCCGCGCGGCAGATACTTCCCGCCGAGTGGCTTGCCCCGGCGGCCGACGCACCAATCAGAAGGGCCGACGACACCCTGATCCTGCTGTTCATGTGCTGCCATTCCGCGCTGTCCCCGGCCTCCCAGATCGCGCTTACCCTGCGTGCGGTTGGCGGGCTTTCCACCGCGGAGATCGCCAGGGCTTTTCTGGTACCTGGGGCGACCATGACGCGGCGCATCACGCGAGCGAAGCAAGCCATCAAGGACAGCGCACTGCCCTTCGCCATGCCCGCCGGGTCGGAGCGCGCCCAGCGCCTCGCGGCGGTTCTGCACGTGCTCTACCTGATCTTCACCGAGGGCTATGCCGCCACCGCGGGCACCGGGCTGGTGCGCGCAGACCTGTCGGCCGAGGCCATCCGGCTCACCCGCCTCGTCCACCGGCAGCTGCCTCAGGATGGCGAAGTCACCGGGCTGCTGTCGCTGATGCTGCTCAACGAGGCGCGGCGGCCTGCACGTGCCGGGCCGGATGGCGACCTGATTCCCATGGCTGAGCAGGACCGTAGCCGCTGGGACACCGATCAGATCGCTGAAGGCGTGGCGCTGATCACCGGAGCTCTGAGCCGCGGATCGCCCGGACCGTACCAGCTGCAGGCGGCGATAGCCGCGGTCCATGACGAGGCGGCCACCGCCGAGGCCACCGACTGGCCGCAGATCGTCGCCCTGTACGAACTGCTGTTGCAGCTATCCGACAATCCGGTGGTGGCGCTCAACCGCGCGGTCGCGGTGGCCATGGTCCGCGGCCCGCGAGCCGGGCTTGACCTGCTGGCGCCCATGCAGGCCGATCAGCGGATAACCGGAAGCCACCGGTTCCACGCCGTCCGGGCCCACCTGCTTGAGATGGCAGGAGACCGCGCTGCGGCTCGGACCGCCTATCTGGACGCAGCAGGGCTGACGGCCAGCCTGCCGCACCAGCGCTATCTGCACGCGCAGGTCACGCGCCTGGGCGGCGACGCCTAGGCCCGCTGCGACCTAGCCCGGGAGCAGCGGGCCGAGACGCTCGACCGGGAAACCGGGGCTTCGATGTCCGTCACGGCCGATCATCGTTGTGCTGGCCGCTAGAACGTTCAGCACGCACTCCTCGGCGCACTGCACGACAGCCTCGTAGAGCGGGTCCATCTGACCCCACGGCACGAATTCGATGCTAGGCAGCGCGTCGCCGTCATCGCGGGCGTCGAGCGAGCTATCCAGCATCCCGACGTTGGTCGCCGAGAAGGCCAGGAACAGATCGCCGGAGAAATGGCTGCCCGTCGTCCCGGTTCGTGCCAGGCCGAACGGGACTCGCCGCGCCAGCGCCTTGCACTGCCCGGGCAGCAGCGGCGCGTCGGTCGCGACAACCGTGATGCAGGAGCCTGCGCCCGGCGGCGCGACGAGGGCCAGCCAGTCGGTCTCCTCCATCGGGTTGTCCCCGCTCAGCATCCGGCCGAGGTACCGGCCAGCCACGACGAGCTCGTTGCGGCTGCCGAAGTTCGCCTGCATCAGCGCACCGACCATGTACCGGCGGGCACCGACCCGTACCTGGCGGGACGAGGTTCCCGTGCCGCCCTTGAAGCCGTAGCAGTTCATCCCCGTACCGCCGCCGACTGAGCCTTCCTCGAGCGGCCCGCTGCGCGCGCTGTCGAGCGCGTGCTTCGCGGTCTGCGGGGTGACGTGCCCACCGTTGATGTCGTTCAGGTAGCCATCCCACGTCTCGGCCACGGCTGGCAGATGCCAGCGGGCGGCCAGGGCCGGGTTCACGCCGATCGACCACTCGATGATCCCCTGGTGCACCGGCCCGACGGCATGCGTGTTCGTGATGCCGACCGGCAGCGACAGAGCCCCGGCCTCGTCGAGCCACGCGGTTCCCGTCATCTCACCGTTGCCGTTGAGCGAGTACCAGCCCGCGGGGCACGACGAGCCCACGCCCGCGCGCCCGAGCGGAAGCACCGCGGTAACCCCGGTCCTGACCGGCCCGCGACCGACCTGCAGCGGCCCATCCCCGGAGATCAGGGTCTCGTATCCCACCTCAACGCCCGGGACGTCGGTGATCGCATTCCACTCCCCTGGCTCACCCCGGACGGGTACTCCCAGGTCGCGGGCGCGTGGCCGGTGAGTTTGGTTGGACCCCGGAGCTGTGATCTGATCATCCCGCATGCCGTCCGTGCTCCTTTCCTTCGCCGCGCAGGATGTCGCCGACGGCGGCGATGCCCGCGCTGATGGACCGCTCGCTCAGGTTTCCGAAACCGAGTACGAGCTGCCCAGGGGTTGGTGATCGGTTCGACCGGTGCTCGCACTTCTAGCGTGCTGAGCATGACAGCTATTACGCAACCCCAGCACGCCAGTCCGGGCTTGCAGCGGTACGCCGCGGTGCTTAGGACGCGGGGAGTGCTCCAGTTCGCGATCCCCGGCTTCATCGGGCGGATGCCGATGGGCATGCTCAGCATCGCCCAGGTCATGCTGATCGTCTCGGTCACAGGCCGATACGGCACCGCGGGAGTCGTGTCAGCCGCCGGCGCGGTGCTGTTCGCGGTTGTGACCCCGAGGGTCGGCCGTCTGGCCGACCGGCGGGGGCAGGCGTGGGTGCTACGGCCCCTCGCGGGCGTCTTCACTGGAACTACGGCTGCTTTCGCCTGGTGTGCTATCAGCCACGCGCCGGACTGGGCGCTGATCATCACAGGCGCCCTGAGCCGGGCAACCATGCCCGCACTTGGCCCGATGGTTCGTTCCCGGTGGAGTCAGTTGCTGGGCGGCAGTGACACGCTCGATGCTGCGTTCTCCCTGGAGGGGATCGCCGACGAGGTCATCTTCATCGCCGCGCCAGTGGTTGTGGTAGCGCTCGTCACAGGAATCCGGCCGGTCAGCGGATTGCTGGTCACCCTTGCGCTGAGCCTGGCCGGAGTGGTCGGCTTGACCAGGCACAGGGCAAGCGAGCCCCCGGTGCGCGGCGAAGGGCGCGGCAGCGGGACCGTCCTGCGCAGCCGCGGACTGCGAGTCCTGATCGCCATGCACATCTGCCGGGGGGCCCTATTCGTGGCGGTCGACCTGGCCACCATTGCGTTCGCGCAGGAACACGGCGCGAGCGCAATGGCCGGTCCGCTGCTTGCACTGTACGGGCTGAGCAGTGCCATCGCCGGCATCTGGTACGGCGCAAGGCGCTGGCGCGTGCCCCAGGCCGTCAGGCTCCGGGTGGCCCTAGCGGCGACGGCGCTTGGCGTCGGGCCGCTGGCCTTCATGCCCGGGCTGGCCGCGATTGCTGTCGCGATCTTCGTGGGCGGCCTGGGCATTTGCGCCACGCTGGTGAGCTCCTACAGCATCGCCGGGCGTGTAGTGGCCGCCGACCAGCGGACCGAGGGCATGTCGTGGCTGACAACCGCTGCCGCGACTGGAACGGCGATCGGCGCGCCATTGGCTGGCCGGCTTGTCGACGCCAATGGCGCGGACGCCGGCTACCTGTTCGCACTGGCCGCCGGGCTGGCCGCGATCGCAATCCTGATAATCCGCTTCCGCGATCTGGCCAGCCCGGACGATCCGGCGCCGACTCACCCAGCTTCCGCCGCCTTGCGCTGAGTGAAGCTGAACCAGTTGCCTGAGTCATCCCGCAGGATTGCCTCAATGCCGTAGGGCCGGTCGGCGGGCGGCTGGATGAACTCGACGCCCCGCTCGAGCAGAGTCTCGTAATCGGCGCGACAATCCGTCGTGGCCATGACGCCTGGGCTCAGCGCCCCCTTGGCGACCAGCGCGCGGACCTGCACTGCGGTCTCCGCGTCGAGCATCGAGTGAGCCGGGTCGACCAGCAGGAACTCCTGGCCCTGGTTCTCGGGCGGACGGACGGTCAGCCAGCGCATGCCGCTGTCGAGTTGGATGTCGTTGGTCAGGTCGAAACCTAGTCGCTTGGTGTAGAACTCCTTGGCCGACTCAGTGTCGAGCACCCAGACCGAGACGATCCCGACGCCTGTGATCATCATCATCTCCTCGTGGTTGGCATCGGCACGACGGTACGGCGAGCCGAAGGCTGGTCGCTTCTCCGAAATTGCGATGTGTCCGTGGATCAGCGTGCGGGCAGCCCGGTCCGCCACATCAGCGCGAAGCAGCCAGGGATTGGAGCAGGGCCGCCCAGCCGCGCCGCCTCGCGCCGATACTCAGACGGTGACCGTCCCACGATGTCGGCGAACCGGCGGCTGAACGAACCCAGGCTGCTGAACCCGACCAGCATGCAGATCTCGGTCACGGTCAGGTTGACCGAGCGCAGCAGCTCGCACGCCCGCTCGACCCGGCGGCGGGTCCGGTACCGGCCGGGCGTCTCCCCGTAGGCAGCGT
>Ga0209131_1002131_pt1 | contig 13520 bp, 12 predicted proteins | sample GraSoi_2013_40cm_FD_185826 | JGI IMG/M metagenome (GOLD analysis project Ga0209131, IMG submission 185826) | Grasslands soil microbial communities from the Angelo Coastal Reserve, California, USA - Sample 9_17_2013_40cm (SPAdes) (version 2) | ecosystem: Environmental > Terrestrial > Soil >...
CTACGTGATGCTCCAGCGCGTGAGCGAGCGTCAGTGGCCCTTCAGGCGCGAGGAGGCCGGAACGCCCGCGGCCGCACGCGGCGCCGGTGGAGCTGCGGGTGCCGGCGCGGGTGCGCCCGCGTCGCCTTTGCGCTGATGCTGGAGCAATGGGTCAAACATGATTAATTCAACCTCGAACGGCCAAAGCATGGGGAATCACGCCTTTGCGATGTTGCTTGCCGCGTCGCTATCCGCCTGCATGGTCGGGCCGGACTACCAGCGCCCTGAGGTCGAGATTCCCCCTGCCTGGCGGCTCGGTGCCACGGAAGCCGGCGAGATCTCCAACATCGCCTGGTGGGAGCAGTTCCAGGATCCGGCCTTATCGACCCTCGTGCGCACGGCGCTCGAGAACAACAAGGACCTCCAGATCACCACCGCCAGCGTGGATCAGGCCTTCGCCCAGTACGGTATTACTCGCTCCGCGCTCGCGCCACAGGTCGATGCCGGCGCCAGTGCAGCAAAGCAGCGCTTGAGCGGAAACGCCGGTCCGGTGCCGGTTCCATCCGGCCGTGAGACCTTTAACGATTACAGCGTCAACCTTTCGGCCAGCTACGAGCTGGACGTATGGGGCAGGCTGCGCCGTGCTACGGAGTCGGCGCGCGCGAGCCTCCTCGGCAGCGAGGAAGGCCGGCGCACGGTGGTACTGACCTTGGTCAGCGCGGTTGCCGATGGATACATCCAGTTGCGGGCACTGGATCGGCAGCTCGAAATTGCGCAACGCACGTCGCAGAGTTTGGGTGAAGCGGCCAGGCTGCAGCGGGTGCGCTTCGAGGAGGGCGCCGTACCCGAGAGCGACTACCGTCAGGCCGAGTCGCAATATGAGACCGCGGCCGCCCAAGTGCCAGAGCTTGAGCGTCAGGTCGCGCGGCAGGAAAACTTCATCAGCGTTCTGCTCGGCAGGAACCCCGGCCCCATCGAGCGGGGGAGAGATATCGACACGCTGCTTTTTCCGGCGGTGCCCAGCGCGCTGCCAGCCTCTCTCCTGGAACGCCGGCCCGACGTCCGCCAGGCGGAGCAAAACCTGATTGCCGCCAACGCCGACATCGGTGTGGCCAAGGCCGCTTACTTTCCCAGGATCAGCCTCACGGCGCTGTTCGGTAGGGAGAGCGCCGAGCTCTCGGATCTTTTCAAAGGGCCCTCCAAGACCTGGTCTTACGGGGCAGGCCTGGCCCTACCGATCTTCAACGCCGGGAGGATAAGCAACCAAGTGGCGCAGTCGGAAGCCGTTCAGCGCCAGGCTCTGTCCGCCTATCAAAAATCGATCATCGTTGCCTTCCAGGATGTGGAGAACGCGCTGGTCGACCGCACAAAGTTCGGCCGGACGCGTGAGGTGCAGGCCAGAAATGTCGCGGCACTGCAGCGCTTCCGCGACCTCGCCGCGCTGCGCTACAACGAAGGGGCAACCATTTACCTGGAAGTTGCCAACGCCGAGCAGTCGCTGTTCAACGCCCAGTTGGCATACGTCGCGACCCAGTCCCAGTTGTTTCGGTCCTACGCGAACTTGTACAAAGCGACCGGTGGCGGCTGGGTCGCAGACGCGGAGGCACTCGCATCCAGCAGGGTCGCTGAGGGCGCTAGATAAAGAGTGATTTGATGTGAATCGAGCACGTATTTTTCGAGGACAAAGCAATGAAGTACGACATGGAACGTCCACTACGACGAGGACACGATGAAATACACGCTGAACGTTAACGGCAGGAAGGCGACCCTTGATACCGACGATCCGACGATGCCGCTGCTCTATGCATTGCGCGACGACGCCGGCCTGCACGGGCCGCGCTTCGGCTGCGGTCTCGGCCAGTGCGGCGCCTGCACCGTGCATCTGGACGGGCGCGCGATGCGCTCGTGCGTCGTGCCGATTTCGTTTGTCGGGAACAAGAAGGTCCTCACGCTCGAGGGCCTCTCGAAACGCGGCAAGCTGCATCCGGTGCAGCAGGCGTTCATCGACGAGCAGGCGGTCCAGTGCGGCTATTGCATCAACGGAATGGTGATGCAGGCGGCGGCGCTGCTCGCGGTCAACAGGAAGCCGACCGACGACCAGATCAAGGATGCGATGGCGGCGAACCTGTGCCGCTGCGGCACGCATACGCGCATCCTGCGCGCGATCCGGCGCGCATCCGAGCAGATGGCATGAGAGGGAGACGATCATGTCGGCACTGAAGAATGAACCCAAGATCAATGCATCGCGTCGCGACTTCCTGAAGACCGGCGGCGCTCTGGTCGTCACGTTCGCCGTCGGAGGCGGTGCGACGAATGCCGGAGGCGCAGCCCACGCGATGCCGAAGGCGAAGACCGTCGCGACCGACGAGGTCGCCGGCTTCCTTGCGATCGACGCGAACGGCGACGTCACGGTCTACTCCGGCAAGGTCGATCTTGGCACCGGCGTTCGCACGGCGATGACGCAGATCGCAGCGGAAGAGCTGTCGGTGCCTCTGAGCAAAGTCACCGTGATCCAAGGCGACACGCTGCTGACGCCCGACCAGGGTGTGACGTTCGGCAGCCTGTCGATCCAGAACGGCGGGATGCAGATCCGGCAGGCCGCAGCGACCGCGCGCGAGGCGCTTCTGGCCGAAGGGGCGACGAAACTCGGCGCCGCGAAGGATGCGCTGACCGTTAAGGACGGCGTCGTGGTCCCGAAATCCGGCGGCGCCGGCGTCACGTACGCGCAGCTCATCGGCGGCAAGGACTTCACGATCAAGGTCGACGCGAAGGCTGTGCCGAAGGACCCGAAGGACTACACGATCGTCGGCAAGCCGGTCGCGCGTCTCGACATTCCCGACAAGGTCACCGGGAAGTTCACGTACATGCAAGACTTCAAGCGGCCGGGGATGATCCACGCGCGCGTCGTGCGGCCCCCCGCGCTCAAGGCGAACCTGCAGCGCTACAACGACTCGGAGTGCCTGAAGATCCCTGGCTACATCGGCGTCGTCAAAAAGGGCAACTTCCTCGCGGTGCTCGGCAAGACTGAGTGGGCTGCGATCCGTGCGTCGCGTGCGATCGAAACGAACTGGTCCGATTGGCAGGGGTTGCCGGAGAAGTCGAAGCTGTGGGAGTACGTCCGCAACACGAAGGTCAACAAGGACGAAGACCTGCAGAAGATCGGCAACAGCGCCGAGGCGCTGGGCGCGCCGGGCGTCAAGCAGATCAAGGCGACATACGACTTCGCGATCCACACGCATGGCTCGATCGGTCCGTCGTGCGCGGTCGCCGAATACGTCGACGGCAAGCTGACATCGTGGAGCGCGTCGCAGCAGACGCATCTGTTGCGCAAGCAGATGGCGTCGATGCTGAACATGAAGCCGGACGACGTCCGCTGCATCTACATCGAAGGCGCGGGCTGCTACGGGCGCAACGGGCACGAGGATGCGGCCGCCGATGCGGCGCTGATCGCGAAGGAAACCGGCGTGCCGGTGCGCGTCCAGTGGATGCGCGCCGACGAGCACGGCTGGGATCCGAAGGGGCCGCCGACTTTGCTCGACTATCGCGGCGCCCTCGACGACAAGGGAGCGATCGTCGGTTGGGAGTCCGAAGTCTGGATCCCGGACCGGCCGAAGGACATCGCGGTGACGCTGGTTGCTGCCGAGCTCGCGAACCTGCCGAAGGAGGATCCGCATCCGGGCAACATCCATCAGGCGCTCGCGATTCCCTACACGATTCCGAACATCAAGGCGACTGCGCACTGGCTGGCCGAGACGCCGTTCAAGCCGTCGTGGATCCGCGCGCCCGGACGGATGCAGAACACGTTCGGCAACGAGAGCTTCATCGACGAGCTGGCGGCTGCGGCCGGCGTCGATCCGCTCGAACTGCGGCTGAAGAATCTGAAGGATCCGCGCGGCGCGGAATGTCTGGAACGGCTCGCGAAGCTGGCGAACTGGACCCCGCGCACGGCGCGCGCGGCGCAGAGCGGCGATGTGGTGAAAGGACGCGGGCTGTCGTACATCAAGTACGAGCTGGTGCGCACGTATGTCGGCGTCGTCGCCGATGTCGAAGTGAACAGGAAGACCGGCAAGGTCTCGGTGAAGAAGTTCTATGTGGCACACGACTGCGGGCAGATCATCAATCCGGACGGCGTGAAGAATCAGATCGAGGGCAACGTTGTGCAGACGGTCAGCCGGACGCTGCTCGAGGATCTGCTGTTCGACCGCTCGATGGTAACGAGCCTCGACTGGGCGACTTATCACATCCTGACGTTCCCCGACGTTCCCGAGGTCGTGATAGACCTGATCGATCGGCCGAACGAAAAGCCGTGGGGCGCCGGCGAGCCTACTGCAGCGGTGGTGCCCTCCGCGATCGCGAACGGGATCTTCGATGCGACCGGTGTCCGGCTGCGCTCGGTGCCGTTCGTTCCGGACAAAGTGCTCGCGGCGTTGAAGACATAGGCGACGCGCCCGGAGCGCCACCTAAGCAATGACGACAGAACACTGGCCGAACACAGCCCGGGTGCTCGGCCGTCTCTACTTAAAGGAAAAACCATGCAAAGAAGCAAGTTTGCCCTACTGCTGACCGCAGCCTGTGGTTTGATCGGCCTGCATCTTTCCGCGTATGCGCAGGACGCCGCGTCCGGCAAGCAGGCGTTTGCGCAATGCGCCGCCTGCCACGCCGTGAACGCGGCCAACGGCCTGGGTCCGAGCCTGCAGGGGATCGTGGGCCGGAAGTCCGGCGCTTTCCCAGGCTTTCGCTACAGCCCTGCGCTGAAGAACGCCGGCATTGCCTGGGACGATAAGAACCTGGATGCCTTCCTCAGCGATTCGCAAAAGCTGGTGCCCGGTAACGTCATGCCCTTTTCTGGCGTGGCCGATGCCAAGCAACGTGCCGACGTGATTGCGTACCTGAAGACAGTCAAGTAACGGAGGAGGCAGCCTTGGTCAACGAAGAACTCCGCACGACGGTACGGATCCCCACCGCTTCCGGTGACGAGCTGGAGGCTTGGCTGTACCTGCCCGAGAGGCCGGGGCCGCACCCTGCAGTGGTGATGGCCCACGGCATCGGTGCCATTAAGGCCGGCGGGCTCGCCCCGTTCGCGGAGCGGTTCTGCCGTGAGGGGTTCGCCGCGGTCGTGTTCGACTACCGCCAGTGGGGCGGCTCGGCCGGGCAGCCTCGCGAGGAGCTTTCTTTCCCTCGCCAGCGCGAGGACTACGGCACCGTCATCGGCTGGGCGGCCGAACACCCTGACATCGATGCGCGCCGGGTGTTCGCGTGGGGCACGTCGTTCGCGGGCATGTACATCGTCGAGCTCGCCGCGTCGGACTCCCGGCTCGCCGGTGCGATCGGCCAGGCCCCGCTCGTTGACGGGTTCGCCGCAGCGAGGTTGGCATCGCCCGTACGGGGACTCCGGCTTTTGGCGGTGGCGTTGGCAGACCGTCTCGGCTCGATCTTCGGCCGCCCTCCGCGTTACTTGCCTGGCGCCGGCCGGCCCGGTGAGTTGGCCATTGGCGCCACCGAGGACGCGCTCTTCGGGGAGAGGCTCATGACTCCGAAAGACGGCACCGAATGGCGTAATCGTGTCGCCGCTCGGTCGCTGCTCAGCTTCTCCTGGCGTCGGCCGGTGCGACGTGCCGCCGCCATTCGCTGCCCCATCCTGCTCGTCGTCGCCGAGCAGGACACGATGGCGCCGGTCGCCCCGGCCGTCCGCGTAACCCAAAAGGCCCCCCGTGGCGAGCTGTATCGCAGCCGCGGCGGCCACTACGATGTCTACCAGGGCGGCAGGAGCTTCGACGACGTGTTGCGCGTCGAGGTCGAATTCCTCCACAGGCACGGATCTCGAGACGGAAACCGATCGTGACTTTGTCCTTCCCCGCGTCAGGGCTGCCACTGCCAATCCTCGCATTGGCGCTCGCCGCCTTCGCGATCGGAACCACCGAGTTCGTCATCATGGGCATCCTGCCGGATGTCGCGCGCGACCTCGGCGTATCCATCCCTTCGGCCGGCTTGCTCGTCAGCGGCTATGCTCTAGGCGTTGCCGTCGGTGCACCGCTGCTGGCCGTGCTGACCGCGCGCTGGCCGCGCAAAGCCACGCTGGTCGCTCTGATGGGCGTCTTTGTCGCCGGCAACTTGTTGTCCGCGCTCGCGCCCACGTATGACGTACTGATGGCGGGCCGTGTCGTAGCCTCGTTCGCTCACGGCTCATTCTTCGGCCTCGGCGCGGTCGTGGCCGCGGAACTGGTGCCGCCGAATCGACGCGCAGCGGCGATCGCTCTCATGTTCACCGGACTCACGCTGGCCAACGTGCTGGGCGTGCCGCTGGGCACACTGATCGGCCAGCAATTCGGCTGGCGCGCGACGTTCTGGGCGGTGTCGGCATTCGGCGTGATGGCGCTCGGCGCGGTTGCGCTGCTGGTGCCTAGAACCACTTCTGGCGGACCCGGTCGGCGGGGCAGCTGGGCCGTTCTGCGGCGTCCCCAGGTCCTGCTCGCACTGGCGCTCACCGTGTTCGGCTTCGGTGGAATCTTCACTGCCTTCACGTACATCACGCCGATGCTGCAGGACCTCGCCGGCTTCTCACCGGGGGCCGTGTCCGGCATCCTGTTCCTGTTCGGCCTCGGTCTGACGCTGGGCAACACGCTGGGCGGCCGCCTTGCAGACTGGAAGCCAAGGGCGTCGATGCTCGGCATCCTTGTCGCCCTGGCCCTGGTCGAAGCGCTGCTCTCCGTAACGATCATGCAGCCGACGGCGGCGGTGCTGACCGTGTTCGTGTGGGGCGTAGCGGCCTTTGCCACGGTGCCGGGCCTGCAGATGCGCGTGGTCGATCAAGCCCGCGAATCGCCGACGCTGGCTTCCACACTCAATATCGCCGCCTTCAACCTCGGCAACGCCGGCGGCGCCTGGCTTGGCGGGCGCCTCATCGACGCGCGGCTGCCGCTGCACGTCGTGCCGCTGGGCGCAGCAGCGATGGCACTGGTCGCGATTGCGATCGCCGGCTTCAGCATCGCGCTCGAGCGGCGCGGCCTGCGCGCCAACCAACCCGCATAGCGTGCCGCTCAATGTCTCTGCGCTCGCTAGAACCCTACCGCGCTGTGGTCTCCAAATCGTATATCGCGACTGCTAAGCTGTGGAATCCGCTATGAGAATCTCAAGCGCGCGCCGCTTGCGGCGCCTCGCTCTGCGAGCCGTTGTTCGGTGGCACGCGCACTTCAACCGGCGCCGCCGGCGAATTGATTCTACTATCCGCTTTTCTACAATCCGTATCCGTCATCACCGAGCCCGTCGTCGCACTGGAGGTCTCCGATGTTGTTTCTACTGTGTTTCGTTCTCGCCTTGGTAATTGCCGCCGTACGCGTGTATCTGGACAAGCATCCGCGAACAAAGGGACGGGTGGTGGAGACTTTTCTGCTCTGGCTGCTCGTCATATGTGTCGGCGTTGCAAGCGTTCTTACGTTCGTGGCGGACGCATTCTTCGCGGATCGGATGGCGGCATCCCTGGGCTGGCCCGCAGGCAATCCCTTCCAGAGTCTCGTGGCCGTCGCGAACCTGTCCGTCGGTGTTTTGGGGATCCTCTGCTACTGGATACGGGGGAGCTTCTGGGTTGCTACAGTGATCGGGTTCTCTATTTGGTGGCTGGGCGCTGGTGCAGTTCACATCAAGGATATAGTGGTCTCAGCGAACTACGCGCCGAACAACGCCGGGGCCACACCTTACATGGACATTCTCGTGCCGATAGTCCTCATGGCCTTGCTGACTTACTACAAACGTGCAGGTAGGGATGAGTGAAATCGCATCAAGCGCCTCCACAGGGGGCGCGGCCTCCGCTCATTCCCGAGAGCGTTCCGGTGACTGCCTTATGACGTGATGGGTAGCATTAGCCATACGTATGTCGCCATGACGCGCGCAAAGAGATTCTTGTTCGGAACATGGGCGCGTCGACGGACAGGACCAACTGCGCGGGCGGGCGACCCCAACGTGCGCGCTCGGCGGAGCCATTCCAGCTTCCTAGACGGGGGGCCGGTCGACTCTCAGGACGGCAACGCGTATATCGCTCAGCGGTGGCCTGACGACGACTGAGAGCGGCGCCGGTAATCGGCGGGCTTTAGCGCAGAGACGCAATCCCTGTCGTTCCCAGTGTCGAGTGTGGGTAGCGATGTGGGTACAGAGCGCCAGCAAAAAAGTTTCTTTCTGTCTTATCATCTTAGCTAGAGTCGCAGCGGACACCCTCTCCGCCAAGACCCATCCCGGGAAGTCCCATTTCGTCCCAGGACCGCCGCTTTCCCTCTATGAAGGCCGAGTGGAGGTCTTGATAAACGCCCGGGAGTTCGAGAACTTGAAATCACAATTTGTGATTTTCAAGCTGTCGGTTGGCAATACCGTCCGGCAAAGCGATTTCCGGAGCCGGTGCCGCGGCTCCGTGCGGCGCGCCTTCTGTTCCTCTAACGGCCCGTACCACCGGTGTCCTGTCCGGGAATTTCCAAGATTTGGTCGCGCATCCATCGTTGCGCGGGATCGTGATGCGTACGCTCGTGCCACATTATGTGCGGCTCGATAGGCACCCGCACTGGAAGCCGTACCACGGACAGCTGATGCTGGACGCAAAGCAAGCGAGCCACGTTGTCGCTTGTCACAAGCAGCAGATCGCTATTTGCGAGAAGGGTCGGCACGGCTAAAAAGTGCGGCGTCGCATAGACCACCTCTCCTGTAACTCCCGCTTTCTCCAATAGCCGGTCCGCTGGTCCCTCGAAACGGTCAGACCGCAATGTGATTGCGAGGCGAGACACTTTCTTGAATTGCCCTGCGGTTGCACGCCCGCGTGCGAGGGGGTGGCCTTTCCTGACCAGCCCGACCAGCGTTTGAGTGCTGAGTTTGCGCGAGTGGATCCCCGGGGCGGGAAGCTGGGGCATGCTCACGGCGATGTCCAAGGCCCCTGAGGCGAGTTGCGCCTGGAAATTGGAGTCGTCAAACCCGTGGACCAAAAAACGTATGCGCGAGGCCTCTTCACGCATGAGCTTGGCAAACAAGGGGGCGAGGAGGTACTCCCGTACATCGACGACGCCTATCCGGAACACGGCGGCGGAAGTGCGTGGATCGAAGCGCGTTTTGCCGATTACCAAAGTCAGCTGGTCAAGCATAGTGCGCACCGCCGATCCGAGCTCAGTCGCCCTTGCGGTGGGAATCATTTCGCGGCCCGCCCGCACGAACAATGGGTCACCGATCTCCTTTCGGAGTCTCGCGAGTGCGTGACTGGCGGCCGGCTGGGACAGGAACACCCGTTGCGCGGCGCGCGTCACATTGCGCTCCGCCATCATGGCGTCGAACACGCGAAGAAGGTTCAGATCGAAGCTCGATATATTCATATAGTGCATTCTGACTATCATGAGAATGCACTTCCATTATGCCAAGCCCAGAGTCATCCTGCTCGCCATGGTCATTGCAGCCGCAGACCGCAATACCGGAAAGATCGCCCTAAGGCAGGCGCACGGGGAGCGGCCGCCGCTGTCTCCCCAGTTCAAGCCTGGCCGGTTCAGCACGAAGAGGGGCGCGATCGAACTCAGGGACGTCGTTGTTTACGTCGACGGACGGGCGGAGAATGCGGGCACTCTCGAGTTCGCAGCGGCCCTGGCGTTCGAGCACGGGGCGCACCTCATCGGCGTGTTCATCCAGCCCGAGCTGGCACTCAGCCGAGCAGAGACGTTCGTCCGCGGCAAGGGGATTGAGGACGTGGTCGCCGCGCACCAAGGAAAGCTCGGTGGAATCGAGGCGGACCGCCGGGCCCTGTTCGAGAGCGTCGCCCGTCGTCACGGGATTCGGGCGGAGTGGAGACTTGTCCCTTCCGCAGATTCCGGCGAATCGGCTGTGCACGCGCGGTACGGCGACCTGGCGGTGGTGGCGCGCCAGGATCCTGGGGATCGGCAGGTCGGCCTCCCCGGCCTGGTGGAGTCTCTCGTCCTCACTTCCGGCCGGCCGACCATCGTGCTTCCGCCTCGATGCACGGCCACCCCCATCCGCCGCATCCTCGTGGGCTGGAACGCCGGGCGCGAAGCGACCCGGGCTGTGGCGGACGCTCTGCCGTTGCTTGTAAGGGCCGATACGGTCGAGGTCTTGGTCGTGGACCGCAACGGCCACTTTGCGGGCCACGGCGAGGAGCCGGGAGCGGACGTCGCGCGCCACTTAGCTCGTCACGGCGCCCAGGTGGAAGTGCGGCGGCTGTCGTCCTGCGGCGAGGACGTGGGTCGCCTTCTGCTGTCCCGTGCCGCCGCCTTCAGGGCCGACCTCATCGTCATGGGCGCCTACGGCCACTCTCACCTAAGCGAGTGGATTTTCGGAGGGGTCACACGCACAGTGCTGCGCGAGGCCGAGCTTCCGGTCCTGATTTCTCGGTGATCGCATCTGCAGGCTGCTCTCAACCCGAAGCGGACGGTCAGGACTGCCGACAGCGGACGCACAAAATTGAGCAGACGTTAACGTTCCTATTCAGCCGTCTTTTGAAACGCCTCGCAATGCGGCCAAAGGGGACATTCAGAGGGTCGTTATTTCAGCTCCTCAGCCCGCAATAGGCTCATGGCAAGGCTGCAACCACCATAATTTCAACGAGCATCCCAGGTCGCCAAAAGTCGGTCGTGAGGCAAGCCCGCGCCGGAGGGTTTGCCGGATCTACCCACTCGTTCCAAACAGAATTGTGATCTTCGAACAGACGCATGTCGGCGATCCAGACCTGGGCGCTTAGTAGATGTGATTTGTCGGTTCCCGCGAGGTTGAGGAGCTCATCGACGCGTCGCAGCACTTGAGCAGTCTGGGTTTTGATATCGCCGGCAATCGGGTTGGGGGTGATGCCGGCGAAATAGGCGACGTTGCCGTGAACAACTGCCTGGCTGATGATCGGCTGACCGCGATTCTCGTCTGATATCTGTCTAATTTCGTGGCGTATGATCGACACGCTATTCCCTTTCTGTGGATCGAGTGCCTCGAAGGCCACAGGCCCACATCAATTGGCGGGCTTGCTCTATCTTTCCGCCCTCCAGCGCCTGCGGCACTTTGGGCCGAAGTCGTTTTGCCGGCCTTTGGGGGCCGCTTACTCGAATGGAAGCATTACGATCGAGCCCGTTGTCTTACGTCCGCCGATGAACTTGTGCGCGGCTGCAGCCTCGCGAAGCGGAAAGGTTTTGACAACGTTGCTCGCTACAACCCCCTGTGCGACGGCATCGAACAGGGATTTTGCTGCGGCGTCAATTTCGCTTCGGTTCGACATGTAATGCGAAAGCACGGGACGGGTGATCATGAGAGACCCACGAACACCCAGATCTTCGACGAGGTTGATCGGATCGGGAACGCCTGACGCTTGGCCGTAAGCTGCGCACATACCGACCAGCCGCAGGCAGTCGAGTGATCTTTGCAGCGTGTCCTTACCGATCGACTCATAGACAACGTCTACGCCTTTTCCGTCCGTAATCTTACGGGTGACGGCCACGAAGTCTTCGGTCGAGTAATTGATAACGTGATGACAACCGAGACTTCGAGCGATCTCGGCCTTCGCGTCGGTACTAACGGTACCGATCACGGTGGCTCCGAGATGCCGCGCCCAAGGACAAAGGATATGGCCCATGCCGCCAGCAGCCGCATGGATCAGAACATAATCTCCCGGCTGCACCTTATGCGTTCGATGCAGGAGATATTGTGCGGTCATCCCCTTCAGGATTAGTCCTGCCAGTTGAACGTCATCCAATGGCAAGTCCTTTGGAACCTTGATCAACTTGTCAGCCGGGTAAAGGCGTTCCTGACTATAGGCGCCGACTGGGGGAAGGCAGGTGCAAACTCGTTCGCCGACGGAGAACCCCGTGACGCCAGGACCCAACTCCTCGATCTTGCCAACTCCTTCGAAGCCGAGGACAACCGGCGGATCGCCGACGTTCATGGGGTGCGGGATACCTGCTCGATGGTACGTATCAGCGAAATTCACGCCGATGGCCGTGCTGCGAAGACGTACTTGGCCACGCTCGGGAGACCCGACCTTGATCTCCTCCCACACGAAGTTGTCGGGTGCGCCTTTCTTGTGGATTACCGCCGCCATTCCCATGATGCGTTCTTCCTGTTGTTAAGCATCGTTGCAACGTTCCACACGGAGGGTCTCAGATGCTCTCGACGATTACGATCTCTAACTCGCTCGCGCCGTCCTTCCTGCGTTGCGCCGCGGCCTCAAGGTACTCGGCCGATTCATAGCAGGCGATCGCCTTCTAACCGTGGCACCCTTGGCATTGTTGCTGCGAGGTTCGCAATTGTCTAGGGCGAACAGTTCGGCATATACCGAACTGTTTTTGATTGATATGCTTCCGGTATCAGCGATAGGGTTAAAGATGGTCGCGGCGGAAAATCTAAATCTGGTGGAAGTGGCCGCGCTCGTGGGTGACACTGCGCGAGCGACGATGCTTAGCGCCCTTATGGGCGGCCGGTCGCTGACGGCTAAAGAGCTTGCCTACTACGCCAATGTCGCTCGATCGACGGCGAGCGGCCACCTGAGCAAGCTGGTTGCCGCGCGGCTTTTGACTGTTATTCGCGAGCGCCGCTTCAGCTATTATCGGATCGCGTCCCCGCTGGTCGCGTCAATGCTGGAGAGCATCAAGGTCGTCGCCGCGATAGAGTTGCCACCCCGCCGTCAGCCGGGGGCAGCAAACGACGATGCACTGCGTTTTGCCCGAAGTTGCTACGATCACCTGGCTGGCCAGGTAGGAGTCGCTGTTACCGATACACTTGTGGCGATGGGGCACATCGTACTCACCGATGAAGGCGGTGAGGTGACGTCTTCGGGCGGGCGTTTCCTTTCCGCGTGGGGCGTTGATCTGATGCCGCGGAGTCGGCGGATTTTCTGCCAGCCTTGTCTCGACTGGAGCGAGCGTCGTTATCACCTCAAGGGACTCGTCGGAGCTCGGATTCTGGATCGTCTATTGGACCTCGGATGGCTCAAATGTGTGTCGGGTAGCCGTGCACTCCAACTAACGTCGTCTGGAAGGGCGGGCTTGTCCGAAATCTTCCAGATCGAGATCAACAACGGGGGGTGTGCCAACCGGTTGACTATGCGACCGACGACGGCTGACAGCTTAGGCTGAGCGAAGCGTCATCTCGCGCAAATTCGATCTCCGGGGGCCTCGACGCGACACTCCCCGCCGACGCAAAATAGAATCATTCAAGGAAAAATGCGCAGCGCGCGCTGCCATCTTCGAGGAGACCCACAATGGCCATCAGCCTGAAGGTCAACGGGGCGACGCGCTCGGTCGATGCCGAGCCGGACACGCCGCTGCTCTACGTGCTGCGCAACGATCTCGAGCTCAATGGCGCCAAATACGGCTGCGGCCTGACGCAATGCGGCGCCTGCACGGTGCTGGTCAACGGCGCGGCTAGACGCTCCTGCGTGACGCCGGTAGGCTCGATCGAGGGAAACGAGGTGACCACGCTCGAAGGGCTCGGCACGCTCGACAAGCCGCACCCGCTGCAGAAGGCCTTCATCGATGAGCAGGCGGCTCAGTGCGGCTATTGCGCGAGCGGCATGATCATGGCGGCGGCCG
>Ga0209131_1002132_pt1 | contig 13515 bp, 16 predicted proteins | sample GraSoi_2013_40cm_FD_185826 | JGI IMG/M metagenome (GOLD analysis project Ga0209131, IMG submission 185826) | Grasslands soil microbial communities from the Angelo Coastal Reserve, California, USA - Sample 9_17_2013_40cm (SPAdes) (version 2) | ecosystem: Environmental > Terrestrial > Soil >...
CGATGGCGAGCAGCTTCGCCGCCACCAGGCCGGCGAGCACGATGATGATCGCGATGACGCCCGCGAAGACCGGCCGGTGGATGAAGAACCGCGACATCAGGCCGCTGGTTTCACTTGGACCGCAACCCCGGGCCGCAGGCGCACGAGGTTGTCGGTGATCACCTTGTCGCCGGGCTTGAGGCCGTCGAGCACCACCCAGTCCTTGCCGACCCAGCTGCCCGCGCGGATGTTGCGCGGCGCCGCCTTGCCGTCGTCGGTGAGGAGCCAGACGAAGCGTCCGCCCTCGTTTTGCTGCACGGCGCCCTGCGGCACGACGATCGCCTGCTGCGTGCCGGCGATGACTTGCACGCGCACATACTGCCCGGGCAGCACCTTGAGATTCGCGTTCGGAAACGCGGCGCGCATCTGCACCGTGCCGAGGTTCGCGTCCACCGTCGAGGCGGCGAAGTTGAGCTGGCCGGTCTCGGCGTAGGTCGAGCCGTCGGCCATTTCCAGCTTCACCTCCGGCGCAGAGGTCTCGCGCGCGCGCAGCCGCGCGAATTCCGCCTCGGAAAGCGCGAAGCGCACCCAGACGGGGTCGGTGCGGGTCAGTGTCGTGAGGAACGCGGAGTCGCCGTTCGGCGCCACCAGGCTGCCGATCGACTGCATCGCGCGGCCGGTGACGCCTTCGATCGGCGCCTCCACCGTGGTGTAGGAGAGGTTCAGCTCCGACTGGCGCACGCGCGCCTGCGCAAGCTGCACCGCGGCCGCGCTCTGCTGCAGGGCCGAAGCGGCCTGGTCGGCCTCGCGCTGGCTGATCGCCCGGCGGTCGGCGAGCCCCTTCAGGCGCTCGGCGTCCTGCTTGGCGAGCGCATGGCGCGCTTTCTCCTGGGCGAGCACGGCGCGCTGCTGCTGCAGGTCGATCTCGAACGGCGCGCGCTCGATCTGGAACAGCGTGTCGCCGGCGTTCACCCGGTCGCCTTCGGTATAGAGCTGCTTCTCGAGGATGCCGGCGACGCGCGAGCGGATCTGCACCTCGCGCGAGCCCTCGGTGCGGCCGACGGCCTCGAAGGCCACCGGCACTTCGCGCGGCGCGACCTGGATCACGCTGACGGTGAGCGCGGGCGGCGCCGCCTTGTCGTCCTTCTTCTGCTGCTTGGCGTCGCCCTCGCTGCAGGCCGTGATGATCAATGCAAGAAGGAGGGGGAGGAATCGGCTCATGGCTTGTAGGCCCGCAGGAAAGTGTCGACGATGCTCGCCGCGCGGCGCTCATCGTTCTTGATGCCGTTGGTGACGCAGAAGAGGCGCTTCACCCGGTCGATGCCGGCGAGCATGCTGAGCAGCATCTCGGCCGCAAGTACCGGGTCGTCGCGCCGCAGCCGCCCCTCGCGCATCGCCGCGCCGAGATATTCGGCGAGGCGCTCGACCATCGCGCCGACCGTGTCGGCGTACATCGAGCGCGCCGTGGCCCTGAAGCGCGAGACCTCGGGCACCAGCGTGCGGAAGGTGGCGATGCCCTGCGCGCCGAGCGCGCGCTCGCGGTAGGCGATGGCGAAGCGAAGAAGCGCCTCGCGCGGGTCGCCGCCTTCCAGCTCGACCAGCACGCTCATCGCGAGGCCACGCGCCACCTCGCGGAACAGGCGCTCCTTGCTGGTGAAGTGGCTGTAGACGGTCTGCTTGGCGACGCCGGCGCGGCGCGCGATGTCGTCGACGCTCGAGGCGTAGCCGCGCGTGAGAAACGAGGTGGTGGCCGCGCGCAAGACGCGGCTGCGGTTTTCTGCCGGCACTGCGGGATCCCCCGGTACTAGACTAGACCGTGCAGTCTACTCGAAAACGTCGCCGGCGGCGGGCGGGCGCTTGCGCCCGGTGAGCATGGCTGCCACCAGGTTCTCGCGGTGGCGCAGGCTCGAATAGGCCACCCCCGCCACGTGCAGCGCGGCGAGCGCAACCAGCAGGTCGGCCAGCCATGCGTGCAGGTCCTGAACCCAGGCGACGCCCCAGAACCGGTCGGTTGTCGCGAGCCAGCCGCTCGCGGCGAGCAGGATCACGGCGCTGAGGAGCGCCACGATCATCCAGCCGCCGAGCGGGTTATGGCCGAGATAGCGCTCCTCGCGGCGCGCCAGGACCCGCTTGGCATAGGCGGCCGTGCGTGACGGGCCGGGGACGAACCGGGTGAAGCGAGCGTGCGCGGGGCCAACGCAGCCCCACGAGATGCGCAGCAGCACGACGGCAAGCGCCGCATAACCGAGCCATTCGTGTGGCGCGCCGCGCGCGAACCAGGCGGCGATGACACAGCAGGCGAGCGCCCAGTGCGCCACGCGCACGAACGCGTCCCACACGCGCATGGTCAGCCCTTGAAGCCTTTCGCTCCCTTGGGCACTGGCGCGAAGGTGCGCGGATGGAAATACGCCTCCACCCGCTCGCCCTTCTCGTTCATGCCGTAGACCTCGTAGCAGTCGCCGTCGACCTTGATGCGGCGCACCTGCCAGCCCTTCTCCTTCAGCACGGCGGTGAGCTTGTCCTGCGACTGCCAGCTTTCTTTCGCGCCGGAATCGCAGCTGGCAAGGCCGGTCGCGCTCGCCGCGGATGCGGTGAGGAAAAGCATCGCAAAGACGAAAGCTCTCATGGCTCTTCCTAAGCTGGGTCGAATGGGTGGCGCCGCACGATGGTCTCGTCGCGCTCGGGGCCGGTGGAGATGAGGTCGATCGGCACGCCGGCCAGCGATTCGATGCGCCCGAGGTACTTGCGCGCCGCCGGCGGCAGCTTGTCGTGCGCGCGGATGCCGACGGTGCTCTCCATCCAGCCCGGCAGCTCTTCATACACCGGCTCGCAGCTCTCCAGTTCCTCCGCGCCGACCGGGAAGATCTCGGAGAAGCCGCCGTCCAGCTTGTAGCCGACGCAGATCTTCACCGCCTCGACGCCGTCGAGCACGTCGAGCTTGGTGATGCAAAGGCCGGAGACGCCGTTCAGCTGGATCGAGCGCTTGAGCGCGGCGGCGTCGAACCAGCCGGTGCGGCGCGGGCGGCCGGTGGTGGCGCCGAATTCCTGGCCGCGCTGGCGCAGGCGCTCGCCGACATCGTCGGACAGCTCCGTCGGGAACGGCCCGCCGCCGACGCGCGTGCTGTAGGCCTTGGTGATGCCGAGCACGTAATGCAGATGCATGGGGCCGAGGCCCGCGCCGGCCGAGGCCGCACCCGCCACGCAGTTGGAAGAGGTGACGAACGGGTAAGTGCCGTGATCGATGTCGAGGAGCGAGCCCTGCGCGCCCTCGAACAGGAGATTCTTGCCCGCGCGGTTGGCGTGATAGAGCGCGCGCGGCACATCGGCGATGAGCGGCGCGAAGCGCGGCGCGAGCGCCAGCGTCTCGTCGAGCGTCTTCTGGTAATCCACCACCGGCTGCTTGTAGTAGTGGTGCAGCACGAAGTTGTGGAACTCGAGGAGATCGCGCAGCTTGTCGGAAAAGCGCTCGGGCTTGAAGAGATCCTGCAGGCGGATCGCACGGCGCGCGACCTTGTCCTCGTAGGCGGGGCCGATGCCGCGGCCGGTGGTGCCGATCTTGCGCTCGCCTTTCGAGGCCTCGCGCGCGAGATCCAGCGCCGCGTGGTACGGCAGGATGACCGGGCAGGCCTCTGAAATGGAAAGCCGCGCGACGACGCCGCGCACGCCAGCGGCTTCGAGCTCGTCCATCTCGGCGACCAGCGCCTGCGGCGAGACCACTACGCCGTTGCCGATGAAGCAGTCGACGTTGCCGCGCAGGATGCCCGACGGAATGAGGTGCAGCACGGTTTTCTTGCTGCCTATGACCAGCGTGTGGCCGGCGTTGTGCCCGCCCTGGAAGCGCACCACGCCCTGCGCACGGTCGGTCAGCCAGTCGACGATCTTGCCCTTGCCTTCGTCGCCCCACTGGGTGCCGATGACGACGACGTTGCGCGCGGTCATAGGATGTAAAGCATAACGGCAGCGCTTATTTGACCACGCCTGCGACGCTGCGCAGGTCGATTGAGAACCCGGTCGCGGGGCGCGCGCGGCCGAACGCCTTGCCGACTTCGTCGTAGCGCCCACCACGTGCAACCGGTCCGGTCACGCCCGAGCAATAAGCGTCGAACACGACGCCCGAGTGATAGTGGTAGCCGCGCAGCTCGGCGAGATCGAAGCTGATCGCCACCGGGCAGGCTTTGGCGAGCGCGCGCAGCGTCTTGAGGGCCTGCGCCACTTCTGCCAGTCGCGGCAAGCGTTTTTCCGCGGTGTCGAGCACCTCTGCGCCGCCGTAGAGCTCGGGCAGGAGCTGCAATGCATCCCGCGTCGCGGCGTTCATCTTCTTCGACAGGCTGCGCAGCTCCGGCAGGTCTTTCTTCTGCAGCGCTTCGAACAGGCGCCCTTCGGTGTCGGCGCTCACCTTCGCGGCCTGCGCGATGGCGCGGAACACCGCGACATGGCCGACATCGAGGCGCACGTCGCGCAGCTTGGCGAGCTTGAGCGCCTCGCACAAGAGCTTCTGGATCTCGAGGTCGGCCTCGACGCCCGCGGCGCCGTACATCTCGGCGCCGATCTGGATCGGCTCGCGCGTCGCGCCGGGCGAGGCCGGGCGCGTATGCAGCACGTTGCCGCAGTAACACAGGCGCGTCACGCCCTTCCGATTGAGCAGATGCGCATCGATACGCGCCACCTGCGGCGTGATGTCGGCGCGCACGCCCATGGTCTTGCCCGAGATCTGGTCCACCACCTTGAAGGTGCGCAGCTCCAGGTCATGCCCGGTGCCGGTGAGGAGCGAATCCATGTACTCGAGGAGCGGCGGCATCACCAGCTCGTACTTCTGCGCGAAGAAGAGGTCGAGGATCGCGCGGCGCAGTCTTTCGATGCGCATCGCCTCGGCGGGCAGGATGTCCTCCACATACTCCGGGAGGATCCACTTCATGTGCGCGCCCAGAAGAGGAGCAGGAGGCCAACGATGATCGACGACAGGCCGACGAAGCGGATCTGGCCGTCGGTCATTTGCGTGATGCGGCGGAAGGTGTCGCGCCAGAGCGTCGGCGCGACGAAGGGCAGCACGCCTTCGAGCACCAGCATCAGGGCAAAGGCCATGAGGAAGGTGGTCCCCATGGCTACTTCTTAGGCGAAGCCTGCCGTCCCAGCGAGTCCCTGAAGTAGCGCAAGAAATCGGAATTCATCTCGAGCAGCATGACGTCGTTGCGTCCGCGGAAGGTCGAGCGGTAGGCCTCCATGCTGCGGTAGAAGGAGAAGAACTCCGGATTCTGCGAGAACGCCGCCGCGTAGATGTTGGCCGACTTGGCGTCGCCCTCGCCGCGCACGCGCTGCGCGTCGCGGTAGGCCTCGGCGAGGATCACCTCGCGCTGGCGGTCGGCATCGGCGCGGATCTTCTCGCCTTCGGCGCCGCCCGTGGAGCGCAGCTCGTTCGCGATGCGCTTCCTCTCCGCCTCCATGCGGCGGTAGACCGATTCGCTCACTTCCTGCGGCAGGTCGACGCGCTTCAACCGCACATCGACGACGCCGACGCCGATGCGCTTCAGGTCCTGGTCCACCTTCTCGCGCACGCGCGCCATGATCTGCTCGCGCTCGCCGGACACCACCTCGTGCACGCCGCGGATGCCGAACTCGTCGCGCAGCGTGCCGGAAACGGTCTGGCGGATGCGCGTCTGCGCGCGGAACTCGTCGCCCTGCACCGAGACGTAGTACTGGCGCGCATCGATGATGTGCCATTTGACGAAGGAGTCGACCAGCACCGGCCGGTTACCCTGCGTCAGGAAGCGCAGCGGCTCGGCATCGTCGTAGGTCAGGATGCGCATGTCGAACAGGCGCACGTTCTGCAGCATCGGGATCTTGAAGTGCAGGCCCGGCTTCTCCACCACTTCCTTGATCTCGCCCAGCTGGAAGACGATGGCGTGCTGGCGCTGGTCGACCGTGTAGAGCGTGCCCGAGATGACGAGCACGATGAGGACCAGGACGGCGACGACGGGGCCGAGCGCTTTCATCGATCGGTCCGGTCGCGGTTGCGCAGCGACTCGCGCGAGCGCGGGCTCGCATCGGCGGGCGGAGGCGTCTCGCTCTGGCCGCGCTGCGAGGCCTGCGCCTCGGTCGGGTTCACCGTGCCGCCCGCCTGCTGCATCAGCTTCTCGAGCGGCAGCATGAGCAGGTTCCCGCTGCCGCGGTAGTCCATCATGATCTTGCTGGTCGAGGACAGGATCTCGCGCATCGTGTCGATATAGATGCGCTCGCGCGTCACCTGCGGCGCCTTGGCGTATTCGGTGAGCACCTGCTTGAAGCGCGACGCGTCGCCCTCGGCGTTGGCGATCACGCGCTGCTTGTAGCCGTCGGCTTCCTGGAAGAGGCGCGCAGCCGCGCCGCGCGCGCGCGGGATCACGTCATTGGCGTACGCCTGGCCTTCGTTCTTCTGCCGCTCGCGGTCCTGGCCCGCCTTCACCGCGTCGTCGAACGCGGCCTGCACCTGCTCGGGCGGCTGCGCGTTCTGGATCGTCACCGTGCTGATCTGGATGCCGGTGTTGTAGCGGTCGTGGATCGCCTGCATGAGGTCGCGCGACTTGTTGGCGACGTCGACCTGCGTCTCGTACAGGATCGCGTCCATGCGGTTCTTGCCGATCACCTCGCGCATCGCGGTCTCGGCGATCTGCATGGCCGACTCGTCGGGCCGGCGCACGTTGAACGTATAGGCCTGCGCGTCCTTCACCACGTACTGCACCGCGAACTGCAAGTCGATGATGTTCTCGTCGTCGGTGAGCATCAGCGACTCTTTCAACACCTTGGTGCGCACGTTGTTGCGGTAGCCGACTTCGAGCGTGCGCACCTGCGAGAGATTCACGATCTCGTGCGCCTGGATCGGCCATGGCAGGCGCCAGTTCAAGCCCGGGGTGGTCTCCTTCGTGTACTTGCCGAAGGTGAGCACCACGCCGCGCTGGCCTTCGACCACGATGTAGAAACCGCTCGCCAGCCACACTAGGGCGATGAGACCAACCAGCGCGCTCGCGCCGCCACCCAGGCCGCGCACCGACGGCGGCCGCGGCGGCTCATCGCCGGCGCCGCGCGGACGGCGGCGGAAGATCTCGGACAGGCGCCGGTTGAAGTTGCGCCATAGCTCGTCCAAGTCCGGCGGGCCCTGGTTGCCGCCGCCGGGACCTTGCGGGCCGCGGTTGCCGCGTCCCCAGTTCGGGTCGTTCAAGGACATTAGAGGCTTATGGATGCTTTGGGAGGGTTGCGCTCGGCCTTTCGCTCCGCGCCAAACTCAGCGATCGCACTGCGCAGGTGATCCAATCCGCTGCCAGTGCGGGCGCTCACGAAAACGCGCGAAATCCTACCATACTGGTCCCGCTCGACCCCGGGCGAGAGGCGCGCCGCGTCGATCTTGTTGTAGACGATGATTTGCGGCGTCTCGTCGGCCTCGATCTCCGCCAGCACCTTGTTCACTTCGACCTGCTGCTCGGCGCGGGCGGGCGACGCGGCGTCGACGACGTGCAGCAGCAGATCGGCGCGCACCGTCTCCTCGAGCGTGGCACGGAAGGCGGCGATGAGGCCGTGCGGCAGGTCGCGGATGAAGCCCACCGTGTCGGAGAGCACCACCGGATTCGCCGGCGGCAGCCAGATGCGCCGCGTCGTCGTGTCGAGCGTGGCGAAAAGCTGGTCGGCCGCATACGCCTTGGCATTGGTGAGCGCGTTGAAGAGCGTCGACTTGCCGGCGTTGGTGTAGCCGACGATCGAGACGGAGAGCACATCGCCGCGCTCGCGCGCGCGCCTTTGCACGCCGCGCTGCTTCTGCAGCTGCACGAGCTTGCCCTTCAGCGTTTTCGTTTTGGCGGCGATATAGCGCCGGTCCAATTCCAGCTGCGTCTCGCCCGGGCCGCCGGTCGCGCCGAAGCCGCCGCGTTGGCGCTCGAGGTGCGTCCAGCCGCGCACCAGGCGCGTGGACAGGTGCTGCAGGCGGGCGAGCTCGACCTGCAGTTTTCCTTCGTTGGTCTGCGCGCGCTGCGCGAAGATCTCGAGGATCAGCTCGGTGCGGTCGAGCACGCGCAGATCCAGCTCGCGCTCGACGTTTCTCTGCTGCGCCGGCGAGAGCTCGTGGTTGAAGACGACGTAGGCAGCGTTCAGCGCCGTGGCGGCGCGCGCCATCTCCTCGACCTTGCCGCTGCCGGCGTAGAACTTGGGATCGGGACGCTGGCGGCGGCCGCTTAGCACGCGGTGCCGCGTGACGCCCGCGCTTTCCACCAGGCGCACGACTTCTGCGACGCGCTCTTCGAAGTCGTCGTCGCCGAAATCGAGGCAAACAATGACCGCCGCCCGCGGATCGGCGGGAACGACCTTCCCGGGGGTCAACCTACTCGGCGTCCTTCTCGGCTCCGAGGTTGATCGGACGCGACGGCACGACCGTGGAGATGGCGTGCTTGTAGACCATTTGCGTTACCGAGTTGCGCAGCAGCACGACGTATTGATCGAAGGATTCGATCTGGCCCTGCAGCTTGATGCCGTTCACGAGGTAGATCGAAACGGGGACGTGCTCTTTGCGCAGCGTGTTCAAAAAGGGGTCTTGTAGCAGCTGGCCCTTGTTGCTCATATTCTTCTCTCTTGGGAGTTTTGTACCCATAACTCTAATTGATTTAGTGGGCCATTTCTACCTAGCGGAAACTGACGGGCGGCTTCACATCGCCGCATTGCGCGCGATGGCGCAGCGCATGATCCATCAGCACGCACGCCAGCATGGCCTCGGCGATCGGCGTCGCGCGGATGCCGACGCACGGGTCGTGGCGACCGGTGGTCTCGATGGTGGTGGCGCGTCCCTGCCGGTCGATGGTGCGCCGGGGCAGCCGGATGCTTGAGGTCGGCTTGAGCGCGATCGACAGCGTGATGTCCTGCCCGGTCGAGATGCCGCCCAGCACGCCGCCGTTGTTGTTGGAGACGAAGCCCTGCGGCGTCATCTCGTCGCCGTGCTCGCTGCCTTTCTGCGCGATGGCGCCGAAGCCCGCGCCGATCTCGACGCCCTTCACCGCGTTGATGCCCATCATCGCGCCCGCGATGTCGGCATCGAGCCGGCCGTACACCGGCTCGCCCCAGCCGACCGGCACGCCGCTCGCGACGACGTTGACACGCGCGCCGCAGGAGTCGCCCGATTCGCGCAGCTCATCCATCTGCTTCTCGAGCTGCGCGACGATGGCGCTGTTCGGCGCGAAGAACGGGTTCTGCTCGATCGCGTCCCACGACTGGAAGGGAATCGAGGTGCGGCCGAGCTGCGCGAGATAGCCGCGCACCTTGACGGCGTAGCGCTCGGCGAGCCATTTCTTCGCGATCGCGCCGGCGGCAACCCGGATCACCGTCTCGCGCGCAGACGCCCGCCCGCCGCCGCGCGCATCGCGCACGCCGTACTTCTGCAGGTAGGTGTAATCGGCGTGGCCGGGACGAAACTTTTCCGCGATCGCCGAGTAATCCTTGGCGCGCTGGTCCTCGTTGCGCACCAGAAAGCCGATGGCGGTGCCGGTGGTCTTGCCTTCGTAGACGCCCGACAGGATCTCGATCGCATCCGATTCGCGCCGCTGCGTGACATGGCGCGAGCTGCCGGGCTTGCGCCGATCGAGCTCCTTCTGAATGTCGGCCGCATCCAGCGACAGGCCGGGTGGGCAACCGTCGACCACGCCGCCGTACGCCGGGCCGTGCGACTCGCCGAACGAAGTGACGCAGTAGAGAAGGCCGAACGAATTGCCCGACATGCGGGCGATTCTACAGGCGCGCTATGCGGGCCAGTTTTTGATGTAGCCCTTCAACATCTTGTTCTCGAAGTCCTGCTCTTCGAGCACTGCCTTGGCGACGTCGCGGAACGAGATCACGCCGATCAGCTTGCCGTCCTGCATCACCGGCAGATAGCGCGCGCCGCTCTCGAGCATCGTGCGGCGCAGGTCATTCACTTCCATCTCGGGCGTCGCGGTGACGGGATCGCGCTGCATGATGTCGACGACGCGCACTTCGCCGAGCGAGCCGGAGCGCTTCGCCACCGCCTGCAGCAACTCATGGAACGTGAGCATGCCGACCATGCGGCCCTGCTCGACGACGACGAGCGAGCCCAGGTTGTCCTTCGCCATCGTCGCCACGGCATCCGCCGCACGGCCCGAAGGCTCGATGCTGATCAGGCGGTTGCCCTTCACCCGCAGGATTTCTTTGACTTGCATCGCTCGATCCTCCTACCCGGCCCCGATAGAATCCGAACTCCGCGAAGCTCCTTCTACTATGGCCGCAGAATACCCTCAAAAGGCCGCCTTGGTCACGGGTGGCTCGCAGGGCATCGGAAAAGACATCGCGCGCCTCCTCGTCCAGCGCGGCTACCGGGTGGCCGTCGCCGACCTAAAGGACAGCCGCGAGGACACCCGCGCCAAAGGTGTGACCGCGGGCATGCTGTTCATCCGTTGCGACATTTCTCGTGAGCCGGCGGTGCGCGCCTGCTTGCGCCAGGTGGTGCGGCGCTTCGGCCGCCTCGATGCGCTCGTCAACAACGCCGGCATCGCCTCGCCGGCCAACGGCCCCGTCGAGAAGCTCGCCCTCGCCGAATGGAACCGCCGCATCGGCGTCAACCTGACCGGCGCATTCCTGATGACGAAGCATGCCGTGCCGCATCTGCGGCGCGTGCGCGGCGCGATCGTCAACATCGCCTCGACGCGCGCGCTGCAGTCCGAGCCGGACACCGAGGCCTACGCGGCAGCGAAAGGCGGCCTCGTCGCGCTCACGCACGCGCTCGCCATGAGCCTCGGGCCGAAGGTGCGCGTGAACTGCGTGAGTCCCGGCTGGATCGCGCACGCGAGAGTCAAGCAGCAGGACCACGAGCAGCATCCGGTCGGCCGCGTGGGCCGCGACCGCGATGTCGCGGAGCTGGTTGCGTTTCTGCTTTCGGATGCCGCCGGCTTCGCCACCGGGCAGAACTACGTGCTCGATGGCGGCATGACGCGCAAGATGATCTACCTCTAGCGCACGAGAATTGTCGCCAGCAGCAGCAAGGTCCCCATGCTCACGCAATCCGTCGCGGTGGTGAGGAAGATGCTCGACGCCGTCGCCGGGTCGAAGCCCATGCGCTTCAGCGTGAGCGGCACGAGCGCGCCGGAAAGCCCGCTCGCCACGCACGAAAAGACCATCGCCGCGAAGACGACGAAGCCGAGCATGAACGGCCGCTCCTGGTGCTGGCTCACGGCGGTGATGTACATGCCGAGGGCCGCCATCAGGCCGACGCCCGCGCCATTGGCCATGCCGAGCCAGGTTTCCTTGCTGACGAGCGGTCGTGCCGCGCCGGGCTTCATCTCGCCGAGCGTCATGCCGCGCAGCGTGACCGCGAGCGCCTGGCAGCCGGTGTTGCCCGACTGACCGGCGAGTACCGGCAGGAAGAGCGCGAGGATCACCAGCCGGTCGAGCGTATCCTGAAACAGCCCGACTACCGCGGCGGCGAGAAAAGCCGTCAGCAGATTGAACTGCAGCCAGGGATGGCGCATCTTCAGGCTGCGTAGCACCGGCGTGCTCAGGCGCTCTTCCTTCTCCAGGCCGACCATCGAGCCCGCTTGCAGGGAGATCTCGATCGCCTGCGCCTCGAACATGCTTTGCCCGCGCACGAGGCCAATCAGCCGCTTTTGCTCATCCACGACGGGATACACGGGGTAATGGCGGTCGAGCACCAGCTTCATCGCATCCATCAGCGGCAAGCTGCCCTGCAAGGCGAAGGGGTCGCGCAGCATGACGTTGCGCAGAACAGAGGCGTCGTCGCTGAACAGCAGGTCGCGCATCGTGACGATGCCGAGCAGATGCTCGGCGCCATCGAGCACGTAGACATACGTGATGAAGTTGGTCTTCACCAGCTCCCGCAGCTTCTCGATCGTGTCGCGCACCGACTGGTCCGGCGGGTACGCCGCGATCACCGGCTCCATCATCCGGCCGATCGTCTCCTTCGGGAATGCGGCGTTGCGCTGCCACTGGCGCGAGAGATCCGCGCTCGCTGCCGAGAACGCGCGCTCGCGCGCAGCGCTTGGCAAAGCTTCCAGCACGTCCTGGGCAAATCCCGGATTGAGACGCGCGAGCGTCGCGGCGATCGGTCCGCCGGGCGAATCCTTGAGCTTTGCCGCCGCGCCGGTCGCGGAGCGGCTCTTCAAGTCATCGCCCAAATCCGGGATGAGGTTCTGGGTTATCGCATCGTTCATTGCGGCCATTTTTTGGTCTCCCTGCTGCATCATCATGGCACAATCCTGCTATGACGCCCCGGGCCATCACCATCCGGCTCGCCGAGCCGCGCGACGCACAGCCGATCGCGCTGATGTCCCGCGACTTCATCGAGGCCGGCCTGGGGTGGAAATACGACGCGTCGCGCGTCATGCGCGCGATCCGCGACCGTGAAACGCTCGCCGTGGTCGCCTGCGACGCCAAATCCTCGCCGGCCGCGCGTGGCGCGGTGAACGGCTTTGCCCTCATGGAGTTCGGCGAAGAGCGCGCCCATCTGATGCTCCTCGCGGTGCGGCCTTCGCACCGCCGCACGGGAATCGGCCAGCGCATGCTCGAGTGGATGATCGCCTCGGCGCGCTGCGCCGGCATCGCCAGCGTCCACCTGGAGTTGCGCGCAGGGAACGAGGCCGCGCGCCGCTTCTACCGCGCCATGGGTTTCTACGAGACCGTGCTCGTGCCGGGCTACTACCGCAGCGGCGAAGGCCGCAAGGAAGGGGCGCTGCGCATGCTGCGCGTGCTGCGCGTGCCGGGACCGCTGCCCGCCGCGTGGCGGCCGCCGCGCATGGAAGATCCTAAGGGTCGATAACTACCGGGACGTTAGTCCAGTCCTGGGCGCTCGAGAAGCGCTCGACCAGAAATTCGACGAAGCGCCGCACCTTGGCCGACAGATGCTTGCGGCTCGGGTACAGCGCATAGATCGGCACCGGCGGCGGCACGAAATCCTGCAGCAGCGGCACCAGCCGCCCGGCGCGCACCTCCGGCCCGACGATGAAGGCGGGCTCGAACACGATGCCCGCGCCTTGCGCTGCGACCTCCGCCAGCAGATCGCCGTTATTGGAATGCAGTCCTCCCGAGACACGGACGCTGCGCTCCGCACCCGAGCGATCGCGGAAGCGCCAGACGTGGCGCGGGCTCACATACTCGTAGGTGAAGCAATCGTGCTGCGCCAGGTCCTCCGGCGTCTTCGGCGCACCGTGCTTCGCGAGATATTGCGGCGATGCGCACGGCACGAGCCGCGTCTCGCCGAGCTTGCGCGCGACCAGGTTATCCGCGCCCGGCGGTCCGATACGGATGGCGAGGTCGAAGCCTTCCTCGACGAGGTCGACCACGCGGTCGGAGAGCGACACGTCGAAGCGCACCTCGGCATGGCGGCCGAGGAATTCGGCGATCGCAGGACCGACATGGCGCACGCCGAAATTCACCGCGGTCGTGAGGCGGATCGTGCCGCGCGGCACCACTGCTGCGCTGGATGCTTCCTGCTCGGCTTCAGCGAGGTCCGCCATGAGCTGCACCGCCCGCTCGTAGAACTGGCGTCCGCTTTCGGTGAGGCTC